>Ga0070708_100000584_pt1 | contig 27381 bp, 26 predicted proteins | sample KBSK5503metaG_FD_65469 | JGI IMG/M metagenome (GOLD analysis project Ga0070708, IMG submission 65469) | Corn, switchgrass and miscanthus rhizosphere microbial communities from Kellogg Biological Station, Michigan, USA - KBS K5-50-3 metaG | ecosystem: Host-associated > Plants > Roots >... | reverse complement strand
GCCGTTCCGCCGGTCCTGGGGAGCAGCTCCACGCTCGCGTCCGCCGGGTTCGGTGGGTGGCTCGGCCGCGCGCTCGCGGCGAACGACTACCTCCGAGCCGGCGCGCCACCAGCCGACGTGCCGATGCGCCGGCTCGCGGCCGGCGCGATTCCCGACCCTCCGGACGCGGTCCGCGTTGTGCCGGGTCCGCAGACCGACGCGTTCACCCCGTTCGGCCTCAAGACGTTCTTCGCGAAAGAGTTCACGGTAACGCCGCGATCGGACCGCGCCGGCGTGCGGCTTCAGGGCACACCCCTGGTGCATGCCGGGCAGGCGGACCTCGATCCCGAGGGCGTGATGACCGGAGCCGTGCAGGTGCCGGGCGACGGCATGCCGATCATCCTCGGACCCGACCGCCCGGTGACCGGCGGCTACGTCAAGATCGCGACGGTGATCACCGCCGACCTTCCGCTCATCGCCCAATCGCGCCCCGGCGACACCCTCCGTTTCGCGGAGGTCGACGTCTCCGCGGCCCGCGCGGCCTGGCGCGAGCAGGAGGCCTTCCTCGCGGATGCGATCGAGGACGTCCGGTGACGATCGACCTGAGCGCCGACGTCGGCGAGGGAGCCGACGACCTCCCTCTCTTCCCACTGGTGACCTCGATCAGCATCGCGTGCGGTGCCCACGCAGGAGATCTCGCGACGATGGAACGCTGCGTTGCCGAAGCCGCCCGGCTCGGCGTCGCGGTGGGCGCGCACCCAGGCTACCCGGACGCCGCCGGCGCAGGTCGGCGGGCCGTGACCATTTCCGATGCGGAGCTCACCACGACCCTCGTCGAACAGATCGAAGCGCTCCGCGAGATCTGCGGTCGCTACGGTGTTCCGCTCGTACACGTCAAGCCCCATGGTGCTCTCTACAACCAGGCCGCGGTCGACGCATCGCTCGCGGCCACGATCGCGCGGGCGGTTCGGGCGGTCGACCCCGCGCTCCGGCTGGTCGGGCTCGCCGGCTCGGCGCTCGTCTCCGCCGCCTCCGACGCCGGGTTGCGGGGGATCGCCGAGGCGTTCGCGGATCGGCGCTACCTCGCGGACGGGACGCTGGTGCCGCGCGGGTCGACCGGAGCGCTCTTCACCGATCCGGTCGAGGCCGCCGAACAGGCGCTCGCGCTCGCGCGCGGCGATCCCATCGCGACGCTGGACGGCGACCCGATGCGCGTCGAGGCCGAAACGCTTTGCCTGCACGCCGACACCCCCGGCGCTCTCGACAACGCTCGACTCATTCGCGCAACGCTCGAGCGCGCTGGGATCGCCATCGCCCCCGTCGGCGAGTGATCGCCTCCGTTCCATGCGGTAGGAAACCTACGGTTTGCAGCCTACGTGTCGGCAGAAGGCCGCTGATAGGTGTATTTGGCACACCGTCCCCGGCCGGTAGCATTGGGTGCCTATGGATCATCATGATCACGATCACCATCACGACCAGAGCGAGGGAGACGAGCGCTCGGGGATAACCGCCGACCTGATCGACGGTGCCTTCGCTCCGTCGCCGCGGCCGGATGTGGTGGGCGTCGAGATCGACGGTGAGACCGTCCTCATCGACAGTCCAACCGGAGCCGTGCGTCACCTCGATTCCATCGGCTCGATCGTTTGGCAATGCCTCGACGGGACCGCGCCGCTCGATGAGATCTCGGCGGATCTCGCCGCCGGTTTCCGCGCCGATCCGGCGGTTGTCGCCGGCGACGTCCTCGAGCTGACCCGGATCCTCGGGCGACAGGGGCTCCTTGTGGGCGTGGATCCCGACCTTCCCGTCCGGCCTCAGGAGCCGTCCGGTTTCCCGGTCGGAACGGAACTGCAGGGCTTCCGCGTGGATTCACTCGACGGGGGCACGTTCGACCTCGAGGCGGCGCGCGGGCGAAAGCTGATGCTGCTGCACTGGAGCCCACGGTGCGGCTTCTGCGACCGCATCGCGCCCGACATCATCGAGCTACAGCCCCACCTGCAGCGCGAGGGGATCGATCTTGTTCTTCTGAGCATCGGCAATCGCGAGGACAACGAGGAGAAGCTTTCGTCGCTCGGTGTGCAGTCGCCGCTTGCCCTCAAAGACGATGTGGATCCCGAGGTCGATCCGTTCCGTGGTCTCGGCACGCCGTCCGCGTATCTCCTCGACGAGGACGGACGGACGATGTCCGAGCTCGCCGTCGGCGCCTTCGACGTCCCGAAGCTGATGCGCGAAACGGCCGGCGTGCCGGAGCCCGAGCCGGAGGTTCAAGCCCCAGAGCCCGAACCGGAGCCCGAAACTCCGGTCGTGGAAGACGACCGGGCCCAACCGAAGTTCCTGGTCGAGCCGAAGAGCACCTGACTCGACGAAGTTGACCGCCTCGGGTGGGCGGCATCGAGCACCTTCCTCATCGGCGATTGGCACATCGGCGTCCGATCGGCCGACGCCGAGACCGACGAGCTTCTGCGCCGGGCCCTGTCGCATCATCTCGTTCCGGACCTCGAAGGGCCGGCCAACTACTCGGTGATCCTCTCGAGCGGGGGACGCAACAAGAAGATCGAGCAAGTAAGCCTCCTTTACCGATCGAGCCAGCTCGTCGTTCGAAGCCGAACGCCGTCCCGCGTGTTGCACGGATTGATCTCGTACCTGTCTGGTCACCTCGAAGGACCCGAGGGGCTCCGCACTCACGCGGTTGTAGCTGTTGCCGACGGGCAGGCCGTGCTGATGCCGCCCGTCGTGCGTGGGGCGCTGAAGACGTTGCAGCCGCATCTCCGGCGGATCCGCTGGCAGCTGGCCGACGTTCCGTACTGCATCCTGGATGCCGAAACGGGCGAGGTCGTGGTCCCTGGGCCTGCTCTGAACGTCGACGCAGGTGTCCTCGAGGAGATCGAGTCGCGCGAAGGCTCTTCGAAGGAAGTCGCTCGCGTCGCGCCGGGGCGATACCCGATCAGCGGATGGGCGTGTTCGGCGGAAAACGGTGCAGGCGCCGTTTCTCGGGCGATGGCCGTCGCCTTGACGCTTCCGTCCGTGGACGAGACGTTCCTCGGGATCGAAGGAACGGTGGAAGCGCTCGGAACGCTTTTCTCGGGCGCGAAGGCTGTGCCGGTGCCCGTGGAAAAGCCGAAGGAGATGGTGAACGAGCTGCGGGCCGTGCTGCGGCTCTAGCTATCTACCTTTGGCTCGGCCGTGTCGGCGGGCGAGCGTTGCGCGGCCGTCCAGTGAACCAAGTGAGTCTTGTGGAATTCCATGAGGATGCGTTCGACATCCTCAGAGACGATCTCGGGATGCGCACCGGTAAGTTCGCAGATGGCGTCGATCATTTCCTCCGGCCGCGTCTCACCATCGCAGAGGTTCCAGATAGCCAGCGCGGTGTCGTTCAGTAAGTGGACGCTCGTGCTGGTCGGGTCGTAAAGCGCATTCTCCCCATCGGCCTGCCTGAGCCACACCTCAGGCCGATGGATCGGGCAGCCCCACTCATCCCAGTTCTTCATCGCTTACGCTCCTGCCAGTTCCCCAAGGACGCCGTTCTGCATCACGAATGCTGCTGCCTCGAGCCGGGAGTGCACGCCGAGCTTCCCGAGGACGTTCTGGATGTGCGTGCGGGCAGTTTGTGGGCTGATCACAAGCGTCTGCGCGATCGTGTCGTTGCCGGCCCCGCGTGCAAGGAGGGCCAGGACTTCTCGCTCGCGCTTCGTCAGGAGCAACATCTTGCGCACGGCCTCGTCCTCGCCCCGTCGCCGGCGGATCAAGCGGCCGAGAAGGGCTCCCAGCATGCCGCGCGGGATCAGAGTTTCGCCGTTGCAGACGGTTCGAGCGGCATCGATGAGGTCGCCGAGCGGACTGCCTCTCGTCAGGTAACCGCTCGCTCCTGCCTCGAGCGCGTCGATGAGCAAGTTGTCGTCCTCTTCGGGCGCAAGGAGCATCACCCTGCAGTTGGGAACTCGCTCTCGGATCAGGTACGTCGCCCGAAGGCCGTCGCAATTGGGCAGGCCGACGTCGAGGATCGCGAGATCCGGTGCCAACGCTTCAGCCTCAGCTACGGCCTGCGCTCCGTCCCGGGCCTCGGCCACGACCTGCAGATCCGGCTGGCTTTCAAGCACGACGCGCACCGCCTCGCGGAACAGAGAGTGCTCGTCCGCGAGAAGGATGCGCGCCGGCTTGTTGCGGTCCATGTCCCTTCCCACGCCTCGAAGAGTTTCGGAGAAACGCTAGGCCTTATACGCGGCGCGTTCGCCACGCCATCGTCGTATTCCATCTACGTCGAAACCATTAGAAGCGTGGTCTGTTCGGGCGTACTCGCGCTCGCCGGGGATCCGAACGAGCCCATGCCGAACCGCGAACGTCGCCGCCTCGAGCCGCGAATGGACTTGTAGTTTGCTCAAGATACTTTGGATGTGAGTGCGGACCGTGTTCGGACTCGCAGAGAGTTTGCGAGCCATCTCGAGGCTCGTTACCCCTTCGATGAGCAGAGCGAGCACCTCACGTTCACGCGGAGTGAGGTGATCGGAAAGCATCTCGGCTTGGCGCTGCTCGGGGGTCCTGGAACCCAGGCCTGACGGCGAACGCTTGTGCAAAGGCATGGCATCGCCTTCAAGAGCGGCACGCAGGGCAATAACGAACTGCTGGAGCGGGATGTCTCTTGAGACGCAGCCGTGGAACGCCGAAGGGCTCGAATCGCTCTCGGCGGTGTGATTCCGTGCGCTCAGTGCAACGATTTTCACATCGGGACACTCGCGCCGGACGTCGAGGCACAGATCCGTCCCCGAACCGTTGTTGATGGTCAAGTCCACGAGCATGAGATGGGGATGAAAACGACGGGCCGCTGCCAGCGCTTCGTCGGGCTCGTGAACAGGATGCAGAACTTCGGCGCCCAGCTCCTTCAGCACACTGAGGATGACTTCCGCGAAGAGCTTTTGCCGGTCGACCAGAAGGACGCGCACGCCGTGAAGTTCTCGGGCTTCGCTCCCGTTCGATCGCGCTTCGGAGTTAGCAGAGTCGGACACCAACCCGCGAACGGCTGGGGCGGTCCCGAGAGTGCGGCGTACTGGTGCGATGGCCGAATCGTTGGTGTCCGAGGAGGTCGAGCCCGCAGATCGAGCGTTCCCCACTCTTGCCCCCTAAAGCACGCTTCTCTTACATCCCCCGAACGTGCAATTTCGTCGAACGCTCGGGACCATATGTCACGCAGAGTGTGGGTGTCAATCGCGGCGGTTGTCTGGTTCTGAGAGCTTTCCCGCTGGTTCCGTTCCGGCCCAATCTACGCGACGCGGCGTAGGAAACTTACGCTATGCGTTCGATGAAGAGCGCACGAGGCCTCCGTAATATCCCTCCCCACGGGGGTGTAAGTGACCAGCAAGCCAACCACGGCGCCCAAAGAAGGCCTGCCCGACCGTATCGTCGGCCTGCTCCGGCGCAACCTGCCACTCGCGCTGCTCGATGCTTCGATTCCCTTCGGCGCCTACCTGATTCCCCTGGTGTTGCGCTTCAACGGGAGCGTTCCTCCCGCCTACTGGGCGAACTTCCGGGCCTTCGTTCCGATCGCGGCGGTGATCCACGTCGCGACCAACGGTTTCTTCGGCCTGTACGGGCAGATGTGGAGGTACGCGAGCGTCGAGGAAGCGCGGCGAGTCGTCCTCGCCGGGGCGATGGCCGGAACCCTCGTCGTTTTGGCTGCGACCCAGGCATGGGCGGCCATCGGAACCAGACCGCTCCCGATGTCCGTGGTGGTGCTCGGCGCAACGCTCTCGCTCATCGCCTTCGGCGTTGTTCGATTCCAGACACGGTTGTTCGCGTTCCGCCGGCGCTTCGTTCCGGGAGATCGCACGCCAGTTTTGGTGGTAGGAGCTGGTGACGCCGGCGCGATGCTTCTGAAGGATCTGCTGCGCAACCACTCGTTGGGACTCGATGCCGTCGGCTTCATCGACGACGACCACCGGAAGATCGGACGTTCGCTCAACGGCGTTCCCGTCTTCGGCGGACGTGGACAGATCCCGCGACTCGTCCAGCGCATGGGCATCGGACAGGTATTGCTGGCCATCCCGTCGGCGAAGGGGGAGCTGGTACGAGACGTCGCAGCGCTTTGCGAGGAAGCGGGGGTATCGCTCCGTGTACTGCCCTCGGTAAGCGAGACGGTCAACCGACAGGTCACGGCAGCCGACATCCGCGAACTGCGCATCGAAGACCTGCTCGGCAGACAGCAAGTCGAAACCGACCTCGAGGCCGTCGCCGGGTTCCTGCGCGACCGCCGGGTGCTGATCACCGGTGCCGGCGGATCGATCGGATCCGAGATCGCTCATCAGGTGGCAGCGTTCGGCCCGTCCGCGCTGATCCTGCTCGATCACGATGAGACCCACCTGCATGACACGCTCACCGATCTCGATCCGGATGTTCCCGCGGAGTACGTTCTTGCAGACATCCGGGATCGCGCCCGCATATTCACACTGTTCGCCCGCGAGCGCCCCGACGTGGTCTTCCACGCTGCGGCACACAAGCACGTGCCGATACTCGAGACGCACCCACATGAAGCCCTCTCAACCAACATGATCGGCACCGCCAACGTCGCCGATGCTGCCGTTGCCGCGGGCTCGCGACACTTCGTTCTGATCTCAACCGACAAGGCGATCCGCCCCACGAGCGTCATGGGTGCATCCAAGCGACTGGCAGAGCATCTCGTACGGACGCTTGACGGCAAGGGGTGCGTGTTCTGCGCGGTCAGGTTCGGCAACGTGCTCGGGAGCCGCGGGAGCGTGGTCCCGACGTTCCTGCGACAGATCGCTCGAGGCGGGCCCATCACCGTCACCGATCCGTCGATGTCTCGATACTTCATGAGCACGCAGGAGGCCGTCCAGCTCGTCCTTCAAGCCGCCGCACTTTCGCGTGGGGGCGAGGTATTCACGCTCGACATGGGGGAGCCGATCAACATCCTCGACCTCGCGCGGCGTCTGATACGACTCGCCGGACGCGTGCCCTATCGCGACATAGACATAACCATCGTCGGTCCTCGTCCGGGCGAGAAGCTCGTCGAGGAGGTGCGAGACGGAGAGGAGGAGCAGATGCCCTCCGCTCACCCTTCGATCGCCGTCTCGCGACCGCCGCTGCACGACCGAGCCACGCTTCGTCGAGCCCTGCATGAGTTGGAAACGCTCGCCGTCGAGGGGCGGATGGATGAGCTCTCCGCTCGGATGAAAGCTCTCTCGGCCCGCGCCCGCGATTTCGTCTCGGTAGGGGAGCCAGCGTGAGCCCGCGCGCCGTAATCGTCGCGCACCGTTCGTTGATGGTGGCCCAGGGGATCGCGGCCGCGCTCGACCGTCATCCGGACATCCTCACGCTCGGGGTGGCCGTGACAGCGGAAGATGCAGTTCACCGCGGAGAGAAGGCGCACGCCGTCGCGCTGGATGAGGATCTGCCCGGCAGCGGCGCCGCCGCACGGTCGCTGCGACGCAAGGGGATACGCGTTGTGATGATCGGCGACGTATCGGACGGTGACGAGCAGGCGCGGGTGTCGGCGAGCTCGCCCATCGCCACCTTGAAGCAGGCATTGATCTCCGACTTCGACGGTGCATCATCCCCTCACCGCCCAAATCCTCGAGGGGACCGGGGCGGGCGGCTCACGCCTCGTGAGCGTGAGGTCCTCAGCTTCGTCACGAAAGGGTTCTCCGCCAAGCAGGTCGCGCGACACCTCGGTATCAGTCCGAAGACGGTGGAGCAGCACAAGACCCGGATCTTCGCCAAGCTAGAAGTCCCCAACCAGACGGCTGCCGCATTCGTCGCGATGAACGGCGGACGCCACGGGAACACATGGATCCGATCGAGTTCCTAAGGGCGATACGCCGCCGCTGGGCCATCCTGGCCGCGTGCATCGCTGTTGCTGTGGCCGTCGCGTGGTTCACGACGACGGTCGCACCTGTGGGCGTCGGGCCACCGGCGCATTCATACAAGGCCACTGCGGTTCTGCTCGATCTGCGCACCATAGAATCGCGGAACTCTGGCGCCATCAACAATCTGCAGACGGTAGCCGCGCTCACCACGGTCGGCGATGTCCCGATCCGTGTAGCGAAAGCGATCAAATACAAGGGCGAGCCTCAAATCCTTGCGCAACGGATCGAAGCGACGGCGGATGTTGACGCGGGTCTGCTGAAGATAACCGCCGCGTCGTCGGACCCGGCCGAAGCGGAACTCCTGGCGAATACGTTCGCTGGAGAATTGCTCAGCTTCTTGGAGGACCGGAAGCAATCGACGATCACTCAGGAGGTGCTGGCCCTCACCAGGCAGATCGACGCATTGGACAGGGAGATCCAAGGCCTTGATCACCGGATCGAACAGGCGACCAAGGCGAAGGCGAAAAGCCGAGCGGAACTTCTCCGGGCGGAACGCGGGGCAAAGGTTCGTCAGTACGGTTTCCTCCGCGACCGTTATCAACAACTGTCGACCGAAGCGGCAGACAGCGGGCGGTTCATCAAGATCCAGGACGCCGCAGCGCTCCCGCAGGCCGCGTCCGGTTTCCATCCGCCCCGTACGCGCACGTCGCGCTTGCTCTTCGCGCTCATCCTGGGTCTCCTCACGGGAGTGGCGCTGGTCCTGTTGCTCGAGCGAGTCGATACGCGTATCCGCACCAAGGACGAGGCTGAGCTCCAGTTCGGGCTCCCCGTTCTGGCAGAGATTCCACGCATGAGCAGGGTGGGACGGCGGCCCGAACGGATGCTCCACAACCGCTCCGGATCCGCCGATGCTTTCCGGCTTCTCAGCGCCGGCGTCCTCGCCAACGGATCGGCGCCCATCGACCGTGTGCACGAAAGTGGCGGCGCCCCTCCTCGCGGCCGGGCGATCTTGGTAACCAGCCCGAGCGTCGCGGAAGGAAAGTCGACGATCGTTGCCCATCTCGCGGCGTCGCTGAGTGACGTCGGGAAGCGCGTGATCGTGTTGTCGTGCGATCTGCGTCGTCCTCGGGTGCACCGGATGCTTGGGGTTTCCAACGAGGAGGGACTAACACAGGCCCTTTCGCAGAACGGCCAGGGGCGGCTCGACAGCTTCATGCACGCGAGCCCGATACTCGGCGTGTTTGTTGTCCCGAGCGGTCCCATACCCGAGAACGCGTCCGAACTGTTGAACTCCTCAGCGATGCGCGACGCGATCGCGCAGGCGCGTCTTCGCGCCGATGTGGTCCTCATAGACACCCCACCGATGCTGACGGGCGACACGACGAACCTGCTCAGGGAAGTCGACGCGGTGTTGCTGGTGGCGCGCGTGGGCAAGACCTCCGTCGAAGTCGCCCGGCGGACGGCCGAGCTCCTTCGCCGTCTCGATGCACCCGTTGCAGGAATCGCTCTGAACGACCTGCGGGACGTCGAGCTGCCAAGCAGCTACTACCGGTACCGGCACGGATCGCGCCCGACGACGTAGGGGTTTTCCCGGACTAGTACGGCACGTGGGGACTGCCTAAAGTGTCTGCTGGGGGTGCTGCGTGCTCGATTCAAAACCCGACGTCGTTCGGTGCCTGCTTACCTACGCGGACTGGTGGCAACCGACGACCGGTTCCGTGCTCGTCGCCGGGCTCAGTCGTCGAGCCAGCGAATGGGACGGGCTGCGTGCAGGTCTGATCGACTCCCTCGACGAGCGTTCGGAATTGTGCAGGCGCATGGCCTACATCGACGAGTCTGACCGCCGCATCCTTCTCCTCTGGTACGTCGCGCAGCTGGCACCCGATGAGATCGCTCACACCGTGGGCATCTCTCGTCGTCAGTGTTACCGACGCCGAGCGCAAGCGATCCAGATGCTCGTGAGTCTCGGAAAGCCTGAAGAGGCCGCGTAAGAGAATCGCGCTCGCGCCCCACTGCTTCGAGGTTCCTCGCTCTAAGGGGGTCGCCATCAAGAAAACCGCGTTGTTGCGTCGTCGAATCCTGTCTCACAAGGCGTGCGTGGTCGTCGTCGGTCAAGGCTACGTCGGCCTATCTGTTGCGTGCGCCGCCGCGGAGGCCGGATTCACGGTGGCCGGGATCGACGTCGACGAGGAGCGCATCCAGGCTCTTCGGCGAGGCGAGCTTGTGGTTCCGGGGGTCAACGCGGCGACGTTCCAGTCGGCGCTGTCCACGGGACGGATCTCCTTCGAAAACGACTTCGATCCCGTCGCCTCGGGCGACGTGATCCTGATCTGCGTTCCGACGCCCGTCCGCGATCAGGCTCCCGACCTCTCCTACATCGAAGCAGCCGCGAAGGAGACGGCGTCACGAATGGTGCCGGGTCCTCTCGTGATACTCGAGTCCACGACGTACCCGGGTACGACAGATGAACTGGTCCGTCCGCTGCTCGAGACATCGGGCCTGCAGGTTGGGCGTGACTTCCTACTCGCGTATTCGCCCGAGCGGATCGACCCGGGCAACGATGCGTTCACCTTCCGATCGGTCCCGCGCATCGTCGGAGGCTTAACGCCGGAATCCGCAGGGGTGGCCGCTCTGTTCTACGCCCAGATCGTCGACAGCGTCGTCACCGTTTCATCGTCTCGCGCTGCAGAGCTCGCCAAGCTGTTGGAGAACACCTTCCGACAGGTGAACATCGCGCTCGTGAACGAAATGGCAGTGCTTTGCCACGAGCTTGATCTCGACATCTGGGAGGTGATCGATGCCGCGGCCAGCAAGCCCTTCGGGTTCATGCCGTTCCACCCAGGACCGGGCGTCGGGGGTCACTGCATCCCGCTGGACCCGACATATCTCGCGTGGCTCGTGCGCCGAGACGTCGGCTATCAGTTCCGAATGGTCGAGCAGGCCCAGGACATCAACGCGCAGATGCCGGCCTGGGTTGGCGCCCGCATCGGGGATGCGTTGAACGAGGCCGGCAAAACCGTAAAGGGATCGAACGTCCTCGTCCTTGGAGTGGCCTACAAGCCGGACGTCGCCGACGTACGGGAATCGCCGGCGCTCCGGGTCATGACCCAGCTCCGGCGCCGCGGTGCCCGGGTGTCCTTCCACGATCCCTACGTGAACTCCGTCGAGGTCAACGGGCAGATCGTGAAATCGGTGCAGCTGTCGCAGCGGGTTCTCGCGGATGCCGACTGCGTCGCGCTTCTCACTCCACACAGCTCATACGACCTGGAATGGATCGCGCATCACGGACGCCTGGTGTTCGATGGTCGGAACGCGTACGGAGATCGGCCGTCGAAGAATATCGTTCGTCTATGAGCGGCCGGGCGGGGGTCGGACGGCTATCCCTTCTTGTTGCCGCTTTCGGAGTAATCAGAGCTGGGCGGATCGGCCCACAAGATCGTGTCGAAGTCTCCCTTGATGAGGTTGTCGGTGACTCTCACCGTATGGGCGTCGAAGAGCTTCACGACGGCCATGTCTGAGCCCCAGGGCGAAGGAGGCATGGCGAGAACATTGCCTCGGACCACGACGTCGGTTGTTCGACGAAATTCGATACCGCCGCGAGGACTGGAACCGATCAGGAAGGTATTTCGTTCGATCCTGAATCCGGACCACTGACTGCCCTGAGGAGCGTCCACCAGGAGTACGGGCGTGCCGGCCTTAACGTTCATGGTGTTGTCCGTGATCGATACACCTGTCACGGGCGCGGGTCCTCCGAACCCGAGGGGCAAGAGCCAGACCGGGCCGAACTTGTTGCGCCGTATGACGAGGTTGTCGACCCGCTGGCGCGGGCCGTCGGCTTCAACGTCGATGCCGTCGAAGCCGATCTCGCCGAAATAGTTCCCGTCGATGGTGATGTCCCGTGCGGCGAGAACGGTGACGCCGTGGCGTCCGTTCCGCTCGAAGCGGTTGTTACGGATCGTGATGTTTTGAGAGAACGTCGACGGCGGGCAAGGGTGGGGGCACCGGATGTCGTACCAGATGAGAACGAAGTCGCCGTACACATCGTATGCCCTGCTGTTCTCGAGCACCGCTCCGTGGACGCCCGCGAACTCGAAGGCGGCTTGTCCCTCCCGATCGGGGTGGTAGGAGTGTGCGTTGGCTCCCGCTGAGGGGTGCGCGCCTCGGACCGTGACGTTGCGTATGCGGAGATTTCCTCCGCCGACGAACCAAAGGTGACGTCGATTCAAGTCGCCTTCCGTTCCGGCTTTGAACGTAGCGCCGTTGCCTTCGAAGGTCAGCCCCCAGCGACCCTCGATCCGAAGCGACCGATCGATCCGGTAGCAACCTTGCGGCGCGAAGCTCAAGATCGAACCGTTCGGCACGGAAGCGATCCACCGCGCGAGCGCCGAGGTCACGTCCTTCGAGCAGTCCTTCGCTATCGATGCGGGGATCGTTCGGAGGGCCGGGTTCGACTTCGTGATGTGGGAAACAGGCTTCGTTCGGGAAGCCGGCGCCGATGGGGCGGTTGGGGCGGTTGGAACGGCACCTTGTGCCGGGTGGCCCGACCGATGCTTGGGGCCATGCGCAGGTGGCTGCTTTGACGGAGCTTGCGACGCGTTGGGAGCGCGGTCGGGCCGGTTAGACGGAGCCAAAACCGCCCATACAACGAAGACGATCGCGAGGAGCAGGGCAACGGCTACGACCGGCACGTTGAACGGCGCCTGCTCACGAGCCGGCTGATTGCTGTGGCGTTCCGAAGTGGATTGTCGGCGCACGAGAGACTCTCCCACGACGGCTATCGGCAATTCCGGTACGAGTCATAACCCGCTGGCTAACAGCGCGCCTGCATGAGGGCGAATCGTCGCCATTTGAGGAGGAATCCAGAAGGTGATCAGGGCGCTTTGGTCGCGACGACATCTCGTGTGGGCGTTGACCCGCAGGCAATACGACCTGCGTTACCGGCAGTCGGTGATGGGGTTGGCGTGGGCGGTGTTGGCTCCACTCACGACTCTTGGTGTGGCGACCGTCGTTTTCGATCGGGTGGTGCGCGTCGACACCGGGGGCTCGTCGTACGCAGTCTTCGCGCTGGCCGGTTTGGTGCCGTGGACATTTTTGACCACCGCCATGAATCAAGGCGTTCAGAGCGTCGCGATCGCCCAACAGGTGGTCACGAGGCTTGCGTTCCCGAGGGCGGCGCTTCCCCTAAGCATGATCGGTGTTTCGTTGGTGGACCTGCTTGTCTCCTTGGGGCTCTTCGGCATCTTCGCCTACACGTTCGGCGACGGTATTCCAGGCACGGTTGTCTGGCTTCCTCTGCTGCTGATCATCGAGGCTGCGTTCGTCACCGGCATCGTGCTGCTGGGCGCCGCCGTGAATGTCTTCGCCCGCGACGTCCGGGTCGCCGTTCCGCTCATCGTCCAGCTCTGGCTTTTTGTAACCCCCGTGCTCTATCCGCTCTCGGCCGTGCCCCCCGGTCTCCGCCGATGGTTCGACCTGAATCCGATGACCGGCTTGGTGGAAACCTTCCACGCCGTATTGGTACGGGGGCGGGCTCCCGACCCCGCGCTGCTGGTTCCAGCCCTCGTCGGCACCGCGGTCGCCCTCTTCGCCGGGACCTGGTACTTCGCGGCGACGGAGAGTCGGTTCGCCGACGTGATCTGAGGCAGCAATGATCGAAATCGAGAACGTCACCAAGACCTATCGCGTCGGCGTGGGAAGAGCACGCTTCCGCGAGATGCTGCCTTCGCCGCTCGACCGCCTTGTCGGTCGCGCGTTTCCGAGGTGGTGGTCGCGTGACTCCTTTGACGCACTGAAGGACGTGTCGCTCGCGATCCCGCGAGGCGCCTCGCTGGGAGTGATCGGACACAACGGTGCGGGCAAGACGACGCTGCTACGTGTGATCGCCGGTGTGACGGTTGCCACCCGCGGCCGAGTGACGATCTCGGGTCGCGTCGCGGCCCTGATCGACCTGCTCGTCGGCTTCCATCCGGATCTCACCGGGCGGGAGAACGCCTACGTCTATGCCGCCCTGCATGGGCTGGGGCGCCGGGCCATGGCCTCCCGCATGAATGAGGTCTTGGAGTTCGCGGAGATCATGGAGTTTGCGGACACACCGCTGAAGCGCTACTCCGCCGGGATGAGCGCGCGCCTCGGTTTCGCCATCATCACGGCCCTCGACGCGGAGGTGCTCCTGATCGACGAAGTGCTGGCCGTCGGAGATGCGGGGTTCCAGCGGAAGTGCGTCGCGTGGCTTGACTCGTATCGGGCCGCCGGTGGGACCCTCGTGTTCGTATCCCACAATCTCGGTCTCGTCCGCAGCATGACCGAGCGGATCGTCTGGCTCGATCACGGAACTGTGATGGAAGACGGCCGGACCGCGGACGTGCTTGCTCGGTATGCGACCGCGAGCGAGCGTCGCCAGGATGCCACCACCCCGGCATCCCATGACGACGTCGAGAAGCTCATGCAGTCGCGTGGGCTGCATCGATGGGGAGCGGGGGGCGCGCGGCTCGAACAGGCTCACGTGTGGCAATCGGATGAGATCGGTTCGGGGTTAGAGGTCGCCATCAACTACGACGCAGACGGACTCGCCGAAGCTCTGTTCTGCATCGGATTCGTCGACGAGTCGGGACGAGAGGTGGGAGGCGCCGCGTCTCCCCCGATGAAGATCGCCGGCGGGTCAGGAGCCATACGGTGCAGCATCCGTCCCCTGCCTCTTCGGACGGGGGTTTATTTCCCGGTAGTCGGAATCATTTCCCCGGACGGGGTCGTTCGCGATCGTTGGCGTCTCGATCGCGCCGTCGTCGTTCCGGTGTCGGGATCAGCGCTCGGAGAGACATTCGGTCCGGTGGAGATCCCAGCGGTCTGGTCGACGGCTGGAGATCCATCGTGACAACCGGCCTGTCGTTCGCGCCACAGGTAGCCGACAGCTCGGTGAAGATGCTCGATGGACATCGTTGGGTGGTTTGCGCACTCATCCACCGGCCCGTCCTCGACGACGCCGCCCAACGCAGGGCGCGCAAACTGCTGAGCTCGGATGAGCGGCGTGGAGCCGATCGTATTCAGAGCCCGATGCGGAGGACGGAGCACATCCTTGGGCGCCTTCTGGCGAGGCGCCTCCTGGGAGCGGCGCTCGACATGGATCCAATCCGTGTCCCTTTGGAGACGGCGGCCGGGACGAAGCCCCGCCTTCGCGGCAGCTTTCCGGTATCGGATTTCAGCGTGTCCCATTCCGGTGGTCGCGTCCTCGTCGGCATGACCGCACACGGCCACATCGGCGTGGATGTGGAAACGGGCCGCTCCTATTCGGAGAGGCTTGCGCGGCGATCGCTCGATCCAAAGGAGTTCGAGCAGGTCGCCGTCAAGGAGGGTGACGACAGGACCATGGCCTTCCTTGAGCGATGGACGGCGAAGGAGGCTCGCCTCAAGGCGATGGGGATCGGGATCTCCGGCCGCGATGTCGTCGACGAGCTGCATTGTGAGTCGATCGCGCTGGGCTCGGGAGTCGCGGCCGCCGTGGCACTACGACCGAGGCCGGGGAGAAGCTTGCCGGAGGGAAGGATCATCGTGTCCGCAGATGAAGAGTGGGCCCTCGACCGATGAGGTCGGCGAGCGAGGATCGGGTCTCGCGTTCCCTCTCATCCAGAACCGATCCACGAACGGGCATCCGGAAAGAGATCAGCTTCCTTCCCTATAGAGGGTCGGGGATCTTTGCGTGCATGCACTTCCCGCAAGGCAGCCCTTCGACGGCTGTTGTGATCTGCAGTCCGATCGGCGCCGAGTGGATGCGAAACGATCGGCGGGAGGCGCGGCTCGCAGACGCGCTCGCCGGTCGAGGCCTCTGCGCGGCTCGATTCCATTACCGTAGTACCGGCCACAGCGACGGTCCTCCAGAGGAGCTCAGCGTCGACTCGATGTACGAGGACGCCGGGTTCATCGCGAACCGGCTACTGCGAGCATCGGGTGCGACGGGTCTCAGTTTCGTTGGGAGCCGACTCGGAGGCATGGTTGCTGCCGCGGCGGCGAGTGTTACGGACGCGCATTCGATCGCACTGTGGGAGCCGGTTGTGAACGCGCGCCGCTACTTCCGCGAAGTCATGCGAGCGCGTGTCATGAGCGATCTCGGGAAAGGAAGAGGTGGTGCCGGCGCGAGCGAAGCCCTCTTCGCCGAGCTCGAGCGGAGCGGATGCATCGACGTGCTCGGCTACCGATCCACCGAGCACTTCACGACAGCGCACTGGAACGGAGCATCGCGTTGGGATCAACCGGCGAGCCTCGGCGCGTTCTGCTCGTTCAGTTTGGCGGCTCACGCGGCGTCCGTGACGAGTATCGGGCGGCCGCAACCGAGTGGCGTGCGTCGGGTCACTCGGTCGAGATCGAACCCCTGGGCACCGCCGAGGCGTGGTGGTTCGTTCGCGAACGGTGGGAACTCGAGCGGTCACAAGAGTGGGAGCAAACGCTGATCGAACGCACCGCGTCGTGGCTCGCGCAGGACGCCGGGGAGGGCGCGCGATGACGGAGGCACCGGGCACGCGAACCAAGAGCCGCGGAAGAGTTGCTTCTTCCAAGAACGAGACCCCTACATTCTTCGCCGCCGGCGATGAGACGCTTTTCGGGATCCTTACTCATCCGATCGCCGACCCCGTCGGTATGGGAGTGATCGCACTGCCGGGAGGTGGATATATCCCATCGACCCATCGGAACCGGATGTGGGTTCGACTTTGCCGCGCCGCCGCAGCTGAGGGCTTGCATGCCCTGCGCTTCGACTACCACGGAGTGGGAGAGAGCACGGGCGTCATACGGCGATACCGACTCGACGAGCCTTTCGTCGACGATCTGATGGGCGCCGTTCATTGGTTGGAGGATGACGGAATCGATCGCTTCATCACCGTAGGTACGTGCTTCGGGGCCCGAACGGCGCTTTCTGCGTCTGGTCTCATACCCGGGCTGGCCGGCCTCGCTCTGATCTCCTGTCCCGTCCGCGACTTCGGGGAGGGAGAGAAGGCGAGTACCCACATTGCGACCGAATGGCCAATGGGACGCTACGTTCGCAGCGCCCTGCGTCCGCAGGTGCTCGTTGGATTGTTCGACGCCCGCCGCAGACGCAGCTACAGCCGTCTTGCCAAGGCGAAGCTCCACGCGTTGGCGCGGGGGAGCGGAGGAAAAGGGAGCGCCGAAGGTTCGGCGAGCCCCAACTTCCTTCAGCCGCTTTCTCAGCTCGTGGAGCGCCGCATCCCCGTTCTATTCGTGTACGGCACGGACGACATGGCTTATGAAGCGTTCCGCGGGGCGCTCGACGGACGGCTGGGCGAGCTCGTTGCTCGTAGCGAGTCTCGGATCCAGGTCGAGACCGTCCCGGGATTGCTCGACGGGTTCCCTCAGATCGAAGCGCAGGATCGATGCCTGACCATCGTGCGCGAGTGGATCGCGAGCCATGGCGGAGGCGGAACTCCGACGCAGGAGAACAAGACGTGGACATCGGATTGACCGAGGAACTTCTCCAGTACCGCGACGAGGTCGTTCGTTTCGCTCAGAACGAGTTGAACGACGACGTCATCGGGCGAGATGCCGACTCGGCTTTCTCACGCGACGCGTGGAAGAAGTGTGCCGCCTTCGGCCTTCAGGGCCTCCCGTTGCCCGAAACCTACGGCGGTTCAAACGCCGACGCGGTCACGATCATGATCGCGATGGAGGCACTTGGCTACGGGTGTAAGGACAACGGCCTCATCTTCTCGCTGAACGCGCAGATGTGGTCCTGCGAGATACCCATCATGACGTTCGGGACGGACGAGCAGAAGAGTCGATACCTCCCCGGGCTTTGCGACGGATCCCTTATCGGCGTCCAAGGCATGACCGAGCCGGGCTCGGGATCCGATGCATTCGCTCTCGCGACGACTGCCACGAGATCCGGGGATCGGTACGTCTTGAATGGGACCAAGACATTCATCACCAACGCGCCGGTCGCGGATGTGTTCGTGATCTTCGCCTCGACGGACCCGACGCTCGGCTTCGCCGGCATATCCGCTTTCCTCGTCGACCGTGACGCTCCCGGCCTCACCGTCGGTCGTCCCTTCAACAAGATGGGGCTCCGCACGTCCCCTATGAGTGAGCTTGCTTTCGCTGACTGTGAGGTTCCCACTGAGAAGATGATCGGTCGCCCCGGCGCTGGGATGGCCATCTTCAATAGTTCGATGGATTGGGAGCGCAGCTTCATTCTCGGCAGCGCCGTTGGATCGATGCAGCGGCAGCTCGAGCGTTGCGTCGCCTACGCACAAGAACGGAAGCAATTCGGCCGGCCGATCGGCGACTTCCAGGCCGTCTCACACACCATCGTGGACATGCGCGTGCGAGTTGAAACATCGCGTCTGCTGCTTCGAAACCTTGCTGCGCTCAAGACGAAAGGCGCGTCGACGGTGGCCGAGTCGGCGATGGCGAAGCTCTACGTGAGCGAGTGCTTCGTACAGACGAGTCTCGACGCCCTTCAGATCCACGGAGGGTACGGCTACATGACCGAGTACGAACTCGAGCGCGATGTCCGCGATGCGATCGCAGGCCGGATCTATTCCGGCACCTCCCAGATCCAGCGGAACATCATCGCGCGTCACATGCAGCTTTGAGGAGGCTGCCATGAGGTATCTGCTTCATCATCTGCTGTCGGAGTCGGCACAGGCTCATCCCGACACGATCGCGGTTGTCGACGGTGAGCGATCGATTACCTACGGCGAACTAGAACATCGATCGAATCAGCTGGCGCGACTGCTCATCGAGCTGGGCATCCATCGCGGCGACCGGGTGGGCTTGTATCTCGAGAAGTCCTTGGAATCGATCATCGGCATCTACGGGGTGCTCAAGGCGGGAGCCGCGTACGTTCCCTTCGATCCGCACGCTCCTACAGGGCGCCTCGCGTACATCGCAGGCAACTGCGGCATCCGTGTGCTCTTGACCGGAGCCGAGAAGGCGACGTCCTGGGCAGAACTCAAGCGTGCCGGAGCTCCCATCGAGGTGCTCGTCGTCCTCAACGCAGACCGCGTCGACGCGGATCCTCCGCGAGGAACGCGCCTGTACGACCGAACCGCGACTGCGGGCCATATCGACGGCGCACCTGCCGTGAGCGGCATCGGGCTCGACCTCGCGTACATCCTTTACACATCCGGATCGACCGGTGTCCCGAAGGGGGTCATGCTTTCCCATCAGAACGCGTTGACGTTCGTGGACTGGACCGTCGACGAGTTCGAGGTGCGCCCCGACGATCGGCTTTCCAATCACGCTCCGCTGCACTTCGACCTGTCGATCCTCGACATTTTCGCCGCGGCGGAGGCGGGCGCGCGCGTCGTGCTCGTTCCGGCCGCCGCCTCGGTGTTCCCTGTGGAGGTGGCTCGCTTCATCGAACGCAACGAGATCACCATCTGGTACTCCGTGCCGTCCATCCTGAGCACGCTCGTCCGTCACGGAGGACTCGCGGGAGGCGAGTTCCCGAGTCTGCGAACGATCCTGTTCGCAGGCGAGGTCTTTCCGACGAAGTACCTGCGGCGTCTGATGAACCTGCTCCCTCACGTCGAATTCGCGAACCTTTACGGGCCGACGGAAACGAATGTCTGCACGTACTACCGGGTGCCACCCATCCCCGAGGAGCAGACGGAGGCCATTCCTATCGGGAGGGCTATCGCCGACGTCGAAGTCTTCGCCGTCACGGACGACGGACGCATGGCGGCGCCGGGCGAAGAGGGAGAGCTGTACGTTCGAGGATCGACCGTGATGCTTGGCTATTGGGGGGATCCCGAGCGAACTGCGCGGGGACTAATTCCGAATCCGATCGGAGGGGAGTTGCACGATCCGGTGTACCGAACCGGCGATCTCGTTCGCGAAGACCCGGATGGAAACTATCGGTTCTTCGGCCGTCGCGACGCCCAGATCAAAAGCCGCGGTTACCGCATCGAGCTCGGGGAGATCGAAGGCGCGCTCTACGCACATCCGGCCGTCGTCGAGTGCGCCGTCACAGCGATCCCGGACGAGTTGATCACGAACAGGATCAAGGTCTACGTGGTCACTCGAGGTTCGGTGCAGCAGGCAGAGTTGATCCGCTTCTGCTCCGATCGGATCCCCCGGTACATGATCCCCGAGCTGTGGGAATTCCGGGAGGTACTGCCGAAGACGTCGACCGGAAAGGTCGATCGACAAGCGCTGGCGATGAGCGGGGGAGTATGACGGGATGACGGTTCAAGATCGCTTGCGAGGATTCATCATCGACGAGTTGCGTTGGGACGGGCCCGGCGCCGCGCTCACCAACGACTACCCTCTCATCGAGCGCCGGGTCGTCGACTCGATGGGCATCTATCAGATCGTGACATTCATCGAAGGGGAGTTCGGGATCGAAGTCTTCGACGAAGAACTCGTCCCCGAGCATTTCGGGTCGATCGACGAAATCGCACTCTTCATAGAGGCGAAGCGCGCCTCGTAGAGCCGCGATCCATGCTTCGCTGATCGATCCCCGCGAGCCGAAAGGATCAGCACTGATGTGCGGCGTAGCAGGCTTTCTTGATCCATCGGGCGACACCGTCGAGGAGATGAAGGCCGACGCCGTTCGTATGACAGGAACCCTCGGGCATCGGGGTCCTGACGACGAGGGAGTGTGGGTGGACGCCAACGCGGGGATCGCGCTCGGCCACCGTCGTCTCGCCATCCTCGATTTGAGCGCGCACGGCCACCAACCGATGAGCTCCGAGGGCGGTCGTTACGTCGTCTCCTTCAACGGCGAGATCTACAACTTCCGCGCGCTACGGCGTGAGCTCGAGGGCTTGCGTCATCGTTTCCGCGGCCATTCGGACACCGAAGTGATGCTCGCGGCGATCCGCGAGTGGGGTCTGATGCCGGCGCTCGAACGATTCAACGGCATGTTCGCGTTCGCTCTCTGGGATTCGGACGAGCGAACGCTTTACCTGGCACGCGACCGTATGGGTGAGAAGCCGATGTACTACGGGTGGATGGGCAACGCCTTCTTGTTCGGATCCGAGCTCAAAGCACTGCGAGCTCACCCTGCGTTCCGGGGCGAGGTGGACCGCGATGCGTTGGCCCTTTCCCTTCGACACAACTGCATCCCGGCGCCGTGGTCGATCTATCGCGGCATCGCCAAGCTTCTTCCCGGCTCGGTAGCCACACTGAGAGCTTCATCCGCCCCCGGTACCGCTCCGACGTCGTCCGTCTATTGGGCGGCGAGCGATGCCATAAAGCGTGGCGACGAGACGCCCTTCCGGGGATCCGACGACGACGCGACGGACGCGCTCGACGAGCTGTTGCGGAACTCCGTTCGGCTGCGGATGGAGTCGGATGTTCCCCTCGGCGCGTTCTTGTCCGGCGGCGTCGACTCTTCGGCGGTCGTCGCATTGATGCAAGCGCAGAGCACGCGCCCGGTCCGAACGTTCACCATCGGCAGCCCGGACACCGGATTCGACGAAGCAGAGCACGCGCGGCGAGTCGCCGCCCACATCGGGACGGATCACACCGAGCTCTACGTCACCGCGAAGGACGCGCTCGGCGTTATCCCGATGCTTCCCACGCTCTACGACGAGCCGTTCGCGGATTCGTCGCAGATACCCACGTACCTCGTCGCCTCCCTCGCGCGCCGGCACGTGACGGTGAGCCTTTCGGGGGACGGCGGTGATGAGTTATTCGGGGGCTATAACCGCCATCGCTTCGCTGCGCGGATCGCGGAGGGCGCCGCCCGGTGGCCACGGCCGATCCGAAAGTCTGCCGCACGAGCGCTCACATCGTTGTCGCCGCAGACCCTGGACGCTGGGTTTAGACGCCTGTCTTCGGTGCTCCCCACTAAGTTCCGCGTCCGGCTGCCCGCCGACAAGATGCAGAAAACGGCGAGCATCCTTCGATCCGACGGAGAGGATGGCGCATATTTAGCGCTCGTATCGCACTGGAACGATCCGGCTTCCGTCGTGCTTGGTGCCTCCGAGCCGACCACCCGCGTCACGAACACAGACGAACATCCGAAGGGAAAGGGATTCGCGGAACGGATGATGTACCTCGATCTCGTCACCTACCTTCCAGACGACATCCTGACGAAGGTTGATCGCGCGACCATGGCCGTCGGCCTCGAGGGACGGATACCGCTGCTGGACCACCGGATCGTTGAACTGGCCTGGAGCCTGCCCATGCCGATGAAGATCAGGGAGGGCCGGGGGAAATGGCTCCTTCGGAAGGTCCTCGATCGGTACGTCCCCCGCGATCTGATCGAGCGTCCGAAGATTGGATTCGGCGTGCCGATCGGCGCCTGGCTGCGGGGTCCGCTCCGCGGATGGGCGGAGTCGTTGCTCGATGAACGCCGCTTGTCCGAAGAAGGGATCTTCGATCCAGCGCCGCTCCGGGCCCGGTGGAACGAACACATCTCAGGCCGGCGTGACTGGGAATACGCCTTGTGGGACGTGCTGGTCTTCCAGGCCTGGCTCGAACACACCGCCGCACCCGCGGGTGCCGTCGCATAGAACGACTCACGTCTCGTCCGACATTCGATGAGGAGAACGATGTCTGCACGTTACCTGCTGCGCTTCGATGACCTCTGCCCGACGATGAACTGGAAAGTCTGGGATCGGGTCGAAGAAGCCTTGATCTCATCTGGCGCCCGCCCGCTCATGGCTGTGGTTCCCGACAATCAAGATGAGTTCCTGGTCATCGACAAGGCGCGCGATGATTTTTGGGCTCGCGTACGAGCCTGGCAGGAGCGGGGATGGACGATCGGCGTCCACGGCTTCCAACACACCCACATCACCGACGACGAAGGGCTGGTTGGCATAAACCGGCGAAGCGAGTTCGCCGGGCTGACGCTGGCGGAACAGGAGCGCAAGCTGCGGAGTGCGAACCAGATCTTCGAACGCGAGGGCGTTCGTGCGGAGGTGTGGGTCGCTCCGTTCTGCTCCTTCGACGACACGACCGTAACCGCGCTCGGCAGTGTGGGGATCGGTGTGATCAGCGACGGCCTGTGGATCCACCCCCACGCCGACGGGAACGGCGTCGTCTGGATCCCTCATCAGATCTGGCGTTTCCGGCGGATGCCCTTCGGGGTCTGGACCGTCGGATGTCATCACAACCGTTGGACCGAGGAGCAATTGCAGGCGTTCGTCCGCGACCTGGCCGCCTATCGGGAGCGGCTCGTGGACGTGCCGGCGATCATCGAAGAATACGCCGATAGGAAACGGCGATGGTCCGACCGCGTCGCTTCTCGGGCGATCCTCGCCATGATCCTCGCCAAGCGACGCGCCCGGGAAAACGGGCTCATGAAGGTGCCGGCAGATGCGTACTGAGGACCGCCGCGCGCTCTTCGTCATGACGGTTCCGAGCTCCGGCGACTCCGGGCCGATCGCGCACTGGATCATCGCCGCATCGTGGGCGGCGGCGGCGCGTCGCGTGCTCGGCGAGGCCTGGGTACTGAGCCCCGAAGGCGTCTTCTCCCCGGAGGAGGCCTCCCGGCAGGGCTCGCGGTCCGCGCTCGCGCCGCGAGCGCCGCGGTGGTGGCGTGGCGCCATACCGCCCTCCGTCGAGATCGCGATCAAGGACGCCCGAGAGCTGGCGCGTGCGCGGCGACTTCGCCGGAATCTCGCCGGGTCGCTCCCTGGTTCGCATGAAGTGGAATTCGTCTGGCAATACCATGCCCCGTTCCACTGGGCAGGGTTCGAGATCGCCCGGCGGCTGAAAAGGCCTCTGATCCTCCACGTCGACGCGCCCCAGGTCTGGGAGAGCCGGCGCTGGGGAGTACGGAGGCCGGGCTGGGGCCGGTTGTTAGAAGCGAGCGGCGAGCGCCCGCAATTCCGAGCCGCCGACCTCGTGGTCTGTCCGTCCGAAGAGATCGCCGAGGCCACACGGCGGCGGGGAGCGGATCCGGGCCGGATCCTCGTGACGCCCAACGGGGTCGACACGACAGTGTTCCGCCCCAATGGTTCCCGCGACGGAGTCCGCGATCGACTCGGACTCGGCGACCGGACCATCGTCGGCTGGGTGGGGAGCTTTCGGCCGTTCCACGGCCTCTCGCTTCTCGTCGAAACCGTTGCCGGCCTCCAACGGTCGCATGCCGGGATCGCGCTCTTGTTGGTCGGCGACGGACAGGAACGGCCTCGCCTCGAAGCCATCGTTCGCGAACGAAGGATGCGGGACGTCGTGATCACGGGCACCGTTACGCACGAGGAGGTTTCCTCGATGATCGGCGCGATGGACATCGCGGTCCTGCCCGCCGAACGCGACCGCGACTTCCATTACTCACCGATCAAGCTCCGCGAGTACATGGCTTGCGGGAAGGCGATCGTGGCATCTCATCTGGGAGAGATCGGGGGACTGCTGAGCGATGGCCTCGATGCCCTCCTCGTCCCGGCCGGCGATGGAGACGCGCTGACGCGAGCAATCGAGCGCCTCGCGAACGACAGTGTTCTGCGCCAAAAGCTCGGCGCCGCCGCGCGCGCCAAGGCGGTCGACGAGCTCTCCTGGGACCGACAGCTGAATCGGGTCCGGCTGGCGCTCGACCAGCGGTCCGGTTCATCGGTGGGGGCGTGACGCGATGCTTCCTACGTTCCTCGTGATCGGCGCCATGAAGGCGGGAACCGACAGCCTCTACGAGTACCTCCGCCATCACCCGCAGGTGTTCATGGCGACGCCGAAGGAGCTCGACTTCTTCATCGAGGAAGGGAACTGGCGTTACGGACGGGCATGGTACGAGACACACTTCGAGCGGGCCGACGGCGCACTGGCGATCGGGGAGGCGTCGACCAGCTACGCGAAGCACCCGGTTCACGGTCACGTCCCCGAGCGGATCGCAGGGCTTCTTCCCGACGTCCGGCTGATCTACCTCGTCCGGCATCCGATCGAGCGCCTTCGCTCTCAGTATCTGCACCGAACTCTGTACGGCGATGAACACCGGCCGATCGAGGAGGCGGTGATCCTCGATCCGTCGTACCTGGATCTCAGCAGGTACGCCCTCCAGATCGAGCAATACCTCGCGCACTTCCGACGAGATCAGCTTCTCGTCGTCGTGTCGGAAGACCTTCGCCGAGACCGGCACAGCACGCTAGAGCGAGTGCTGCGCTTCCTCGAGGTAGACGACGGTTGGACTGATGCAGTCGTAGACGAAGAGTTCCATCAGACGTCGGAAAAGGTCGTCCTTCGTCCCGCTTTCGCCGCACTCCATCGGGTTCCCGGGTTCCGGACGGCGTCGCGGCTCGTTCCCAGCTCGATCAAGGAAGCCACTCTTCGCGTGCGCACACGCGGTGTCGATCGTAGCTCCGCCGAGCTGTCGGAGGACCTCTCCCGTCATCTGGAGACTGAATTGCGAGACGATGTGGGTCGTCTCCGCCTCTACCTCGGTGAAGCATTCCACGGTTGGGGGATCGGCTGATGCGCGTCCTTCATGTCGTGGCTTCGGCGCGCCGCAGAGGCGCTGAGGTCTTCGCGGCCGATCTCGTCGGCGCGCTGAACGGCGCAGGAGTAGAGCAAGCCGTCGTCATCCTGGACCCGGAAGGAGCGGCGGTCTCGTTCGAGGCCCCGGTCCATCTGCTCGAGCCCAGCGGCAAACGACTGCCGGCGCTCCGAGCAGACACGGGGATCTTGCGAGGCCTCCGAAGTGTGATCTCGGAGTGGCGACCAGACCTCATCCAGGGTCACGGGGGTGACACGCTGAAGTACGGACTGCTCGCCGCGCGCCGGCATCCGGTCGTGCATCGGGCGATCGGCATGGCGCCACCGTGGATCGCCCGGGGCCCGCGACGGGTCGCCTACAGCTTGCTGATGCGACGTGCCGCGCGGGTTGTGCCGCTAGCGGACGCGGTCGGCCGAGAGGTGATCGACGTGTTCGGCGTCGCGCCGAATCGAGTGGTGACCATCATGAACGCTGTCGATGTCGGTCGCATGAACGGCGGCGGTAACCGGGGAGCCACGCGGCGGAAGCTGGGTTTGCCGGACCGCGTGCCGGTGATCCTGTCTCTTGCGGCGCTCACCTGGGAAAAGGACCCTTTGGCTCATCTCGACGTCACCTCGCGCGTCCTCCGAAATGAGGGCGGGGCCATCCATCTGTTCGTCGGGGACGGGCCGATGCGGCGCGAGGTAGAAGCCGAGATCGCCGGTCGCGGCATGGGCGAACACGTGCGCCTTCTCGGCGCCCGAGACGACATCCCGGACCTGCTCGCGGCGAGCGACCTCGTGCTGTTCGCAAGTCGCCCCGATGGGATGGAGGGACTCCCGACGATCCTGATCGAGGCGGGTATGGCCAACCGCCCGGTTGTGGGATACGCCCTCGCGGGCGTGCGCGAGGTGGTGCTCGACGGAGTTACCGGGCGCTTGGCCGAGCCGGGCCGCCCCGAGGCGCTCGCGGAGCTCGCGTTGGCGCTGCTCCGCGATGGAGGGGAGCGCAGAAGACTCGGCGAGGCGGCGCGTCGCAGATGTCTGGATGCGTTCGAGATCGGTGTCGTCGCGCCGCAGTACATCGAGGTGTACAAGTCGGTCCTCGACGAGCGTCGCCCTGAGCACGCGTCCATGCGCCCGATCGCGGCGGGCATTCGTCGAAGGAGCCCTCGATGACCCGGGACGAAGCTGCGCGTTCAGCCACACCGCGGAAGCCCTTCTGTTTCGTCGTGGGTTGTCCGCGGTCCGGCACGACGTTGGTTCGCGCGATGCTCGACTCTCACCCCGACATCGCTCTCCCGCCCGAATCGTATTTCGTCGTGGACATGGGGAGGAAGCTGCGCCGATATGAACGCGGCGGAACGTTCAACGCCGAACGGTTCCTGAATCATCTTTGCGCTCATCGATGGTTCCGCAAATGGGGACTGGGCCAGGAGGAGGTTGCCCGGTCGTTCCAACTCCGACCACCGCGCGACTTCTCCGACGCGGTGCGACTGGCCTTCTCCACGTACGCGGCGGAGAGAGGAAAGGATCGCTACGGGGACAAGACCCCGAACTACGTACTCCGACTCCGGCTGCTTGCGGCTCTGTTTCCCGAGGCGCGGTTCCTGCACGTCATACGCGACGGTCGAGATGTGGCGTCATCTCTCCTCGACTCCGAAATGGGTTTGAGGAGCCTGTCCGAGGCGGCGCTGTCTTGGCGCCTGCACGTTGGACGCGGCAGATCTGCCGGACCAGCGCTCGGGCCCGATCGGTACATGGAGATCCGGTACGAGGATCTCGTGAGTGATCCGGAGAGTCACCTGCGCCGAGTGTGCACGTTCTTCGAGTTGACGTTCGACCCCATGATGCTTCGTTACCACGAGCGTGCGTCATCTCTCGTGGCGAACTTCGGCAGGCCTCAGATCCATAGCGGCCTTTTTCTCCCGCCGACGCTTGGGGTCCGGGACTGGCGGAACGAATTGTCGCCCGCTGACGTGGCGCGGTTCGAGTCCTTGGCGGGAGATCTGCTCGATGCCTGTGGTTACAAGCGCGCGACCAGCCGACGAACGCTGGATCGGATCCACCGGTCGGAGCGCCAGCTGCGTTGGGGGAGCCGCCGGCTGGTCTCGCGCGCTGTCGACGCAATAAAGCCTCAGCTTTCAGCTCGAACGAGGGTCTCTCGATGATTCCCGACGACGTTCTGGTCAGGATTCGATGTCCGAAGTGCCGGGGCGAGGTTCGTCTC
>Ga0070708_100000582_pt1 | contig 27429 bp, 23 predicted proteins | sample KBSK5503metaG_FD_65469 | JGI IMG/M metagenome (GOLD analysis project Ga0070708, IMG submission 65469) | Corn, switchgrass and miscanthus rhizosphere microbial communities from Kellogg Biological Station, Michigan, USA - KBS K5-50-3 metaG | ecosystem: Host-associated > Plants > Roots >... | reverse complement strand
GGAGCGTGAGGTATCCGTAATGGAACGCCAAGCCGGGCGTCCACGCTTCGACCCCGCCTCTCGACACAGCAACCGCGATGACCGTCGCGATGGCGCACGCGACTGACCCGAGCAGCATCCATTGATGCTCGAAGGAGTCGTCGCGTTGCCGCTTTGCTCTGAGTGCGGCGGCACTGGAGAAAGCGACCGCGCCGCCCAGGGCGATAGCTGCAACGAGCGGTCCGATTGCCCCAGACGCATCTGCGTAGATGCCCATCCATGAGCCCGTCATGCCGAAGGCGAAGCCAAGGACGGCCCCGATTGGGGCGGCAACCGATGCGGTCGTGGTTGAAGACGGCGCCCAGGCGGCGATCGCGATGACCGACGAAGTAGCCCAGATGATTGGGAACGCCCATGTCACGCCACGAGGAAGCTCCGGCCGCTTCGGTTCGGAGATGGCCGAAAGGACCAGGAACGAACCCAGGACGGCCGACGCGATGATTCCGTTCGCGCCGGTCCAGGCGCAAAACGCGAGGGCGATGAACGCCAGGCCACGTCCCTGCTTCAAGCGACCGCTCGTGTGGGCAGCCCAGGCCCAGGCAGCCAGCGACAAGAAGACCGTCGACGCCACGAACTGAAAGGAGAACCCCCACACGACCGAGTTGAACCCGCAGCTCAGGAAAAGGAGCGGGATGATCGCGTCGCCGAACGCCCGGCGTCCCCGACGGACCATCCGTGCGATATCCAGCCAGGCAACCGTAGCCAGGACCGCGGCGGCCACGTTGAGGATGACGATCCATCGGAAATCGCCCCCGGCGAGCCGCAGCCAGAGAACGTCCATCAGCTTCTGAATGGGAATTCGGTGGTCGTTCGATTGCGCGAACAGCCAGCCCAGACTCAAGCCCTGGGAGGACGTCAAAGGAGCGAGATACGACCACTCGTCGCTGTACGGGAAGTGGCGTAAGAACGGAACGACATCAGCAACGAACACGAGCAACGCCGCGCCGACGGCCATCCCGGCCAGGTTGCGATCAAAGACCGATACCCACGAGCTCGTCGTCGCTGGCGAAGGGGCATTCATACGACCCGGCTCGTTTTGTGGACTGAGGGGAACGATCACGAGCCATACCCTAGCGGCAGTGGCACGACGCGCGAAGGGCCCAACGATCGAAGGGGCGGCGGGCACTATCCTCCGCGGGATGACTACAGGTGGACTCGCCGAAACTGAAGCACGCCTCGAGCGACCGACCGCCTGGCGCCTTCGTCGGCTGACCGGCCGGGCGCGCCTCCTCTTTCCGTGGAACCTCTTCTGGGATCAGCGGCTGGTCCTCTTGACGCTGATTCGAACTCAGATCGCGCGCCGGCACCGCCGGAGCGTCCTCGGCTGGGCGTGGAACATCATCCAACCCGGATCCCAGGCGATCATCCTGTTCGCCGCGACCCGAGGCGCCATTCGGGTTCCGGATTCGGCGTCTCCGCTCGGAGGGTTCGGCGTCTTCTTCGCGGCGTACATCATCGCCCAGGGCATGGGCGAGATCGTCGGACGCGGCCCGTCACTCGTCGCGGAGCGCGGCGGGTGGGTCAAGGGATCGTTGTTCCCACTCGAGCTGCTGGCCCCGACTGCGGTCGGAGTCGCGCTCTACCGGATCATCCCGGGGGGTCTCCTCGGCGTGACTGCTGTTGCGATCGGCGATGGACCCGGCGCTGGGTTCGCCACGCTGGGAGCGTTCACCGTCGGCTTGCTGCTTGCGATTGTGTGGGGGACGACGCTCGCGCTCGGCTTCGCGGCCCTCGGTGTCTACCTCCGCGACGCCATCCTCGCCGCGCCGGTGATCACGCTGGGGCTGATCTTCGCCTCACCCCTCTATGTGAACGCGCAGCAGGGAGGGCTCCTCCCGCTCCTCATCAACCTCAACCCACTGACCGTTTCGATGAACCTTGTGCTGTTCGGCGGCGATTGGATTCAGCAGCACCCGCTCCATTTCGTGGTCGAAGTAACGCTTTCGTTCGTGGGCCTTTGGGGCGCAGCGATCGCCTTCCGGCGGATGTCCGCCAACTTCGCCGACTACATCTGATGGGGGCAGACACGGTCCTCGTTCGCCTGGACGGCGTAGCGAAGCGGTATCCCAGTGGTTCGGACGTCGGGCTTACCGCGCGGCTCTTTCGCCGCGCAAGTGACCGGCCCTGGGCGTTGCGGCCCCTCGATCTCGAGGTCAAGGCTGGGCAGTCCGTCGCGATCCTCGGACGCAATGGCTCCGGCAAGTCGACCCTGCTCGGGATCGCGGCCGGCACCATCGCTCCGACGGTCGGACGGGTGGAGCGCCGGGTTGACCCGACGCTGTTGTTCCAGGTCGGCACCAGCTTCGACGAGGAGCTCTCCGGGGCAGAGAACGCCCGGCTCGAGCTGCTCCTCCGAGGCCTGAGTGGAGCGACGCTTCGACTCCGCATCTCCGAGGCTCGCGAGTTCTCGGAGATCGAGGATGCCTGGGACGAGCCACTCCGGACCTACTCCGCGGGGATGCGAGCCCGACTCGCCTTGTCCGCAGCCCTCGCCGACCCTGGCCCGCTCCTGCTCGTGGACGAGATTCTCGCGGTTGGCGATGCCGGTTTCGTCGCGAAATGCATCGAGCACTTTCGAAAGCTGCGGGACGCCGGCACGTCGCTCGTCTTCGTGTCCCACAACGCACAGCTCGCGGGCATGCTCGCCGACGACGCGATCGTGCTGGATCACGGCCACGTCCTGGCCCACGGGTCTGTCGAAGACGGGGTCGCGGCCTACTCGGCAGTGATCGGCCTACCGCGCCAATAGCGTCGCGCTCATGACGCCCGCAAGGACGCTCACGCCCCGGCGATGTCCGCCATCGACGCCATGATCCAGTCGACCACCGGCTCGAGCGACTGATCCCAAGAGGTCGGCACGTTCAAGGGCGCCGCAGCGGCCGGGGTGGAAGGCCTTGCGGCCGCCGCGGCCAGCGCCTTCACCAAGGGTTCAACCTCGGGTTTCGCAGCCAGGATCCGATCCGATAGTGCCGCGAGGGCAGACACGGTCTTTACGCCGAACGTGTTCGTCACCACGGTCCCGCCGGCCGCGACCATCTCGAGTGGCGGATAGGACGTATGCGGCGACAGCATCAGCGAGAGCAGGACATCGGAGCTCCCAAGGAAGGCGGCGTATTCCGGGAGCGCCTGCCACGGCACGGCCCGAAGGGTTCGTCCGCCACCGAGATCGAGCTCGGGTACCTCGGCACCGATCGAGCAGAACTCCCAGGGTCCTTCGAAGACACCCCGCTGGACCGCGACCCTCAGGGCACGGAGACCGAGCTCGAAGGCGTTGCGCGGGTTCTTCGGCCGGGCGTAGAAGACGAGGCGCCTCGGGCCGGACTTCGGCAAGGCCCGGAAGAGCGAGCGGTCCACGGCCGGGTCGAACGCAATCGACAGGTCCCCTGCGTCGCCCGAGGCAAGTCGTCCGATACGGTTGACGATGAAGTGCTCACGGAGCAGCGCCTCATTGAAGATCGCGCGCACCGGCATGTCGTACGTTGCCAGCGCGAGCGCGTAGTTGCTGGACGATGCATAGAACGCCGGCTCGAAATCCTGGACGAGGTACAGGAACTCCCGAGATGTGGTGACGGCGAGCGCATCGAGCGCCGGGTAGGCGGTCTGCCACCAGGTGGCCATGACGACGTCGCGCGGCCCCAGCTGGAGCGGTTTCAAGGGGTGCGCGACAGACTCGAACGTCATGTTCACGGCCGTGGTACGCAGCCCAGCCAGGCCCGTCGTGTGCGCGAGTAGGCCGGCGACGTCGGCGTCCAGGGGTCCGTGAGTTGCGACCACTCGGACGGGCACACCGCGCGCGGCGACCCGCGCGCCGAGATGGAGGGCCGTGTTCGGCCCGCCGGTCATCCGATGCAGCTCAAGAAACGGCAGCAAGATCACGAGTCCGAGGGTGTCGCCCCGATCCGGGTCTGGCATGACATCGGCTGCGTGGACGAGGATGGGCCCGCTCGGGTCGCGAATATCGGCGAAGGCGTCCGGCTCAGGCTCGAGGGCCCGACGGACTCGACCCAGACGGCGCTTCATTGGCCGTAGAGCTCGTCGGAGGGCAGAACCCGAACGCCTTTGCGGTTCCGTCACAACTGGCTCCCGATCCGGTTGGGCCGCCCCGATCATGCTCACAAGGCGGCGGCTACTCTACAGGTGCGGCAGGCCACCGTGGGCAGGCGGCCAGGTTCGGGGAGGCGAGGCTTGCACGTGTCCGGATCGGCCCCGGCTCGACGCGTTCGCTTCGTCCGGGATGCCGTCGAAGCGCGAGAACCGGGAGTCGACGACCTCACGATCGTCCTCGACACCTCGTGGACTCCGCTCGCCACGGATCGAGCCGACGTGCGCCCGATCCGTTCGTATGTCGCAACCGTCGTCGAGGGACACGATCTATTCGCCGAATCCCTTGGGCTGCTGGACGCTTGGGCGAAAGCCTCGTCCGTCGCTCATATCGTGTCCGTCGAGGGCACTACCTACTGGTTCCGGCTGCGGGAAGAGCTGTGGCACTGGACGCAGGAACGTCTGCTCTGGCGGTACGTTCTCGCTGCCGTCGATGCCGGCGGCAGCGTCCATCAAGCTTTGATTCCAGGAACTGAGGCAGCGCTCCTCGACGTCGCACATGCGATTGGTTGGGTCGCCGACGGCGGCGCCGATCCATCAGTCGAACGGTCTGTCGGGCCCCAATCCGCAGGGCGGATCTCGAGGTTCGTTCCTGCCCCAGTCCGGCGCGCGATCCGGAGGGTTTTTCCGAGACCCGAGACGATCCAGGCGACGGTGCGGGCTCGACGCCACCAAGTCCTCGACGATCGCATCCGCGGTCTGCAAACGAACGGGAAGCCTGTGGTGCTCGTCCTGAGCGCGGCCAACCTCTACCAGCCAATCGGAACTCCAACGGCTGACTCACCGAGCCGGCGTGATCCAAACCTTGGTTCGGTCATCGATGCGATCGGCCCCGCCGGCATGCAACCGATCGTCGTTGGTGGAACCCTCGACGTCACGCACCCAGCCGACTGGGACATGGTCGAGCACGACACCCACCTCCTTTCCTGGGACTACGTCCAATCTCGCTGGGGGGCGGCTGCGGACGATCAAAGGGCAGAGGATGCGCTCGAGAAACTGCAGGACCGCCTCGCACAGATCCGCGGCTTCCGATTTCTTCTGGATGGCCTCGACCTCACGAACGCCTTCCTTCGTGCGATCAGAGGCCTCATCGACCGGATCGTCAATCCGGACGTCCACGAGCTCGCCGTCGCCGAGCGGATGATCGGCGACCTTGTGCCGCGGGCGATCCTCATGACCCACGAGGGCCATCGCGTTCCATGGCTCGTGGGCGGTGCCAGCGCGGGAGTCCCCACGTTCACCGTGCAGCACGGGATCCTCTACCCGGCGCATCCGGGCTACGCGAATTGGCGACCGCCGACGCTCATCCTGCCGACTTGCACCTTCGTCTTCGGGGACTACGAGCGAAGGGCGCTGTTAGCCGGCGCCTACCGACCGGACGAGGTCCGGGTGTCAGGCTCGCCGCGCTTGGATGTCCTCAACCCCACGACCGATCCTGAGAGATCGGATGCCGACCGGGCCAGCCTGCGCGCGGAGATGATGGTCGCCGACGGTGATCTCATGCTGGTCGTCTCGACCATCAGCTTGCCGTTCATGCAGCGGTTCCACTTCGTCCACATGCTCGAAACGGTTCTCTCGGGACCGCTCCCGGGCGTGCACCTGATCTTCAAGCAGCACCCGAGCGAGGTCGGCGACGGTCCCTATCAGGCGCTGCTCGGCGGGCTCGCTCGGACTGGTGGCTATGAACCGCCTCGAATGACCGTCGTGAGGGATGTCGATCTCCACCGCCTGCTGCGTGCGGCTGATGCCCACCTTGGGCAGATTTCGACCGTCCTGAGTGATGCTGTCGTCGATGGGATCCCGAATCTGATCGCAATCGTCGAGCCGGGCGGCGACATCCTCGGGTACATCGCCGCCGGGGTCGCCCGGCCGGTCCGTGGCGCCGCCGACTTGAAGCGGGCGCTGGCTGAGCTCACGCCGCCCGATGCCGATGCGCGACGGGCATTCCTTTCCGACCACTTCCTCGAGGGCAAGGCAGGTGAGCGGATCGCCGACGCGATCGCGCAAGTCGTATTCGACATGGCAGGCGAGTCGACCGTGGGCGCCGCCTGATGTGGCGCGGACCAGCCAAGGCGGTCATTCGATACCTGCTCCGCAATCGGCGTCTCCGACACGCCGTCGAGGCCGAGCTCGACGCGCGCCGGCGTGCGACAGATCCTTCGATTCGGGCCGCGAAGGGTTCATCGGACACTGACTTCATCGACCGACATGGAGTCAGGCATCCGTTGGATCCGTCGCTCAGGGACCGCCTCAAGCCTGCCTGGCGGACGATGCTGGATCCCCTCACTGCCGATGCGGCGCTCTCCGACCAAGGGCTCGCAGATCGATCACGGACGGCCGCCGCGAGCGTCGCTGAAGCCGCGAACCTCGTCGCGTCCGTGAATGGGTCCTCGCTGGGCGGGCGGATCCTCGAGATCGGGTGTTACGACGGCGCCGCGGCCTTCCAGCTCGCGCTTGGTGGCGCTTCGGTCGTGGCCTCGGATCTCGCTCGCTACTACGTCATCCAGCGGCCGGGCGAACCAGCGGACGCCGACATCGACCGGCAGCAGGTCGCACTTGCCGAGCTCCGCGAGCGGGCGCGCTTGATCGCCGGCGCGCCGATCGGCGCCGTCGAGTTCATCGAAGACGACATCACCGCGTCGGTCCTGCCGGCCGGAGCGTTCGACGCCATCGTCTCTTTCGAGGTTCTTGAGCACGTCCGGAGCCCGGAAGCAACGTTCGCCGCGATGCACCGACTCCTCAAACCCGGAGGCGTCGGATTCCACGACTACAACCCGTTCTTCAGCCTCATCGGTGGCCACTCGCTGTGCACGTTGGACTTCCCGTGGGGACACGCTCGTCTCGCCGACGATGATTTCGAGCGATACCTGCGGGAGATTCGGCCCGACGAAGTCGGCCCGGCGCTTCGGTTCTATCGAGAGAGCCTGAACAGGATGACTCTGAGCGACCTTCGCGCCGCCGTCGAGGGGACCGGGCTTGAGCTCCTTGCTGTGGTTCCGTGGTCCGATCGGTCCCTCGTGGAGAAGCTGAGCCAAGACGCAATTGGTGAGGTCCAGGCGATCTATCCGACCGCCTCCGTTCAGGACCTTCTGGCAACCTTCATCGCCGTCGTTGTCCGTAGGTCAGGTAGCGAGGTCGTCGCCGCACCGGCATAGGTCAGCTAGCCATCTCGGAGGCCGCGACAGCGTTGAGGCCAGTCGCCAATGGCCGACGTGGATCGATGACGCTCTTGATGGCGCGACCGATACGCACCTCGCCCGAGTGGAAGCCCAATGCCAGCGCCGGCGTAACGAGCAGCGTCCATGGGCCGATCGCTATGGCAACGAGGGGATGAAGCAGGTACGTCCCGTAACTCAGGTCGCCAAGGGCCGTCGCGATCCGTGCGCGCCAGCCTGACCAATGTGGCAGACGAATCATTCGAGCCGCAAGCATGCCGGCGACGAAGAAGCACAGGAACGACGGTGCGACAGTGTAATGGACCCAGCCTGCGACGGTCGGCGTAACAAGGAAGCCGCCGTTCCAAAGCGAGCGCAGAGCAATGAGCCCGACCATAAGGAGAGCGAGGGTCAAGGTTGGCAGGCGTCGCCAGGCGAGCGCCACGAACAAGACGTAGCAGACAATCTCGATCCCGATCGACCAACCGCCCGACGTGCCCGACGTGGCACCCGGGTCGAGGAATCCGAATAGACCTGTGAGATTGAGAAGGATTCGGCCGGGGTCCGGGCGACCGCCGATCAATGCCGCAACGAGAATGACCGGGAACCACAGCGGAGCCAGTCGAGCAATTCGGGCCGCGATAAACGATCGGAGGACGAACCGATGGCCGTACACGTATTCGAGCGCCCAGCCTGAGAGGACGAAGAACGCGTAGACACCCCAGGTCCCGAAGAAGGTGGGCGTCCACGGGAAGGTGTGGTAGACCATGACGCCAATCGCCAGGACGCCCCTGACCGCATCAAGCTGGTAGATCCGCGTCTGAGGAATCGGCTTCGTCCTGAGCCCCGGTTCCCCGGATCCGGCGTCGATCTCGCGGTCGGGCGGGGGCTGGCCGGACTCTGCCTGAGGTTCGTTCACCAGTTGATGGTAGTGTCGGCTCAGGTGCCGAGGGTCCGGTACGCTTGGTCGGATGCCATGGACCGTGGCCGTCGTTCAGGCGCGGATGGGCAGCAGTCGGCTGCCCGCCAAGGTCATGCTGCCGCTTATCGGCGAGCCGATCCTCACCCGGGTGATGCGTCGCACCGGCCGTGCCGAAACCCTTGACGAGGTCGTCGTTGCGACGACGACGCTGCCCGAAGACGACGCGATCGTCTCGCTGGCCCTCGCGGAAGGCTGGCCGGTCGACCGCGGCAGCGAAACGGACCTCCTGGGCCGGTATCTCGGTGCGGCACGAGCACACGACGCCGAGGTCGTTGTTCGGATCACGTCGGATTGCCCGCTGATCGACCCGGACGTCATCGATCGGGTCGTCGCCGCTTTTCGAGCGGCGAACGTCGACTACGCGAGTAACACCCTCGAGCCGCGCACGTACCCGAACGGGCTCGACATCGAGGTCATCAGGCGCGAGGCGCTCGAGCGAGCCGGACGCGAGGACGACGACCCAGCGTGGCGCGAGCATGCCACCCCGTACATCTACCGACACCCCGAGCTCTTCCGACTCCTTCGTGTGTCCGCCGAGGACGGCGGCCACCCCGAGCAGCGATGGTCTGTCGATACGCCTGAGGACTACGAGCTCGTGCGCAGGATCTACGACGCCCTCGGTCGCGACGACTTCACTTGGCTCGAGGCGTTCTCGGTAGTCGACGCACACCCGGATTGGGCGGCGATCAATCGTGACGTGCTGCAGAAGACTGTGCCGCCGTGAAGCACAGAGGATCGGCACCGCCTCGAATCACGGTTGGGGCGATGAGCGGGTTCGCGTCGTGAACTTGGTGATCCGCGCCGACGGGAACGATCGAATTGGCACCGGCCATGTGATGAGATCGATCGCCTTGGCCGAAGCGTCGCGATCGGCGGGTCTCACGGCCTCGTTTCTGTTCTCCGAAACGTCGCCCGCTCTGATGGAGCGAGTGCGGACCGCCGGCTTCGCAACCTACATGATGTCCGCGAGGCGTGGATCGTTAGCCGACGCAACCCATACAGCTCGGCTTGCGGAGTCGGTGGGCGCCTCTTGGGTCGTGGCCGACGGCTATGCCTTCGACGCCGAATACCAGCGCGAACTGAAGAACGCCGCGATCCGAGTCCTTCTTGTCGATGATGTTGGGCTCGCCACTCATTACAGCGCCGACCTGATTTTGAATCAGAATCTCGATGCGAATGCCAAGTGGTACGAAAGCCGAGATCCAGGGTCCGGCCTCCTGCTTGGTCCCAGGTATGCTCTCATTCGGGCCGAATTCGATGAATATCGGGCTTGGCGTCGGTCCACCTCCTCCGTCGCCCATCGCGTTCTGGTGACGCTCGGTGGGAGCGACCCGGAAAACGTCACTTCGAGGGTTCTTGCAGCCATCGATGGGCTTGAGGTAGAGGTCCGCGTAGCAGTTGGTGCGACCTACCCGCACCCTCTACCGATGCCCGGAGCCGCCCGCGGCGCCCGAAACATGCCAGAGCTCATGGCATGGGCCGACATGGCGATCTCGGCTGCGGGATCCACTTGGTGTGAGCTAGCGTTCATGGGACTACCGGCGCTCATGATTGTCTTGGCCGACAACCAAGTCGGAATCGCCGCCGCCGCGGCCCGACACCGGATAGGAATCAACCTAGGTTCGGAAGTCCGCGAGGAGGAGATCGTTGCGCAGGTGAAGGTTCTGGCGAACGATGCCTCTCGCCGCGCATCCATGAGCGAGCGCGGGCGGGCCCTGGTGGACGGTCGTGGTCCCGGGCGCGTTGTCGAGCTACTTGCCGAGGGCGGAGTGTCGATAACGACCCCGAACGAGCACGTGCCGTGAAGACGCGCGTCGTCGTTGACGATCCAGAGAGCTGGTTCATCCCGTACGCCTCTGGCCTCGTGAATAGCCTTGGTCAGTTCGGCGAGTCTGAGGAGCTCAGAAACGCCGAGGACCTCCCGGTTGCTAACGACATCGCCTTCCTTCTCAGTTGCAAACGTAAGGTGCCTGCGCGGCTTCTGTCGCGCAGCCGGCACACGGTCGTCGTTCACGCGAGCGACCTGCCAATGGGCAAGGGAATGTCGCCGATGACCTGGCAGATTCTGGAAGGCCGCAACGTCATCCCGGTCACCTTGTTCGAGGCGGTTGAGGCTATCGATGCCGGCCCGATCTACCTGAAGGACTCGGTTCAATTCCGAGGCGTCGAACTTCTCGCGGAATTGCAGGCCGCCCTTGGTGCAAAGATTATCGAGATGTGCATCCGGTTTGCCGAAGACGTCCAAGCCCTTACTGCGCGCGGAGAGCCACAAGTAGGCCCGGAGAGTCGCTACATACGCAGAACACCTGAGGACAGCCGGTTGGATCCGAATCGAACCATTGCGGAGCAGTTCGACTTGCTTCGGGTTGTCGACAACGAACGCTACCCGGCGTTCTTCGACCACCGCGGCCGCCGTTACATCCTCAGGATCGAGGCTGCTGCGGACGACGTATGACACCAACATTGAAGATCGCCGGGCGACTCATTGGAGAGGGCCACCCGACGTACGTGATTGCTGAGTTGTCATCGAACCACGGCCAGAGGTTCGAGACCGCGGCCTCCCTGGTCCGGGGAGCCCATGCTGCCGGCGCTGACGCCGTGAAGCTCCAGACCTACACGCCGGACACGATCACGCTCGAGAGCGACGCGCCGGCCTTCATCCAGGGCGCGAGCTCACTCTGGAAAGGAGAGTCACTTCATTCGCTCTACCAGAAGGCCTACACGCCTTGGGATTGGCAGCCCCGCCTCAAGGCCATCGCCGACGGGCTCGGGATGGACTGCTTCTCGTCCCCGTTCGATGCCACGGCCGTCGACTTCCTCGTGGCGATGGACGTTCCGGCGTTCAAGATCGCGTCATTCGAGCTCGTCGACCTGCCGCTGATCCGGAAGGTTGCCGGGACAGGGCGACCGATGATCATGTCGACCGGCATGGCGACCGAGGCCGAGATCGACGAGGCGATGACGGCCGCGCATGGCGCCGGCGCGACCGAGATCGCGCTGCTCAAATGCACGAGCGCGTACCCGTCCCCTCCGGAATCGGTCAACCTCCGAGCGATCCCGGTCATGGCCGAGCGCTGGGGCGTCCCAATCGGACTCTCGGACCACACCCAGGGCGTGGCCGTGCCCGCCGCCGCGGTTGCAATCGGGGCCTCGCTCGTCGAGAAGCACGTCACGACGTCTCATACGGACGCCACGCCGGACGAGGCGTTCTCGCTCGACCTGGTCGAGTTCGCGACGATGGTCGAGGCGATCCGCACGGTCGAGCGGGCGATGGGCCGTCCTTCGATCGGTCCAACCGACGAGGAAGCGGAGAGCCGGCGCTTCCGCAGGTCACTCTTCGTCGTCGAGGACGTCGCGGCCGGGGAACCGTTTACAGAGCAAAACGTCCGGTCGATCCGGCCCGCCTCCGGGATGCACACTCGCGAATACGAAGCTGTCCTCGGCCGGCGAGCCGCGGCTGCGATCTTGCGCGGTACCCCGCTTACCGCCGACCTGCTAGACCCAGCGGTCGGTCCCCGATCGCAGCTGAGTTGAAGTCCGAGACTTAGCGCAGCGGTACGCTCATGAACTCAAATGTGAGCGGCACCGTGGTGTCTCGGCCATCCAGGCCCTTCGTGATGGTGAGGCTTACGATCGCGGGGCCAAACGCGAACGGTCCCGTGCCGTCCGCAGACGGCGGAACGGCCAGAAGGAGACCGTCCCCGGCCGTATCCGGCATGAGGCGGTAGCGCGTCTCGTCAACCTTCACGTACCAATCCGGGGGTTTGCCAAGGGCGGCGCCGATACGGCCAAAAAGGCTTGGCTGGAGCCCACCGATTCGGACGATGACGAAGCGGGCAGGGCGACGTTCGAATGGGACTTGGACGGCTTCGCCACTTCGCGCGGTCACCATAGCAAGCGGCTCGGCGGGTCCACACGACCCGCCGGTCTCAGTGAGAACCTGCCATCGATCGGAAGCGACCGTCTGCGAATAGCGACAGAACGTCTCGAGAGTCGTCTCCGGAGCCTCGAACCACCGGAAGCGCCCATCGACAGTGAACAGCAGAAGTTCTCCGGGCCGGGCCGGGCGGCCCATCCAGAGTTGGAGCAGGTCGTTGGGCCGGACAACCGTGACGCTCCGGAGGATCCGCTCCGGTCGATTGGGTGAGCGCAACAGGTCGGCATTGCGCCGGTCGAGGTCGGATGTATATGCGGAGAACGCCTGGAAGATAGGAAGCGGCTGCCAGTGGATCTGCGGGTATGCAAGAGCGACATCGGTCAGGTCGGGGTCGATGTGGACTGTTGAGGTTCCGAGCACCGCGAGCGCCGCGGGCTCGAGACGCAACGACGCGCGTAGCTGCGATTGGGTCCGCTGGGCGGCCTGGCCCGGCACGACCACGTCCTTAACCTCATGGACGATGGATTCGATCGAGCCCCGGATATCGAAATAGGTCGAAGGCTGAGTCGCGCTCGAGGCTCCAAAGATGATTCCTACGGCTAGCACAGACGCGAGCCATGCCCGCGCCTGGACGCGAGGGGCCAAGGCGAACAACAAGACCAGCGATGTCGCAAAGACATAGATGGTGTGCTCCCGCACGACGGCGAGCTTCCACATCGCGAATCCGACGACGAGGCCTAGGACGGCCAGGCCGAGACGTCGACGTCGTGGCCACTCGGCGCTGGTTCGCCACGCTGCCCAGGCCAGGAGTACTACGACACCTGCGAGGGCAGGGAAGACCCACATCCGCTTCGCTTGAACGTCCCCGCCCATCGAGTCGTTGTAGCCCGCGATGATCTGGTAGGCGCCGGACATGTAGGCACCCAGGTCGCCGAAGTGCTGGCCCGTCGCCAGCCAGAATGCGCTCGCGGACGCTACAGCGGCGGCGAGGTAGACGACTAATGGCCGCCACCAGGGTCGCCCGACAAAGGCGATCGTTACGGCGCCGACCGCCACTGAGACGATACCGATGTTGATCTTGCCAAGCAGGGCAGCGCCAGCAAGTGCGCCACCCATCATCGCAAGCGTCGTTGGCGACCAGGGCATGCGATCAGCGAGGGTTTCGACGCACCAGAGGAACAACAGCGCCTCGGACGCCTCGAATGGCGGCAGGGCAACGAAGATCCTCGCGACGAAGAGCGTGACGACGGCGGCGGCCCAGAGCGGGAGGATCCGCTTGGCCTCGACGAGCATCGTGGCTACGAGCCCGACATAGATCGCGATCGCGACCACGAGAGCGAACCCGCTCGTCAGTCCGACGTACGGATGCGGGAATCCCAGGAAGCCGAGCGGCCCATATGTGAACAAGATCTCCACGCCGTAACGAAGATGCAGCGCTTCCGCCATGTGGAGGGCGATCTGCCAGCTCCCATCGAGGGTCGCGAGAGCGGTCGTGTTCGGGATGGGCCAGGCGAGGATCGCTAGCTCCCCTGCCACGAGGACCACCAGGGTTGCTGGCGATATCACCTGCCAAGCCGTCCGGATCCTACTGGCGACCTTCATGACTCGCGATATGCGGAGTGGCCGCTGTCTCCTTCTGGGTCCACCGCATAGGCCGTCGTGACCTTGTCGAGTGCGGTCACGACGTCGTCGAGGTCGGCGTCGGACATCCCGGCGTGGAGTGGCAGAGTAAGGAGCCGCTCGTATGCGGTCTCGGCCACGGGGAACGACAGGTCGGGGAAACGCTCGCGGTAATACGGGTGGCGGTGGACCGGGAGGTAGTGGACGTTCACGCCGATGCCCTCCGCGCGCATTGCGTGATATACCGCGCCCCGGTCCACAGTCAGGCGATCCAGTCGAAGCTGCACGAACATGAAGTGCCATGCCGGATCGGCCCCATCGGCTACGGTCGGCACCTCGACCAGCGGGTGTCCCAAGAGTCGCGCCAGGTAGCGTGCGGCGAGGGCGCGGCGACGGGCGAGCCACGACTCCAGGTGCTCGAGCTGTGACCTCCCCAGGGCCGCGCCGATGTCCGTGAGCCGGTAGTTGTAGCCCAGGTCGACCATCTGGTAGGTCCAATCGCGCCGTGCCGCCAGCTCGGTCGCGATCCCGTGGTTCCGGAAGCGACGGAGCCGCTCGGCCAGGTCGTCGCGGTCGGTCAGGACCGCGCCACCCTCCCCGGTGGTGACGATCTTCGCGGGATGAAGGCTGAGCACGGTCATGTCGGCGAGGGTCCCGACGGGGCGGCGATCGAAGGTCGCGCCAAGCGATTGAGCGGCGTCGGCAATGATCGTCAGCGGTCCCGCAGGCGCGGCGTCGGCGATCGCCCGCAGCGCGGGGTAATCCGCTGGCTGGCCGCTGTAGTCGACCGGGATGAGCGCCTTCGTGCGATCCGTGATCGCGCGAGCCACCTCCGCCGGATCGATGAGCAGCGTGCTCGGATCGACATCAGCGAATCGGGGGGTTGCACCGACATAGAGGACGGCATTCGCGCTCGCGACGAAGGTCATCGGACTGGTGATCGCCTCGTCCCCCGGTCCGAGGCCGGCCGCGGCTGCCGTGCCGTGCAGGGCGGCCGTGCCGGAGCTGAAGGCGACCGCATGCCGGGCCCCGGTCGCCCGCGTCAGCGCGGCCTCGAAGTCGGGGACCCGCGGCCCGGTCGTCAGCCAATCGGAGCGAAGCGCAGCGGCCACCGCTTCGGTGTCGCGGTCGTCGACGACCTGGTGGGCGTACGGCAGCATCGTCGTTCGGACGGGCGTACCGCCGTCTATCGCAAGCCGCGCCGACGGATTCGACGAGCTCGTCACAGCAGCTCGAACCCTTGGGCTTTCCGGGCCGTCATCCATTCCCGGACCCGCCCGAGGCCTTCGCCAAGGCCGACGCTGGGCGTCCACCCGAGGACTTCGCGTGCCCGCGTCGGGTCGCAGCGGAGCACGGCGATCTCGCTCTGGGGATGGATATGGGGCACGTGCTGGAGCCGCTGCGGGTCGGGCTCGATCGCGGCCGCGAGGTCGTTGATCGATACGTCGGCGCCGGAGCCGGCGTTGAGGATCTGGCCAACGGCGGCATCCGACAGGAGGGCATCGCCGACGAACCGGGCGCAGTCGGTCACATAGAGGAGATCGCGCGTCTGGGTCCCGTCGCCGTAGATGACGAGCGGCTCGCCGGCGAGGGATCGCCGGGTGAAGATCGCGACAACGCCACCCTCGCCGACGGAGCGCTGGAACGGCCCATAGGTATTGAAGGGCCGAACGACAGTGGTGGCCATCCCGAAGGCGTGGTGATACGAGAGTGTCAGGGCTTCGCCGGCGAGCTTCGACGCCGCATACGGCGAGGCGGGCTTCGTCGGGTGGTCCTCGTCGATCCCGGCGGGCGTCGTGGCCCGGTCGTAGACCATACAGGTGCTCATGAAGAGGAAGCGGAGCCGGTGTGGCCGTGCCGCTTCGAGAAGGTTGAACGTGCCCACGACGTCGTTCTCGAACGTCGTCGCCGGGTCATCGATCGAGTCCTGGACGGAGATGGATGCGGCCAGGTGGGCGATCGCATCGACCCCATCCACGGCCGCGCCGCAGATCGCCGCATCTCGGACGTCACCGACGACGAGGGGCTCGAGGTTCGGATGACCATCGAGCTCAGCCAGGTTGTCGCGGACGCCCGCCGCGAGATTGTCGAGCGGGAGGACCGTATGGCCTCGCTCGAGGAGGTCCGCGACCAGCCACCGCCCGATGAAGCCGGCGGCACCGGTGACGAGGATCCTCATGCCCCGGGAGAACGACCCATCGACCAGTCCTTGAGCGCCTCGGCGATCATCGAGTGGACCTCGGCCGTCGACAATGGCGCCGCTGCATCCGATCGGTACGAGCCGACCGGCGCGACAGGGCTCTTCGCGTAGGCCGCCGACATCGTCGGCTGGACATCGATCGACGGCAGGACCGCGTACATGTCGCCGACATCGAACCCCCGGGCTGACTCGTCCTGGGTCATGAGCTCCTCGTAGGCCTTCTCGCCGGCCCGTGCCGCGAGCGTCTCCGTTGCGATCGATGATGGGTCTCGTCCGGCCTGGCGGGCCACCGTCTCGATCGTGCCGGAGACGAGATCCGCCAGGCGCGCGACCGGCATCTTGAGGACGAACACCTCGCCCCCGTGGGCCACGTCGGCAGCCCGGATCACGAGCTCGACGGCGCGGTCGATCGTCATGACGAACCGTGTCATCGAAGGGTCGGTGACCGTGACCGGGCCACCGGCCGCCACCTGCCCGGCGAACACCTCGATGGCCGAGCCGCGAGATCCCAGCACGTTCCCGAAGCGAACGCTGGCGAAGGTGGTCTCGTGGTGGCCCCGGTAGTTCGTCGCCGCCGTGACCAGCTTCTCGGCAAGGAGCTTCGAGGCGCCCATCACGGAGGTCGGGTTGGCCGCCTTGTCGGACGACGTCAGGATCATGGTCTCGACGTCGCCGGCAAGGCAGGCATCGATCACGTTCTGGGTCCCGTTGACGTTCGTCTGTGTCGCTTCGAAAGGGTTGTACTCGCCGGACTCGACGTGCTTCAGAGCGGCGCAATGGAAGACGACATCGATCCCTTCGGTGGCGCGAGTGAGGCGATCCCGATCGCGGATATCGCCGATGAGGAAACGCACGTCCGACCGGCCTGGGTAGCGCCGACGCTGGTAGAACTGCTTCGTCTCGTCCCGACCGAACACGCGGACGACGGCGGGGCCCATGTCGAGCACGCGCTCGACGAGTCGGCTGCCGATGGTTCCGGAACCGCCCGTGACGAGGACCCGCTTCCCAGCAAGCATGGCGATAGGGTACCCGTCCGATTCGGCCGCTACGCCGCTCAAGGTGGCCAGTGGATGTCCCACTTGCCGCCCGGGTAGACCGGAACCGTGCATGGGCCTGGGCTGTCGAGGCAGCTGCTGTCGCTGGCCCACGCGCTCGGCGGCAGCGCCTCGAGCCGGAAGTCGCCGATCCAACCGAAGATCAGCAGGCCGACGAGGACGAGCCCCGCACGACTGCCGCGGCTGAGGGCGAACAGCGAAAGCCCGGCAACGGCGGCGCCGGCGAGGTGGAAGTAGCGGGGCGCGGAGACCGGGCTGAGGAGGTGCTCGCGGTCGTCGCTCCCGGCGAGGATCGTCGAGATGACCGTGACGATCAGGATGTACGCGAGCGCGGCATTGAGCCAGCGAGGCACCGACCGCGCCGCGACCACGAGGAGCACCGCAATCGCGAGGACCGCAACTCCCGCGATCGGAGTCGGGACCGCGTTGAGGCCAGCCAGCGTGAATCGCGTGCCGATGATGGTGGCGGCCACGTGGCCGGCGCCGATGACGAGCGCGTCAACGGGCGAGACGGCCTCCGCCACCGCCGATCGACCCGCAACCGCCAGAAACAGGGCTTGCACGGCGGCCGGGATCGCGACGCACAGCAACCGCTGGACCGAGTCCCGATCTCGACGGACCCAGGCGCGCGCCGCGAACAGGGGTGAGAGCAGCAGCCCCGACGGACCCGAGATCGAGCAGACCACGAGGCCAACGAGCCCGGGCCTCCCGACGCGCCTGGCGAGGAGTCCGAAGAGGAGGGCGATCGCCAGGTAGAAGTGGAGATAGGTCGGTGAGCCGATCTCGACGACGGTGTTCGGCAGGAGCACGACCGGCAGCGCCAGTGGCGGCCAGACGCGGAAGCCGGCCACGGCGACCCCGGCGATGATCGCAAGGGTGATCAGCGTCCCAACGAGGGGCGCCGCAGCGGTCGGCAGGGCCGCCTCGAGCACGGCGATCGAACGGGGAATCAGGTGCAGGTACCCCGCGTATGGCCACAGGATGGAGGCCGGTCCGGCGGCTCGAGCGTCGGCGAACCACATCCCGTCCTCGTAGACGAACTGCGGGCCGACGAGGTTGTCGGGACGGCGCAGGAGCAGGACGACGAACGCAGCGGCGGCGACAAGCGAGGCCTGGACGAGCCGGCTCTCCGGTCGGATCCGGTCGATGACCGCTCGGAAGCGTTCGACGGCTACGTGTGGGCCTCGATGAATGCCGGCACGACGCCCTCGAGGAACTGTTCGCCGTAGCCGTTGCCGGCCCCGTTGAACACGTGATCGGCATAGGGCACCACGATGAGGTCGTGGTCGATTCCGGCCGCGGCCAGCTGAGCGTCGAACGGCGTGACCCGATCGAGCGGGACGAGGCGGTCGTCGTGGCCGGTCACGATCAGGGTCGGTGGGAGGCCACCCCGGATGAGACCGGCGGGTGAGGCCGCGGCGTATCGATCCGGGTACTGGTCGGGGGTGCCGCCGATGTACAGCTCCGGGAACCGCCGCTGGTCGATCTCGAGCGAACGATCGTGCCAGAGACCGACGAGGTCGACCGTCGGGGCGATCGCGACGACCCCGGCCGGCGCCGCCGCGACGTTTCCGCACGATGAGGTCAGCTTGCCGCTGCCCGGACCGTAGGCGGTCATCAGGGCGAGGTTGCCGCCGGCCGATTCGCCGACGACGAAGATCCGCTTCGGGTCGATGCCGAGGCTTGTCGCCTTCCCCTCGAGCCAGCCGAGGGCGCAGAGCGTATCCGCGGGCGCCTGGTCCCAGCGTGCCGGCGGCGCGAGCCGGTATTCGACGTCGGCGACCGTGTAGCCATCGCGGGCGAGTGCCGCGAAGAACGTCGGCCGATCCCCGAGGGCGCCGCCCGAGAACCCGCCGCCATGGATGAACAGGATCCCGGTTCGGCCGCCACTGGCGGCCGGGGCCGCGGTCGCGGGCGGCTGCCAGATGTCGGCCGAGAGGTTGAACCCGTCGACGGTCGCGAACTTTATCCGGGTGTCCGGCGAACGGTTCGTCGGCACGTCCGGCTTGAGTGCCCGCAGCAGCGAATACTCGACGTTGTGCTCGTGGGCGAACCAGAGGAGGTTCGCGCTGATGGCCACGGAGCCCAGCAGCGTCACGGACGCCAGCGTCAGCACGATCGCGTTCATCGTGCCGCCGCGGAGGAGGCGGGCGAGGACGGCGAGGAGGACCGCGAGGACGGCCATGAGGTCGACCCACGGCATCCAGGCGATGATCAGGGCGTTGAAGCCGCGGAAGTACACGACCCATGGGAAGAAGCCGCTGAGCACGACGACGAACGCGGGGACCAGCGCGAAGAACGCGAGGGCCTCAAGCGTGGCGCGAAGCAGCGCCAGGCCCCAGGTCCGCGGTTGGACCCAGGTCCACTCGATCGCGATCTCGGTCATCGCGCGGTCGCCGTCATGCGGGGGTCGCCGAGGTCCGGCGCCCGGCGCGGCCGCGCGAGATCGAATGGGCCCAGTTGAGGATCGGGCGCTCGACGATCGCCCATGAGGCCGCCGATCCGGCGAGAGCGATCAAGAGGCCGGGGGCGCCGAATGCAAGCAGCACGTCCTTATGCCAGAGGTACATCGCGTACGACGCGCCTCCGGCGAATGCGAGAGGGCCCGCGTACGGTACTCGATGCTGGAGCAACCACGCCATCAAGAGCGGTGTCCCGATTCCGGGCCCGATCGCGAGCGGCGACGTGTGGGTCAGGAGCCCGAGCAGGATCAGGGCGACGCCGAGGACGGCGTACGGCCACGCGGCGAGGTGGCGGAAGGCGGCGGGGTAGCGGAGCTCCAGCACGGCGAGCAACATCCCCGGAATGAACGCGTAGCCCACGGCCGGGAATGAGGCGAGGAGCAACAGGTTTCCCTCCGTGGGGGTCGTCCGGAGCGCGATGGTGATCGCGATCGAGACCAGGCCCAGCAGCGAGAGGACCCCGATCTCGCGGCCGCGGGCGAGCCGCGCGACGAGCGGCAGGGCGACGTAGAACAGCAGCTCGGCGGACAGCGTCCAGGCACTGCCGAGGAAGCCCCGCAGCGGCAGGCTGTAGCTCGAGGCGATCGCGAGATACGGCACCGGGTTCGCGGTCGCCAGCCGGCTCCCGGTGAGCAGCGTCAGCGCGATGAGGGCGACGTAGTAGCCGGGCAGGATCCGGGCGGCACGCTTGATCCCGTACGTCGTCAGGTCGACCTCGCGATCGACGAAGGGCCGGTACAGGAGGTAGCCCGAGAGCGCGAAGAAGATGTAGACCCCGACGTCGCCGCCGCTCACGAACGGATCCGCCGGCCCGAACGACACGCCGGCGACCGTGTGCAGGTGGAACACGACGACCAGGGCGCAGGCCGCCGCCCGAAGGGCGTCGAGACCGGCGCTGCGGTGCATCCCCCCGGTACCGCTCATCGAACCGCCCGCGCGTAGGCCGTCGCGACATCCGGGAGAGCGCTCGGGTCCGTGGCGCCCGCCTGTCGCGGTTCGCGGATCGCCGCGAGGAGGCCGGTCAGCATGTAGACGAGGAGCCGTGGCGGGCTGAGCGTCCCGAGCGCGACCGCAACGGGCCAGCCAAAGCGGGTCTTCGCCAGCGCCAGCGTGGCCAGGCAGCCGGCGATCAGCAGCACGACCCAGACCTGCGGCGAGATGAACACGTATGGCGAGATGTTGTGGACATCGCCGAGCTGGGCCAGCCCGACGCCACCGCGGAGGAATGCCCAGGTGGCGTTCCAGTCGAGGAGCAGCTGGATCAGCCCGAAGACCAGCATCCAGCCGAGGAAGGCCCCGAACGCCTGCCACTCGCGCCGCCCGATCCACCACAGGATCACGAGCGCGGGGAAGACCTTCACGTTTGCGGCGAGCGCGATCGACCAGGGCTGGCCGATCGCCAGCAGCAGCGTCAGCGGCACGTGGGCCTGACCGATGGCGAGGGCCCATCCGATCGGGATCCCGAGGATGCCGATCGCGAGCCATGTCCTCGGCCCGGCGCCGAGCTGGACGATGAGGAGCACGAACGAGCCGAGGACGATCGCCTCCCACGCCGCCGCGAAGATCGGGAAGGGCAGGAGAGCGAGGGGCCGGAGCGCGATGGCGAGGAGCGGCGGGTAGAGGTAGATCGTGTTGGTGCTCGGGTCGGCGGCCGCGGGGTAGAGCGGCAAACCGGCGTTCAGGCGGGTCGCGGCCGCGAAGTAGGCGTGCGCATCGCCGACGGGGTCCGAGGTCACATGGAGCCAGATCTCGCCGATCCCGGCGAGCCCACCCACGACGGCGAGCGCGAACAGGGCGAGCCGGCCGGCCCGATGGAGCGCGGTCTCGGGCCGTCGGGCCGCAGCCGGCGGCAGCGCGGCGGCCTGGGCGGTCAAGCCGCTCATGCCGGTCGCTCCTGGAGCATGGGGACGGCGGTCGGGTGCTCGGCCTGGCGGCGAGGCTGGAGCTGCGGGCGGCCGAGTGCCGGCAGGGCCGCCAGGACCGAGAGCGACGTCGCGATCCACAGCGCCGGCAGCGTGATCGCGGCCGCAACGGGGACCGTCCACTTCCGGTCGGTGCTCGCGCCCCAGATGACGAGCGCCGCGGCGGCAGGAACGCGAAGGAGCAGCGGGATCGCGATGGTCTGACCGGCGGGCGCGCTCGGATGGGACAGGGTGTCGAACCACTCGCCCCAGAGGCGCCCATCGACGAGGACCGACGCCAGCACCAGGACCCCGGTCACCCCCAGCGCGATGGCAAGGCTGCGCCACTCCCGTCGGACGACGAACCAGAGGAGACCGACGCCCGGCGTGACCTTCGTCAGGAGCACGAAGGCCCACGTCGCCGGGTACCGGAACCCGAGGGCGATGGCCGCGGCGAGGAGCAGGTTGACGTTGCCGTAGTACAGCTCGATCAGGACAGGTGGGAACGCGAGCAGCCACAGCACCCTGGACCCGCCCAGCCAGATCACGGTCCCGACGAGGAGCGCGAGCCACAGCCACCAGAAGACCGGCCACGGCAGCAGCGCCACGGGAGCGAACAGACGAGCGATGACCGGCGAATACAGGAACGCCCCGATGGCGCCGAGCGACTGCGTATACGGGTGCTCGATGTTCATGCCCCAGTAGGCGTAGGCGTCGGCCCCGAGCGTTTGCCGGGCCGGCGCGCCCACGACGAGGATCGCGATCCCGAACAGGAGCCCGGCCACGATGAGGCCATCACGGATGGCCCGGCGCCGATTGCCCGTCAACACGGTCACGCTGCCACCGGCGCCACGGTCGCCGTCGACGGCGCCGCCCCGGCCTCGTCGCGGGACCGCATCTCCGGCCTCGTCGCCGCGGGGATCGCGGCCAGCACGGACAGGCCGGCGAACCACAGGACCGGCAACGCGATCGTGGCCGCGGCCGGTACGGTCCAGCGTCGATTGGTCAGCGCGCCCCACGTCACGAGTGCGGCCGCGGCCGGCAGACGGATCAGGAGCGGGATCGGCAGCTGCGGTTGATCCGGTGCGGTCCGCAGCGTCGTCAGGACCTCGGCATCGATCCACTGCCGCCAGAGCCCGCCGTCAACCGCGAGCGACACAACGACCACGACCCCCGTGACCCCGAGCGCGATCCCGAGCGACCGCCACTCTCGCCGCACGGCGAACCACAGGAGCCCGACACCGGGGGTGACCTTCGTGAGCAGGACGAACGCCCACGCCGCCGGAAACCGGAAGCCAAGCGCGATCGCCGCGGCGATGAGCAGCTGGACGTTGCCGTGATAGAGCTCGATGGCGACGGGCGGAAACGCGAGGACGTAGACCCAGCCCCATCGCCGCCAGGTCGCGTTGCCGCTCGCGCGCCATCCACCGAGCCAGATGGCAGTGCCGAGCAGGACGCCGAGCCAGAGGACCAAGAACGACTCCCACGGCAGCGCCGAGAACGGTGCGAACAGGCGCGCGATCACGGGCGAGTAGGGAAAGGCGCCGAGCTGCCCCTCGAGGACGCTGTAGGGGCTCGCGAGCGAACAGCTCCAGTACGCGTACGCATCGAACCCGACGGTCTTCGCGATCGGAGCGATGACGGCGAACGTGTAGGCGCCGAAGAGGAGCCCAGCGACGACCAGCCCGTCTCGAACCGGTCGAAGCACGTGTTGGAGTTGCAAGCCCCCGCCCTGCGCGGCGGCGGCGCCCCGAACGCCTGCGGCCGTGTCCGCACGCGCGGTGGCGTCGGCGTGCTCGGTCGCCCCGGCGTGCTCGGTCGCGTGCGTCACGGCGCGCTCGGTGGCGTCGGCGTGCTCGGTCGCGTGCGTCACGGCGCGATGGTAGTAGGCAGCCCGACCGCCTCAACCAGCCGCCGAACGGCCCCCGTTCCGCGGGCGCGCTTGCCGCGCGCACGTGTCGCCCTCGGCGGCCGCTTACTCCCAATCCCCCGATCGAGCGAAATTGTGGTTTCTCCTGGTGATGCCTGTGGGGTAATCACCGGGAGACCGTAGGGGCGTTGCGGCGCCCGCACCAGATGACCGTCGGATGACCGGGTAGTGGTCTGATCGGCCCATGTCCCACATCCTCGGCGACCTGGACGAACCGACGATCGAGGCGCTGGAAGCGCTCGGCAACGTCCTGCGCGAGCTGCGCGGCCAGCGCGGCCTGAGCCAGCGCTCGCTGGCGGCCCGTTGCGGCTTGTCGCAGTCGACGATCTCCCGACTGGAGTGCGGCCTCGCCGCCGGCGTTCGGGTCGGCTGGCTCGCCCGCCTCCTCGCGGGCCTCGACCAGGACATCCCGTGGCCCGGCCACGAGCCATGGAACATCCGCTCGAGCCCCGGTTGGGCGATCCTCCTCGAACGGTTCCGCGTCCGCGGCCGCCTCGCCGCCCGCCTAATCGCCGAGTCAGAACGGGCTCGGCCACGGCCCAAGGGCGGCCACCCGTACCGAAAACGGCCCACTCCGGCCCCCACCGAACCGGCCGATGCAGCCACAGTCATCACGGGCGGATAGAGAGGCCGCCTAAGGCCGGTCGGGCCGGGGCGGGGCGATGCAGCCACAGGCATCACGGGCGGATAGAGAGGCCGCCTAAGGCCGGTCGGGCCGGGGCGGGGCGATGCAGCCACAGGCATCACGGGCGGATAGGCAAGCCGCCTAAGGCTGGTGGCCCGGAGCCCGAGCGATGCAGCCACTGGCATCACAGACGGAAACGACTTTCGGCGTCGAACGGCAGGCGACGGGTAAGCCGACTGGCGAGAGCCTGGCGAGCCGCGTCGAGCTCGAGCCGAGCCGAGCCGAGCGGGACCGAGCCGAACCGGGCCGAGCCGAGCGGGATCGAGCCGAACCGGCCCGAGCCGGTCCGGTCAGGAATCTAGGCGACACCCTCGGACCACTTCAACACGCGCATCGCGCGCAGCGTGTTCCAGTGGCTGGGCCGGCCCTCGCGCTCGTCCATGTCGAGGTCGAGATCGCGGAGTCGGGAGTTGACCATCTCGCTCTCGTGCGGGTTCTCGAGCGCCCAGAGGCCGTCCGCGTCGCGCTTGGAGCGCACGAGATCGATCGCCTCGGCCAGGCGCCCATCCGGTGTGACGCCCGCGGCCCGCAGGTGGTCGAGCCCGCGCAGCGCGTCGTAATGCCAGCCGGTCGGGAACGAGAACCGCGCGAAGTTCGGATCGATCAGCTCGCCGTTCGACAACCGCCGCAGCATCCGGCGCTCCAGGAGGTACCCATGCCCCCGATCCAGGGCGGCGGCGACCGCCGCCGACCCGCCGGTCGACTGCTGGTGCTCGAGCAGGCCCTCGAGGACGTTGATCGTCGTGCCGAACGAGCCGCGGGTCGAGCCGTTCTCCTGCTCGCAGTTCCAGCCACCATCGGCCATCTGCTCGCCGAGCAGCCGGTCGACGATGCCGCCCACTTCAACGCCGAAGTAGGAGCCGAGGGCCACGATCCGGCCGTTGATGCACGGCTCGACCTCGCCCTCGAACACGCGATGGCCGTTCCATTCGGCCCACGGGTTGTGCCACGTCATGTCGCGGACGCGGTCGATGGCGTCGCGCCCCTCCACGCTCAACGGGTCCATGCCCATGTCGCGGAGCATCAGGAGGGCAAGGAGCGTGATCTCCTCGGTGTCCGGCTTGCCCGTATCCCACTGGCCATCGTCCCGGCGGAGGGCCAGCAGGCGGGCGCCCCAGCCCTCGGTGGCCACCCGCGCGCGTTCCGAGGCGACCTCGCCGGCCGACGCATCGCTCAGATCGCGGAGCGCCTGCCAGCGAATCGCCGGGTCGGCATCGAGCAGCCAGTCGAGCGCGTTCATCAGTCGCGTCCTCCCTTCCGTTCCCGGATCCAAGTCGAGTCCGAGGCCGAGGCCGCCGAAGCCGCCAAAGTGGCCAGGGCCGGATGCTACGCTCGGCCCCCGTGCGGATCCCCGTCGCGCTGTACGTCCTCGCGCTGGCCGTCCGGTTCGTCCTGATCGCGACGTTTCCCGATCCCGCATATCCAGATTCGTACTACTACGTCGACGTTGCACGGTCGATCGCCGCCGGCCACGGACTCAGCATCGACTTCGTGTGGATTTTCGCCGAAGTCGGCAACAAGCTGCCGAATCCGGCGGTCCTGCCGATCCCGTCGAACGCCCACTGGCTGCCGCTCGCGAGCTTCATCCAGGCGCCGTTCATCAGCCTCCTCGGCCCGACGGCGTTCGCCAGCGCCCTGCCGATGGCCCTCATCGGCTCGCTCGCGGCGCCGCTGACCTGGTTCATCGCCCGCGATGCCGGCTCGCGCCCGATCGTCGGTTTGGCTGCGGGCGTGCTCTCGGCGATCCCCGGCGCGGCGGCGGTCTTCATGGCCCAGCCCGAGAACTTCGCGTTGCTCCAGCCGCTCGTCGCCGCGACGATCTGGTGCACGGCTCGCGGCCTGAAGGGCGACGGTCGCGCATTCGCGATCGCGGGCTTCCTCGCCGGTCTCGCGACGTTCGCCCGCAACGACGGGATCCTGCTGGCCGGGATGGTCGGCATGGTCTGGCTCGCCGATCGGATTCGCTGGTGGCGCGCGAGGCGCGGGCGGCGGTCCTGGAGCCACGTCGAAGATCGCCAGCCCATCCCGATTCTCGCGGGAGTGGCGGCCCTTGCCCTCTTCCTCGTGGTAATGGGCCCGTGGTGGGCTCGCCAGGTCCTCGTGTTCGGCTCGATCTCCCCGACGAGCTCGAACGGCGCCGCGCTCTGGATCCGGAACATCCACGAGTGGAACTCGATCACCGCCCACCCCTCGCTCGCGACGTTCCTGGCCCAGGGTCCCGGCCCGATCATCGCCAGCCGGATCGACGGCCTGACCTCGGCGGTCGCGAACTTCGTCGTGTTCATCTGCAGCGTCGTTCTGCTGCCATTCCTGATCGTCGGCGCCCTGTCGCGCCGGCATTCGCCCGACTTCTCGCCGTGGTTCGTGTACGGCTTCATTGCGTTCGCGGGCGCGACGCTCCTCTATCCGCTCCACGTCCCGGGCGGCGCATTCATCCACACGGCGATCGGGCTTGCGCCGCATGCCGCGATCCTCTCGATCGAGGGGCTGCTGCTGCTGATCGGCTGGATCGCCGGCCGGCGACGTCGCTGGGACGAAGGATCCGCGGGCAACGTCGTGGTCTGGGGGGTCGTGGTCATCGTGGCGGCGAGCGGCCTGCTGCTCGGGCGGGCCGTGGAAAGCGGCTGGGACGCCACTCGAGCGCCGCGCCAGGCACTCGCCGCCGAGCTGACGCGCCTCGCGGTCCCAGCCGACGACCGGATCCTCTCGATCGATGCCGGCGGCATCAAGTACTGGACCGGCCACCCGGGTGTCGTCACGCCGGACGACCCCATCGACACGATCGAGTCGGTGGCCCGCGCCTACGGCACGCGCTGGCTCGTCGTGGAGCGCGACGACGCGGCACGGGCGCTCGCGCCCGTCCTCGCCGGCACCCGCCCGAGCTGGATCGGCGCGCCGGTCTTCACGGTCCCGGCCGCCGATGGCGGCCTTCCGCGACTCGCCCTGTTCCCTGTCTGCACGACCCCAACCGACACCCGGTGTCCCGGCGGTTGAGCCAACGATGAGCCGCGGATGATCGCCAGGTGAGCCGCCGCGAAGCCCTCCTCTCCGCGCTGGCTGTGTTCGCGGTCGCGGTCGTCGTGCGCGCCTGGGTCGCGAACCTCCTCACGTTCCCGCGCCCGGAGGACACCGCCTACTACGTCGACGTCGCCCGGAACCTCGTGACGGGCCACGGCCTGACCTCAGACGCGATCTGGAGCTACGGCACGCCGCCGCTGCAGTTCCCGCGCCCGGCGTTCGAGGTCTGGCTCCCGCTGCCGACCTTCCTGGCTGCGATCCCGATGGCCATCTTCGGTTCCACGTTCGCCGCGGCGCAGCTCAGCCCGATCGTCGTCGGGTCGATCGTCGCGGTCCTGGCGTGGCGGCTGGCCGCGGACGTCGCGGTGGAGCGAGCCCTCCCGCCGGGTCGAGCCCGAACCCTG
>Ga0070708_100000580_pt1 | contig 27442 bp, 31 predicted proteins | sample KBSK5503metaG_FD_65469 | JGI IMG/M metagenome (GOLD analysis project Ga0070708, IMG submission 65469) | Corn, switchgrass and miscanthus rhizosphere microbial communities from Kellogg Biological Station, Michigan, USA - KBS K5-50-3 metaG | ecosystem: Host-associated > Plants > Roots >... | reverse complement strand
ATTGACCCATTCCACGACCAATCGCGCCTGTCCTGTCGTGACACAATCCTGAATCCACGTTTCTGGGGAAGGGGCTTCATGGCCATATAAAGAATACGCTTTTTCGAAAGTGGGTGCACAGATTAGTGTGCACCTGGAAAGTACCTACCGTTGTCCAAACCTTGCTGTAGGGACTTCTCATAACATAGTCGCGAAAGCGCTATCTGGCACGGCATTCCGCGTCTCCATCCGCAATAATTTGATTTGACACCAGCGGAGCGTGGCGCGTAGTAATGGCAGACAAGATCGAAAGTGAGTGGAGTAAGACCATAGCTCATGGCGGAAGCAGTCGGGCGCTGTTTGCGCTCAACGTGGCGAATGCCTGTGACTCAATCTTCGCCGCACTCTGTCGATATTGGACAGCTTAGCTAAGAAAAGAGGGAATGATGAGCATCTACAAACGCGCAGATGTGTACTGGTACAAATTTCAGTTCAATGGCACGCTTGTGCGCGAATCCACGCGCCAAGGAAATGACAAAGTGGCCCGCCAGATGGAAGCGGCGCATCGCACCAGTTTGGCCAAGGGCGAGGTTGGAATCAGGGACAAGAAAACAGTTCCGACGCTAAAGGAATTTTGTGATCGCAGATTCGAGCCTTGGGCTAGGGCGACGTTCGAGCGCACTTGCCTCAACAACTGGCTTTGGTTTCGGGCTGGGATCCGGCGGCTTAGAAGCTATGAACCGCTGGCGAACGCGAAACTTGATGAGATCACTAACGAGAAGCTGGCGGGATTCGCTGCGCATGAACAAACGCGGCTACAGAATCGCGGCAAGTCCAAACACGATGAGAAGCGCGGCCTCGCCGTAAGTTCGATCACCAGTGCCATTCGCGTACTCCGTCGCGTGCTGAGTCTGGCAGTTGAGTGGGGCGTGGTGGAATCGGCTCCGAAACTCGGCCTGCTTTCAGGCGAGCGACATCGAGAACGCGTCATCAGTCAGGATGAAGAGATGCGTTATCTCTCGGCTGCTTCGCCCTTGCTTGCTGATGTTGCTACGGTTCTATCCGACACTGGCATGCGACCGGATGAGTGCTATCGCTTGTCTTGGGAACACGTGACGTGGGTGAACGGTCGGAATGGCAGTTTGCTAATCACGCACGGGAAGACAGCAGCCGCCCGTCGAGTTCTGCCCATGACTCCCCAAGTGCGAGCTGTTTTAGAAGCGCGCTGGGATCGTGCGGGAAAGCCGCTAGAGGGCTGGCTGTGGCCCGCACCGACCGCCAGTGGGCATATAGACCACTCCAGCCTTAAGAAGCAGCATGCGAGGACGTTTCGGACTTTGAATACCAAGGCAAGGAAAAGCCAAATATCGACGATCATGCCGTTCGTGCTGTACTCGTTTCGTCATTCATTTCTAACCCGGCTAGGGCAATCCGGCTGCGATCCGGATCGCCGGTCATAGTTCAATCGCAATTTCCAGCCGTTACGTTCACCCCTCGGAGGACACCATACTCGCCGCATTTTCTCGGCTAGGTGGGCACAGTTCTGGGCACAGTCGCTCGCAGACGAGTGTTCAAGCGAATGGCGAGAAACTTCTAAGTGGCGGTGATATGTATAATTAGCGAGGTCGCGCCCGTAGCTCAGCTGGATAGAGCGATTGCCTCCGGAGCAATAGGTCGGGAGTTCGAATCTCTCCGGGCGCGCCAGTTTTTAATAACTTAGCGACAAGCTGGTTCGGCCTCGTGTTCAGAATGTGATCAATTGCTGGCCTCACTGAACTCCTCCCACCGCAGGAGCGGCCACCAATTGCCGCCGGTCTAGTCCCGCAATCCCCTCGTACATCGCATCCACCATCAGGTACACCGAGTCTGGGATTTCTTTGACGTAGTTCTGCAGCGTGGTGTCCCGGCGTGCGTGTCGCAGTTGCTTTTGAACATCCTTCAGCGTGCCCTTTCGTTCCCCGACAGCGAGTGTTGCGAAGGTCCTTCTCAGAATTTGGAAGTTCAGCTTAGCCAAGCCCAGTTTAGTGCGGATCGGGCCGAGAACGCGGGCTTCAAAGTTCTCGTAGTCTAGGAATCCACCTCGGCTGTTCGGGAAAATGAAATCCTGATCTGCTGGCGAAGTGGTCAGGGTTCTCCACTCAAGAAGTTCTGCTGCCAACCTCCTGGGCAGTGGCACATAAGCTTCGCTTTCCTCAGTTTTAGCCCATGCTCGGAGTTTCGATTTATAGACTGTTTCCTTCACACGCAACGCGTGCCGCCCGTTGGGAAGTAGTTCCATGCTGCGCCACCGGAATCCGAATAACTCGCCAGGGCGCACGCCTGTTCCTGATCCCACCTTAATAGCCAGCTTGTCGCGCAGCGTCTCGGCGGCGTCGATGACCGCTTGGTACTGCGGCCATTCCAAGATGGTTTCGTCCGGCTTCCGTCCTCAGCCACGCAACACCTCCGCGAATAGTGGCAACGGTTCGGATGGAGCTTGACTGATCGGCGCGGTGGGAGGCGGCTCAACCAAGCGAAACCACGAGTGTTTCTTGCCGTCAACTATCTCAGTGCGGTTTTCGATGTTCAGGCCCCATTCATGGCGCGCCTGATAGATTCGCGCCCCATACTGCGAAATCTTGAGCGCGAGAATGTCGGGATGTGGAACCCAGTTAGGACTGCGCTCGCGGAACACTGCTGGTGACTCTATTGGGCCCTACTAACGACGCAGCATCCTCCGGCAAAGCCCATTGACAAGGGGTTATTCTGAAGGGGTTCGGAGAGAACACCATCGCATGAAACGCGCACTACAACTGCTTCTAATCGTTTCTGTGGTGGCTTCAGTGGCCGCTCTGTCGGGGTTAGTGATGGTATGCATTGGCTACAGCATCGGCGAAGCCTACAATTCAACGTTCATCAAGACCCCGCAAAACTTTGAAGTGGAGCGCCAAATCTGGCTTTGGTCAATCTACCTGCTAATTGCACTCTCCGTCACTTTTACTTTGTTTGCAACCTACAGGCAGAACTACCGTAGAAAGTAAGCTGTGAAAATCAAACCTGACCCACTACCCAAACACATGAGCAGAGGGGGGAAAGAGCCGTAGCATGAAACGCTGGCCGATCGTCACGGCATCCACGACAGGTGCGCTTGTCGGGTTTTTGTCAACCATTTATGTGGGTACGGCGGTCGCCCTCCATACATGCTTGACGACGACGGCAACCGTTGTTTTGGTTACGGTCTGTCCGGCCATATACGTAATTTGGTGTAGTTGGTGGCTCGTTCCAATTCTTAACGCAATGCTCTATGGTGGGCTGGCGTTTGGGATTGCCAAGTGGCGACTTCGCCCCAAGCAGTCGCATCAGATTTCAAAGTAGCCCACTACCGAAATTATGCTGACTGGATGAACGCACGGAACACCTGCTATTCTACTTGTTTCCCGATCATGCATTTTTCATTCTAGCCCATGCCATTATCCCGTCGTCCCCGTCCCTTCAACCATCCGGAATGGTTGTTTGAATTGAAATACGATGGTTTCCGCGCCCTCGCGCGCATCGAGCGCGGGAGAGGCCAGCTCATCTCGCGCAACAGGCATCCCTTCGCATCGTTCTTCGATCTTGCGGATTCAATCGCGCGTTCACTGCCTTCCGACATCGTCCTTGATGGGGAAATTGTGTGCCTCGATCGAAAAGGGCGGCCACAGTTCAATGACCTGCTTTTCCGCCGAGGCAAACCGTGCTTCTTCGCATTCGATCTTCTCTACTCAGACGGCAAGGATTGGCGGCGTGATTCGCTGGTGGAACGCAAGGCGGCGCTCAGGCACATGATTCACCGGTTACCCGCAGATTCGCGGTTGAGATTTGCAGACCATGTTGAGGGTTCTGGCGTGGCGCTTTTTGAGCGCGTTTGCGAGTTGGACCTTGAGGGAATCGTTGCTAAATATAGATTCGGCCCTTACGCGGGAGATCATACTCTGAGCACTTGGTACAAAATTCGTAATCGCAGCTATTCCCAGATGGTTGGACGGGATGAACTATTTGAACGTGACCGGCACAAAGAGCCAGTCCCAGGCTGGCATGCTTGCGACCTGGTTTGTGCCGAGGAAGCCACAAGTGAGAGGCATACCTCGAAATGAATTTCGTCAAGGCGAGACCCGCACTAATACTGGCGCTCGTGGTTGTGTTCCTTTCAGTGATGGATGCGTACCCGTGCTCGCTCGTTGATCCTGTATCAAGCACAGAGATGGTTAAGGACGCCGACGCTATCGTGCGAGGCACGGCGGTGGAGTATGTCAAACGTCCTCGGAGATTTTTTCCGGTTTGGACTACTGGAGAGCCAGACACGACCGTCCGGTTCAAGGTGCTAGAGGTCATTCGAGGCACGATGCCATCGGAGCTAATCTTGCCGGGATATCTCAGCGACAGCGATGACTTCAACGATCACGTGCCGCCGTATACGTTCGTGCGTCCGAATGGCCGGCAGGGGAGCTGTTACGCCAACACGTATCGTTTGGGTGCACAATTTCTGTTGATACTCAAAAAGAAAGCTTCCGGAGAATTTACGGTGAACTGGTACGGTCTGGGACCGGTCAACGAACAACTTCACTCAAGCAGCGATCCCTGGCTCCTCTGGGTTCGAGAACAAGCCAAGAAGCGGTGAGCGGATCAGGTAACTGTAAAGAGATGGTGAAAACCAAGCCCCAACCTAAGTTGTTGAAAGGCTGGAAGGACATTGCTCGTTTCCTCGGGCAGCCTACGTCCACCGCTCAGCGATGGGCGAGAGAAGGAATGCCAGTCAACGCGAAGGGCGGATGGTAGAGGCACAGCCGGACAAATTAAACCAGTGGCTTGGGCGCGAGACTCGTGAGCCAGTCCAGATTGCAACAGAGACGCCGGATCTATCCGCCGAACTGAAGCGCGGACTTGCGTATGTGCGCGGCAGCGGAAAGCGCCGAGGGATAACGCGGATGAGCCGCTCGGGCAAGCGCCGCTAACCTGAGGATTTAAGTTAACTATGCATCCCAATTTGACAAGGTCCGACACGAGGAGCAGAATCATCCTAATCCAAACAGGGTTAAAGTCTGTGGCTCCATTCGCAATCGTCTGATCAGGCTCGCCCCCAGCGTCAACGCCAGCCTTGCAGGAAAATTCATACAGAGGGATTTCCATGACCGATCTCATTTCTAAAATCTGGACAGACGATCAAGGCCAAGACATCGCCGAATATGCCGTCATGTTGGCCGTAATTTTGGTAATAGTGGTTGGTACGATTCGTCTGATCGGGTCGAACGCGAATACGGTATTCTCGTCTGCGGCCAGCTCGATTCAGTAGTAGAGTGAGTCCGCGAGTCGTCACCTTTCAAACTAAGATGGCAATCAGGATGATTACGCTTGCAGCCTCAGGCTGTTCTTTTTTGGCGGCGAACTTTCCGGGCCTTCGTAGTTCTTCTCTTCTCAGGAACTACCCGTTCGACGACGACCTCGATGGGAGCCGCACGCTCAACCACCACTTCTTTGACAGGTGGCTCGGGAGCGAACAACCGAGCCATGTACTCGTCCTTGCACTCCATGGAGCAGAAGTGAACGGCCAATGGATGTACCGCCGTTGTCCTATCCCAGTCTGATTGGATAGTGACTTCCCGGCGAGCCGAGGTAACGCCTACCGCCTCCGCCGCAAGGCCCACGAGCCAAGCTTCGCCTGCACCTTTGACGGCTGAACAGGTATCGCAGATATACTGAATCATTGGAGCACCTCGGCAGGGTTCGATGCGTTTTGATTACACAGGGGTTGTTGTCGATGAAGCGGGGAAGAACGACGTCAAAGGAAGACCTTCGCCCCGTTTTGGTATTCTTCTACCTCTAACTGGGGTGCGACTGACTGATCGCGGTAATGGCGACTCCTTTTTCTGAAGACGCAAAAGATTCGGCGGGTCGGATCTCACCCCGGCATGTCTTCGAGGCGAGGATTTCGGATTCGTCTGCAGCGGGGCAATCAGAGACTTACCCTGCAGGGATGGGCGCGCGATCTCAGCGAAAGTGGGCTTGGGGCGTTCGTCGCTGAAGTGCTGGTAGTGGGCGAGTTAGTTACGCTCGAAATCCCGCTGGAGGACTCCGAACGAACAAGTGGTCCCAGCGAAAGTTGCTCGCGCATTGGGAACAGAGTACGGATTTCAGTTCACGGCATTGAGCGCTGAGCAACGCAAGCGGATTCGGGCTGCGCTGAAAGCTCACCCGGTGATTCCTTATCACGGCAAGGGACGCTGACTACTCAGCGGTCCCACAGGCGTCTGAGATCAGGACTAAGATTCAGTGTCTAGTCGTTCGAGATACCGCTGCAAACGTTCCTGGCTTTGCATATCCATGCCGGTAAAGTCGATCCCCATGCCTACGCCGCCATCACAAGCCCGAACGATAGCCGTCGTGTCGACTCTCTCGGATTCGATCCAGAAGGAAATGCTTAATTCCGTGCCGCGAGGCAGCGGAAGCAGGGTCTCTATATAACAGCCGCGGCCACTAACATCTGTCGCGTTGGTCTGCATGCGGGACCCACCGCGCTTGTCGCGTAATTCCAAAGGAAAACGAAGCTTAAGGCGTTCAAATCTTCTGTTATTTTTAGGTGATTCTTGAGCGGCAGGAGGTAGGGTTTCCGCCTGAGTTAGTTCCTTTGTCCAGGGGCATGGCTGCCCGTCGACTAGCTGCACTCCCGCTTGGATTTTGTAAACGTAGCCAGCATCAATTACCCAAACCACCCGAAATCGCGCTTTCTTGTCGCCCAACTGCAGGCCAATGACATCCCCCGGTGTGAGTTGGTGCTCGATTCTTGAGAGCTTCGCGCCTTGACTGCTGATGTTGTGAGCCTCGGCGCTTTGAAAGAAGGGATGGCCATCGGCACCCATGCCCCACACTCGTATAAGGAGGTTGGTCGCGACGCGTGGTTCCCGCTTTTGTGCCATGCCGAAGCGATTCGCTGAAACGAACTGCTTAGCCTACCTTGCCAACTTTGCGAAAACGTTACTCAGTTTTCCCGTTACCGGTCTTCGGGATCCTTCACTTGGCCTTTCAGTCGCCGCTCTTTATCGTCCAACTTTTGATTGATCTGCCGGACAAGTTCCAGCAGGCGTTCAGAGTCTTGTTCTTTGGCGGCTGCTTCGCAGAGCTTGCGCCAGCGCTCTTCATTCTCGCCGATCATGATGCACCTTTCGCGAAGAACTCAGCTTGGCTTGGCGTTCTATCACAGGAGTGTGCCTCGATTCGCCAGTAGGAAGTTCGCACTTGTACTCCTCCAATTGAGCCAGAGCATCTTCCTTCTTGATTCGGCCTGACGTGCGGCCACACTTGGCACAGAACCATTCCAGAGTTTCCTGATTCCAGCGGATGTCCTCATGTCTCATGGTACGGCCCTGCTCATCGCATCGTGATGCGATACACATCCCAAAGAGTATATGCAATTGCAAGTACCGGAATGGCTAGGAGAATGAGTGAACCCAGGAACCAGCCTTCGACCGGCGTCTTTTCCTCGAGCATGATGAGGACTCTACTGTTTATCCGCGACGAAAACTAGATCACGCCCGTAACGCGAGAAAGTAATCCGCGTATGTTCGTAATCGGACTGAAGAACTTAGTGTCATGGCGCAAACAGGTCGCGATTCTTTAGGAAAGTAAGAGAAGCCTGAGGGGCGTTGTCCTAATCCCGTGGGCAGCCAGGACGAGAACCATCGCCGCGAAAAACCAGCCCACAATATCGCCCACAACGCTACGGGTTCTGGGCAATAGTGGACATTGCGACAAGTGTTGCGCGGCAACTAAGCATTCGAAGGAAAGGTGATCCCCCAGAAATTGTTCACCCTGTCGTTCTCTTCGAGAAATTCGATTCCGTAGGTGCGGACGCCCGTCATACCGGCGACATGCGCGACCACTCGGGCGAACGCCTGAGCGCCACGATTATTTCGTACAACTACAGTCGAGCCGACCTGTAGTTCACATTTCAACTGAATGGCGGCTCCGTGTCGGTTCAGGCTGGTTGCTTTGGCACCCAGTGTGAACGCACACTTTTTGCGATCTTCGCCCGACACCCCGACGGGAGTTTTAAGAGCGAGACGAGTGCTCCGCCGCTTTGCCATCTGAGTGCGATTAGCAGCTAGAGTGTTCATCAGTAGTGTTGCGGACAAATCCAGGTTGGATGTTGCCGCTGACCTGAAGACAATAGCCGGGTACGGTGAAGCCCGCAACGTACGGCGGTCACCATCACACTGTTACCAAAAGATAGCGCAAACGGGCACCGATTCGGGCGGGCGAGACGCAACGAAACAAACCCTCTGGAACTCAGCCCGCTAAGTTGCTTAGTTGCACTGTCGCCGGAAGCGAAAAAGACCACGGAACAAACAAGTGTTTGTTTTGGAGTCAATTGGGGATTGCTTTTAGTTCTGGCGCTCTATTCACCATGCTTATGAAGACGGGAATGAACCATGCAAGGAATCCCACGATCAGAACGCCCATAGCTACCGCCCAGGCCCAAAGTTTTTTCGATATCTGAGTATCCCGAATGAATTGCTCAGTAGTCCCGGTCGGTCGTCTGAACGTGCTAATTATTGATTGGTACCATGTTGCGCGACGGGTACGCGTCGGCAGTACTCGCCTTCGCACATGCCGAAGACTTTCGAGCAGCCGCCAACCAACCGAGTTCTGCACTGCAGACCAGACACCCTGCAACTCCTTGACCTCGCCTCGCAGGCGGCCAATTTCGCAGTCTCTTTCCACCACGGCTTGTTTTAACATTTGCAGCTCGTACCCGCGGAACTCTTTGGGTAGCGCACTCTGCGGCACTCCGTCGGCTGATCGGGGCTTTGCCGGCTCTAGCAACTCGTCGCTGTCCAGCGCATACCCGCAGCCAGGCAGGTCTTCCTTCAGCATCACCTTATACCAGGCCCCCTGGTCGCTGCTGAACTGCTGTAAGACTGCCTGCAACGAGACAATGTTGGTCCTACGGTTCACTGGGTTATGGATGAAAAGATCCACCACCGAGGGTTCGTGATGAATCCCGGTGAGCTGCTGTAGGATGTCGCAGCAGTATTCCACATTGTTCATACGTTCCAGATGAATGAGTACGTCTACTGTGTCGACGGCCCGGATCTGCGCCACAATATGAAACAAGTCCTGCAGGAAAACCTGATCCATTTCATTCCGGGCCTTGATACCCCAGCACTCCTCAGTTTGGCGGAGCGTGGAAGGGTCGATTTCAGTGAAGGATTTGTCCGTCTCGAATACTTTGAGCCTGGTATTCAACATTCTGGCCGGATGCCGCAAGAGCATGCCGGTGGTGAACAGATTCCTCGGCACCGCCTGAATGTGTCCCAACCAGCTAGAACCGACGTCGCCGATCGCCTTGTAGGCACCATGCATGTCGTCCCAAGCCAGCGAACGAATGAAATTGACTACATGCTCGCTGGTGTACGACTTGTGTGGATAGATCTGAGCCAATACTCCTTCGTGGTAACAGAAGACATCTGGATGGCTGTTCAGCAGTTTCACCAGCCAAGTGCTACCGCTCGAACCCATGCGGTTGACCAGAAAACGATGATGCTCGCCACGGATGTCGAGCTTCGACAAGCTGGCGCGAAGCGCGTCAACATCGTTGGCTAAAGCGGTGTTCTTCTTTGGCTTGATTCTGTCCCAGATGCGAGTCATAGCTGGTGTGAACTCTTGCAGTACAGGTTCACCAACTCCAAATGTGGTAGTGGCTCAACTTGAACCTCCGGGCTATATTTGTGCCTTGAAGGCCGCAGCTGTCAATCCATCCGGCTTCAAGTGTTCGACCACGTGGCCCGGACAACGTCCGCTCGTCTTACCTGAAAAACAAAGAAGTTAAGTCTCTGGGTCAGAGCGGAAATCTCCCTGATGTTGTTCGGCCAGCTTGCCTGTAAATCCGATTATGTCATCAAGCTTATTGATGATGTCTTTTTTATCGGCTTCAGTAAGCGGCGCTTGCTTCGCTGCATTCGTTTGATACAACTCGTTTAAGCGAAACACTATCGGGTTTCCAAGGTTCATGGCGTTGGCATGATGAATAGATTTTGTGAGTCCGTGGAGCATTTTGGGGATGTTGCCCTCTTTAACCTGCATTTCTGTCCATGTTAAGTCTGACGCTAGCCAGTACAGGTGCCCCGAGCGCATCACCTCAGTAGCCTTTTTACCAATCCACCTCCGTGCGGACCAAGCTAGAAACGCAGTTATACCCACGGCTGTCAAGTCGGCTGCCGTAATGACCAGGTACTCTGTCCAATCAAAGCGGATCGCAGCTGCGAACGTTAGCACGAGGAGTTTGCTGGTTCCAAATCCTATCTTGGAGCACCGCCTGTGGGCGTTCCAGAAACCACTGCCAACAGGCAGCCATAATCGACTGATTGCACAAGGCCGCTGAGTCCCATTTTCAGCGTTCCCAATACAATTGTTTGTGGAACACTTCAGTTCTAAAGCGTCGGCAGATCGGGCATTGTCTCACCTTGGCTGAGAGTTATGCCAAGGCGTGGAAGCAGTAAGTTGGGATTGACACGAGACTTATCATTGGAGGCCACTAGGAGAACGGATATGCTGAAGCATGTTGCCCGACCCGCCGAAGGTGCCGCCTACTGAAATGGTGTAGATTCCCGTGGTTGAAGGATTCGTGATCCAGTGCGACCCTTGCTGCTGAAACGTTGCGTTAGATCCGATGTTGATGGTTATGGGAGTTCCTGTGACCACGTGCACGTTCGATTAACGGGGCCGTGAGCGTGATAAGAGAGTTCACCGCGGAAAAACCCCAGGCGGGGGCGGTGGCAGCACAGCTCGGATAGTTAAAATTGAACTTGGAAGGAGCCGGATATCCGCCTGATCTCAAGAAGCGGAATATCCATCCTCCTGAGTCACGACAATTCTCCCCTCAAGCTTGTCGGGACTAGGTGGCACGGAACTGGTAAATGCGAACAGGAGAAGGCCACGTTTCGTTTAACGTGCAGTCGGGGAGATCCCTCCGACGCGGTAGCCGTCTAAAGTAAGGTGGGCGCAGTGCATATTGAGGCCCTGAACTGTAGTTTGTCGGTCCGCTGGCAAGTCGAAAACGGACATTCCGGTCTGCTCGTGAAAAGGCCGAACTCGATCGCAAGCGTGTTGTGCCTCTTGGCCTTCCTGATCGGAGCCCTGGTGACGGGCTTTTGGCTCTTCGGTCCCTTCCTCAAGCCTTTCGCGTTCGCTGCTGTCATCGGCATTGGATTTTACCCTTTCTACCTTAGGATCAGCAGGTTCGTGCGAGGTCCGAATAAGTCTGCTGATCTTTGTACTACCGGCCCTGTTCATTGCATCGGCAGCCGGGGGAGAGCTAATCAAAGTCGCTCGGTACTTGGGCGATCGGAGCACTCAGGAAGGGGGAGCCGTCGCCTATCTGACGCATAAGCAGCAAAGCGCGTTGCAATGGCTTGGAAAGTACGTGGACGTGGAAGAATTGCATCTGCAGGATGTCATGGCCAACCTCCCCGGCAAGGTAAGCAAGTTATTGCTCTCGGCGGGCACCGCCTTAGTGGGGGACTGGCCGGCTTTGCTGGGAACGCAATCCTTACATTCCTAATCCTGTTCTTCGTATTCCGCGACGGACATACCGCAATCGAGAACGCCACTTCGCTCTTACCTCTAAGCCGCGACCAGGCGGGGCGTTTGTTGACTGGAATTCGCGATAGCGTCGTCGCCAACTTACGGGATTCTGGCGGTCGGCCTCGCCCAAGGTCTGCTAACCGGAGCCGCGTTAGCGACCCTCCGCGTACCGTCAGCGTTGCTGCTCGGGTTGGCCGCTGCCGTTTGCTCCCTCATTCCGATCGTGGGAACAACCTTGGTCTGGCTGCCCGCTGCTATTTACCTCATGGCCACCGGTCATCTCTGGAAAGGGCTTATCCTGATCCTGTGGGGCGCGCTTGTGGTGGGCACGGTTGACAATATTGTTCGGCCGCTGGTGATCGGCAGCAGGGTTGAACTGCATCCGCTGCTCTTGCTGTTCGCGTTGCTGGGCGGGCTTCAAGCATTTGGGTTCATCGGGATTTTTATCGGGCCAGTGGTCATTTCCCTGATTGCCGCCCTGATCACCATACTGAGAGAAGAACTGACAGCCTCGTCTAACGATACGCCCCCGGGCACAGCCTCCGTATTATGATGGCGTGATCACATCTCGGAAGCCAGTAACTTGCTGGGCGGCAGAAGCAGCTCTCTGCTGGTGGTCAGCCATGGCCGAAGCAGCTTCAGAATTACGGAACCGCCACGCAAGTTAGGGCTCTTGGCAGGGGGCTGATCAAGGGCGCGGCCGGGGGAGCTGCGGCCGCGAGCGGCGCGTGATCGAGATGAGTACCACGGAGGCCACAAATTGACTGACCCGGCGCTGTTGCCGCCCGATCCTGATCGGCTCTCCATGCTCTTGGCGCAACTGCCCAACCCACAAGCCCCCGGAGCCGCCTGCCGCCATGCAGGCGGGTGAGGCATTGGCAATCCCGCCTTGGGGGCGCAGATAGGCAGCGCAGTGACCCACCGCCGATTAAGTGTTGGCCGACCGGGCGCGACAGGCGGCGGAGGCCCCTCTTTACCCACCAGTGCGTCGGTACGAGTTAGGAGGTCCCGCTTCGGCAGCGTCATTGACAGTTCGTTCTTTCAACGGAAACATCTGCCTAAGGAGTCGCTGAAACGAGGTGGGCATGGGCATGGTATTGGCACAAACGAATGCTGCTGAAAAACGCCCACATAGTCGAGGCCGCGGTCATACTCGCGGTTATCGTCGTGGCAATTCGTTTCTTTGTTAAGCGGGGCTGACTAGTCATTTGCTTTGCCCGCCTTTCATCTTCCCTACTTCACCGTCCTCGCTGGAACAAGTTGTGTCCAGAATCGTGTTCAATACAGCCGATGGTTCCAAGATGCCCCTCACTCAGCAATTCTGTTCCGTCCCATGCCGAGACTACGAATCGAGCTCGGTTACACTTCTCCATCCTTCCCTTCCGCGCCTGGGATGGTTTGTGTGCAGAATGTGTGCAATTGGTGCCGCTAGTGCCCTACTATACCGACGTGGAGCGCCTATAAACGCTTGATTCTTGGTGTGCCAAGGGTATTTGGACGGCCTCCGGAGCAATAGGTCGGGAGTTCGAATCTCTCCGGGCGCACCAGTTTCCCGCCAATAGTCGCTGTCGGCAGCATCTCGCCCCTTCTGAAAGCGATCTGCGTCACCCAACGATATAACCAGCGGGATCCGAACGAATACATCCTCCGCTTATGAGATCGCCATCTCAGACAAGTGACGAAATTCGACTTCAGGAGCCTCAAATGGCAGACGATAGGGACGAAAGCCACCAATCTGGCGGGGAGCAGGGAATGCAAGATCCTTCGAAAGAGAAGCAACAAAACCCTTTTGACGAGCAGGAATCACAGGGCAACGAACAAAAACGACGCGCGCCCGGAAGTGGGGAAGAATTTCAGGGCGATCCGGAAAAGCGCCGTGCACCTGGTGAAGATCACGATGATGAGAGCGACGAGGACAGAAAGATCGCTTAAGCCTTGCCAAGCCTTGACCCCTCCATCTCAATGAAGGGGTCTTTCTTCTCCGGTCCATCCTGAGCACATAATTCCATCCCATCCAGCCCGTTCTGACAAGCGCCTGTTCATTCTTCCGTTCATCCACCATCTGCCTGGAGCTACTGGTACGAGTGCTTTCGTAATCTCCCGCTTATTCCTACCCCATGACATAGTCACAATCGCCGATGATCGTTCTCCCCAACCACGCCCCGTTGATGCGCGCCGCTTCGCATTCTCATGACAGAATTCATGGTTTTAAACAATACAGAAACCTGACGACGCTCCTAATCGTTGCTTTGGCGTTACTGTCGGCTAATTGTGGGAGCGGGCTCGGGCCTCAACCCAAGAGCGACTCGAGTGTAGGTAGCTCAGACACCAGCGGAAGTGGAACGTCCAGTGGAACAACATTCGCCGACTTGCAACGGAGCACTTGGTGGAATGGATATGCTCTTTTGCCCTCGTCTTATAACATTTGTACTACCTGCACCCCGGCGGGTCCGCTGGCTACCTGGGCAACGACTCAGGGAATCAAGTCGCCTGCACTGAGTAGTGGCGGCTCCATGAAGTTCGACATTGGCGGCACTATACCGTTCGCGGATATCCTCTGGAATGTGAAGTTCACCAAATATTTGCCGGATCAGAAAATGGTGCCTACCCTCAGCAATTTCACTTACGATGTCTATTTTTATGGCACCGACCTGGAGAGTTCCCAAGCCTTGGAATTCGATATCAACCAGTTCTTCAACGGAATGTCCTTCATATGGGGACACGAGTGCCGCATTGCCAGCGGTCATGAGTGGGACACTTGGGACAACGTCCATATGCACTGGGTGAAAAGTGGAATTCCATGCAACCCGGTAAGTAACGCGTGGAACCATCTAGTGATTCAGGTGCAGAGGACTTCAGACAATCGTCTGTTGTTCAAGTCCATCACGCTGAATGGAAAAACTAACACCCTGAATCGCTACGACAATCCGTCGCCAACCACCTGGTACGGCCTCACCATCAACTACCAGATGGACGGGAATAGCAAACAGCAGCCTTATTCTGTGTATTTGGATAAGCTGAATTTCACTTACCAATGAGTGAAGAAGGGGCTGGATGCCTTTTTCGCTTCAAGCGGCAGCCGTAGCGGAATTGCCGACAATGGGCAACCGCGCTACCACAACCGTACCCTTGCCATTGGAGTTGATATCCAAACTGCCGCCCAACTGACGCAGCCGTTCCCGCATTCCTCTGATTCCTACGCCCGGGGTTCCTAGGGCCGCCATTTCCTCTTGCTTCTCGGGTGATATTCCTTTCCCGACATCGGCCACTTCCACTCGAACATCGCTCGATGTCCGAGCTACGCTGATCTTCGCGACGGGGCTGTCGGCGTGACGGTGGATATTCGTTAGGCATTCCTGCACGGTCCGGAAAATTGCGGTCTCCAACTCGCGGGACAAACGTCCAAAATCGTCGGGAAACTCCAGATCGACTTTGATCTTGCTGCGCTCCGCAAATCCCTCGATGTACCAACGCAAGGCCGACGCAAGGCCAGCTTCATCCAGCAGAGGGGGATGAAGCAAATGTGAGATGGTGCGCACTTCCTTATTTATCTCGTGGACCAAAGCAGCACTGTCGGTAACCATGTTTGCGGTCTTGGTGAGCCGCTCAATATCGGCGCCGACGGCGGACAGATTCATGGTTAGGCCTGCTAATAGCTGACCCACGCTGTCATGCAGCTCGCGAGCGATGCGCCGTCTTTCATCGTCTTGTAATTGGAGCAATCGTGCCGTTAGCTCACGAAGACTCTGATTGGCAGAATCGAGCTGTGCCGTCCGCTCCTGGACCCGTTCCTCCAGCTCGCCTTGAGATTTGCGCAAAACTTCATCATTGCGGCGTCTTGCTTCTCCCATTGCGACGACTACGATAGAAACCAACGTAAACGCCACGATGCCAGCGAGTTGTTCCGTGTTGAGAACATGCAGCGAGTGGGGAGGCGGGATGAACCAATACTGGGCCGCAATTAGCGAAGAAATAGTAACAAGGACGGATGGAATGACGCCGCAGTACCAGGCCGAGAAGGCAACCACCGGAAAGAAAGTAATATAGGGCAGGTAGTCGCCAAGAACGGGATTCAATGCGAATCGGGCGAGAACCGCAATCGCCGTAGCCAACAGCGCAAATGCATACTGCGCCCAGGCACGGCTCAAGATTCGTGAGGAAAGCACAACACTCTTCGACATTCGTATTAACCTTGCCGAGCCAGAGGTATGCGCCTCAACCGATCATCTTAATTGCTTGCAAAACCGGCAGTCAAGAAGGACTGATCTCCGTCATACGCTCATCTTTAACTACTGCCGCAACTACTGCCGCGAAGGCAACGTTACCGCAAAATGGAGGTGCTGGGGGGCACCTCAGCATTCTGCGGGGGAATACTAGTTTCCTGAATAGCGGCTGCCAAAGTCGATGGCTCGCAATGCCCATTACCTCTGCCAACCGGCTCGCGTGCAGGTCCAGGCGTGGTAACAATTCCGTTACGGACAGCATACAGGACCAGGTCGGTGATGGAGTGAAGGTTCAGCTTATGCATAATGTGGGCGCGATGTGTCTCTGCCGTCTTTACCGCCATATCCAATGCCACGGCGACTTCTTTCGTACTCTTGCCCGCCCCGAGCAGATACACGACCTCACGTTCGCGAGCCGTCAAACTGATCACCGAAGGTGACGATGCGTTCATAGCACCATGCGGACGCAGGCTTGCATCCACGATAAGGTGACCAAATCGGGGCGTGAAGAAGGTTTTGCCATTCCTCAATGCTTCAGCGGCTTTGACCAGATATCGGGATGCATCGGACTTCAGCAGATAACCGAGTGCGCCCGATGTCAGAACTTCCTGGATCATCTGTTCGGACTCATAGAGTGACAAAATAAGCACTTTTGCTGTCGGCAGCGAAGCCAGGATTTGACGGGTTGCCTCCAGTCCATTGAGCTTGGGCATGCCAATATCGAGAACCACCAGATCTGGTTTCATCTCGATTGCTATGACCACCGCTTCGCCTCCGTCGGAGGCCTCGCCGCATACCGTCCAGTTCGGTTGAGATTCCAGAAGGGAGCGCAACCCGTGCCGCACGACTTCATGATCGTCCGCAACCAAAATCCTGAAAAGGTTCAGCATTATGTCCTCCAAAACCAGAGTAGAACCTGCGCCGGAAGACTGACTTAAGCTTCTACTCTGGTCCATACATTGAATCCTGTAGATAAGAAACTGGGCTCACGTAGGCAAAAGTCTCCGCCAGTTTATGATTCACAGAGAATGCAACACCTCAAAGCGCTGGCACAGCCTTGGTGGGTCAACCTGCTCGCTCTGATTCCGTTTATCGCCTGGGCGGTGTGGAGACGAAAGCGCCTGGTGATAAGTGGGCGGCAGCTCATTCTCTTGGCGGTTTTTGCGGGCGCTTTTGGTTTCGTGGAATCCTCGGTAGTCATTTATTTACGGGCGGCAACCGGTTTGCTCCCGGGCTATCACGGAACATTGTCAGACATTCGCCGGTCCTCGGCTGAAAGTTATGAGCAAGAAAAATCCATTAGCGAATTTCCAGAAAGCCTACTCAAGATTGAAGTCTTTCGTGAGGTGGCCACTATGGTCATGCTGACGACAGTGGCATTGCTCGGCGGGATTGGGACAAGAGAACGTTGTGCAATCTTCTTGTGGACGTTCGCAATCTGGGATCTCATGTACTATGCGGGCCTGTGGGCCACCGTTCGCTGGCCATCATCACTCAAAGATTTGGATGTGCTGTTCCTGATACCCGTGCCCTGGGTTTCTCAGGTTTGGTTCCCGATCTTAATAAGTGTCCTCTCGTTGGTCGCGGTTTTCGCCGCACGGAAGTGAGGAGGTTCAATTGGGCCGTTCATTTGACTTGCGCGGGGACGAGGCTCTAGCTTGACCCTCGGAAAAGTAACTCTCTTCCGCGTTACTGACGAAAGTAACCATCGTCATCTTGCTATGAAGCATCCGCGCGTTCACACTGATGCAGGGCGATGACTGCCTGTTTTCGTTCAACCCTATGAGCGACGCCAAAACCTCTGCGCGGGGGGCGGACTGGACTCAGCTTCTGTCCGATCCCGACGTGGTAAAGCATCTCCGAAAGCTGCTCCAGACTTATCGCGATGCTTCGCCCGAGAAGCGCGACCAGGCCCTGTTTGAGGCCATGCGGGAGATTAAGGGCGGCGCAGGAAGTACGGTCGCCGCTCAAGGACGGGGGAAAGCTTCGACTGGATCCCTAGCCGCACCCGTGGCAACCTCGCCCGAAGCCTCACCTCCTTTTGAACCAGACATCTTTACACCATCCTGGGGACAGGACCGTAGACAGTATCCCCGGATGAAATGCTTTGTCGCGGTGGAGTTGAGAGTACAGGGCTCGGCCACACCGATCTGGGGCAATCTATCGAACACCAGCCTGGGTGGATCATTTGTGGAAACTGCCACTCCCGTCCCTAGCGGTGTCCCTGTAGAAGTGGGTCTGTGGGTAGCCAATGGCAAAATCTGGGTGAAAGGCATCATCCTTAACGGCGTTGTCACCAAGAGCAATCCTACCTTCGGCATTCGTATCCGATTTGCACAAATGGAATCCACTGAGCGAGAGAGCCTACGCGAATTCCTGAAATTTGTCGAAACCACCACCAAGGGCTATTCCAGCGAGCATGGATACTTGGCGCAGATGAAGCGCTAGTCTTCTCCTGATCCACAACGTTTCGCGTTTCAAACCACCCTTTGAATCCTTCCCGTGATCCCATCATCCGATAAAGAGAGGCGTTTCGACGTGCCGTGCTGAATCCGTTCCGGCCGGAGGCGCGTCTTAGCAGAACTTGGTAAACTGATTGAAGAGAACCCGTTGCGGGTTCTGTCATATCTCCCAGCGATCCGCCTTGTGCATCCGTCGCGTTTCCTACCGGCCGGATGCCATCGAAAGGGACACGCCTATGGTGGCAAGCGAGCAGACTTTGCTGACCAGTAAGCAACTGGACACGCTAAGCATTAACACTATCCGCACCCTGGCCATGGACGCCGTGCAACAGGCGAACTCGGGACATCCGGGCGCCCCCATGGCGCTGGCGCCTGTTGCGTATTGTTTGTGGCAGCAGTTCCTGCGTTATGACCCGCAAGATCCGCTCTGGCCCAATCGCGACCGTTTCGTACTTTCGAATGGCCATGCCTCCATGCTGCTGTATGCACTACTTTACCTGGCTGGCGTCCGTGCGGTGAATTCCAAATATGAGCAGCGGGATGAATTCGCCGTCACTTTGGACGACATCAAGAAATTCCGGCAGATTAACAGCAAGACGCCGGGACACCCCGAATATCGCTTGACCTCTGGTATAGAAACTACAACCGGGCCATTGGGCCAAGGTGTAGGCAATAGCGTTGGAATGGCGATGGCCGGCATGTGGCTGGCGGCAAATTACAATCGTCCCGGCTTCGAGCTTTTTGACTACAACGTGTATGCGATGTGTGGCGATGGCGACATGATGGAAGGCGTAGCCAGCGAAGCAGCATCGCTGGCTGGTCATCTGAAACTCCCTAACTTGTGTTGGATTTACGACAACAATCACGTGACTCTGGATGGTCCCGCTGAGTGGTCTTTCAGCGAGGACGTGGGATTACGTTTCCAGGGGTATGGATGGAACGTCACTCACGTGACCGATGCCAACGATTTGGAGATGGTCAGCGACGCCTACCGCAATTTTCTGCAGACCAAAGATCGTCCTACTCTAATCATTGTTGATTCTCATATCGGCTACGGCGCTCCGCACAAACAAGACACCAGTGCAGCTCATGGCGAACCGCTGGGCGAAGAAGAAGTTAAGCTGGCGAAGAAGTTCTATGGCTGGCCTGAAGATGCCAAGTTCCTGGTGCCGGGCGGAGTACGCGAACACTTCCGCGAAGGAATCGGGAAGCGTGGCTCGGAACTGCATCAGCAGTGGGTGAGACGGTTCGACGAATATGGCACAAAATATCCAGATCTCGCGGATCAACTCAATCGCATGCAGCGTCACGAGCTGCCGGATGGATGGGACAAGAATCTGCCGACATTTCCAGCGGATGCAAAAGGTATAGCAACCCGCGAAAGTTCTGGCAAGGTTCTCAACATCGTGGCGCAAAATGTGCCGTGGTTGATCGGCGGATCAGCGGACCTTGCAACTTCCAACAAAACCACTCTCAAGTTCGAAGGCGCGGGTGATTTTCAGGCTGGCGACTATGGCGGCCGGAATCTTCATTTTGGCGTCCGGGAACATGGCATGGGTGCCGCGTTGAGCGGTATGGCTCTTTCGCTACTGCGGCCCTTTGGCGGTACATTTTTCAACTTCAGCGATTACATGCGGCCTGCCATTCGTTTGGCGTCCATCATGGAGCTTCCCGTCATATACGTTTTCACGCACGATTCCATCGGGCTCGGCGAGGATGGCCCCACACACCAGCCTGTGGAGCAGCTTCCTTCACTGCGGGCGGTTCCGGGACTGGTGTTGCTGCGTCCCGCGGATGCCAATGAGGTGGTAGAGGCGTGGAGGGTGATCATGCAGCTTCGCGAACAGCCGGCCGCGTTGGTGCTCACACGTCAAAATGTGCCGACTCTGGATCGATCGAAGTATGCTTCCGCGTCGGGAGTGGCCAAAGGCGCTTATATCCTGGCCGACACGTCCGACGGGCTGCCACAAGTCATTCTCATGGGCAGCGGTAGTGAGATTTCCTTGTGCGTGGACGCCTACGAACAACTTAAGTCCGAGGGCATTAAAGCACGCGTGGTTAGCATGCCTTCGTGGGACATCTTTGAGCATCAAGATGAGGCCTACAGGAACAAAGTGTTACCGCCACAAGTAAAAGCACGAGTCGCGGTGGAGCAGGCTTCCACTTTTGGATGGGCGCAATATGTCGGTCCCGCCGGCAAAGTCATCGGCATGAAAACGTTTGGAGCGTCGGCTCCCTTGAAAGAGCTTCTGAAAAAGTTTGGTTTCACGCCGGATAAGGTAGTCGAGGCTGCCCGGCAGGCAATTGCGCAGTCGAAATAATTTTCAAAGTCGATTTTGGTCAAAGGCAATCTGTCGACAGAGGAGCATTTTATGCAGTCCACCGGAATTCTCGAAACCGCCAAGGCCACGAATCCAGTAAAAGATCTCCAGAAGTTCGGTCAATCGGTTTGGTTGGATTACATCCGGCGCAACCTGATCACCAGTGGCGAACTGCAACGGTTAATCGATGAAGACGGCTTGCGGGGCATTACGTCGAATCCCGCTATCTTCGAGAAAGCAATCTCGGGCAGCAACGATTACGCCGACCTGCTGAAATCGCTGCAATCCAGAACCGATCTTGATGCCAAGGCACGCTACGAAATTCTTGCCATTCGTGACATTCAGGATGCTGCCGACCTTTTGCGTCCGGTTTATCAGGAAACCAAACGTCGCGATGGATACGTAAGCCTCGAGGTCTCGCCTTATCTGGCGCACCACACAGAAGGGAGCATCCAGGAAGCGAGAAGGCTCTGGAAAGCGGTGGCGCGGGAAAATGTAATGATCAAAATTCCGGGCACACCAGAAGGGCTTCCGGCAATTGAGCAACTCTTGAGTGAAGGCATCAACATCAACATTACCCTTCTCTTCTCCCGAAAAGTGTATGTGCAGGTGACAGAAGCATATCTGGCGGGCCTGGAAAAACTGGCAGCAAGCGGAGGCGATGTTAGCAAGATGGCCAGCGTTGCCAGCTTTTTCATTAGCCGGATCGATTCACTGGTTGATTCAGAAATTGAGAATCGTCTCAAGCATGCTAAAGATGGGCGCGAGCAGGCACAATTGAAGAGCCTGCTGGGCAAGGTAGCGATCGCAAACGGAAAATTGACGTACCAGCTTTATCGGTCGATCTTCAGCACTGCCCGCTGGAAAAAACTAGCAGACAAGGGAGCACAAACGCAACGAGTGCTGTGGGCGAGCACCAGCACCAAAAATCCCGCTTACCGCGATGTTCTCTACGTCGAAGAATTGATCGGGCTGGATACGGTCAACACGATTCCTCCGGCAACGTTGGATGCGTTCCGCGATCACGGACATGCGCGACTGAGCCTTACGGAAGACGTGGATGCTACGAAAGAGACGATGGAAACGCTGGCCAAGGTTGGCATTTCCATCGATCAGGTAACCAGTAAGCTCACCGAAGACGGGGTTCGCCTGTTTGAAGAAGCTTTCGACAAACTTCTGCAGGCGGTAGAGAAGAGCACGAAATCCCAGACCAGTCCCAAGGTAAACCGGCAAAGCCACAAGCTGCCGGAGGCGCTAGCTGCTTCGGTAAAACACCACATTGAAGATTGGCGTGCCGGCGGTAAAGTACGCCGACTGTGGCAGCGGGATGCGTCGCTTTGGACTGGGACTGATGAGGCCAACTGGTTAGGCTGGCTCAACGTTACAGAAGAGGAGCTTGGGCAGGATCAGAATCTCCGACGCGTCGCGGAAGAGATTAAGAAAGAAGGATTCCGCGACGTACTGGTACTGGGTATGGGCGGATCGAGCTTGTGTCCCGAGGTGCTTGCCTTCACCTTCGGTCCGATTTCTGGCTATCCCAAGTTGTGCGTTCTTGATTCCACCGATCCCGCGCAGGTCAAGGCATTCGAGCAGAAAGTAGATCTTGCAAAAACGTTGTTCGTTGTCTCCAGCAAATCGGGAAGCACGCTGGAACCAAACATTTTCAAACAATACTTCTTTGAACGCGTAAAGCACACCGTGGGCGCGGATAAAGCTGGCAGTCGTTTCATCGCTATCACGGATCCGGGATCGAAGCTGCAGCAGGTAGCGGAAGCAGATCACTTCCGACACATTTTCCATGGCGTACCAAGTATCGGAGGACGATACTCCGCACTCTCTAACTTCGGATTAGTTCCCGCCTCACTGATGGGCATTGATCCAGCTAACTTCCTCGATCGTACGGAGGAAATGGTCGAAGCATGTGCTTCCTGTGTGCCGGTCGAAGAAAACCCTGGCGTTGTGCTGGGAATCATTCTTGGTACAGCTGTAAAAGAAGGACGCGACAAAATTACAATCATCGCCTCTCCTCGTATTTCGGATCTTGGGGCTTGGCTGGAGCAACTGCTGGCCGAGTCTACAGGTAAGCAAGGTAAGGGCATCATTCCTGTCGATCGCGAAGAGCTGGGATCGCCTGAGATTTATGGCAAGGACCGCATCTTTGCCTATGTGCGCCTGGAGTCGGCGCCCGATGCTGCGCAAGATGCGAAAGTTGCTGCGTTGGAACAAGCCGGCCAAGCTGTGATTCGAATCTCGGTTGAGGATATTTACGACCTGGGTCAGGAATTCTTCCGTTGGGAAATTGCCACGGCGGTCGCGGGATCCATTATCGGGATCAATCCGTTCAATCAACCGGACGTGGAGGCCAGCAAGATCGTCACTCGAAAGCTGACTGAAGAGTACGAAAAGACCGGTTCGCTTCCGGTTGAGAAGCCCGTGCTCGAAGACAGCGGCATCAAGCTCTTCACTGATCCGAAAAATACCGACGCATTAGCCAAGGTGACGGGTTCGGAGAGATCCTTGGTCGCGTATTTACGAGCCCACTTGAACCGCTTGAGCGATCACGATTATTTCGCTCTTCTCGCCTTTGTTCCGATGAATGACGAAAATGAAGCGCTGTTGCAAAAAATACGTCACGCTGTCCGTGATAAAAGGCGAGTGGCGACCTGCCTGGGATTTGGTCCGCGCTTCCTGCACTCCACAGGTCAGGCATACAAAGGTGGGCCAAACACCGGGGTCTTCTTGCAGGTAACCTGCGATGACGCTGTGGATTTGCCAGTGCCCGAACAGAAGTACACCTTCGGAATAGTCAAAGCGGCACAGGCGCGTGGGGATTTCCAGGTTCTTGTCGAGCGTGGACGGCGAGCCTTGCGAGTCCATCTCGGTCGGGATCTCAAGTCCGGCCTGGGCGCGCTGTTGAAAGCGGTCCAGCAAGCGCTGCAATAGCCTCGTTTTTTGATTTCGAGTTGGATTAGCCGGAAAATCTGCGGCGCTGTATTAGTGCCGAGGAGCACAAAAATGCGTTTGGGGATGGTCGGTCTGGGCAGGATGGGCGCGAACATGACGCGCCGTCTGGTGCGAGGCGGTCACGAAGTCGTCGTCACCGATCTGAGTCCAGACAATGTAAAACAAATTGCCGGCGAAGGCGCGATCGCTTCCGCTTCGCTGGATGATTTCGTCAGCAAACTAGGCAAGCCTCGCGTCGCTTGGCTCATGGTGCCGGCTGGCGGTCCCACCGAGCAAACCGTTCAAGCTCTCGCTCAGCGTATGAAATCTGGGGACATCATCATCGATGGCGGTAATTCCTATTTCAAAGATGACGTCCGCCGCTCCAAGCAACTGAGTGAGAAGGGTATTCACTATGTGGATGTCGGGACCAGTGGTGGTGTCTGGGGCCTTGAACGTGGTTATTGCATGATGATCGGAGGACCGAAAGAAGTTGTTCAACTACTCGACCCGATTTTCAAAACACTTGCTCCGGGACGCGGGAACATTCCGCGCACACCCGGCCGTGAGCGTATGGCGGGTACAGCCGAAGATGGCTACATCCACTGCGGTCCTGCCGGCGCTGGACACTTCGTTAAGATGGTGCACAACGGTATTGAGTACGGGCTGATGCAAGCCTACGCCGAGGGCTTCGATATTTTCAGGAATGCCAGCAGCGAACAATTGCCGGAAGGTTATCGCTATGACTTGAATCTCGCTGACATCGCCGAAGTATGGCGACGGGGCAGCGTTGTAAGCTCATGGCTTCTCGATCTAACCGCGATGGCGCTGACAGAGAGTCCGACACTCTCCGAGTACACCGGCTTCGTTCAGGATTCGGGCGAAGGACGGTGGACGATCCAGGCGGCAATTGAAGAGGCGGTACCAGTCGATGTTCTATCCGCCGCACTGTTCGTGCGCTTCCGCTCTCGACAGCAACACACTTTCGCGGAAAAGGTTCTCTCCGCCATGCGGCAGAAATTCGGCGGACACGTCGAGCCAGCCGCGAGCGCGAAGAAGACGGCTTAAGACTTCCGGCCCATTCATTCATCAGGAACAGGACAAATGTCGCAAGCCGAGGTGATGCCAGTCACGCAGCAGCAGCGAATCGGGAAACCGGGCGATCCTTGTGTGATGGTGATTTTCGGGGCGGCCGGCGACCTGACCCGGCGCAAATTAATCCCCGCGCTCTACAATCTGGCTAAAAATGAGCTGTTATCGCGGGAGTTTTCGGTGCTGGGCGTGACTCGCGCCAAAATGAATACGGAGGAATTTCGAAAAAAGGTCTCCGACGACCTGAGCGAGTTTGCCACCGGCAGCGTGGATCCGGATTTGCGCGAATGGTTCGTGCGCCGCATGCATTACCTCCAGGGAGATTTCAAGGATAAGAACCTCTACTCGCATTTGAAAGAGCTTCTGGAGAAGATCGATAAGGATCACGCCACGCATGGCAATTATTTTTATTATCTAGCCACTGGTTCAGATTACTTCGGCCCCATCGTGGAACAACTGGCGGAAGCCGGGCTAATGGAGACGGAGAATCGGCGCTGGCGCAGGATCATCGTTGAAAAGCCCTTTGGACGCGACCTGGAATCGGCCCGCGCGCTGAACAAGCAGCTTCTGCAGGTAGCCAGCGAAAAGCAGATTTATCGCATTGACCATTACCTTGGCAAAGAAACAGTCCAGAATATTTTGGCGTTCCGATTTGCCAATGGAATTTTCGAGCCGATCTGGAACCGCCGTTACATCGATCACGTACAGATTTCAGTGGCGGAGACCGTAGGGGTGGAAGGCCGCGGCACTTATTATGACCAGGCTGGCGCATTGCGCGATATGGTGCCCAACCACATCATGCAACTTATCAGTCTGACCTCGATGGAGCCTCCGATTTCATTTCACGCAGACGCGGTACGTGATGAGCAAGCCAAGATTCTGCACGCCATCCAACCCTTGAGTTCGGAGGAAGTGCTGAGCCGAACCGTTCGCGGCCAATATGGCGAAGGGATCGTTGAGGGGCAACGCGTGCCCGCATATCGCAATGAAGGCGACGTCCCCACGGACTCGCGCACCGAGACCTTCGTCGCGATGAAGCTGGCAATCGATAATTGGCGTTGGGCGGATGTTCCCTTCTACCTTCGCACCGGAAAACGCATGCCGGCTCGGCACACTCATATCGTGATTCAGTTCCGTCGAGCGCCATTTGTTCTGTTTCGAGATACTCCGGTTGAGAACCTGATGCCAAATCAATTGGTGCTGCACATTCAGCCCGAAGAAGGTATCTCCTTACGTTTCGCTGCAAAGGTTCCAGGACCAGCCATGAGCTTAGGCGCAGTGAACATGAAATTCGAGTACGCCGATTATTTCGGATCGCAGCCCAGCACTGGCTACGAGCGGCTGCTGCACGATTGCATGATTGGAGATCAAACCTTGTTTCAGCGGGCGGACATGGTAGAAGCCGGCTGGTGCGTTGTAAGCCCGTTGCTGGATGTGTGGAAAGCCTTGCCCCCTCGTAACTTTCCCAACTACGCAGCTGGAACATGGGGCCCAAAAGACGCTGAAGACCTGATGGAGCGCGACGGCCGCCACTGGAGGAATTCCGAGAAATGATACTGGCCGGCGACATCGGAGGCACTAACGCCAGGCTGGCCGTCTTCGATGTACTGGATGGCCGCTTCAGCCTGATCTCGGCCTCTGTCTTTCCCAGCCGCGAATACAGCAGTTTGGATGAGATCGTTTCCAAATTTGTGCGAACTGCGAATGTGCATCCCCACGCTGCGTGTTTTGGGGTTGCCGGGCCGGTACGTAACGGCCGCGTGGAAGCTTCCAACCTTCCGTGGATCATCGAATCCAAACGGCTCGCCGAAGAACTGGATCTTAAAAAAGCTCTGCTCATCAATGATCTCGAGGCCAATGCCTGGGGCATTGCATTTCTTGATCCCGCGGATCTGGTCTCGTTGAATCAGGTTAAAGGGACTCCGGTCGGTAATCAGGCCGTGATCTCGGCCGGTACCGGCCTAGGCGAAGCTGGAATGTATTGGGACGGCACCAAGCATCTTGTATTTGCTTCTGAGGGGGGTCACGCTGACTTTGCCCCTCGTAACGAATTGGAAACCGAGCTTCTGCGCTACCTTCGCGTGCGTTTCGGTCACGTAAGTTATGAGCGGATTGTCTCCGGGCCGGGACTGGTCAATGTGTTCAATTTTCTGCGCGATACTGAGCGCGGAGTCGAGCCGAAATGGCTGGCCGACGAAATGCTGCATTCTGATCCGGCGGCAGCAATCTCACGTGCTGCGATAGACGGAAAATGCGGCCTCAGCGAGCAGGCGATCGATCTCTTCGTGTCGATCTATGGAGCGGAAGCGGGAAATCTGGCTCTGAAGATCATGGCGACGGGCGGTATCTATCTCGGCGGTGGTATCGCTCCCAAGATGTTGCCCAAACTTGCAGGGCCGTTGTTCATGGAAGGTTTTCTCAGTAAGGGGCGCATGCAGCATCTGCTGGAAGCGATCCCCGTCAGAGTGATCACCAATGACAGAGTAGCTCTACTCGGAGCTGCGCGTTTCGCGGTGGTGAGAACCACGGCTTGAACGTCCATGGCGTTCGCAGCAGAAATTCGTATTCTGAATGGCCTCCCTGAACTGTTTCAGGCTGCTGCCTCTGAGTTCATTACGCTTGCTGTCGAGGCTATACGGAGCAAAGGAAAATTCTGCGTCGCCCTTTCCGGTGGTTCGACCCCGCGCGGGCTTTACACTCTGCTCGCCAATCAGCCTCAGCATTCAATCCCGTGGAAAAAAATCTACTTTTTGTGGGGAGATGAGCGCCATGTACCGCCCGACCATCCTGACAGTAATTACCGCATGGCTTATGAAGCGATGCTCTC
>Ga0070708_100000579_pt1 | contig 27450 bp, 20 predicted proteins | sample KBSK5503metaG_FD_65469 | JGI IMG/M metagenome (GOLD analysis project Ga0070708, IMG submission 65469) | Corn, switchgrass and miscanthus rhizosphere microbial communities from Kellogg Biological Station, Michigan, USA - KBS K5-50-3 metaG | ecosystem: Host-associated > Plants > Roots >... | reverse complement strand
GACCGGTGTTCGGCGAAAATAGCGGCTGATCGAGCGACTTGTCCGCCATTATCGCGTCCAACTTCGCGAATTCCTGATCGGCCGAATCGGTCTGTCCTTTGCCGAGGAAGGCCGTGCCGCGCGCGTAGTGCCACATGCCGCGGAGATACGCGCTGGTCGCCGGCGGCTCAGGCTCGCGCAACATCTCGTCCCATTTTCCAAAACGCGTGAGCGCGTAGTAAGGCACGACGCGAAAGCCGGCAAGCAGCGGAACTGCTTTTAGAGTCTCGTCGTTGACCTGCGAAGCCGCCTTGCGCGCTGCTTCAATCGCCAGCTTGCTGCGGCCTTCAGCCGTCGCCGCAAACCAAAGGAAGTGCAGGTTGTGCGGATAGTAGGCCATCGGGTAAAGGCCCTGGGCGCGGCATTGCGAGATGTAATCTTCGTCCGCCGCGATCGCCATTTCGTTGCTGCGCACGGCGTCGGCATAGCGGCCCACACGTTGATAGATGTGCGCGGGCATGTGCACCATATGACCCGCGGCGGGCATCAGCACCTCCAGACGGTCGGCGGCAGGTTCAGCCTTTTCCGCCTGGTACGCCTCCATCAGGTGAATGTAGAGATGCAGCGCGCCCGGATGTTGCGGACTGCGCGCGATGATTTGTTCCGTGAGCGCGACGATCTCCGCGGTTCTTTCGTAAGGCGTGCCGTCTCGCGTCCAGTAACCCCAAGGCCTCAGGTCCATCACGGATTCAACGTAGAGCATGGCGATGTCCTGATCGTCGGGAAAGCGCAGATGCACCTCGCGCATTGCATCTGCGTACGCCCGATCACGTGCTTTGCGATCTTCAGCGTGGCCGGAGTAGCGCTGAGTCAAGGCGTCGATTAACGCCTGTTCGCGTGGGGACGCTTTGGCTTTAAGGGACACGGCTTTCTGAATCACCTCGAGCGCTTTCGGCTCGTTACCAGGATCCATCGGTGCGTTGATGTTCGGCCCGAGCGCCAGCGCCTCGCCCCAGTAGGCGATCGCGAGACCAGGATCGAGACGCGCGGCTTCTTTGTATGCTCGGCCTGCTTCCGCATGATTGAACGCGTACGAGAGATTCAGGCCCTGATTCATAAAGAGCTGCGCCTGTTTGTTCTCTGTCGATACCGGAAACACATGAGTGCCGAGTTTCTGCAGCCGCGGGGCCAGCGCGCCGGTCGGAGACTTTGACTGCTGGGCCGGTTCAATATAGTGAACGTGGTTGGGCGCTGGTTGCTGGGCTTGAGCCAAAGTAGTTCTCTGAAAAGCAATCAGCGTCACGACGGTTGCAACCAGCGTCAGGAGGAATCTTGAAAATCGCATGGCTATGTCCTTTCAGACTGAAATCCTTCTGGCTTTTGAGAAAGGCATTCTACTGACGTATGGACATCGCATCAAGCTTTTCCGACTTGTAGGTGTTCTTAGAGAAGATGTTTCCCCGCACGGGTTAGGTAAACAGGCGGATGAGTGATAGAGTTCGCGTCGAACCGAGCCCAGCTCACTCCCTTTTCAGCTCCTCTGGAATTCTCCAGATCGGATGAAGTAAACAGCTCAACAATCGAGGCGCAAATGCCGTTCCCGCTACAATCAAAGTAAAGGAGACGTATGCAGCAGCTAAGAGAGCAAGGCATCTATACTCTACCTGAGCGACGAGAATTCGTGGCGAGGGAGCAGGAGAACATCAAACTCGTGCAACAAATCTACCAGCATTTTAAGAGGGGAGACATCAAAGCTCTACTCAATCTGCTTTCAGTTAACATCGAATGGCAATTACCGGAAATAGAGAATGTGCCATTTGCTGGCAGACGTCGAGGCCATGAAGAGATGGGGCAGTTCTTCGAATCGCTGGTTGATACTCAAGAGATTCAGCATTTTGATCCAAGAGAGTTTATCGCTCGCGGTGATAAAGTGCTGGCTCTGGGTCATTATGCTTGGCGGGTTAAATCTACTGGTAGGGAGTTCGGCGGTGACTTTGCGCATGTGTTCACAGTACTTGATGGTAAAGTCGTAAAATTCCACGAATACATGGATACTGCTGCCGCAGCCGCTGCTCATCGAAAGGACATCGGCGCCTAAGAGGCCAATGGAGGCGGCCTTGTGACTCCCGAATCGGTTCGAAGATGGCGGACGGATTTCCATCTAGGCTAACTAGAGTTCTTTCACTGGAGGTTCCAGCCATGAAAAGATTAATTCAATGTAAGTTCGTTTGCTTACTGACCTTTGTCTTGACCCTATCCGTCAGTTGCGCCTCTCCCCCCAAACCGCCGAAAGCCGTAAAGACGGTGGCTTTTATTACCAACACTACCTCCGACTTCTGGAAGATCGTGCGGAAAGGATGCGAGAAGGCTGACGCCGAACTGCCCGATGTGAACGTCGCCTTCAAAACCACAAATACCGGAACGATAGAGGAGCAGAATGGACTCATTCGTCAGGCGCTGGACCGTGATGATGCTGATGCCATTGCTATCAGTCCGATCGATCCCGCTGGTCAGAAAAGGGTGATTAACGATGCGGCGAAGAGGGCCTTGGTCATCACTCAGGACAGCGATGCACCGGATAGTGATCGCGCACTCTACCTCGGCGCCGACAATCGTGCCGCTGGACGCCAGGCCGGTGAACTCATCAGGAAAGCTCTTCCGCAGGGTGGAAAGATCATGGTCTTCGTCGGCAAGCGCGAAGTACAGAACGCGCAAGAACGATTCGAAGGACTGAAGGAATCGCTGCAGGGCTCGAACGTGGAGATCATTGACCTTATGACTGACGACGCTAACCCAGCTAGTGCCAGGGAAAACGCGTATCAAACGCTGAAGAAATATCCTGACATAGCTGGCATGGTTGGTTTGTGGTCCTACAACGGGCCATCGATAGTGCAAGCACTTAAACCCGAGGGTAAGCTCGGCACGATCAAGATCGTATGCTTCGACGACGAGCGGGAAACACTCGCAGCGATCAAGGAAGGGGCAATCTTCGGGACTGTGGCCCAGCAGCCGTTCGAATACGGATACCAGGCGGTTAAGACGGCGGCGAAGATCCTGAAAGGCGACCGTTCGGTGATCCCTGGAAACAAAAGGATCTTCATTCCTACAGTCGTCATCCAGCGCAATAATGTTGATGAGTACAGTAAGAAATTAGACCAGTTGCTCGGTACATGAGGTTAGCTCACATCACTCTGTTCCCTAAATATTGGAGGTAACTGCGTCATATTTCGAAGGGTTTTTTAAATGAGGCAGCGATGCCCATTTGGAGTGGGGTTGAGATGAGGCAATTCGCACTATTGAGCTAGTTGCTCAACATTGATATATTAAGCGCCGATATCGAAGCTCTCTTTCATTCGTCCAGTTGATTGTTCTTCAGGGCGGCTTCCACTCCTGGTTCTCGTTACCGACTCTCTCCAGCGGACGTGAGCGGCGAATGAGAGACTGCATCCGTGAGCTCGCAACAGACCTCTAATTGATACTCGAAGCCCTCTCGCCCTGATGGGAGCGGTGACATCTATTCGTAGGAGCTTACCCATGGAAAATAAGAGGGACGTTATTGTTGGTATTGGGGGAGCCGCAGGAGACGGATTAGACAAGTCCGGCGACACGATAGCGAAAACTTGTAGTCGACTTGGCCTCTATGTAACTGCCTACAATAGTTACCAATCGGTGATTCGCGGCGGCCATATTTGGCTGCGAGTGCGCATAGCCGAGAAAAAGGTCTCCTCGCATGGGGATCATCTGAATGTGCTGATCGCACTGAATCAAGATGCTATAGAACGCCATGCTCGTGAGGTCGAACCCGGTGGCGCCGTCATATACAACGGAGACAAGCTCACCTGCGATTCAACGCTCATTAGCAGCCAGGTACTGCCTGTCCCATTGCCCATTAAGGAGCTAACCAAATCTTTTGGGCGCCTTCCACCGATAATGCAAAACACCGTAGCGCTGGGCGCCCTCCTCTATCTGCTCGGACTGGAATTTGACATGGCAGCAAGCGTGTTGGCGGATACGTTCAAGCACAAAGGCGAAGCAATCGTGGAGCAGAACATCCAGGTCGCACGAGCTGGATACGATTACGCGAAAGATATCTCTGTTCCGCTAGGTTACGAATGGGATTACACGCGCATCAAGAGACCCTTCATCACTGGTAATGAGGCTTTCGCCTTAGGTGCAGTTGCAGCCGGCTGTAAGTTTTACTCAGCATATCCAATGACGCCAGCTTCATCCATCCTGCACTGGATGGCCGCGCATGGAGCCAAGTGCGGCGTGGTAGTCAAGCAGTGCGAGGACGAGTTGGCCGTTGTCAACATAGCTATAGGCGCGGGGCACGCTGGGGTACGTGCGATGTGCGGCACGTCAGGCGGCGGATTTGCCCTGATGACGGAGGCCATCGGACAGGCTGGAATGATCGAAGCGCCGCTAGTGATTATCGAAGTCCAGCGAGGCGGGCCATCTACCGGTATCCCCACCAAAACGGAGCAAGCTGATCTCAATCAGGTTTTCGGCGCGTCTCAGGGCGATTACCCTCGCGTTATCATTGCGCCCACCGATACAACCGACTGCTACTACACAGCGGTCGAGGCACACAACCTTGCGGAGAAGTACCAGCTCCCGGTCACTATCATTTCCGACTTGCTGCTCTCAGAGCACCCGGAGACAATCGAGGCTGGTGCTCTGCGCAATGACGTTCCGATCGAACGCGGTGAAATCGTTTCCGATTGGTCCGACGAGAAAGGGCAGTTCAAGCGATACGCATTCACCCGCTCGGGAGTCTCGCCACGTGCTTTGCCTGGCTCGGAGGGAGCGATGTATGTGGCAGCAACCGACGACCACGACGAAGAAGGCGTTGTGATCAGCGATGTCTTCACCAACCCACCCATGCGTCGCAAGATTCAAGAGAAGCGCATGCATAAGCTTGACAAGGTTTTGCAAGAACTCACTCCGCCTAAACTGGAAGGCCCACCCGATGCTGAGGTCACTCTGATCGGCTGGGGCTCGTCGGCGGGTGTGATTAGTGAAGCTATTGCTTTACTTGGTGAGCAGGGCATCCGTGCCAATCATCTTCAGATCAAATACCTCTATCCTTTTCACGCCAGCGAGGTGAGCGAGATTCTCCGCGGCACGAAACGCACGGTCTGCGTTGAGTGCAATTACACCGGGCAGTTCGCGCGTCATCTGCGTGCTGAAACCGGCTTCGGCGTTAATGACCTGATCTTGAAGTACGATGGTGAACCGTTCGAACCACATCACATCGTCGAACAACTACGCGCGATTCTTGCAGACCAGCCGCGTTCGACTGATGTCACGCTGGAAGAGGCGCGAGAGATGGGCTATCACTACGTTCGTGTGCACCTGGCGGATAAAGTACGACCCGGGAAGATTGTGAAGATTGAGGAGAGTGAATACGGCGAGCCATTGTGGCAAATTGAGATGGTAGCCCGCGACGGCGGCGAAAAGCGCGGCGATTTGTCTATCGGGACCGCTACAGGCTCAACTTACTCATGGCAAGCTGTTAAAGCTCTGACAGCAGAGGCAGGATAAATAGTCCTCAAGGGTCTGGGGTCATGAGTCAAGACTTGACTCCAGAACTCTTGAATCCAGACTCGAGACTCAGAAGGAGATTCGGTTATGGCTACAGTAATTGAATTGCCCATCGAAACCTACGCGAGTGAGGTTGAACCAGACTGGTGTGCAGGGTGTGGTGATTTCGGAGTGCTGCGCGCGCTCCAAATCGCTGTTGGAAGGCTAGGAATTAAGCCCAAAGACTTGATGATCGTCTCCGGCATCGGCTGTTCATCGAACTTGCCTGGTTTCATCCATTCTTATGGCGTGCACAGCTTGCACGGACGTGCTGTGGCTGTCGCCACTGGAATCAAGCTTGCTAATCATGACTTGAACGTAGTGATTACTGGCGGAGACGGTGATGGTTACGGAATCGGCTTAGGACATTTCATACATGCGATGAGGCGCAATCTGGATTTGACCTACATTGTGATGAACAACCAGATTTACGGACTGACCACCGGTCAGGCCTCCCCCACAACGATGAAAGAGGTGCGCACCAAGTCGACTCCACTGGGCAATTTTGAACTGCCGATTAACCCCATCGCCCTGGCGCTCGTCTCTGGCGCAACATATGTAGCGCGTGGTTTTTCGGGGGAGAACAAACATCTGGCGGATCTCTTTGCGGGAGCCGTCGCGCATAAAGGGTTTTCGCTTGTGGACGTTTTCAGCCCATGCGTTACTTACAACAAGATAAATACCTACGATTATTTCCGCAAGCGCAACTACAAACTTGAGGTCGAGGCGGGCTACGACACGAGGAATGTTGAACTCGCATTGGAGAAATCATTCGAGTGGGGTGACCGTATCCCTATAGGTGTCTTCTACCAAAACAATCAGCCAACATATGAGGATCAAGAAGTGGCGCTCCGGAATGGCCCTTTAGTCCAGCAAAAGCTCGGGCTGAATAAAGAGACATTCGATGAACTTATGGAGGAGTTCATGTAAAGCGTTCCCGTGGATGAACTGAGTTTTCGTGAGCGACAGCTGAACTTTACACAATGCCCCGCATGATTTGGAAGGATGACCGGGCTTGATTCTTCCGCGATCTAATCGAAATCAAGGCCCAGTTCTTCGCAAATCATTTCCTTTACGGGAGGCAGCGCCTCTGAGACGGCACAAACCTCGTAATCCTCGATTCTGTGCTCCCAACATTCGTGTTCTTGCTTTACGGCCCGCTCCGTCCGCAGCACGAGTCCTTCGAACTCACCGTCCTCGCGCATTAAGATCATGCCGTGGCCTTTGCCATTCGGGCCGACGAACTCTGCTATTAAAACTGGGAACATCATCTTTTTTCTCCGTCGGTTTGCGTGGTGAAGTCTTCTACGAATTTCAATTACTCAGGAAATCCGCGCCTTGCAGAAATAGACAGCCTTCCTTGGCGGCTGAATAATAATGCTGGAATAATTCAGATTCAAGGGGGGCCGCGGAAAAAAGTTCAAGGTGTTCACAATTGTGAACACAATAAAGGCGTCACCGCTATGCTGAAGAGTAAAGCTAACCTTAGGTAATAGCGAGTATTCGTAGGGTTGTTGCGTACCGTTCATTGGATTTGCCTCATTATGCTGATCGTAAACTTTAACTTTCACTGCAAATTTTTCTCGCTGCGCGGATCGATCCTTTGCTTTAAGATGTATAACCTGTTGGCAGTACGGTCCCAAGGTAGAATCAGTGACTTCAGGATTTCTCTTATGCAGTCCTTCGCAATGCCGCTTTTATATGTTCTCAATTCCTCCATCGACTAGCGCGATGGCAACGTCGGTTCTAATTGCAATGGCTTTGAGACCATCTATGAACCCGCCGAGCCGCGACTTCACAATCTCACGATATTAATGACGAGGAAAGTTGATTTCGTTTAGATTCGAATGATCGAGGATCAACGGTCCAGCCCGTAAACGCAGAAAGGTTCTCCTCGCGGCGCAGCCGCGCGGAAAACCGTTAGAGCACATCGCTTGGGGAGCACGCCTCACAGCGGGCGGCAAAGCCGTAATACTGTAACAACCGACTTTTGAGGCAAAGCAGTAGCGTATTGGTCTATTGCGTGTGGAGTATCTTCTCCGGTGAGACAGCCCTCATTGTGGCAGGCCCACTTTGCGCATCAGGTCTTGAAATCGTGGCTCTCCGCGCAGGCTGTCATAGTGCGGCTCAACTTTGAGGTACTGCATCTGCAGATCATGCGCTCCGTAGGCCTTCTCTAACGAGGCAATCGCTCCTTCCTTGTCCCCCAAGCCGGCATAGAGAACCGCCAACTCCGCTGGCGAAACATACGCTTTCGTGGTCTTCAGCTTGTCGAGCGTGGCCTGCGCCTCGCTCCGCTTGCCTGACTGGGCCAGGGCATAGCCCAGATAACAGAGCGTGCTGGTTGTCTCGCCTTCGAGGCTGAGCTGCGTTTGATACTCTGCGATGGCTTCTTTGTACGTCCCTTTCATTAGATACGCATAACCGAGATAGACGTGAGCAAAGCTGAAGGTCGGCTCTATCTTGATGACACCTTGGAGTTGTTGGGCGGCCTCATCGTATCGACGCGCAAAGTATAAAACGGCTCCCTCTTGAGCCCTCATTTGAATTCGCAGTGGATCAAGCTCCTGCGCCCTCTTGATCTCGGCTAGTGACTCCGCGTGCCGCCCAATGTTTGATAAGTAGTTCGCATATCTGAAGTGAGCGTCTGCCAGGTTTGCGTTCAGTTCAATGGCTCGTTTGAATTCACGTTCTGTGCCCGCCCAGTCCCACTCATCGAGCTTGACCAATCCCAGCGCCACATGCGCCTCCGCCAACGTCTCATCCAACTCCACCGCCTTCTGTGCTGCCGCCTTCGCTTTGGGGTTTGCCTCTTTCGGATCCATCACACCACCCGCGGCAAAGTAACGGTAAGCATCAGCCACTCCTGCCCAAGCTAGTGCGAAGTTGGGGTCGAGCGTTACAACCTGATTATAGTAGTCGAGCGCTTTCCTGCCGTTCTCATACCCGCCCTTCCTGCGGTAAAACGCGCCATTCAGGTAGAGTTGATAGGCTTCCGGGTTGGCCGTCGCGCGTTTTGCCAGTTGCTGCTCTTGTGTGCCGGTCAAGCGTAAGCGCAGCTTCTCTGCGATAGTGCGTGCAATGTCTTCCTGGACGGCTTGAACGTCTGTCACCTTGCGGCTGTACTGCTCCCCCCACAGCTGCGTCCCTTGGCGCGCATCCACCATCTCTGCACTGACCTGCAAGTTATCACCACGCTGCACCACTCTGCCGCTCACGATTGCTTGCACGCCCAATGCTTTGGCCGCCTCCTTTGGGTCCACCTCCTTGCCTTTGTATTTGAACGCGGAACTTCTTGCGATGACCTTCAGTTGCGGCAGTTGGGAGAGAGCGTTGATGAGGCTTTCGCTAATCCCGTCAGAGAGATATTCCATGTTCGAATCGCCACTCACGTTGGCGAACGGCAAGACCGCAACGGAAGAGATAGCTTGGGCACGAGTGTTGAAGTAAGAGACGTAAGCAAAGATAGCACCGACCGCGAGGAGGATTGTCGCCAGCACCACCAATGCGCTCCGCTTGTGCTGTTTGATCTCGCGGACGATATACTCAGCGCTCGATATCGTTCGCGTGGTACTGCCCTCAGCAGTTTGTGCCGCGGCAGCTTTTGTAGTCCCGGAGATGGCTGGCGCTCTGCCGCCCGTTGCTGTAGGGACGCCGGCACGCCGCGCTCCCTCCTCGGGAGTGATGCTGCGCTCCAACTCGGCTTCAATCTCCAAGTGCTGCTTCAGCCGCTTTAAATCGACGTTCAATTCTTTGGCTAACTGATACCGCTCCTCTACGTCCTTCGTCAGTGTCTTTTCTACAATCCGTTCCAACTCCGCCGGCATGTTAGGACGATAAAGCAATAGCGACGGCGGCTCATGGTGCAGGATCGTGGCGATCACGTCACTGGTCGTCTTCCCCTCGAACGGCAAGCGTCCAGCCACCATCTCATAGAGCACTACTCCTAAACTCCAGATATCGCTGCGCGCGTCGACTTCCAGGCCACGGGCCTGCTCAGGCGACATGTAGTTGGCGGTACCCATTACAATCCCTGGGTCAGTCTTGACGACTTTTGTCATCGTCGGTGCTTCCGCGTCTGTGTCTTCCTGAGGTGTTGTTGCGACGAGTTTCGCCAGTCCGAAGTCGAGCACCTTTATCACTCCGTCACGCCTAAGCATGATGTTTTCTGGCTTGATGTCGCGGTGAATGATGCCTGCCTGATGTGCGGCTGCGAGCGCGGAAGCGACTTGCGAGATCACGTCCAATGTTTCTCGCAACCCCATTCGAGAGCGTGTCATGTGCTGGCGCAAGGATTCGCCTTCGATGAATTCCGTGGCAATGAAGTGGTGCTCGTCCTGCTGGCCGATCTCGTGGATGGTTAGGATGTTCGGATGATTCAGAGCCGAGGCAGTCTTGGCTTCTCGGATAAAGCGCTGCATACGATTTTCATCGGCGGCGAGATCGGCGGGCAGGACTTTCAGGGCGACAGTGCGCTCCAGCATCGTATCTTGCGCGAGGTAGACTTCACCCATCCCACCAGCACCCAATAGTGAGCGGATTTCATAGCGGCCAAGCCGCGTGCCACTTTCGATGGACATAGTAAGTAGTTGATTGCTCTGGCGTCGCACAACCAGACGCGGGTATGGAGCTGGTCGGTGGATTCTAACTGGCTTTGCGGCGTGGCGCTAGTAAGTTCTAACTCTACTTCGAAGGATTTTGAGCCGAGCAGGACTCGAACCTGCGACCCACTGGTTAAAAGGGCCTTCAAGCCGATTACATCCAGTCACGGCCTTTACGATTCATTAACATTTTACACAGGTTGCAGCCGCTTCGGAGTACATCCAGCAACAACCATTTATACCTGTTTGCCTGTATTCACGTCACAAATTTGCCACGAAGAATCCGCAGTCAGGAATGATCTCCTGTCTTGATTGAAGGGCCAGTCACATCGGTAAGCTTTATCGCAACCTCCGCGCTTAAAACTTAGACATGCCGCCGGGACCTTAAGGCTGCGGCCTATTCCCTATCGGGCTGGAGGCATCTTTTCAGCTTTACACAATTGTCTTGTAATACTCCCACTGCTGCTTCTGCTTCGCCAGGAACGTTACGAATCCGGCATCTTGCCGCAGGTTATTGAGGTTCGTGTCTGTCTCGAATAGCGGAAAACACGGAAAGCCATCATCGGCGGTCTTCTCCAACCACTTGACTGCCTGCTCAGGTTTATTCATCAGCGCGTAGGCGCACGCAATGTGATAGGCCGTGTGGTGAAAGTGACCGAACCCTTTTCCTTTCTCGATCGCCAATTTGATCTTGTTTTCCGCCACGCGCTCCTGCCCTGCTGAGGCGGCAAGAACCGCCTGAATACTCGTGAAGAGACCGCCGGCATCCTCTGGATTATTTTTCAAAAGCTGCTCAAGCAACGCAGACGCTTCTTCCTTTTTTCCGAGATTGAAAAGCGCCCATGCAATCTGGTGTCCGACCAGTGCGGGATTCGCGCCCTGCGGAATCGCGCGCAGTACCGAAAGCGCCTCGTCGTACCCGCCCTGAAAATTCAGTGTCTGCCCGATCCGAAATTCGGCGAGATTATTGTTGGGATCCGTCGTCAGAGCGAGTTGTGATTCGCGAAGCGCTTCGGCAAAAGCGCCGATGTGACAATAGACCAGCGCAAGTTGATTGCGCGCTTCATCCAGATTTGGGTTTAGCGCCAGCGCCTGTCGATATTCCTTAATTGCGCGGTCATGAGGAAAGTGATTGGCCGGCGTCCAGAGCAAACGGCCGCGCGCAAGGTAGGCGTCGGCTGAATCCGGATCCAAGGCCAGAGCTTTCTCGACTGCTACGAAAGCTTTCTCCTCAAGCTGCTTCTCGCCCGGCGCAAACAAAAACAGTTTCCAAACGTATGCCTGGGCAAGTTGTGCGTGAGCGGCTGCAAAGTTTGGATCCTTCGCGACGGCTCTCTCAAGAGCGGCGATTGCGGCCGCGTTGTCTTGTCTCGTTTGGCGATAAAGATAGAATCGTCCGCGCAAATACTCATCGTAAGCTTCCGCGTTGACCAAAGGAACGCCGTTCGGAGGTTCTTGCCGCGGCAGAGTTTTGAGACCGATCTTTTCCACCAGGTCGCGTCTCACTTGCGCCTGCAACGTCAGTATATCGCGGAGGTCGCGGTCATAATCTGCGCGCCACAAATTTCGTCCGGTTGGCACGTGGATCAGTTCAAGCGTCGCCCGCACACGATCGTCCGTGCGCATTACTGAACCGGCCAGCACTGCATCCACTTTTAACTCACGGCCAATCTCAGAAGGCGAACTCCGCGCGTCTTTGTAACGCATCACTGATACTCGCGACATCACGCGCAGCGCGTCGGTTTTCGCGAGGTTGTTAATCAGCGCGTCCGTCATCCCTTCTGCGAAGTAGTCCTGCGCCGCGTCGCCTGAGGCGTTCCGGAGCGGCAGCACTGCCAGTGATTTGATTGCCGTTAGCTGCGCCGGGGCCGGATTTCGACGCCAAAATCGCGCGTAGAGCAAGCCTGCAATGATGAGTGTTCCCACAAGCGCGGCAATGACGAGGGCGCGGCTTCGCCTCAGCCACTTGGAAAACACGGACGTGATTGCCTTGCCGTCGCTTTCCGGCGTTGCCGGCTTGTAGCGCTGAACTTCAGCACCAATTTCCAACTCGCGCCTCAGATTCCTAAGATCGTTCAGCAGCTCTGCCGCCGTTTGATAGCGTGTATCCCGATCTTTGGCGATGGCTTTCGTCACAATCCGTTCCAGCTCGCTCGGTGCTTCCGGCGCGCGACTTGTGAGCAGAGGCGACGGCTCTCGTTCAGCAATCGAAATGATCACGTCCGTCGGTGTCTGGCCTTCAAAGGGCTTCTGCCCAGTCAGCATCTCGTAAAGCACAACACCTAAACTCCAGATGTCGGTGCGCGCATCCAGCGCCAGGCCTCGGGCCTGCTCCGGCGACATGTAGGCGACCGTTCCCATCAATATTCCGGGTGAGGTTTTGAGTTCCAGCGCTTTGGTTTCCGCTTCGGTTCCAAGGTCGGAGTCTTTTTCAATCAGCTTTGCCAGCCCGAAGTCCAAAATCTTGAGGTAGCCATCAGGCCGGAGCATGATGTTCTCGGGCTTGATGTCGCGGTGGATGATGCCGACCGCATGCGCGGCGGAAAGCGCCGATGCAACCTGAATCGCCGCGTCGAGCGCCTCGGCAACTTGCATCGGTTTCTCCAACAGGCGCTGACGCAGCGTCTCGCCGTCAACGTATTCCATCACGATGCAGTGGCGGCCTTCTTCCGTCTCGATTACCTCATGTATCGTGCAGACGTTCGGATGTGACAGCGCCGCTACGGCGCGGGCCTCCTGCTCGAACCGGCGCAAATGGAGTTTGTCTTTAGTGAAGAGTTCCGGGAGAAATTTCAGCGCGACTTTTCGATTCAGCCGTGTGTCCTGAGCCAGAAAGACTTCGCCCATGCCGCCGGCGCCCAGAGCGGAAATGATCTTGTATTGATTGATCAGCGCGATCGGTGCTGTCGCGCTCAGCTTGGCAGCCATCATCTTGGCCGCAACCTCCAGCGCGGGCGAGTCGATAAAGTTTTCAGCCTGATCTTCGTACTGTAGCAGCGATTCCACTTCCTGCCGCAGCGCTTCGTCGCCGACGCACGCTTCGGTAAGAAAGGCCGCACGTTCTTCCGCGCTCCGCTCGCGCGCCGCGTGGTAGAGCCGTTCGACCTGTTGCCACTGCTCATTCATAAACAGGTGATGAGTGATGGGTGATGATGAGTAGAAGAGTTTTAACTCATCACCCATTATTCATCACTTGTCACTGATTTATCGAGCTCCCTCAAAAGCCACACCTTCGCCAGGCGCCAGTCGCGCAGTACAGTCTCCTCCGAAACCTTCAGTACCTCAGCGACTTCCTTCACCGACAGACCGCCGAAAAAACGCATCTCCACCACCTTGCTTTTCCGCCGATCAACTTCTGCTAGTGCCGTCAGCGCCTCGTCCAAGGCAACGAGATCCGCGTCGCGCTCAACAGTAAAGTCCGACACCTGGCTCAAGGAGACTTCCAGCGCATGACCGCCCCGCTTCAGGGATTGTTTATCGCGTGCGAAGTCCACCAGGATGCGCCGCATCATCTGCGCCGAAACGGCGAAGAAGTGGGCCCGATTCTGCCAACGCGCCTCTCGCCACTTGACGAGCCGGAGGTAAGCTTCATTCACCAAAGCCGTGGTCTGAAGCGTATGGCCGGGACGCTCCTGGCTCATGTAGCGGTGGGCCAGCCGCCGCAACTCGCCATAAACGAGCGGCATTAGCCGATCGAGCGCCGATTCGTCACCGCCACCCCAGGCCACGAGCAACTGAGAAATTTCGTTGGGCGTAGGTTGAGACATGCGAGTCGAGTTTCTCCGGCCGGAATTAAATCGATGATCAGCCGTCAACCGTCGTTGTGGAACGAAGCCACGCAAAAAACTTTCCAGCGACATTACAGTTCGGCAGCTCTTTCCCCGCCTTAGTAATTGAGAGGGGAAATGGGGTTTTGCTCTGAAGAATTTTGGTATCGCGCATTTGGGGGGTTGTACACCTGCCACGGCAATTCTTAACTCGACTAACCGTGCTGATGGGCAACGCATTCTATATTGCGCGGCGCGGCCGGAGCAATTGGCAGCGAGGTAAACCGCAGGATCGCGGGCTCGACTGCGGTTAAAAACAAATAACAACATCACGTAAGTAAACGGAGGAGACATGAAAGTCAGAAAATTCAAGATAGCAGTGGTAATCGCAATAAGCTTGGGCGTCGTTGTTTGGGCAGCCATCGTCTATGCGCAGACGACAAACGTACTTGCTGTTGGTACCATTCCGAACTCGCAGCTTCTCGACAGTCCGGCCACAGTGACGGTGCGAACACTTACAATAAACCCCAGCAGTTCACTCTCCTGGCACTATCACCCGGGGTATGCCTTCAACGTCGTAAAGAGCGGAACCCTGACTGTAGAAGATGGATGCGGCCGCGAGGAAACTCTCAATCCGGGGGACGCTTTCGAAGAGATGGATGGCCGCGTGCATCGCGCGAAGAATCTCAGCGCTACGGAGCCTGTCGTGGTCTATAACACCTTCATCATGCCGCAAGGCAAGCCGACCACCCGGAACATTCCCGGTAACGAACGCCGCTGTGGCCCGCCAGAGAACGTAGACGAATGCAAGAACGATGGCTGGCTTACCTTTAATCACCCGCAGACTTTCATCGATCAGGGACAATGCGTCGATTTCGTTCGTCACCGGCCGCGAAATGTCATCCCGGTTCCAGGGGATCCTTTGAACTAATCGCGCGGTAACGCCGACGACTTGTTAAGGAAGTCGCCTGCACAGCTTCGGCAGTCGGGCATGAGGGGTGAAGGAGGGTTCTTTGGCAAATTTGCCACTAAGCCAGCGGCGCCCGAAGGCAACCAGCAGGGTCCGTCCGTCGCGTTCGACGCGGGCATTAATCTTTTCGGCGGCTCTTCGTAATGATTCGCGCCGTAAACTTCATCCAGGCGCTTGACGCGCGATTGCGAGAAAGGTTATCCCCAAAGGCTTTGACCAGTTTGAGAATCACTTTAGCATTTCAATTTCGTCGTGAAGGCGTGGGGTTCGAAGAGAGTTTTTGAGCCGAGCAGGACTCGAACCTGCGACCCACTGGTTAAAAGCCAGTTGCTCTACCAACTGAGCTATCGGCCCACATTACAAACGGTGAGCACGCCAAGGAGCGTGCTCTTTTTCAATCGCGTTGGAAGTTCGATTTGCATTCTACATGCGCTGGAAGGGGCAAGCAAGTTAGCAACCTGAGAAAGTAGTTGTGATCTCACTCCACCTGAATCCGGAGTGGATGCTCCGAAGCTTCAAGGACTTCTCAGGTCGATTAACCACGAATGGTTCAAGCGCTGCTGCACCAGATGAGACTTCAGGTTCGTCCATGTTTCAACGCGATCCAGAATCGAAGAGTCAGACGTAATCGCAATTGATGACGAACTGACGATCTGCGCATCTGGGTTAAAAACAACCTCGATCATCCATGGCCAGCCGTGCCTTTCTGCAATGTCCGCTATTCTTCGCGCCAACCTGCCACTGTTTGAGATGGGGCGATCGAGGAGCCAAAGCACTGACGCCGGGCATAACTGTTCACAAATCTCTCCGATCAAAGAGATAGCGCTCTCGGTCTCCTGCACAGAACGGTAGGAGCCATGAACACTTGAGAGATCGCGAATGCATTGGTCACGGCAAACAAGCAACGGTGCCCCACTCAACGCCGCCTCGATACTTATTATCAGATTAAAGCCATCGATGATCACATCTTCGTTGCTGAGGTGCTTCACGGAAACACAGTGGTCTTTTCGTCTCACCAGTGCCGCGTCCGAGCAGGCCGAGCGCGAGACAGCCAGTCGCTGTCGCTCGGTCAGGCGGTATCGGTCACCCACGAGCTTCATTGAGGAGGTCAGCTTGTAGCCATGTGACAACAGCCATGCGAGTTCAGTAGTCGCGGTACGAAGTGTGGGAATCTTCTCGTCGGCGAAAAACTCTCGATCAGACGGATGAGGGCCGCGATGTTCACGAGTGTCTGGACTCACTGATATTCTCCTCCTCCTCCTCGCACTGATTAGCAGACCTTGGTCGTGTCAGCCACACACTTGTTCTGTTGCTACGAGCGCGAAGTTCCACGACGCAAGGCTGTGGCACCACGTCAGCATTACTGGAGACAAGACGCAAGGATCATTAATCGCGGAGCCAGCCACCGAGAGCCGAGTCGTGGACGATGATCGTCTGGGTGCGCTCGGGACCGGTTGAGACAAGGCCAATTTCCACACCTATCTGTTCGGACAGAAAATCTACATATGCGCGGGCGTTTGCGGGCAGGGAAGTCATCTTGGTCATACCCAGTGTGGAACTCTGCCAACCCGGCAGCGTTGCGTAGACCGGTTCAATGCGACGCAGATCCTGAGACACTGCGGGCAGTGATTCGCAGGTCTTCCCGTCCAGTTTGTAGCCAATGCAAACTTTGATTTCGTCGAGAGTATCCAGCACATCGAGTTTCGTTAGTGCTACGGAGGTGAAGCCGTTTATCTCCGCTGCGTAACGCGTCGCGAAGGCATCAAACCAGCCACAGCGTCTGGGCCGTCCCGTCGAGGCCCCATACTCACGGCCTCTTTCGCGAATCAATTGGCCCAGTTCCTCTTCACCCTTGAGCATCTCGGTGGGAAAAGGCCCCTCACCGACGCGAGTCGTGTAAGTGCGAACAATGCCCAGCACGCCATTGAGCCGATGCGGCGCCAGACCTGTGCCGATAATTGCGCCGCCGGCAATCGTGTTGGAAGAAGTCACGAATGGGTAAGTACCGTGGTCAACATCCAGTAACGTGGCCTGCGCTCCTTCGAGTAAGATTGATCGTCCCTGGGTAGCAGCGATGTTCAGAAAATGGGTAGTGTCTGCGATAAACGGAGCCAGGCGTTCCGTCAAAGACGCCATTTCTTCGAAGATGACATCGGCACTGAGCTTTTCGCCACCATAAGCTTCGATGATTCTGTTCGCGTCCTCCAGGTTACGCTCGATGCGCGAACGCAAGACATCAGGCGCCAGGGCATCGGCCGTGCGAATACCCCGCCGACCAGCTTTGTCTTCATAGGCGGGACCAATCCCGCGCAACGTTGTGCCAACCTTTTCGTTACCGAGTCGCTCTTCGCTGGTGTGGTCCAGCGCGCGATGATAGGGAAGAATCAGATGCGCACGTGAGCTGATCTTCACGCGCTTCGGAGACACCTCAATACCCTGCGACATCAATCGATCCGCTTCTTCAAAAAAAGCTTTCGGATCGATGACCATGCCGTTGCCGAGTACGCACGTCTTTCCCTGGTGAACAATACCGGACGGCAACAGGTGCAGCACGAATGACCTGTCGCCGACCTGTACCGAATGACCAGCATTGTGTCCACCCTGATAACGAGCCACAATCTCGAACCGCTCGGAGAGCAGGTCAACGATCTTCCCCTTACCCTCATCGCCCCACTGGGCGCCAATTACTGCGACGATTTTGGACATTGATTTCTTCTAATGTAATTAGAATGGTTTTGAACTTTGTGCTTGGTGCTTTGTTCTTTGTTTGTTTTATGCGCGTTGACCCAACTACCGCACTTGGACTCCAGCTAGAATGAAAGCACAAAGTACAAAGCACAAAGCACCAAGCTCAAATTCTCAGCTTGCTTTTCCCAATCGCATTGGTTTCTCAATAAAGTAGTAACTACATGAGCCACGCAGTTCCTGTATGTCTCGCGGCTCGATGGGAAAGAGACGGCATGAGTTTGGCCGGTTCTCGTAAATGCCACAGAGCGTAGTGCCGTCAGAATTCTTCTTCAGGAAGGGACACTTGAATACCAGTTCGCAACAGGCGCCGCAACGATTACATTCTCCGCGCCGCAGGGCCAGCGAAGCGATAGTCTCCTGCTTGCGGAAGTTTGTGTTGACGAAGCGCCGGATTTTGCCCTGGGCCTGCCGCGCCCGAAGCTTAGCATCTACAATTTGTCTGGAGCGAAGTCGCTGGTTGAGCCTGTCCTCAAAGGAGCGCTGCTTGGCTCGAGCGACAATGCGGAGCGTTTTCATTGCGGAATCTCTCCAGTGAAAGTTTTAGGTGACCGAAAACGCCACCCGGAAATGGAACCTAAATCCTTGTTAGCGTGTGCGCTTTCTGGTGTAACACACGAGTGGCGCGGACTCTTGCCTGAAAAGCCCGCGCCGCTGAATTCGAGCGCCATTAATCAGTGGCTGTCCCGGCCTTGTCTGTCATTAGAGAAATAGCTACCCGCGAAGTTGGTCCTGCCACAACTCTTCTTTCCTCGCTGCCTTTGAAAAGCATGAGCGCAAGCCACAACTCATCTAGTCTTGCTTCCCTGGAGCTTCATTAGTTCCCGGTAAAGCTCGATATATTTTCTGGCTGCTGCGGACCAGGAATTATCAACCAACATACCATTCCGTTGTATTTGTTGCCATGTTTCGGGCCGACCATAAAAGTAAAGGGCTTCGCGTATTTTTTCAAGGAAAGCGCTGCTGGTAAAGGGTTGAAACTTGAAGCCCGTACCGGTCCCGTTGGCTGGATCAAACTGCTGCACAGTATCATCGAGACCACCGGTCGCTCTCACAATGGGTACGGTGCCATAGCGCATGCTGTACATTTGATTTAGCCCGCATGGCTCGTAAAGCGAAGGCATCAGAAACATGTCCGCGCCGGCCTCAATCTGGTGCGCCAGTGGCTCGCCGGCGTAACCTTTGAAAATGCCTACCTGTTCCGGGGCCAGATCGTGCCATCGCTGCAGAAAGTCTTCATACTCCCGGGCTCCCGCGCCCAGCATTATAACGAAAGAACCGGTCTGCAGAATCTCACCCGATATTTGCCGGATTAAGTCATAACCCTTCTGCGATACCAGGCGGGAAATCATCGCCAGGATCGCACGATCAGGATCTTGTGGCAGACCGAAGTGGCGCAGGAGATCGAGTTTACACTTCCGCTTGCCTGAGAGATCAACGGCAGAGAAATTTGTGGCGATATGAGGATCAGTTTCCGGGTTCCAAATTGTGTAGTCGACGCCATTAGTTATTCCGGTCAACCTATCGGCACGAGCGCGAAGCAGCCAATCCAAACCGTAACCTTGCTCTGGTGTTTGAATCTCCTGAGCATAGCGGGGACTGACTGTGGAAAGTGCGTCGGCGGCGATGATGCCAGCCTTCAATGCCGACGCGGCCCGGTTCAGCATGAAATCGTCGCGATCGGGCGCTTCGCCGAAACCCAGCCACCAGAGATCTTCTGGATCAAAGGCACCCTGATAGCCCACGTTGTGAAGCGAGAAGAGGCTCTTCGTATTTTGAAAAAAGGATTCGACGCGCCGGCGGGAGCGAAGTTCGGTTAGTGCGAAGCCACAGGGCCAATCGTTTCCATGAAGAATGTCTGGTTGCCAATCGAGATGTTTCAAAACCGCGAGCGCTGCGCGGGAAAAGAAAGCAAATCGTGCATGATCATCCCCATAGCCATAGATCGACGGGCGAGCGAAAAACTCCGGCGCTTCGATGAGATATGCAGGAGTGCCAGCGGCATCGCTTTGCCAAACGCGCGTTCGGCTGATTTCTCCACGCCATTCTACGGGTACGTTTGCAATCGGATCTCGGGCTAGCAGTCCGCGATCGATCTGATCGTACAAGGGCAGAAAGATCCGGGCATCAACATCCTGTTCGCGCAAAGCTTTTGGCAGCGCCCCAGAGACATCCGCGAGTCCGCCAGTTTTAGCGAAAGGCACAACTTCAGATGAAAGTATGGCGATGCGCATAACCGGAAGGACAAAGGAGGGGGCTTGAAGGATGAAGTTTAGAGTTCAAACTTTAGCTTGCATAAACTGCATAGCCTGCAATTTTCGCACGGCAACCTAAAGGTTGAACTCTAAACTTTATCCTTGCGCTTAGCTTAGCTTTGCATGGAAGCGAGGAATTCCGCGTTTGACTTGGTTTTTTCTAGTCGCTCGAGCACGACTTCCATCTGCTCAACAGGCGAAAGCGGATTCAATACTCGTCTCATGACCCAGATGCGATTCAAATCTTCCTTGCTGATAAGGAGTTCTTCCTTACGCGTTCCTGAACGTTGCAGGTCAATCGCCGGGAAGAGTCGCTTGTCGCTCAACCGGCGGTCGAGGTGGATTTCAGAGTTACCAGTACCCTTGAATTCTTCGAAAATCACATCATCCATGCGCGAACCCGTATCAATAAGGGCGGTGGCGATAATGGTCAGCGAGCCGCCTTCCTCGATGTTTCGCGCTGCGCCAAAGAACCTCTTGGGACGCTGCAAGGCGTTGGAGTCGATACCGCCAGAGAGAATCTTGCCGCTCGGGGGCACAACCGCGTTATGAGCGCGAGCCAGACGAGTAATTGAATCCAGTAATATAACGACGTCACGCTTGTGCTCGACCAGCCGTTTGGCTTTCTCTATCACCATGTCAGCAACTTGCACGTGACGCGTCGGTGGTTCGTCGAAGGTCGACGAGATTACCTCGCCATTCACCGAACGTTGCATGTCTGTGACTTCTTCTGGTCGTTCATCAATCAACAATACGATCAGTGTGGTTTCCGGATGATTCTGAGTTATGGAGTTGGCAATAGTCTGGAGCAGCATCGTCTTCCCGGTACGTGGCGGGGCAACGATTAATCCGCGCTGACCTTTTCCGAGTGGAGTTACCAGGTCGATAACGCGTGCCGAGAGGTTTTCGGACGTGACTTCCATCCTAAGCATCTCGTCGGGATAGAGCGGAGTAAGGTTATCGAAGAAAACCTTCTCGCGTGCCTGATCGGGCGATTCAAAGTTGATCGCCTCGACCTTGATAAGGGCGAAATAACGTTCACCTTCTTTCGGTGGCCGGATCTGGCCGCTTACCGTGTCGCCGGTGCGCAGGTCAAACTTCCGAATCTGAGACGGAGAAACATAAATATCGTCCGGACCGGGCAGGTAGTTATATTCAGGCGCGCGGAGAAAACCGAAGCCGTCCGGGAGTGTTTCCAGCACACCTTCGGAAAAGATGAGACCGCTTTTCTCAGTCTGCGCCGCCAGAACTTTGAAGATCAGCTCCTGCTTGCGCATGCCCGTTGCTCCGGGCACATCCATGCTCTTGGCGATTGATGTGAGCTTGGAAATCGACATTTCTTTGAGATCCGCAAGATTGTGGAACCCTTCGTTCTTGGGTTCTCGACCATCTCGGGATTCTCGTTCGGGAGCTTCGGCGGTGGCTACTGTGGTGCCGCCATCCTCGCCATTGGCATCGTTATTCGCGCTTGAAGCGCGTGAACGTGTTCGTTGTGACATATCAGTTTTTCTCTAAGATCTCTATAGCCGCGTTTTGTTGCGGCTTTATTGTTTATCAAGATTGACTCGACGTGGAAATGAACGACTGGGCGGTTAGAGCGATGGATGTGCGGTACCCGCTCCTCGCTCACTCGCAAGGCAAGAAACAATTCTCCTTAATTATTGTTGTGCAATGTATCTCGACTTCAAGCAGGTATCACCTTCAGCATCGTTTTTTGATGCCACCCGCACCGCGCGCGTGGCCCAAAAAATTCAGATTGACCAAAGGGGGCTTTGAGATTCGGATTTGCCGATTGTGGAATTAGAATACTAGTTTACAGTCCAAAAGCGCAAATCGAAAACCGCAAAATAACTTTTTAGACGATTGCGTTTGTTATTGCGCGCCAAATTTCATCGCGACCGCGACCGGTTTTTGCGGAATAAGCCACTACGCTGTCATCATTGAGCGCGCGTGCAATACGCTCCAAGTTCTTCCTTAACTCGTTGTTTGACAGCTTATCGGATTTTGTGGCAACCGTTAATAAGGGCTTGTCATTGTGCTGAAGCCACTCGTGAAGCTGCAAATCCAGTTTTGTGGGTTCGTGACGCGAATCTACGATTTGAATTGATAGCACAAGCTGACTGCGCTTGGCAAGGTAGCTAGTGGCCATCTCGCCCCAAGTGGATTTTATGTTTTTTGGTACTTTGGCATAGCCAAATCCAGGGAGATCAACGAACCAAAAACGCTCGCTAATCAGGAAGAAGTTCAGCGATTGAGTTCTTCCGGGAGTTGAAGAAGTCCGGGCGAGACCGCGGGTAGCAAGCAGCGAATTAATCAGACTCGACTTGCCCACATTGGATCGCCCCAGAAAAGCAATCTCAGGCCTGACATCAACCGGCCAATCGTCCTCCTTGAAGGCGCTCTTGATGAACTCAGTGCTCGTGACCTTCATCAGGTTGGCGATTGAGGTGGAGCGAAAGGGGACCTGGAGGCGGGAATTGCCCGCCTCCTTTTAAAGTGGTCCGGGCCGGCACTATCTCACGCTTCGGCTGCAGCGACAGCCTTGGCCTTGGCGTTTCTTTGTTGCCACATCTCCATGATTTTTTTAATGCGTTCGCGGACAGCGACCATTCTCTCTTCGATGTTGGGTATTTTCTTAACGACTTTCTCCAAGTGCACGAGAAAGTCAGGGTTTCCTATCTCGCGTCTCAAATCGGCGAGAAACGGCTCCATCCGCGCGTAGACAAATATGTGCTCACTGTTAGCATCGTTGAACATCTGCGCGTCTATGGCTCCGTTGTCCACAAGCGAGGCCGCCATATCCCAATAGGAAATCACCATACGGTAGTAGCCACTCTTGTCGCTGGTTAGAACTTCGAGAAAGTCCTGAGTGCTCTGTGGATTGAAGGAAAAGAACCAATTTCGCGCCTCACGCATCACGGGCTCGCGCCGGAGGTCGTACAGCTTAAGGATCAACTCAGCTTCTTCCTGTTTACTCATTAGCATTTCTCCAGTTGTAGACGATTTGAAGTTAAGAGGCAAACCGAGGCGGTAAGGCCGCGGATCAAGTCGAATTGGAAATTAAAGGTCAACCTTCAGTTAACTAGACGATCCGAAGGTTGAACTCGGGATACTGAGCCCCTACTTAGAGGCCAGGAGCTCATATGGGCAAAAAGGTTAGCTTGTCTGAATACCTTGCGAGGGCTGCTCGGTAGTCCACAATGGCGGACCTTCGTTGGTGGCAGCCTCCGTTGGGCAGGCGTCCTCGAGTGCGAGAGCCAGCACATCATCAATCGTGTCTACAAGATTGATACAGAGCGCATCCCGCACCTCTTGAGGTACTTCCGGTAAATCTTTCTCGTTGTCCTTTGGCAATAGGATAGTGTCTATTCCGAAGCGGTGCGCAGCCAGCAGTTTTTCCTTCACTCCGCCGATCGGAAGCACTTTGCCGCGCAAGGTGATTTCACCCGTCATGGCTACATTCCTTCTCACTGGCGCCCGGGTGAGCGCTGAAGCCATTGCGGTGGCCATCGTAATTCCGGCTGACGGTCCATCTTTTGGAATGGCGCCTTCAGGAATATGAATATGCAGGTCGCGTTTGCGAATGAAGTCGAGACCCATCCCTAAACGCTCGGCCCGGGCCTTGATACATGTCAAGGCGGCTTGAGCAGACTCTTGCATTACCTCACCAAGCTTACCGGTAAGTTGCACGCCGCCGCGTCCCTTGACGAGAGTGGCCTCAATTTGCAAAACCTCCCCGCCGACCTCGGTCCAGGCCAAGCCGGTTGCCAGTCCCACTTCGCTTTGCGCAGCAACGCCTTGTTGGCGGAACTTAATAGGTCCAAGCATCTCGCCAACTCGTACGGCGTCAACAGTGTCTTTGGTCATTTCGCCGGCTTGCTCGGAAACAAACTTGCGCGCAAGCTTGCGGCAACAGGAGCCAATCTCGCGCTCTAGATTGCGAACTCCGGCCTCACGCGTATAGTGGCGAATAATTTCAAGGATACCTTCGTCAGTAAAATCCATCTGCTCCAACTTCAAGCCATTGCTCTCCGCCTGTTTCGGCACCAGATGTCGTTTGGCGATTTCGAGTTTCTCCCGTTCCGTGTAACCAGAGAGACGCAGAATCTCGAGACGATCTTGTAAGGCCGGCGGAATAGTGTGAAGCACGTTTGCCGTGGCAATAAAGAAAACCTTGGAGAGATCATACTCAACATCGAGGTAATGATCCTGAAACGTGTGGTTTTGTTCCGGGTCGAGCACTTCGAGTAGCGCCGAACTCGGGTCACCGCGGAAGTCTGCTCCCAGCTTATCGACTTCATCCAGCAGCAGCACAGGATTTACCGTGCCAGCCTTCTTCATCATCTGGATGATTTGTCCCGGAAGGGCACCAATGTAGGTACGACGGTGGCCGCGGATCTCCGCTTCGTCGCGCACGCCTCCCAGCGACAGTCGGACAAACTTACGACCAGTGGCGCGGGCTATTGATTTGCCCAGACTAGTCTTGCCGACTCCCGGAGGACCAACGAAGCAGAGGATTGAGCCCTTTGGATTCTTTACCAGCTGACGCACGGCAAGATATTCGAGAATGCGTTCTTTGATCTTTTCCAAACCAAAATGGTCTTCGTTGAGTACCTCTTCGGCTTTGATTAGATCCTTGATCTCTTTCGATTTTTGTTTCCAGGGAACACTAATCAGCCAGTCGATATAAGTGCGGGAGACGGTGCCTTCGGCCGACATCGGAGGCATTGCTTCGAGCCGATGCAACTCCTGCATCGCTTTTTCTTTGGCCTCCTCGGTCATGCCTGCTTCTTCGATCTTCTTTTTCAGATCTTCGAGTTCGGCCTTCTCGTCTTTCCGTCCCAACTCTTTGTGGATCGCTTTGATCTGTTCGTTGAGGTAATACTCCTTCTGGGCCTTCTCCATTTGACGCTTAACTCGCGTTTGAATCGTGCGATCCAGCTGGCGCTTCTCGATTTCGGTTTCCAGTAGCTCAACCAGCCGCTGCAGCCGAGCCTGCGTAGAAAAGATTTCGAGCAGGCCCTGTTTATCTTCAACTGAAACTCTTAACTGGGAAGCCAGAGCATCTGCCAGATGTGACGGTTCCTGATTGCGCAGGGCCGTCTGCAACGCATCGGTCTGGCTGTCTGGCGCCAAACGGAGATGTTGTTCGACGAGTTGACCGACCTTCTGAATCAGGGCATCAAGACGCGTACCTTCTTCACTGGCTACCGGCGCCCGTCGCACCAACGCCGTGAAAGCGCCATCACTGTTCTCGACGCGAACAGTAGTCGCACGCTCGCGGCCTTCGACGACCACCTTGATCTGGCCGTTCTCCTGTTTTTGCGACTGCAAGATGCGACCAAGCGTACCGACACCATAAATTTGGTCTGGCGAGGGCTCGTCGACGGTGGCATCGTGTTGTGTGGCGAGGAAAATGGTCCGGTCGGTGGCGAGGGCCTGTTCCAGCGCCCGCACTGACCCGGAGCGACCTATCTTGAATGCAACTTTTGTAAAGGGAAAAATCACAACGTCGCGAATCGGCACCATCGGATACCATGCGACGTCAGCGGGGGTTCGATCTGAATATTCTTCCATGTTCAAAAAAGACTATTTATTCCAGCTTTTGCAACAAAGGCGAGCCGCCTAATCGCCGCCTCGCCTTCTAAAAAGACAACCAATTGTAAATCATTTCCCGCAGGTGCGCTACTTTCGCATTATCAGGTGCGCTACTTTCGCATTATCTAGACGCTTTCTGCGCAGTTTTAAGCCGCCGCCCCGTCAATCCCGGTAAGACCTTCTCCCGGAATGGCTCGCCGGCGTTCGACCATCTCACTGGTGATTACGAATTCTTTGACCCGTTTCTGGGAAGGCAGGGTATACATGGCGTCAAGCAGGAGTTCTTCGAGAATCATCATTAAGCCGCGGGCGCCGACCTTGCGTTCTACCGCCTGTCGGGCAACCGACTTGAGGGCGTCTTCCGTAAACTTCAACTTCACATTATCGAAATCGAATTTCTTTTGATACTGCTTGACCAGAGCGTTCTTAGGTTCCGTAAGAATCTTGATCAGCGCTCCTTCATCCAATTCGTGCAATACGCCACATACCGGCAAGCGACCTACAAACTCCGGAATCAACCCAAAGCGGATCAGGTCCTCGGGTTGTACTGCAGCTAATGCTTCAGCGTGACGATGGCTTCCGGATTTGACCTGAGCATGAAAGCCTAGTGACTTGTTGCGCAGGCGTCGTTCGATAACTTTTTCGAGACCTACGAAAGCGCCGCCGCAAAGGAAGAGAATGTTAGTCGTGTCGACGGGGAAAAACTCTTGATGCGGATGTTTACGACCGCCCTGTGGCGGAACGTTGGCGACTGTTCCTTCCAGAATCTTAAGCAGCGCCTGTTGTACTCCCTCGCCCGACACATCGCGCGTGATCGAGGGGTTTTCATCTTTCCGGCAAATCTTGTCGACCTCATCGATGTAGATGATTCCCTGCTGGGCACGCTCGACGTCGCCATTAGCAGCCTGGAGGAGTTTGAGAATGATGTTCTCAACGTCTTCACCTACGTATCCCGCCTCTGTAAGGGTGGTGGCATCGACGATAGTGAAGGGCACGCTAAGCATGCGCGCGAGAGTTTGGGCGAGCAACGTCTTTCCGGTGCCGGTCGGACCGATCAACAGGATGTTGGCCTTTTGAATCTCCACGTCGGCGCGTCGACGACCAAGTTCAATTCGTTTGTAGTGCTGGTAGACGGCCACGGCCAGACGCTTCTTGGTTTCATCCTGACCAATCACATACTCATCGAGAAAACTCTTGATCTCACCGGGCTTCGGCAACGGTGGACGGGTCGCTACCGATTCTGCCTGTTGATCGTCGGTGATGATCTCATTACATATGTCGATGCACTCGTTGCAGATGTAGACGGTAGGTCCGGCAATGAGCTTCTTAACTTCATTCTGCGACTTACCGCAGAATGAACAACGCAGGGTGTCGTCGGTTCGTCTCACCATAATATACGCGGGGAGCTCCTTACAGAATCAGATCCTTCTTGGGAACAACAACTGGTGTGGCGGAGAGCTCAGCACCAGCGACCATCTGATAGTAACGGCGAACGCACTCATCGCAGATAAAAGCACTCTTGCCGATCATTTGTCTGGGGACGCCCGGCATTCGTTGTGGGGTACCAGTCATCATGTTTGCCACTTCGTCTTTGGCCTTACCACAAAACGAACAGCAAAAACCTCGCGCCTTCATCTTAGCAATCATCGACCAGGCCTCCAAGTTCGCGCTTTATTCCCGGTGCGCGATGACCTCGTCTATTAAACCATATTCCTTGGCCTGCATGGCAGACATTATTTTGTCTCGCTCGACGTCTTGTTCGACTCTGTCATACGACTGGCCGGTGTGTTTGGCGATAATTTGTGAAGTGAGTTCACGCATCCGGAGAATCTCTTCGGCTTGAATACGAATATCAGTGGCCTGCCCCTGCGAACCGCCGGTGGGCTGGTGAATCAGGATACGCGAGTTAGGCAGCGCGAATCGTTTTCCCTTTGCGCCGGCAGCCAACAGCA
>Ga0070708_100000578_pt1 | contig 27450 bp, 24 predicted proteins | sample KBSK5503metaG_FD_65469 | JGI IMG/M metagenome (GOLD analysis project Ga0070708, IMG submission 65469) | Corn, switchgrass and miscanthus rhizosphere microbial communities from Kellogg Biological Station, Michigan, USA - KBS K5-50-3 metaG | ecosystem: Host-associated > Plants > Roots >... | reverse complement strand
TCCCTCCGAGGGCTGCGAGCAAAGGTGGTAAATGACCCTCGCCTTCATTACCACCTGTAAAAGCTGCTGACTTTTCACGTCATTGACCACAATTTTGGCCTATTACGCGCCAGGGGCAGGGTGTCCCGGTCTGTAACGGATTCGGCCCGCTTATCGTCGGCGTCGGTAGAGGGTTAACATCACCACCACCCGGTGGTATATCCGGTGGTGGATAATCAGCACAGGCAGCAAGCCCGACGAGTATGCACATGAGCAATAGCACGATAAAGATGAACCTACCAAGATGATCCTGCGACCGCGCTCTTATGAGCGTGACTACGAGTGTAGTGATTACGGACACCGAACCGATAGCGACGAAAATAGCAGCCATAGTCTTTGACCCCCGATTTCTTTTGCGTAGACGCCTGAGAAGCCAGCGAGCATTCTTGCACAGATTCTTTTCTGTTCGCCTTGCTGTGTTGGGAGGGTGTCTGCCTGAGCAAATCCCTCCTGGTCTGACACGCTTCTCATACGCGCGTTGCGTACTATAATCAGGGTTTCACGGTAAAGTAAAAACAGCGCAACTAGACAGCGACAAAGAGCGATGGTATACTCGGAGAAAGCCCATGGATTGGACCAACAGATGAGGAGGACCACCACGATGCAACCAACAGTTTCCCCGGAGCCGCGCCAAGCGGCCAAACGTCAGATAATCGAGCAGATTGAACAGGGAACCTCGGTGCAGCAAGCCAGGAGCCACAGTGCGGTCCCGATGCATCGTGCGACTGTGTATCGGCTGCTCAAGCGGGTACGAGCCGAAGGAGAGGCGGCCTACACCGACGAGAGGCATGGTCACCCTATCAAGGTGCGTGAGGAGGTGCGAGCCTTTCTCATCGAGATGTGCCAGACAACCCCTTCGGTCTCCGGCCCTGTAATGCAGCGAGCCATCCAAGGCCGCTTTGGTCTTTCCATCAGTGTCAGTCAGCTCAACCGCGTCCGAGCTTCCCTCGGGCTGAGCCGCCTACCACGAGAAAAAAAAGTCATCACCCCCCCGACCCAGTGAGCCAGAGTGGCAAGAAGGGGCAGGTGGCTTGTTGCTGCTGGCAGCCGCCACCGAGACAATGCTGACCACGCGTCTGTGCGAGGCCCTCCCCACTGAATGCGCCACGGCGCGTCCTCCCTTGGCAGGCAGTTCGGCTGCTCTGCGCCAAAGACTCTTGCTCACGCTGCTCTTTCTTGGGGCCGTCGGCTTGCAGCGCACCTGGGATCTGCGCGGATACACAGCTGATGGATTGGCGCTCCTGACTGGACGCACGCGGGCGTATGGATACCGCTTCACCGAAGCCTTTTTGTCGCAGGTGGCTTATTGCGATGGGGCCGAGTGTTTGACCGATGCCTTGGCACGCTGGACCACGCAGTTGTGGCACGCAGGAGACGAGACGCCTGAGCAGTCCAGGTCTCTGACCTGCTACATCGATGGCCATCGCAAGCCCGTCTACACCGACGCCCTCATTCCCCGAGGGCTGGTTGGACGCTTGAGTACCATTCTTGGGTGTCGTGCTCTGGTGCTGCTTCACGATGCGCAAGGGCATCCCTTGTTGGTCACCACCTATCGTGGAGATCAGCATTTGACCATTGGATTGCCACTCATTATCGCTCACTATGAACAGATCGTCGAAACGGCTCAAGTGAGCCGGATCATTGTGGATCGAGAAGGAATGGCGACCGAGTTCCTGGCCGATTTGCAGGCTGAGGGACGAACCGTCGTGACGATCTTACGCACCAATCAGTACCAGGATCTCACCTCGTTCTGCGAAGTAGGAACCTTCCTTCCCTTGAGTACTGATGCCAAAGGCCAGATCATGCGAGAGGTGGCTCCTGCTCGCATCAACTTGCCACGCCCAGATCATCCCGGTGAGCAGCTTTGCTTGCAAGTGGCGCTCATCCGCGACCTGCGTCGGTTGGTGCCTGTAGTGCCTGATCCAGAGGATGCAGACCTGCCGCCGCGCTGGGATGCAGATCGAGAGCGGACCGATCCGCGGTGGTGGGAAGCAGGGTGGCAAGCCACTGCCGCTCCAGCTAAAGAGATGACGGCGAAGCTGATCCCGATTGTCACCACCGCAGAGACCATCGATGCGGTCGAACTCGCTCAGACCTACATCCATCGTTGGCCAGCGCAAGAAAATGTGATCAAAGACTACTTGCTGCCTCTGGGATTGGATACCAATCACGGTTTCGCCAGGGTCGCCGTGGAGAACTCGGAGGTGGCCAGGCGACGAACCCAGCTCCAGCAACGCCTGAGCCGCCTGAAGCAATGGGCACAGAGTGCTAGCAAACGAGAGGCACAAGGAAGCCTACGACATGAGCGTTTGCGCAAAGAGTACAAGAGCCGTGCCGATGAGCTGTACCGGGAACTGGGTTTGTATCAGAGCACTCTGGAACTGCAGGGGATGGCTGATTACGTGCTACGACGAGAGATCAAAGCGCGCAAAGCCGTCATTGACGCCGAACTCGAGCAGAGGCGGGCCAAAGAGTGGCGGGCCTATGAACAGTGCAACAGCGAGTTCCGCAAACAGGAACGCTACTGCAAAGAGCAACGAGCAGTGTTACGAGCATTGGACGATCTCGATGCCCAAGAGCGAACCATGTATGAACTGGATCACCGCAAAGATCAGGTGATGACCGTCTGTAAAGTCGCGATGGCGAATCTGGCGATATGGGTCCGGGATCAGTATTTTCCGGCTTCCTATGCTCACGCAACGTGGCAACGACTGGTTCCCTTTTTCCGCCTTCCTGGGCGGATTGTCAGACAGGCAGGGCGAGTGCACGTAGAACTGCGTCCTTTCAATGACCGACAACTGAACCGAGATCTTGTCGTGCTGTGTGCGCGCATCAACGAGGCTGCACCCCGACTGCCGGATGGATACCACCTCTCCTTTGCCATCAGCGCCTCAGCCATCTGTCACCCACTTCCTGTGCAAGAGAACCTGGGAATGTGACTCCCTGTTCATCACCCTCCTCAGCGCAAAAATGTCTCAAGCGCTTGCGTACACCGTTCTGGTTGTTCTGACCACGGAACGTGCCCACATTCATTCAGGAAAGAGACCTGAGCCTGGGGGAGAGCTGCTGTTAAGAGACAAGCTTGCGTGATCGGTTCAAAATCCTGATAGCCATAGAGAATGAGCACCGGAGCCGTGACCTGAGAGAGCCGTTCCCACACCTGATCTTGCATGTGTCGTACAGAGGGGAGCAGATAGGTCGCAACGAGTGGGTTACAGGAGTACATCGCTCGATACTGTGTGCGGAACCGTTCTGCTGCTTCAAGGGAGTAGAACCAACTGCGCGCATAGTAGTCCGTGACCAGTTGGATATGCAGCTGACGATGCTTCTGGAGATCGCCCGACTCACGAGCGAGGCGCCGCTCTGTTGAGAGTCGTTCAAACTCCTCGCGCTCTGGACGGGAGAGCGGGTGCAGGAGATTGGCCGATGCCACTGCTGTCAAGTCCTCACTGAGTGGTCCCAATCCAATCAATGCCATGCGTTCGAGCTGGTGAGGAAAGCTCACGCCGTACAACAGGGCTAAGGTTGCTCCCCAGGAGTGCCCAACCAACCGCAGGCGGGGTTGTGCCAGGTGAAGACGCAACGCTTCGAGATCGTCAAAGAAGCGGGTGATATGCAGCGTCTCTTCATGAAGTTCTCCCAGATGAGAGTGCCCAGACCCTCGCTGATCATAGAGAATACAGCGAAATTGCCTGCTGAGCGGCTCGGCGAGCGGTCGCAAGTAGGAGTGGTCATCTCCTGGACCTCCATGGAGAAAAACGACGGCAGGCCCATCTCCTGCCTCATACCAGGCGAGCTGAAGATCAGCAGTGGGGAGGACATGTTCTTTCCACATGGGGGGATTTGCTCCTTTATGAGGTCGATTGTTTCCATCCTACCCGAGTTCCCATTGACTATTCACGTGTTTTGTCACGACTGACTGCAGAGCGCACGTCAAGGGCGTTACGACGGAGCCTCTCCTTCATCTACTGGAGGGAAGCATTCCTGTCCACAATTTAGCACAGAAGAATGTCGCTGTCTAGATGCGGCATTTTGCGTCACCGCGACTCCCTGATCATATGCCCAACATGGAGAAGCCAGAGGAATTCAACGCTATCGTTCTGAATTTCCTTGGGAGGCTGTGAAGCGTTTCCTTCGACTTATGCCTGTCCCGGATATGCATGTAGGATACAGGCTACTAGTACGTATTTTCAGCAGGCTTCTTTTCGCACGGAAAGGAGCCATCTTTCTGCTGAAAAAACAAGTGAAGGAAAGACCGACCCGTAGTGTGGCTTAGCCCAAGGACGGGTCTTCTTCTCGCATCCGTAGTAGGTGACCAGTGTCTCGAAGTAGGTGCTACGGAAGTCTGGACCCCCATCGACAATCAGAGTCTGAGGGAGTCTCCCGTAGCGACTCACGCACTCACGAAGGGCCATCATACAGGAACGGTAACTCGGCGGGTCAAAGGTGAGGTACACGACCAACAGGCGACGGGAAAAGGCATCGGTCAGAAACGTTACCCACGGTCGGCCCAGAGGGCGGCCCGTTCGTGCGCTCACCAGTTCAATGTCGAGCTTCGTGTGGTCCAGGTGAACCACCTCCAGAGGGCGCGATCCATGTTTTGGGGTGGTCAGTTCCAATTCCCAGTACCACTCCTCGACCTGGGCTGCTGCCCGTGGCCCCTGGCGTTTGCGAGTTTGCTCGGCCAGCGGGCGTTTGTTCAGACGATCAAGAAACGTCGGGTAGCTGGGAGCGGGGATCTTGCGCTGCTCGCATTCCCGTTGCAGCAGAAGAAAGACGGCCTTCTTTGACTGCTGTTTGAGCGTCTCGTAGTGCTCGGTGATGAAGGTTTCGATGAGTGCTTCTGTGCGCTCATCAAGCCGGGAGCGACGGTTCCCTCGGCTTTTGACCTGGGACAGCAGCCCGATGAACCCATTGCCGTAAGCTGCCAGTGCCTCCGACCACTGCGCTCGCCATCGCCTCACGGTGCGGGCAGGGGTCTTCGTCATTCGATCGGCCCCGGTGATGATGGCGTAGCGACGGTTTGCTTCTTCCAAAGCCTTTGGACTGGCTTGAGCCAGAAGCTCGCGCCCTTCTTCATACTTCGGCGGCGAGACTTTCTCTTTGAGTCCTGTCAGTCGACCACTGCGGATCAATTCTTCAAAGGCGTCATTGGGGACAGGCATGACCTGCTTCTCCTCCGAAAGCAACAGCACTTCTGTTGCTCCGGGGTTGAGGATGGTCCATGCCTTTCCATCCAGAACGATGGGTGCTCCGACGGTCAGTTGCAAGGTCGAAGGACGAGGAAGAGACGTGGCGGTGGGTTGGAGAGTGGCATATGACTCGGCCTGATCACGATCCAGAAACACCTGAACGCGCTCGTAATCAGTTAAGCGAACGGCCAACAGATCGACATACAATTGATGGGTCAAAATGAGTTGGTAGATATCATCGGCCTTGCCACGATGCAGCGCCGTAATCAGATTGAGCAGGCGAATTCCCGGCTGGCTCATCACCATCGTGCGTATGGCCAGAGCCACATCCGGTGACACAGGTGGAGGAGAACCGCGCAGGTAATCGCCCAGAAAACGCAGATTCTCGATAGAGGTCCAAGCAATCTCGCGCGAAGAAAACAGCCGGTACGTCAGACCGTACTGCTCGGCGTAAGCTTCTCCTGGTGGACAGAACCAGGAGTTGTCAGGCCGCCGCTGGTAGCGAAAAGGCCTCTCCTTCGCCAGACGAACCAGATCCTGCTCCATCTTGCACTCAACCCAGCCCGCTCCATCTTCGCGCAAGACAAAAAAATCTGGCGTATGCGTGGCGGTCACGTTTCGTTTGTTATCCTGGCTGCGATACTTCAATTTGAGTTGGCCGTAGGGCTGATCGTAAAACTCGAGCACCTGTGGATCGTGGTCCATCAAGTAGACAAACGGCAGTTCGTCCCGATGGCTCTCAAACTGGATCGCGCGCCCCATTTTGATGGAGGGATATGTTCCGCTCACGTTGCCAGCAGAACTCTGCACATGGCGTGCAGGAGGCGACGTGCGGATCTGTGTAATGACCGCTTTTGCCTCCTCGGAAAGGCCCAATCGCCAACACCACTGCTCAAATGCCTCTGTGCTGAGTGTCACGACGCACTCCCTTTATCTTTCAGAGAGCACCAAGAGTACGGGAAAGGGTATTTGTTCGAAAAATAGTTTGTTCTCTGTCTCTCCCTATCTACCAAATCATATCACACAAAAAGGATTCCTGGCCATTTTATGCCTGATTTTTGCACTTTCGGCCAGGAATTGCTTTCATGGAAGAGGTTTTATGGGAGAGCATGTGAGCGTGAAGATTTCTGAACGTGGCCAGGTTATGCCTTTTTTGGCGGCCATTTTATGCTTTGAGGGACATTACGGGTGGCGCTCGTTCAGCCACGAGAACGAGAGGGCAAACGTCTGGCACAACGCTACCGTCAGCGTACTCCAGCTATGGCAGCGGGGAGAACCAGCCAGCGCTGGACAGTGCGGGAGGTGCTATGCCATCCTCTGCCGCAGTGCCATGCTTCCTAATGTGAGTGTGAATGAAGTGAGAAGACGCCCGTGTTATAGCTATAGGTAGTTTGGTGAAGGTGAGAGCAGGTTCAGGCACATGGACCTACAGGATGAAGGACACTCTTGTACGGCCCAATGAGGAGAAAATCAGCCCGAAATGCGTTCCCAGGGTGTTGATCGAATTATCCACCATGTCCAATGGCAGTACCTCCGGGAAATTATTGCCAAGCTCGGCCAAGCAGCAAAGCTTGCCTCTCCTCTGGGACTGCATGATCTGCGTCATACCTTTGCCAAGTCTCTCCTTGATCCCGCAGCGTATGGACTGGACGGCCCAGCGATGCTGCTGCCAGCCATTCAGCAATTGCTGGGCCATGCTGATATCGCAACCACGACTATCTACACACGGGTTTCTACTGATGACCTGGCGCGGATGGTGGTATGTCTGAAACACTCTAAGGACAAATTGCGCTGACTTATCCCTTTTGTGGCTATGATCCCTCATCCTTGTTGCAGGGGTGTAAAGGCAAAAAGAGAGAAAACAGGCCGTAGGCGTAGCGTACGTTTTGGTTCCGTTACTACATTACCCCCGTCATCTTGCTATCCCTGAGATCCCTCATCTTTCAGTCTTCACTTCCCGCACTCACATCACGCCGGTCGTCTCCCATGGGTGTGTCGAGAAATGCGGCGATCATCGAAGTCAGCCACTCGACTCGGTCGGCGAGCATCACATGCGTTGTGCCGGGGAGCACGGCGAGCTGGGAACGAGGCAGACCGACGAGATCGCCGACGACGCCGCCGTCGAGCAGGCGAAACATCTCGACCACGTGCTCTGGGCGCACGATATCGGAGTCCCCGATGATGAGCAAGGTGGGCGCTTTAACCGAGGCAATCGCCTCTGGCGACCAACCAAGGGTCGCGCGGTCGAGATCCGCTATTTTCGCGACCAGCCGATGCCACTTTTCTGGATGTGGCGCGATGCTGGCGTATGCCTGCTGAAATGGGGAACCATCCAGATCTTCGGGTTTCATGGCCTCGAAAGCTTTCAGCAGTTCGGGGTAAAGGCCGTCGCGTCTGTAACTGGCTCCCCCTGCCCAGACGAGTTTGCGCACCAGGGCGGGAGAGCGCAGAGCAATCTCCAGGGCGACCGCGCCCCCTGAGCTATAGCCGAAGAAATCAGCCTGTTCGATCCCTAGTTGACGCAGAAGCAAGGTGGTGTCCTGTGCCCATTGTCCGATACTGAACGGGCGATCAATGTCGGCGGTGTGTCCATGCCCCTGCTGCTCAACAGCGATAATCCGCCGCGTCGAGGCAAGCTGCGGCAGCACCTTGCCGAACGAGGTGGCAATGGTCGAGAGATTGCCGTGCAGCAGCACCAGGGGTCGACCGCTGCCGTGTATCTCGTAATACATCTTGAGACCGTTTACGGGAACATAGTCACTCTCCACGAGCGTGCCTGGATGATTCTGTGTTGTCATGGATGCTCCCCCGTTTTAGGAGTGCGAAGGAGCAGTATACAAAGCGATGCGATTGCCGGATGGATCAGCAAAGACCGCGAACCACCCATGAGGAACCTCGGTTCTCGGTGTCAGCGTTTTCGCCCCTTTCGCTTCCGCTTTCGCCAGCGTGGCGTCGATATCATCGGTGGAGATGTAAATCAAGACCTGACCGATCTTCGTCCCTGTTGTTTCTTCCACCTGGACAAAAGCGCCTCCAGGACCGCGTTGTGGCTGGAACAGATGATAGTTGGAAGTTGGATCGGCCTGTATTTGCCAATCAAACACCTCAGCATAGAACGTGCTGAGGGTTGTTGGATCGATAGCTGGGATTTCCACGTGACAAATTGGATGATCTGACATCTTCTTTTCCTTTCTGATCTCCTCTATTCCATATGCTGCTTGCGTGGCTCATAAGGAGCAATGATCTAGGATCTCATTGATCCTTGTTGTCCATTGTCTCGCTCGTTTCGAGCGAAATCAGCGTCAAGCTTAAACGACTAATTTTGGCGAGCACACCATACAGGGCTGGCTGATCCCGGAGGGAGCCGAAGAGCCGAGACGTGCCATCGGACTCTTGCCCGATCTGTAATCCCTCCAGCCACTGTTGCCAGCTCTGATCCAGATGCCCTTTGACGTGAATCGAAACCTGCATAGGTCGTCCTCCCGATCGACCAGTGAGTGGTACTCTGCTGTGTGCGCTTGAGAAGAGTATAGTCGGGAAAGGGAGGAACTGACATCACCTGTGCTCCTGATTGGAAGGGTGATTCCTGATCGTGGTGTTGGGGATGATCGCACCCCCGTCGGATCATCCCCAACACCAGAGGGGAGGCCACGAGGTTAGAGGAGGTGCAAACGGCCCGTCACTGCGATGGCTTCGGCACGCCGTCTCACGCCCAGTTTGCGATAGATACTGCTGACCTGAGTTTTTACCGTATGGGGGGAGACAATCAGTGCCTGGGCTATTTCAGCGTAGGTATGGCCAGCAACCAGCAGGCGCAACACCTTCAATTCCTGTCGGCTCAGTGGCTCGGTTCCTGGCTGAGGCTCTTCAGTCAGGATAGGGGCAGGCAGGATCTCCTGCATACTTGCTAGGGGGGCGTCAACAACGAGAGGACGGCCCGCAGCCCTGAACTCTTCCTGCGCGAAAGCTGCCAGTACACGTGAAACGAAGGCGCTGGAAAGGGAAACAGCGCTCGCCTCTGGGGCGTCATCTTGTAATGCTTCATCCTCCTGTGGGGAAAGAGCTTTGAGAGGATTGGTGGCTGAAAACCACGACAAGAGGACCTGTTTCATGGGTTCCCCTGCATCCAGATACACGCGGATAGCGTCCTCCGGTGCGGCCTGCCGAAGCAGACGAGAAGCAACGCGCGCCGCCTCTTCTCTCTTGCCCGCATGGTACAGAGCCACGACAGACAGCACCATCCACTCGATAGTCGTCTTGATATCTCCTGGCAGGTTCAGGTGTTCGCTGAAGCGGGAGAGCGTTTCGACTGCCTGGGAATACTTCTGTTGCGTGAGAAGAACACGCACAAGCATCAACAGCTCTCCTTTGCGCCAGGGGTTCCAGGCATCCGGGTGGAACACAGTCTGCGCCGCCCAGGCGGATGCCTGAGCCAGATTTCCCTGGGTGAGCCAGCACTGTACGCGAAGAGAGATCACCCAGGGGGCATGGTAGGCATACCCCTCCTGCTCAACTAGATCTCCAAGCTTTTGCAGCGCCTGATACGCAGCAGAGAGATCCCCTTTGACTAGCGCCAGCCGGGCAGAGCAGATCTCCCCTCTGACGAGCAGTTCGACCTGCTGCCAGTCATGCGTACTCTCCAGTAAACGCTGGAGCCAGTCAGATGCCTCCTCCAGTCTATTCTGAGCATAGGAGGTAATGTGCAGGTTATAATACAGATATCCCGACCAGATGGTGCGCTCGCCGATCTGTTCGATCAGGGCAAGCACCTCCAGGCCTTCAAACTTCGCCTGGCGCCACTGTGCGGCCTGGGTATAGGCATGAACCAGCATGGTCATGACGCGGATCGATACCAGATGGTCTCCAGCCTCAATCAGCGCCTGTTTCGTCACAAGCAAGCGCGGTATCAGGGAAGCTCCCTCACCCTTCAGATACACGTTCAGCCAGAAGGTAAGAGTAAGCGGAATAATGCTCCAGTTCACTTCCTCATCCTGGGGCAGAGCTTCTATCTCTTGAGAGAGAAGAGACAGGCGCTCTGTATCGCCCCGCTTGAGGAAAGTTCGCGCCTCCATCAAGGCACGCAGCAGGCGCAGGCGCCGCCCGATCAACGCCACCTCGGCCTCAGAGAGCGCCGTACTGTGTAAGATGCCATCCATGCGTGTGAATAGACGCTCCATCTGAGCCTGCAAGTTGCTATACAGCGTTTCGTTGCTCAGATTAATGGAGTTGATCAGGCGAAGCGCGGCATTGAGGGCCAGACGTGTATGCGCACACAGGACGGTATCTGGCAATGCCAGCACCCAATTGAGGACGGTTCTTACTTCCCCACAGAGCCAGGAGTGAGGAGCCGCCTGCTCCATCAAGGAAGCGGCATATGGGTAGTCAGGCGCAGCCAGCGCGTGCGCAATGGCCTCCCGCAGCTCGCCCGCCCCCTCATACCAGCGGGCCGCCCGAATACGCAAGAGCGGCATGCGTTCTGGCCGAGTCGCTTGTAAGCGAGCACACAGCGCCTCGCGAAAGAGATCATGAAAGCGATACCACTGCCGCTGCTCATCTAATGGCACCACAAAGAGATTGGCTCGATCCAGCGTCTCTAACATTTCCTGGCACACCTTTTGCGAAGAATTCGTGGTGACGGCCTGACATAAGGCAGCATGCATACTGCTGAGAATCGAGGTCTGGAGGATAAAGTCCTGGAGAGGGTCCGACAAGCGCGAGAGGATGTCCTGCTGCACGTAATCCAGTACAAAGCGATGGCTGCCAGCAAACTCCTTGACAAAGGGAGAGAGATCTTCGCGCTTACGCAGAGAGAGAGCCGCCAGTTGCAGGCCCGCAATCCAGCCCTCTGTGCGTTCTGAGAGGGTTTTCACGTCTTTTTCAGAGAGGGGTAGATCCATACCTTCTTTCAGAAAGCTGGCTACCTCCTCCTGGGTAAAGCGGAGATCCCGGTCGCGGATTTCGAGCAGTTGGCCTCGCATGCGCAAGCGGGCAAGGGGAAGTTCTGGATCAGTACGTGTGGAGAGTATCAGGTGCAGGGTGGGAGGCAGATGATCCAGCAAGAAGAGCATAGCCTCGTGGATGGTCTGGTCCTCGATGACATGATAGTCGTCCAGGATGAGGATGAGTTCTCTGCCCGCCTCTAACAGTTCAGTGAGCAGGACTGTCAGAATAGTTGAAGGAGGGGGAAAGGGGGGAGTGTGCAACATAGCGAGAGCCGTCTCCCCAATCCTGGGCAGGCAGGCACGCAGCGCCGCAATAACCGAAGTCCAGAAGCGGATCGGATCATTGTCCAGTTCCTCAAGAGAGAGCCAGGCAAAAGACGGCCTGGCATCCTGAGCCATCCCTTCGCCTGCCTGCGGCCTGAAGAATGCAGCCACCCATGTTGAGAGCAGCGTGGTCTTTCCACTTCCGGCAGAGGCCGAGACGAGAGTCAAAAGGTGGGAGCGCACCGCATCCAATTCTCTGAGCAAGCGAGAGCGCTCTACCAGGGAGGCAGGCAGGTGGGGAGGAAAAAGCCTGGTAGAGAGCAACACCCCTATCTGTTTGTCTTGAGACTCCGCGGTTATCCTGGGTCTTTCTTGCCCAATCTCCGATCGTTGGGCAGTGGGGGATACGGCCTCATGCAGCGGAGGCTTTGGAGTGAGGGGAGCAGGTGAGGGTGAGCAGGCTAGGATCTTCGCCTCCTCCTCTAAGCGCGCGAACGTCACCCGGCCATTTGGTCCAAGATAGCGTTTACGTGTGTGGCGAGCATGCGTGCTATAGGCATACCAATAGCCTGTCCCGCGTGGCCGGGTTTCTTTGAGGACGAAGATGCGTCCAGCTCGCCCCCAGAAAGCAAACGAGGAGTGCCCTGCCAACCAGAGAGAGAAGGCTAGCTCGTCTCCTGGAAGGAAACACTGCTCTGGTTGTCCGCGGCTATGCAGGGTATAGTGCTGATGCACTTCGGACCAGATGAGGGTATGGCGTGATGGTTTGGGCATGGTATACTTCCTGTACTCTTGGGTATGGTATCCCCCAACTCCTTGAGACCAGAGTATAGCACACACCAGGGCAAACAGGGAAGTGGAACAGGTGGCGAGAGGTTTGGCATCTTCCCTTCTCGCTCCTTTTACAAAGAGGCAACGCGCACCTGAAGTGCAAGAGTGGTACGAATGGCCTGTCGGTGCGATTCTGACGGAAAAGTATGGTGTACCATATATCTGAGGATGAGCTTACACTTTTCCTTCTTTCATACATCGAAAGCATATTATGCTTCCGAGTAGAGAGCCGATTTTCGCTTGTGAATGTCTTCTGTTCTTTCGTTGTCCCAGGCTTCGGATACGGGGCTTCAGGATACGTACAAGAGCCTCTAGAGCCACTTCGTTCATAATCTCAGCAGCAGTTATATGGCACACCGTACTTTTCCGTCAGAATCGCACTTACAGGCCTGTTGGGGATTTCGCCTTGCGCCACATGAGATAGTTCGGAATGCCAAGAACCATGACCTCTTCGGTGATCTCAAAACCAAATCGACGATAAAGTTCACGTTCTCGGGTCGATCCGTCTCCAGGTAGCCAGCGTCTCCGGTCCGATCAAGTGCTTCACAGTAGTGCTCCATCAGTCGATGACCGGTGTGCTGACCCTGCACCTCTGGCGAGACGCCGAGAGGACCCAGATGTGCATGTGGTCGGCTCGGATCGTGTTTGGACCAGGTAGACTGCCAGGAACCCACTCTCAACGCCGGACCGAGCCCAATCCCCTTCACCATGGCAGGACCCATGCGGAGTTTCTCCAACCCCGAGAACTGGCAGGCCGGGGAATGCACCCAGTGAATCAGACCGAGGATCTCAGATCCATCGGTGACGACCAGCTTGGTTCCTTTCATCGCTGCCAGCCCAACCCGAAAGAACGCCTCGTTGCGGGCGAGCTGAAAGGGGCCGAATGCGGCGATGTTCAGCGGGTTCGTGACAAAGGCTTGCGCGAGAACGCGACAGGCTTGTGGTGCCATGTCACAGTTGAGCGCCTCGATGTGAATGCTTGCCATTGCTCCTCCTGTTGTTTAACTTCATTCCAGTCGCTTTCCGCCATTTCTGTTGCTGCCTCTCTGTGGAAACCAGAAGCGGAGATTGCCAAGACAGAGGAAGGCGACAACAAAGAGCAACCCTGTGTAGACCGTATCTTCCATCCAATCGATGAGCCCTGGGTGGCGGGCGAGCAACATGATTGGATCGTAGTAGAAAATGGCGATAGCAATCAATACGAGCAGGAAGAGCAGTTCGATCCACCACACCCAGAACCTCTCGGCCAGGACAAGAAACGTCATGCCAAAGCCGATCAGGTAAAACATGATTTCCGAGAAGCTCCAGGCATCGAACGCTGAGACCCCTGCCTTCACGATATAACGGTAGATCGCCTCATACCCGAAGGAGAGCGTAAACGTGGCGATCAGAATCCAGAAGGCCTGGAGGTGGTTCCGCCTCAATACATGCACACCAGGATGGTGTGCCAGAGGAATGGTCTCTGTTGTAGGCATAGAGTAAACTCCTTATTCTAGTTCTTCTAGCGCCACCTCAGCCTCCGAGACGTGATAGAACTCCTCTAACGTCTGATAGTGCGCCTTTTCAATACGTGCTATTTATACTGAAAGATTGCCCGTTAATTGCGCGATATCCACAGCTTCTGCCATACGTTGATATCCGATGTCATTCGGATGCGTCCCGTCGCCGGAATCGCAAGCGGGATCGAGCTTCGCTCCACCCTCTGGATGTTGTAATGCTGTGGCAAACTCGAAGATGGCGTCAAACCATTGGGGTCCTTGTTCACGAATCCAGGCATTCACTGTTTGCCACCGCACTGCCTGTTCGGGAGTATACACAGCGGGTAAAATCGTCGTGCCGAACACGCGCAGGTGTTTTTCCCGCGCCCAGGTTGCGAGCTGTTGGAGGCCGTCGATGATCGACGATGCAGAGGCATCAGAGCGCACATCATTAATCCCAATCTGCACAATCAAGTCCGTCACCCCTGGTTGCTCCAGCGCATCCCAGGCCAGACGATGTAATGTTGCCTCGCCAGAGAGAGGAGTTCGGTAGGCAAGCAACTCGTTTCCACCGATCCCTGCATTCAGGACGGACATCGCGGGTGTCTCACCTGCTGCGGCAAGCCGACGGGCCAGGTAATCAGGCCAGCGCCGATTCGTATCCCTGGTCGAGCCATATCCGTCGGTCGTGGAATCGCCAAGGGTCACCACCGCATTGATTGGTGGCTTCTCTGGCAAGACATCGATCCCGCTGAGCGCCCACCATGCAGTGGTCGTGAGGGGATAGGCGGTGAGGATTTCCTCAAGCGCTGTCAAGGTGGGAGCGGCGGTGAGGATTTCCGCTGTGGCGGTGCTAAAATTGCCAGGAATGGACACATAGGAGGTCTGCGTGGCGACGAAGTGCCCGGTGAGGATATCTCCCTCTGCGACCACAAAACTGATCGCGAGATTACTCAATGCCTCGACGTGAAGGTGAATGGGATCACTGCTGATGTCCGCACCAGCCTCAATCGAGGCGGTCTCATGCCCATGGAAAAGCACCGGTTGAACGGACCTCTCTTGCAACACGAGGCCAAAGAGGACACGTCCGACGGAGACTGAGGTGATCGTGAGCGGCCTGTCTCCATAACGATTCGACAGGCGGAGCCGGATCTGTTCCCCACCGGCATGCAGGTGTACGATCTGGCGGAGGGTTCGACCGGTGAGACCAGTGGGTCGCATGTGTATTGGAGCCGCGTACCAGGCTCCTACCCAGTTCGGTGTCGGATCTGGTGTGCATGTATCGCTCATGAATGAATGGCCTTTCCTGCAGGAGCATTTTTGTTTACACTCAGCGCTACCGGAGTTGTACGAGGCTGCCCGCTTTTACGCCCGCGTACCGTGAGCAGGGTCATCTTGCCCATGTTCACACCGGCGCGTAGCAGAAATGTGCTCATTGTGTTGCCCACGCGCAAGAAAAGCGTTGGGCGAAATGTTTTTGCCATGTGATGATGCCTTCTTTCTTGTTATCGTGCTCGAAGTTCTCCGCGCATGCGCGGAGAACTTCGAGCACGAATGGGATTTATTCTAGTGTTTGCAGCCAGGTGGCGAGGGCAACGCCAATTTCAGCAGGAGAGTCCTCCTGGAGAGAGTGAAGCCCTCGCACGGTGACCTCGCTTTGCGCTGGCCAGGTGCGGCAGAAGGCGCGTTCGGACTGGAGCATCGTGCATGGCCGGCCATGCACGAATAATTTGGGAAGGTCACTGTGAGAGAGCCACTCGGCATATGCGGTGACGATCTCTGTCACATCGGCTGGCTCTCCATCAAAAGGAATCTGACGCGGCCAGGTGAGGGTAGGACGGCGCGCTTCGCCCGGCTCGGTAAAGGGACGTCGATAGTGCTCCATTTCTTCCTCGGTCAATCCACGCAAGACGGCACGTGGGAGCATGACCTCTACGAAGGAGTTTTGCTCCAGGACCATCTTTTCCCCGGCTTGGGAACGGAGTGCCTGGAAGGTGGTGCGGACCTGTTCCGGCAAATCGCTCCAGGCACGCGGCTGGACGATGGCCTCCATGTAGGCGATGCCTTTCACGGCGTCGCGGTGGCGGTTGGCCCAATTGAAACCGAGTGCTGATCCCCAGTCGTGCAGGACCAGGGTGACCCGTTCGTTGACACCCAGTGCTGCGAGCAACGCATCTAGGTAGCGGCGGTGCTCGACGAACGTGTACGAGCCGTGACCACTATCGGGGAGCTTGGCAGAGTCACCCATACCAATGAGATCGGGGGCAATGCAGAGTCCTACTCCCTCTAGATGCGGGAGCACATTGCGCCAGACATACGACGAGGTAGGATTGCCGTGCAGGAAGACGACCGGATCGCCTGTGCCTACCTCTACATAAGCCATCGGCTGTCCCAGAACCTGCATATACTTCTTCTCATAAGGGAATTTGGCACTAATCATGGTAAAGTTTCCTTCCTTTTTCCTCACCAATCGCGTACGACAGCCTGTTCAATTGCTACAGAGTCCGTCGCCGCCAGGGCCAGCACCTTTGGCGCCTGGGGAATAAGTAACTGCGTCTGGTCGTGGAAGTAGCACGTAATCAGCGTGCCCAGCGCCTCGCCATTTTCCTGGCGCAGCACGCTCCAGAAGCGGCGCTGCCATACTTCTTGCCAGTGCTCATCTATAGAGCGCTGGGCGTAAGCAGCTACTGTCTCTAACGTCTTTCCTTTCGGCTCAGTCTTTTCTCCCAAGATGATGAAGCATTTTAAACGCTTGTATTTCATCAGCTGCTTTTTCATATCCACCAGCATCGCAGAGGGATTCCCCAATGATTTTTGCTGCCTGTGTATACCTTGCGTCATGCAGTATCTCTTGAACACTGTGATACAGTATATCTGCCCGAACATGATCTTTTGCTAGAACTTTTCCCGCCCCTACTTGGCTGACCCTTTTGCCGATCAGAAATTGATCGGCTCCTCGGGGAAGAACAAGCAATGGCACGTGGTAATACAGCGCTTCGCTGACACTATTCATGCCGCCATGCGTGATAAACACGCTCGTCCTTTGTAAAATGTCAATCTGTGGTACAAACTGTTCTACGATCACATTCTCAGGGATCTTCCCAAGTTGTTCCTTTTCCGTCTGTTTCCCAATACTCATGATGACTCCAATATTCTTATCTGCAAAGGCCTCAAGACAGGTTCTATACAGATTCGCTTGCTGGTTGAATAATGTCCCTAATGAAATGTAAATCATCTGTTCTTGCTTGAGCTTTTCAAACGGGAATGGCGTGTTTTGGGCGTGGGGCGTCAATGTTGCGCCCACAAATTTAAACTTGTTTTGATCAAGAGCAGCAGCGTACGGATGAAACAGCTTTGAGGTATAGACGATATTTACCTCACCATAACTGGTAAACACATCAAAAGGGTCTATTTTTTCTAGATGATAGGTTTCACAGATGTGCGATGCAAGCGTCGTCACCTCTTTCATTCTTGCTCTCTCTCCAAGGAAGACTTTCAAACCGCTCAGCATCATTTCGGGAGTAGACAAAGCCAGCCGAAACGTCATCACGATGCCCGGTACCGAGCCCATTGCGGGAAGCTTCAAAAGCTGTGCGATGCATTTCCCCCAGAGGGCGAGAGAATCAAAGATGATGTAATCAGCTTGTACCTGCTGGACCTCACTCACATGGTGATCTAAGACGTACTGACAACACTGTAACAGCGCATACATACTCTCAGCAACAGTACCGGCAAAGGAAACAGCAGGGAAATCGTGTCCATAGTTTTGAAAACTGGCTCCTGTCTCTTCTATCCTTTCCTTGAATTCATCGGTAGAATAGTAGATGACTTCTTCACCACGACGCACCAGCTCTCTGACGACTGGAAGCGTTGGATTGACATGCCCATATCCCGGAAAAACGAGGAATACTCCTTTTGCCATGCTTCTTCTTTCCTTTCAGCTATGTTTGCCATGTGTCTTGCCAACCTGGAAAGTATCCATCATACACACCCCTCCCTACAATCATCACTTCTTGGTATCCTCAGGACCTCTTACAGGCCAACGCCCATCAACACCATACAGGTGAGCACGATGCCGAAACAGGTCATCTCGAAGATGGCACCCATGCGGAGACGACCCACCGCACCTGGTTTGACACGATCTTCCTCCCACACCGGACCGATGATGCGATCATGCCAACCAGCTCCCCAGGCGGTCAGAATAAGTGAGACGGCCAGAGCTACCAGCCAGGTGATCCCGTAGGCTGAGATGAACAGAAAGCTGAACGACGTGATGGGGCCCAGCAGGGTGCCTCTTGCGATCCCCAGCAGGATCACCAGCGTGCCGCTCACCATCATGAGCGGGCCGGCGTATCTGCTGATCATGCCGAGGACAGCCTGTGCCTCCGCCGCTGGCCGTTTTAACAATGTCGGCCAGATGACGAAATCGAGGAAGATGTAGCCGCCGAACCAGGTAATCCCCATCAGGATATGCAGCCATTGAACGAGTACCAGCACTGTCAGGCTCATACGAAACTCCTTTGAACCTTGTCTTTCCTCCTACATCGTTGCTTTGCGTAAGGAGCGTGTGGCCCAGAAGAGCGCCAGCACCGCCGCAATGCCGAAGATGGCGAAGGCCTGGATGACCGCTGTGTCGCTCAGTTGACCACCTACGAGCGCGCGGCCAGCAGTGACCGCGTAGGCAAATGGGTTGGCTTTGGCAATCTGCTGCAAAATGTCTGGTGCCAGGCTCAGCGGCAGCAGGATACCCGACAGCAGCAAGAGCGGCAGGGCAAAAAGGTTCACCATCGCGGACAGCGAACTCTCGTTTTTCAGCACCAGCGCAAGAGCATAGGAGCACGACGCTGTCATCAAGCCACCGAGCAGTAACAGCGCTAGCAAGAGCAGCAGACCGCTCGCATCAGGACGGAAGCCCAGCAGCAGACCGAGGCCCAGCAGTAACAGGTCCTGGATCAGCAGGTTGAGCAGGTCAACGGCAACGATACCCAGCATCATCGCCAGCCGGCTCACAGGCGTCACGCGCCAGCGCTCGATGACCCCTTCGCGCAGACGGGCAATCATCGCCATGCCGGCAAACCCGCTGCCGTAGATCGCCATCATCAACATCAAGCCGGGGGTGAAGGTGTTGTAGGCTCTTCCGACGGGGAAGCCAGGCATTCCTACCAGGTTCGAGAGCAGTGGCGCGAACAGGAGCATATAACAGATGGGTATGAACATCGCGATGACTACCCAAGCCGGGTTGCGCAGCGTGACACGCAACGCGGAGCCAAAGATCAGCCAGCTCTCGCGGATCACTTTCATCATGATGAGTTCTCTCTTCTTTCTCTTTCACATACGGTTCAATGAGCGGTTTGCTCTCTGATCGCACCAACTGGGTGTGGCGCGATGAGGCTCAGGCGCTCTATTCTTCGCGCAGCGAGCGACCCGTCATGCGCAAGAAGACATCATCCAGGGTTGGGCGCGCTAACGTGACGGTGCGAAGCAGCGCGCCATTGGAATCGAGCAGGCGCAGCACTTCTGGCAGCACCTCTTCGCCCCGGTCAACATATAATTGCAGGCCGTGCTCGCTTTGCTCTAGATTGCGCAGAAACGACTGGGTGCGCAATATCTCTGTGACACGTGCGACTGCGCCATTCTTGAGATCCAGACCGAGCGAGATGATGTCACCGGCTATGCGCTGCTTGAGGGCACTGGGGGTGTCCAGACTTTCGATCTTCCCGTCATCGATGATGGCCAGGCGGTCGCAGAGGCCATCGGCCTCGTCCATATAGTGGGTGGTCAGGAAGATGGTCATGCCCTCCTCGCGCAGGCGGCGCACCTCCTCCCAGATGCGCGCCCGGCTTTGTGGGTCCAGGCCGGTGGTGGGTTCATCCAGGATGAGCAACCTGGGCCGGTGCATCATCCCCATCGCAATATCCAGCCGACGATGCTGGCCGCCGGAGTAGGTACGGGCGAGCCGGTCGGCAAATGGCCCCAGGTCGAGCTTGCTGATGAGTTCTGCTGCACGAATCTTCGCCTCGCTTTTCCCCATGCCGTAGAGCCGCCCCTGCAGCACCAGGTTCTCGCGCCCGGTCTCGCTGGCCTCGGCCCCGCCCTTCTGCCCCACGTAGCCGATCTGTCGGCGCACCCGGCCCCCTTCGCGCAGCAGATCGTAGCCGCACACGGTTGCCTTGCCGCTGGTGGGTTGGAGGAGGGTCGCCAGCATGCGCAGAGTGGTCGTTTTGCCGGCACCATTTGGTCCGAGGAAGCCAAAGATTTCGCCTTCCTGCACCTCCAGATCAACGCCGCGCACGGCCTCGACAGCTCCCTTGCGCGCTTGAAAGGTTTTGGTCAGCCCCTGTGTCTGTATCATTCCCATGAACGTCTCTCCTTTCTCCAGGTCGAACTTTTGCTGGTCGCTCATGCGCCGACGGGAGAAACTTCATAGAAGATTGCTTGCCAACCACGCAATTGATAGATTCGGTTCCACATTCGACCCCAGAGGCCGGGTTTGAAGAGGGTGGCCAGCTTTTCCACCTCTGCCTCCTCCAGACGGCGAGCAGTGCCCTCGACCGCTTCCCCAATCACTTTCATTCCCATCTTCGTAAAGGGGGCCAGCGTCACCCGTGGATTCCGGGCGAGTCGTTTGACCTTGCCTGTGGTAGACCAGGTCGTGAAGTACACCTTCCCGTTGACGATCTGTATCCCGACCGGAGTGCCGACTCCCTGGCCGTTGCGACGGAACGTGGTAAGCAGTGCGACTTTCGAGACGTTCAAAGGGGCAAACGCTTCTTGTACGGGTGTCTCCTGGTTACTCATTGGTCGATACTCCTTGTTCTTGATCATCCTGCTCCGCTCCCCACATCAACGGGAGACGCTTTACCCCAAAGACGATCAGGCCTTCAGCCGCTTCTAGTGGCTGAGCGGGAAGCCGCCACTGTCCGGGAAAACGTTCAAGCAGAGTTGCCAGCGCGAGCCTGGCTTCCAGTCGAGCCAGAGGAGCTCCCAGGCAAAAGTGGATGCCATGCCCGAAGGCGATGTGACGGTTGGGGTCGCGCTCAATAGCAAAGCGATCAGGTTCAGGAAACTGTGCCTCGTCACGGTTGGCCGAACCAATCCAGGCCATGACCGACTGCCTGGCCCCAATGTCCTGACCGCCAAGCGTCGTCTCGGTTTTGGTGAAGCGTGCCATCATCTTGACGGGTGAGAGGTAGCGCAGTACCTCTTCAATCGCCCCAGGAATCAGCGCCGAGTTGTGACGAAGCTGCTCAAGCGCTGCGGGATGCTGCGCTAGACTGACGACGCTGTTCCCGATGAGATGCGTGGTGGTCTCATTGCCTGCGACCAGCAAGAGGGTGCAGAAGGCCACCACCTCCGTTGGCGTCAGGTGTTTTCCCTCAACTTCTGCCTCGACCAGGCTGCTCAGCAGATCGTTTTGTGGAACCTTGCGCCGCTCTGCCATCATGTGGGTCAGGTACACGTTCATCTCCTCCTGGTCGCGCATACGTGCCTGCCATTGCTCATCCTGCTCAAAGTAGCTCGGCGGTCCAGAGGTGGCCAGAGCGCTATCAGACCAGCGCTTGAAATCGTCCCGTTTTTCGGCTGGGATACCCAACAATTCTGCAATGACGATCACCGGGAGCGGGACCGCCAGGTCTCTGACGATATCCACTTCGCCTGGCAACTGGTCGAGCAATTCACGCGTAATCTCCCGAATGCGCGGCTCTAATTGCGCGACGACACGTGGGGTAAACGCTAGATTGACCAGGTTGCGCAACTGGCGATGACGCGGCGGGTCCATGAAAATGAGGCTGGCGTGTGACTCCTTCTCGTCCTCCTTGAGTTCCAGGGTCTGGACAATATCCGACGAGAAGGTCGCGTGCTCGGAGAGGACGCGCTCAACGTCAGCATAGCGAAACACATGCCAGGTGGCATGCTGTTCGTCATACCACACGGGCTGTGTGCTGCGCATAGTGCGATACCAGTCATAGGGAGCAAAAAAGCTCTGAGAGGGCGTCGACATGGTTCTTTCTCCACCTTTCTTCTGGATGCAAAGGCGTTTTCCGCCTGCTCTTTCCTGACACGTCTCTGTCGTGTCTCGAAGAAGAGTATAGAGAGAAACCGGGTGAGCCAGCATCACCCGACAGGGTAATGTTTGCGGGTGATTGTGGAACAGGAAAAGATGATAGGAATTAGAGCAGGCGCAATTGGCGCGTGACTTCGCTGGCCTCCAGGCGACTGCTGACATCCAATTTGCGGTAGATGCTCTTCACCTGGGCTTTGACCGTATTGATGGAAACGACCAGGGCGTTGGCGATCTCCGGATTCGAGCGCCCAGCGACCAGCAGGCGCAGAACGCGGCGTTCCTGCGGACTGAGCGGCTCGATCAGTGCAGGCGTTGCCGCAGATACGGAAGCACTGTGCTCGTGGGCAAAAGCTCGCAGCAAGCTCCGTAGATAGGTGGCCAGTGGTTTTCCCCGCACATCGGGCAGAACTGCCTTGAGCAAAGATGCCATGGGTTCCCTTTCATCCAGGAAGAGCCGCTGATAACCGGCGGGATAGGCGAGCGCCAGCGCCTCTGCGAGCGCCTGTTTCGCCTCCTGCATGTGTTGCTCACTGGCATGGGCCTGAGCCATGAGCAGCAGGATCTCCAGTTCGCTGCGCGTGCGGGTCTGGCTCTGTGCCTCTCTGCGCCAGTGTCCGAGCGATTCCAGCGCCTCGCGTGCCTTCCCCTGTGCGAGACGCCACCGGGCGAGCAGCAGCGCCTCACGCTCGAGCTCGGCCTCAGTGAGCACCTCTTCCGGCGAGGTGGCCTGGCGGGAGGCGGCCCAGCGCTGTACGGTGGCAAGATCGCCAGAGGCGATGGCAAGCCATGCCTGGTAGGTCTCGATCTCTCGCTGCCAGCGCGATTGGGTGAGGTGAGCGGTAAGGTTCCGCAGGATGTCCTGCGCCTGCGCAGTCTCGCCACGCGCATGCAATACACGTGCCAGGGTCGGCGCTAGCAGGACCAGGAGCAGTTCGTCTCCAAGGTTCTGGCTCAGAGCATATGCCTCCTGTGCCTCCTGCTCCGCCGCTGTCAGTTCATTCCATTCATAGGAGAGGGTGGCAAGCCCAGCGAGAGCCAGTCCCCGGTCTAAGCGGTCATCCCCCACCGTCTCAAGAACCCGCCGAAAGAGCTCGGCGGCCTGGTGCAATTTGCCCTGACCGAGATAGACACTGCCCAGGGCAAAGAGTGCGGCGCGCATCGCGTAGCTATTCCCGGTGACTTCAACAATCGCCCGTGCTTCCTGAATGGCTGGCAGAGCTTCGCTGAGTCTGCCGGCCAGCAGATTTGCTACCCCGACACCGAGCAGGCAGGAGCTGCGCCAGAATGTTTCACTTGCGGGCAGCAGTTCAAGCGCCTGCCTGGCGAAGCGTAGCGCGGCGTCGAACTCGTTCCAGCGCCCCACAGCCAGAGCGCGCAGGGCCAGCACTTCTCCAAGTTTGGGTAGATCCCCGGTGGCCTGCAAGCTGCTTTCCGCTAGGTGCAGGTAGTGCTCAAGCTGCGACCGGAGCGCGGGCGTCTGCTGCTCCGCACCGAACAGCAGCAGCATGGCATAGGTCTGGCTGAGTGTGGGGAATCTGCGCAGCAGCTCTTCTGGCAATGGTGCGATCCAGCGCATCAGGGTCTGCAATTCAGTGATCTGGTGGAAGCCTTGCGCTTCGATGACACGCGTCATCAGCGCTGCGGCACGTTCGGTATCTTCTGCGGCCAGAGCGGTTTCGACAGCCTCGTCGAGCAAGGCATGCTGTTCATACCAGCGACTGGCGAGGCTCGCGAGGTCGCGTAGCACCTCTCTCCCCAGGCGGGAGTGTGCTTCGTGCTGCATGGCTTCTGCGAACAGCGCATGATAACGATACCAGTGACCGCTCCCCTCTAAAGGGAGCAAAAACAGATTGGCGCGTTCGATCTGGTCGAGCAAGGAAGCGCTATCGTCTCTGCCGGTGACTGCATCGCAGAGCGAGCTGGTCAGGCGACTGAGGCCGGCGGTCTGCAGCAAAAACGTCTGCAGCGGCTCCGGTTGGGCGGAAAGTATCTCGGCAACGAGGTATTCCAGGATGTGGCGCTGGCTGCCACTGATGGTGGAGAGCCGCTGTTCCATCTCCTGCGCGGACATCTGGCCTTGACCTTGTAATGCGAGCGTGATCAGGCGCAATCCGGTGGCCCATCCTTCTGTGCGAGCCAGCAGACGGTCGAGGATCACCTCCTCAAGCGGGAATGGGAGGGCCTGCCGGAGAAAGGCGCGCGTCTCTTCCCGCGTGAATTGAAGCTGGGCCGCGCCGAGTTCGACCAGGTCACCATGCGCGCGTAACCGTGCCAGGGGAAGCGGCGGCTCGGTTCTCGTGGTCAAGATCAGGTGGAGGGTCGTGGGCAGGTGTTCAATGAAAAAGCTCATGGCCTCGTGTATATCTGGCGCGGTGATGACGTGATAGTCTTCCAGCACAAGGATACCGCGTGCTGGCAGGCGGGCCAGTTCGTTGAGCAGCGCGGTGAGCATAGCTTCTATGGATCGCCGTGGGAAAGGAGGCTGCTGCGCGGCGCGGAGCAGCGTGAGGGCGGTACGCCCCAGGTCTTCTTGAAAGGTCTGACAGGCAGCAATGAGATAGTGCCAGAAACGGAGCGGGTCGTTGTCACCGGCATCCAACGCGACCCAGGCCACCGGGGGCAAACTGGTCCCGCGTGCAGCCATCCAGGCACGCACCAGGGTCGTTTTCCCGAAGCCAGCAGGGGCCGAGAGGAGGGTGAGTTGATGCTCAAGACCTGCGTCGAGCCTCCTCAAGAGGCGTTCGCGTGGGATGAGGGAGGCATGCAGGCGTGGTGGATGAAGTTTCGGCACAAGGAGGACCTGCTGTTGTTCCAACGCACTGATGAGCTGAAAGGCAGTTTCCTGCAAAGCTTCGCTCTCCTCTTCTCTTGCTTCAGCTTGCTGCGCGAAGGGAGTATGTTGCTTCGGCCTCCGGGAACGCTCAAGAGAGCCAGTCTGTGTAATATTTTCCTGCTGCGTTTGCATATCAAGCGCCTGGGCCACGGCCTCTACGTGTGCCATCGAGAGATCAGCGCTGCGTCCGGCATATTTCTTGACCATGCGCTTTCCCTGGCGGCGATAGGCATACCAGTACGCCTCTTTCCCACGCGGTCGTTCCTCCTTCTGGAAGGACAGCGAGCCGTGTTGGCCATGGAAGGAGAACGAGCTGTGGGAAGCAAGCCACCCAAACCAGGCGTCATCGTCTCCCTCGAGGACAGGAACATCCCTGTTGCGCTGAGCAAAGAGCCCATACTTGTGTTGCTCCGCAGACCAGAGGAGCGTGTACGCGGCGGATTTTGGCATCGTTTCTTGCTTAATAGGTTGTGATACCCAACAACGACCTTTGGATGATTATACCCATTGGAACGAAAGAAGGCAAGTGCTACCCAACTACTTTCTGCCGAGCAGACAGCAGGCCCTGCCCACGAGACGATCATGAAAAGGGTTCACCACCCGGCATAAAAACAAACGTTTTCAGAAGAGATGCGCAACGAGGTTGAGAACCAGAAAGCAGAGCCATAGTGTATAAAAGCGAGGCAGGTCTTGGCTGGGCAGCCTGAAGGCTTCGAAAAAGCGAGGGATGAAAAGCTGAAAGAACAAACGAGGGCAAAAACAGAGGCACCAGGAAGACAAGAAGCCATGAGGCTCCCTTCGGAGAGGAAAAGCGGGCCTCTCCGCGGCCTGTGGAGACCGAGATCCGAGGTAGTATGACGACACACTAAGCTGTTGGTAGACCGAGGGAAGCTGCGCAGGCTTCTGGGATACCGAACAGCTTGATGGTGACCTGGCCAGCCGTTGGAGCGCGCGCATTGCGGGCCAGCCGTTCTTGAAAACTGAGGCGATAATGCGCCCGCTGCGCACGGGAGAGAGGCACAGGAGAGCCAACTGGGTTGGCAGAGACAGCCGCCTCCATCTGGACCTCCAGGCATTGGCTGCGCAGTTGCATGCATGCCCGCCGAGGCTGTCGTCGGCTCCAGTCACGCCAGAGCAGAGGAGCGGCGCCCACGGCCAGGGGATGCAGCAATACACTCACTTGACGAGGCTTCTTGGTGGCGCTGCCCTGCCATTGACATTGGTCGCGCAGTGGGCAGGGGCGGCAACTGCCGATACTGGCCCCATAGACCACGCGCAAGCTCCCATCGGCTTCTCTGCGCCGCTCGTGGACACGCAGGGACTGTTCGGCTGGACAACGCAGCGTGCCATCTGGCTGAGGGACAAAGTCGTGCCCCGAGAAGCGGCCAGCTTTCCAGGGCAAGGCTTCTGCGACCGGACCATAGCCCTGTGCGGGAGATAGAGAGGAGGCTCGCTTCTCTAGCACAGGAGCAAACTCGGTCGTGCGCACCGGGGTCGGCTCAAGCTGATGGCCCAACTCCAGGCGCACGTTCCACACCCATTGGCTGATGATTTGCCATGCCTCCTGACCCCAGGCCGAGTGACTACACCAGCGATCCGGGTCTTGCTCCCTGTCTTCATCGGCCAGAGCATTTTCAAACGCGCCGCGATGCAAGTAGAGGGTCACGACATCAGCAGCAGTGAAAGCGCCCTGGGGAGATCCGTCAGGAAAAGTTTATAGACGACGCCAGCACGCGTGACCCCGACCCGACTCTTGGTGGTTCCAGCAGGATGGGTCGCGACGATGACGCGGACCCGCTTGCCTGTTTTGCCCAGGCTCTGGTCAGGACAGTCGTAGAGCGCGCGGCAGATCCCACTTTCCGGCTGGGTCAGGTGCTGGTCTGCTGGCAAGTGCAAGCGGGCCTGGACCTCGGTGCGATCCAACAGGCGATAGTCTTTGCCGCGCGTGACATACGAGAATCCTGCCAGATCGGAGACGACCGCCCCGGTGCCATATTGCCCATCCAGGCGCAGAATGGCACGTGCTTCGGGAAAGCTGTGTGCCTGGACGTAGCTCTGGATCGCTGCCACCGCGCGACGCAATTCTGCTCGGTACTGTCCGTTGCCAGGGTTGCCAAAGCTGGCGAACCATTGATGTGTGTGCGCCTGCAAGACCGTGGTACGGGTTCGGACGACTTCTCCGCGCTTGCGCCCCGTGTAGCCAGGCGCACACAGCGGGCGCAAGCGGCGCACTGGCGCAGGCCGATCCTCTGTCTTCGGCAAGGCGCGTTGGCGGGCAGCTTCTCGCGTCCCATCGATGTCGAACACGAGGAAGTGGTTGCCCTGTCGGTCCCACAGTCCGCCAGGCTGTTCCTCTTTCACCAGAGGACGAGCCAGAAGATCGGAGAGAAAAAGCGTTCGCAGGGCCTCGACCGCTGCTTGATCAAGGCTGGCAAGAAAGCGACTGAGCGTCGAACGAGCAGGGAGCCGCTCGCGCCCGAAGAGCGCCATGAACGCGCTTGCCCAGGGCCGGAGCCGCTCGTAAAAGGCTTGCAGCGTGCGTTCACCGCTGATCGCATAGCCGAACAGCACTGCGACAAAATCGATCACTTCGTAGCGTCCGAAGCGGCGACGAGCAAAGCGCACCTGCTCTTCAATAGCAGCACATACACCCTGGCGTTGGAGGTGGTGAGCAATCAGCGTCACCTCCTCGAATACATCATAATGCCTCTCTCTTTGATCGTCTGGCCCGTCGAAGCCATTCGTGAAGCCGGGCTACATCTTCTTCTGTCAAGTATACCTTCCAGGGCATGCCTTTGGCCAGGTG
>Ga0070708_100000577_pt1 | contig 27481 bp, 21 predicted proteins | sample KBSK5503metaG_FD_65469 | JGI IMG/M metagenome (GOLD analysis project Ga0070708, IMG submission 65469) | Corn, switchgrass and miscanthus rhizosphere microbial communities from Kellogg Biological Station, Michigan, USA - KBS K5-50-3 metaG | ecosystem: Host-associated > Plants > Roots >... | reverse complement strand
GCAGGCTGGCGCTGCCACCGCTGAAGGCCGCCGCGGCGCTCAGGTCGCCCTGGGCCGCCACCGTCCCCGTGTTGATGGCGCCCGAAGTCAGCGTCAGAGTGCCGCTGGCGATCAGGGTCGTGCCGGCTGCGACAGTCTTGGTGCCGGCGGCGAAGGTGAGGTTGTTGAAGGTCTGACTCACCGGGACGGAAATCGAGGCATTCCCGGTACCGAAGGACACGGTGCCCCCGTTGTTGTTGAAGGTGCCGCCGCTCTCCGTGAAGTTGCCGGAAACCGAGAGTGTGCCTGTCGTCGCCGTGAAGGTGCCGCCCGATAGGACGAAGGCTCCGTTGACGGTGATGGCCGCGGTACCGCCTGAAAAGGTGCCAGAGGCCTGGCTGAAGCCTGATGCGCCAATCGTGGCCGATAATCCAGCCGACTGCGCAATCGTCCCGGTGTAGCCGGCATTGATCGAGATTCCCGCCACGGTGATGCTCGCGTTAATCGTGGCGTTCTTCGTGCTCGTTCCATCGAACGTCGCGATGTCGGAGGCCCCGGGGATGACGCTCCCCGCCCAGTTCGCCGCATCGGTCCAGTTGTTGGTGGCGCCCGCACCGGTCCAGGTCCGCGTTGCGGCCTGGGCAGGTTGGCTGAAGGCGAGGGTGATCGCGAAGGCTCCAAGCAGCAAAGCGCCAACCACCCGGCGTTCGGGGCGGACCTCACGCCATCGGGTCCAACCCACGGACGATGCGTGGCTGCGCTTCCCCGATGGGGAGGGAGCGGATTTCGGGAGGATTCCGAACTGCGCGGAGCCGAAAGGCCCGCCTCCGATGAGCAGCACAGCCGGGCGGCCCAAGGTCATGGAGCGAGAGGGGTGACGGTGCTAGGATCCATGCGACGCGGGGACGCGCCGGGCAGCCGGCTCACCCGCTACGGGTCTCCTTTCACCGTTCATCGCCCCCCGGAGGCCGTTCCCGCCTCATCGTGCCTCAGCGATGCCGCGAGGATGGTACAGCGCGTCATGCGCCGCGCGGACCAGAAACATGTACGCTCGGCGGAGGGACAATCGGCCATCGGGGTACGCGACGCACGCCGGCAGCACCGCCGCCGGCCGGTACTACCTTGTGAACAACCATTCATCTGACGAGGACACAGCGTTGCGCAAGCGGCTGGAGGCGATCGGGCTCGGGGTGGTTGGCCTAGCCGTCCCATTCGTGGTGGCCTGGCTCGCACGCCGTGATGAGCGCCGCGGTCTCGAAGAACCGACTTGGGCGGCGCCCGGTGCACCGGCGGCGCCAGGGCGGGACGCTGCGACCGCTGATCCGCCACGTCAAACCGCTGATCCGCCACGTCAGCCTGCGGACACTTCGCGCGGGGCCCCGGACGCCTCGCGCGAGCGCGCTCGATCCGCCAGGGAGGTCGCGGACCCCCTGCATCGGTCGGAGGAGACAGGGCCTCGCATCGGGACCGGATCGGCCAATCCGTCTGACGGTCGACCCGTCCTGGACCCGCACCCAACCGGGATCTTCGCCGCGCTCGGTCGTTTCGACTATCGGTTCAGGCGGATCCTGCCGCTCGTCGGCCTGGCGGCCGTGATCGGGATCAACGTCTGGGCCAACCTTGGTGGCGGCACCTTGATCCAGGGCGGCTGGGTGATTTCGGGATCGCAAGAGCAGCAGGCGGTCAAGCTCCTCGCCGACCGCTTCCCCTCAGACGTGGCGACGACCGCCACCATGCTCGTCGTCTACCGCGATCCCAACGGACAGGCCGCCTCCGGAGAATTCCAGACGAAGATCAAGGAGAGCCTCTCGTCGGTCGCCTCCGACCCGACGGTCACGGCAATCTCGACCTACGCCGACTCTCAGTCGCCCCAATTCCTGAGCCGCGACGGCTCTGCGACGCTGGCGGTGGTGACGCTCAACAAGCCGATCGAGTCAGCGGTGGACGATTCCGCCCGCCTCGCAGGCGAGGTAAAGACACCGCAGGGCGTCGAGGTCACGATCACCGGCATCCCGCAGCTCTACCACGAGTTCAACGGCAAGATCGAGCACGACCTCATCCAGGCGGAGGAGATCAGCCTCCCGATCGCACTGCTCATCCTCGTCGCGGTGTTCGGGACCCTGGTCGGCGCCAGCCTTCCGTTGCTCATGGCCGGGATGGCGCTCGGCACCACCTTCGCCGTGATCCGCATCCTTGCCGGCTTCACGGACATGAGCGTCTTCGTCAACAACCTGGCCAGCATGATCGGGCTTGCGCTCGCGATTGACTATTCGCTCTTCATGGTGAGCCGCTTCCGCGAGGAGTTGCGCCATCACAACGTCGAGATCGCCGTCGAGCGGATGATGGGCAGCGTCGGGCGCGCTGTCGCCGTCTCGGGGGTGGCCGTCGCGGTCGGCCTCTCGTCGCTCATCGTGTTCCAGGCGGCTGCACTACGCAGCATGGGCTATGCCGGGATCGTGACCGTTCTGTCGACGCTTCTGTATGCGCTGACTGTGCTTCCCGCGATCCTCGCCATGCTCGGTCCGCGAGTGAACCGGTTGCGCGTGCCGCTTCCGAGCGTTCTGCGGCTGGTCGAGGACGACCCGGAGGCGGCGGATCGGCGTCAGGGGCACGGTCTCTGGGGATGGATCGCCGCCCGGGTCATGCGCCGCCCGATCCTCATCGCCGCGCCGGTCCTGGCGGTCCTTCTTCTCGCCGGCTCTCCCTTCCTCTCGCTCCAGCTTTCCACCGGCCAGAACCTGAGCGACCTGCCGCCCACCCCCGCGCGGCTTGGATTCGAGATCCTCCAGAACGACTTCCCCGGCGGCGAGAGCGATCCGGTCACGGTGGCTGTTCAATGGCCTGGCGCGGACCTCGCCGGCGCTTTGGATACCGACCGGCAGCAGGCTCTCATCGCGTACGTATCGAAGCTCAAGGCGCTTACGGGCGTCACCGAGGTGCAGAGCATCCTCGATCCGCCGCCGGGCCTGGATGCCACGCGGTACGCACAGCTGCTGTCGATGCCTCCGGCGCATCGCCCCACCCAGCTTCAGGCGCCGATCGCGACTTACGTTGGCGGCCTGCTGGCGCAGGACACGCTCAAGGTGACGGTCTTCTCGACGGTACTGCCTGACTCCAGCGCCGGGCGAGCCCTCGTGGCGCTCGTGCGCGACGTGCCGCCGCCCTCGGGGGCGCAGGTCCTGACGGCGGGCCTCCCGTCGCGCTCGGCCGACTTCATGGCAGCGTTCCGCCAGGCCGTGCCGATCGCAATCCTGATCGTGGTCCTCGTCACCGCCGGCGTTCTGTTCCTGACCTTCGGATCGGTCTTCCTGCCCATCAAGGCGGTCGTGATGAGCCTCATCAGCATCTCTGCCAGCTTTGGTGCTCTCGTGTTCATCTTCCAGCAGGGCCACTTCGCGGACCAGCTTGGCTTCGAACCTTCGAGCGCGATCGCCGCCTGGCTGCCACTGATCATGTTCGCCATCCTCTTCGGCCTCTCGATGGACTATGAGGTCCTGCTCCTGTCGCGGATCCGAGAGCGGTACCTCGCGACCGGCGACAACACGCGGGCGGTGGCGGAGGGGATCGGCATCACCGGCGGGATCATCACCGGAGCCGCGCTGATCATGGTTGCGGTGTTTGCGGCGTTTGGCCTGTCGAGCATCATCTTCATCAAGGCGCTCGGGCTGGTGATGGCCCTGGCTGTGCTGATCGATGCGACTCTCGTGCGCGGTCTGCTCGTCCCCGCCTTCATGCGGATCATGGGCTCGGTCAACTGGTGGGCTCCCAGCTGGGTCCAGCGCGGTGTGGCGAGGCTCGGCCTATATGAGGTAGGTGAGACCGATCGCCGCGTCCTCGCCCCTACTCCGGCTCGGGCGACAGGAGGCGCTGCAGGTCGTTAGGAATGGACGACTAGGCTGTTGGCCATGAGTCGTGTCCGCCGCCTCGACGTTCTGACGAACCGATGGCGCGCGCGCCGCGCGCTGCGCCGCGAAGCAGACGGGCGGACGGGTGTAGCCCGCGAACCCGCAGACTCTGAGCGCCTCGAGCGCGCACGCCGGGTCTTCCCGTACCGCGCGGTAAGCGCAGCCGAATACGTAGAGCAACACGCGTCCGGGATGACCGCATACACCTATGACGACTACTCGTACCCCGATCCCGAGCTCCAGACCTGGCTCGATGAGGTCGGCCGACTGCTCCGGCTACACAGCGACGAGCCGGACCGATGACCTCGAGCACGACGCCGGCCTGGGCGGTGGCCCTGACAGCATCGGTCTGTTCCGAGGCTGGCATTGCGCCGCCTCGTCTCCTCTGGCGCCGATCCGTTCGCGTCGCGTCCTCCGGATTGGCGCGACCCGATGCCGGACAGATCAGTGTCACCGCCGGTGGCGACGAGCTCGACGTGCGGCTGACCCTGCTGCACGAGCTGGCCCATTGGCTGTCTCACTCGCCTTCAGCCACGCGCGTTCGGCGTCGCCGCCGCGTCCCACACCACGACCGTGCCTTCTACGCGATCGCGTTCCCGCTCTACCTGCGTCACGGTCTGGAGCCGGCAGAGGCGCTGAGTCGTGAGGCAGCCCACTATCCAAGTGCGTTACAGCATGCCGCCGCGCTGGGGATTGTCGGCGCCACCGAAGCGCTGGATGCCCGGCGAACGGTCCTCAGGGAACGGCGGCGGAGCGTATGGCGGGTGGTGATCCCGGAGCACCATGTCTCACTGATCCGCGACGGACGCTGGTGGGTCTGCGCGACCTGCCGTCACCGGATCGTCGGGCGAGCCCTCCAGCGTGCCAGGCGTCGCGGCGGAAGAGAGCGCCATGTGCTGTGGGGACGCGGCGTGGCGGCCGAGACGGCCTAGCGAACGTCGCGCAGTCAGGTTTCACGTCGCGCGCCGGAGTCGTCGTCTCGAGCCAGGGCCACGGCCCGTGCCAGGACCCCCACTGCCTCTCGCGTCGAGGGCGTCAGCGATGCGATCAGGTGCATGACGCCGGCGGCCGCGAACTCGCGGAGGCCCGTAGCGATCTGCGCCGCGTCGCCGGAGATCGCTGACGACGGGCGGTCCTCACCTGCCGCCAGGGCGGAGACGACGACGTTCGCGCCAACCGTCACACCCAGCGTCGCCGGATCACGACCGGTAGCCCCGAGCGCTTCGCGCAGCGGTGCACGGCGCGGTTCGAGCTGGTCCGCCGCGCCCAGCCAGGCGGTATTCCACAGGTCGGCGTGGCGGGCGACCAGCCCGAGCATGCGGGGACCCTTACCGGCGATCAGGATCGGCACCGTCCCTGGCCGCGGGCCGCGTGGGATGAGCTCGGAGTCACGCGCCGCGTAGTACTTCCCCGTGAAGTCGATCCGGCCATCGCGGAGGAGCCCGAGCAGGATCGTGAGCGCCTCCTCGAATCGGCTGACGCGGTGGTCGAATGGAATGCCGAATGCTTCGAACTCCGGTTCGTGCCACCCCGCCCCAACGCCCAGGATCAGGCGCCCGCCGCTGATCTCGTCCACCGTCGCCGTCATCTTGGCCAGCACCGCCGGACTCCGGAAGGGAAGGGCCAGGACCAGCGTGCCCAGCTCGACGCGCTGGGTATCGGCGGCGAGCGCCGCGAGGATCGACCACGCCTCGTGGATGCCGAACGCCGGCTGCTCTCCGAATCGGAAGAGAAGGTGGTCGAAGACCCAGATCGAATCGAGGCCGTCGCCCTCGACCGTGCGGGCGACCTCGCGGAGGTCGGCGTAGGTGGCGGTGCCGCCGGCGTAGTCGTTCTCGCCGATGGGCATGACCACGCCGACCTTCATTCCGTCATCGTAGCCGCATACAGCGTGAGATCGGGCCAAGGGAGGCGTCCATGACGGAACGGAAGCTCGACGTCCGCCCCTGGCTCGTCGCAGCCGCCGTCGTTGCGATCCTAGTCGGGGCGGCGCTGCTCCGTTTCGTCGATCTCGGCACCAATCCGGGCGGCCTATTCAGCGACGAAGCCTACGAGGGCTACGACGCGCAACAGCTCCTCCATGTCCCCGGCTTTCACCCCGTCTTCTTCACCGACGGCGGCGGGCGCGAGGCGCTCTTCGCCTACGTCGTGGCCGCCGTGTTCCGCGCGGCTGGCGAGACGACGCTGGCGCTGCGCGGCACTGCGGCGGGGATCGGAGTGGTCGGGGTGTTGGCGATCTGGCTCCTCGGCCGCCGCTTCGGGGTTGCCGCTGGACTGGCGGCTGCGGCGTGGGCGGCCGGCTCGCTGTGGCTCATCTGCGTGAGCCGCGATGGGATGCGGAACACCCTCGTGCCGCTTTTCGCGGCGCTGTCACTCCTGGCGCTCATCGCGTGGCGCGATCGACCGTCAAGGCGGATGGCCAGCCTCGCCGGGGCCGTCGCCGCTGCGGCAACGCTGTACACGTATCAGCCGCTCAAGCTCTTGCCCCTCCTTGTCCTCGTCTGGTTGCTGTGGCTGCGACGGATCGACCGCATCGGCTATGAGCGCATGCGCGCAAATTTCGTGGCCTTCGTGGCGGCGTTTGTGCTTGTCGGCGTACCGATGCTGGCGGCCGCCGGGTCCGACCCGGGCACCTACTTCGGCCGGGCGGTCGGAACCACGCTCGGGAGCACCGACCTGGTCGCTCACTGGCTCAGGACGATCGGCATGTTCGCGCTGACCGGCGATCCGAACCAGCGGCATGACGTTGATGGACTGCCGCTTCTCGGGGTGCCACTCACCCTGCTTGCCCTCGCCGGGGTAGCGCGGCTCTGGCGCAATCGGCACAACGCGGCTGAGGCGCTGATCCTGCTGAGCATCCCGATCTTCCTCGTGCCTCCGCTGGTCGCCACCGAGGGCGGTGCCCCGCACTTCCTGCGTTCGCTCGGGCTCGCGGCACCGCTGGCGATCACCATCGGCCTTGGCGCGGCGGAGGTCATCGAGCGCGCTCGCGGACGATTGGGGACTGCGGGCGCTCGCATAACCGCCGCCGGCGTGGCGGCCGGCCTGGTCGCCCTCGCGATTGGCGGCGGCTCGGCGTATCTGTCGCGACCAATCGCCGATCGCTTCTCCCCCTATAGCTATGAGCTCGTTGCCATGGCGGCGGCCGCGCGCGGCGCCGGCAACGTCGTGATCGTCGACGACTACTCGTCCACGGTCATCCGCTTCCTGGACGCGACGCAGCTTCCCACCATCGTCATGCCCGCTGCGACGATTATTGAGCCTGACCGATACCGAGCGATCTTCGCCCTGAGCAGGGCCGATCTGGGGCGCGCACTGGGTTCAACCGTCGCCGCGCACGCTCGCGCGGTCGCCCGAGATCCGGCCGGGCGGCCGACCGTGTGGGCTGTCATTCCATGATCGCCCCGGGTTTGACCGAATCGCAGATACTGGGGGGGAGTATGGAACGACACTACGCCCCGCACGCCGATGAGCACAACGCCCACGATGCTCGCGCCGGTCACGTTGATCACCCCGATCACGCCGGTCACGACGCGCATGCGGGTCACGATCCGGAGGTCTTCCGCCGCCAGTTCTGGATCGTCCTGCTCCTGACGATCCCGGTCGTCGTTTGGAGTCGCGACGTCCAGGCGTGGCTCGGATACACGGCGCCGGTCTTCCCCGGCTCCATGCTCGTACCTGCCGTTTTCGGGACGATCGTCTTCGGCTACGGTGGCCGGGTTTTCCTGGTTGGAGCTCGGGGCGAGCTCCGGAATCGCCTGCCCGGCATGATGACCCTGATCAGCCTGGGGATCAGCGTCGCCTTCATCGCGAGCGTGGCCGCCACCATCGGCGTCTTCGACGTCGACGTCTGGTGGGAGCTTTCGACGCTGATCACGATCATGAGCCTCGGTCACTGGCTGGAGATGCGGGCGATCGCCCAGGCTCAGGGCGCCGTGTCCGCCCTTGCCGAGCTCTTGCCCGACACGGCAGAACGCCTGACGGGCAACGGCACGACCACCGAAACCGTCCCGATCGGGCAGCTCCGCGCCGGAGACCTGGTGCTGCTGCGACCGGGATCCCGCGTGCCGGCGGATGGGGAGCTGATCGAGGGCGCGGCGGAGGTCGACGAGTCGATGATGACTGGAGAGTCGCGTCAGGTTGCCAAGGGAGCCGGCGATCGGGTCGTGGCGGGCACGGTCGTTTCGGGCGGGAGCCTGCGCGTCCGGGTCACGGCGGTCGGCGAGAAGACGGTCCTCTCCGGGATCATGCGCATGGTCGTCAAGGCGCAGGCGTCGCAGTCGCGCGCGCAGGTCCTCGCAGACCGGGCCGCGGCCCTCCTTTTCTACGTCGCGCTCGCCGTCGGGATCGTAACCCTGGTCACCTGGTCCGCCCTCGGCGACCCGGAAGGTGCGCTCGTTCGGACAGCGACCGTGCTCATCATCGCCTGTCCGCACGCGCTGGGGCTGGCCATGCCACTGGTCACCGCGATCGCGACCACGCTCGGCGCTCGCAACGGGCTGCTGGTGAAGAGCCGGCTCGCGCTTGAGCGCGCCCGGAACGTGGACGTCGTCATCTTCGACAAGACTGGAACGCTCACCCGAGGCCGCCCGGTCCTCGCCGGCGTGATCGCTGCGCCAGGCGTCGAGACCGATGAGGTCCTGCGCCTTGCCGCATCGGTCGAGAACGACTCTGAGCATCCGCTGGCCAGAGCGATCGTGGCGGGCGCATTGCAGCGGTCCGTCGAGCCAATGCCAGCGAGCGGGTTCGAGGGCCTCGCAGGCCGCGGCGCGCGAGCCGCCGTCGAAGGCCGCACGGTCACCGTCGGCGGGCCACGCTTCGTCGGCGAGCTGAAGCTGGCGATCCCGGCGGAGCTCGCGGGTCAGATCGCCGACTGGCAGGCCCAAGGCAAGACCGCCCTCCACGTTGCTGCCGACGGACGAGTGCTGGGCGCGCTCGCGACCGAGGACGAGATTCGCCCGGAGTCTGCGGATGCGGTGGCTGAGCTCCATCGGCTGGGGATTCGGGTAGCGATGATCACGGGCGACTCCCACGTGGTCGCCGATGCCGTGGCGCGACGCATCGGTGTGGACGAGGTAGCGGCGCAGGTCCTTCCCGGCGAAAAGGCGGACGCGGTCCGACGTTTCCAGGCGGGTGGTCGCACCGTGGCGATGGTCGGCGATGGGGTGAACGACGCCCCGGCCCTTGCGCAGGCGGACGTGGGCATCGCCATCGGCGCGGGGACCGACGTGGCGATGGAATCCGCTGGGATCGTTCTGGTGCGTGACGACCCGCGCGACGTGGTCGGCGCTATCAGGCTCAGTCGTGCGAGCTATCGCAAGATGGTGGAGAACCTCGGATGGGCAACCGGCTACAACGTGCTGGCGCTGCCGGTGGCCGCGGGGGTCCTTGCACCAATTGGCTTCACGTTGCCGATGAGCCTGGGCGCCGTGGTCATGAGCCTATCGACGATCATCGTCGCCGCCAACGCACAGCTGTTGCGTGGGCTGCAGCTGCGGCCGGGGGTCGCCGGGAGCCATCGATCACCATGAGCGTGTGATCCAACCAGGCGAGATCATCGCCATCCTCGCCGCCGGGGTGGCTGCGGGAACCGTGAACACCATCGTCGGCGCTGGATCCCTTATCACCTTCCCCACGCTCCTGGCCTTTGGCTACGCGCCGGTGGTAGCCAACGTGTCGAACACCATCGGTCTGGTGCCGGGCTCGATCAGCGGTGTGATTGGGTACCGCCGCGAACTGGCAGGGCAAGGGGGGCGGTCGTGGCGGCTCGCAATCGTGGCCGTCGCCGGTGGACTCAGCGGGGCGGCCCTGTTGCTGCTCCTTCCCGGGACGTTCCAGCGAATTGTTCCCTATCTTGTCCTCGGGTCAACGCTCCTCGTTGCGGTTCAGCCATGGGTAACCAGGACCCTGCCCCAGCTGCGCACTCGTGGCTCGACCGTATCGCCGCCCCTCCAGGACGGCGTGTACCTGGCTGGTGTCTATGGCGGCTACTTCGGGGCTGCCCAGGGGGTGATCCTGATCTCGCTGCTCGGGTTCTTTCTGGACGACGACATCCAGCGACTCAACGCCCAGAAGAACCTGATCACCATGTTCGTCAACGGCACGGCAGCCGTAGTCTTCGTCGCCTTCGCCTCGGTCGCCTGGCTGCCCGCGCTGCTTCTGGCGTTGGGCTCCATGGTCGGGGGTCAGCTGGGGGCCGGCCTCGGTCGGCGTTTGTCGCCGAGCGTGCTTCGTGGCGCGATCATCGTGGTCGGCCTTGTCGTGGGGGTGCGACTCATCCTGGGATAGTCAGGGCTATGCCAGGTCGGCAACCGCCTTCTGGATCACGGCGGTGGCCTCAGTCGGATCGGCGTCCACGGGGAAGTGCAGAGGCTCCCCGAATACCACTTCGACGTCTCCTCGCCAGGCGACCCCCGCCGTGTCCGCATCGATCCGACTGTGTCGGTTGATCTTCAGTCGCATCGGAACAACCGGGACCGAACCGAGGATTGCGACCAGGCCGGTCCCGGTCTTGAAGGGCTGGAGCGGACCGTCCACGGTGAGCTTCCCCTCGGGATAGATCAGAATGCTGAAGCCGCGATCCAGGCGGGCCCCGAGGAGCTCGAGGCTGCGTCTCACGGCGCCCTCGCGTGCCAGCGGGAAGGCGTTGCCCAAGACCGCGGCGAAGAATCCGCGCCATGGATTGGCGAAGATCGAGTCCTTGGCAGCTGCCACCGATAGCTTCCAGCGCCAACCAACGGGGATTGCGCACAGGATCACGGCGTTGTCGTTGTGCAAATGGTGGTTCGGCGTGAAGAGGACCGGCCCTCGAAGGCCGCGGAGGTGCTCGCGGCCGCGGACCCTGCGCCGGTAGAAGATGGTGAGGAGCAGCTGGATGAGCGTCTGCTGCACGGCAATGCCAATCGCCCGAACGAACGGATTGAGCGGCCAGCCGAAGATCCCCTCCTCGCGCTTGGCGCCGGCTGCCGCATCGATCTTCTCCTGGAGCTCATGGAGGGTCGCGTCCTCGTCCAGCTCGCTGTCGTCGAGGTAGGCGCCGAGCTCTTCCTCTATGAGGGTCATGAGCTCCACCCTGCCAAGCGAGTCGAACCCGAGGTCGGACGAGAGTCGGGCATCGGACCGGACCTTCGACGGGTCGATCCCCGGCATGCGGGAGATGAGCTTCTCGACCGGGCTCTGGCTCGACGGTGTCGAACCAGGCGCAGCCGCCCCGATGGCTACTCGTTCATTCATGAGCCAATCCATCAGCGCCGGCTTCTGAACCTTGAGCGAGACGGTGCGCGGGAAGTCCTCATCCGGCCAGACCGAGTAGCCCCGGATCTGTTGATGGGCCCCGAGTCGCTCGTTGGCCGCCCGCACGACGTCGTCCGCCTGCCCCGCGTCGCGAAGGATGAGGATCGCGTGGACGTGGTAATCCCCGCCCGCCCGCTCGAGCCCGACGACCACCGACTCGCGGACCCGCGAGTCCAGGGCCAGGGCGTTTTCCACGTCTTCCGGATAGACCTTGGTCCCGTCCGGGAGGGCCAGCATGTCGCGCTTTCGGCCGTGAAGCGTCAGGAAATTGTCGCCGTCCAGCGTGCCGAGGTCGCCGGTGTGGTACCAGCCGTCCTGGACGACTGAGCTCGTGATTTCTGGTCGCTCCCAGTAGCCCTGGAAGACGTTCGGTCCACGAGCGACGACCTCGGCATCGGCGGCGATGCGGACCTCCACGCCCGGGATCGGTTGACCAACGGTCCCGATCCGGTTGGCCTCCAGCCGGGTCATGGAGATGACCGGCGACATCTCGGTGGCCCCATAGCCCTGGAGTGCTATGACCCCCATCTCGTCCCAGCGTCTGGCGAGGAGCGGATTGAGCGGCGCGCCGCCGAGCGCCACGTAACGAAGCCCGCCCATCTGGTGGAGGACCGGCCAGAACACGAGGCGCCGGAGACCGAGCGGAAGATGGCGACTGATCGCGTGCAGGCGCTCGAAGAGATCGTGCCTGCCGCTCGCGTCGACCCGCCGCTGGATGGCGTTGTCGAGCAGCTTCAGCACCTGGGGCACCGCGAGCAGCATGGTGACGTGCTGCTCTCGGAACGTCTGGGCCAGCACCGATGGCTGGAGGCTGGTTGGGTACACGATCATCGCACCAGCGATGAGCGGCGCCAGAAAGCCGGGATTCATGCCGTACATATGCGAGAGCGGAAGGATGGACAGGATGCGGGTCTCGGTTCCGAGCGGAACCACGCCCTGCAGGGAGACCGAGTTCGAGACGATATTGCGATGGCTGAGCATCACGCCCTTGGGCTCGCCGGTGCTCCCTGACGTGAAGACCACCTCGGCCAGGGTGTCCGGATCGATGGTCGGCCGCTCCGTGGGCGGCGATGTAGGAGCACGGTCGACGAGCGACTCGACGGTGATCAGCGGGAGCTCCAGGCGGCTCGCCGCCTTCAATGTCGGGAAGGATGCGAGGACGAGCTTGGGTCGCGTCTGCGCCGCGAGCTTGGCGGTCAGCTCATCGGTACTTCGCACATCGACGGGAACCGAGACCGCCCGAGCCCACTGAACGCCGAGCGATGCAATTCCCCATTCGGGGCGGGGGACGGCCCAGATGAGGACGCGATCGCCCGGCTCAATCCCCGCCCGCTGCAGCGCCGTCGCAACGCGCGGCACAAGGTCGCCAATCTCGCGGTACGTCCAGGTACGTGTGCGAAAGGCCGGCTTGATGCGCAGGGCGGGTCGATCGCCGTGGTCGTGGGCGACCTGGGTCACCAGCTCGGGTAGCGTTTCCATCGTCTCCTCCGCCCGCTTACGCCAGCGTCCGGCTGAAGAACGCATCCAGCCAGCCGGCGAGCGCCGTCGGACATACATCATCCACCCGACCGTGCCCGGCCCCGGCGCACCAGTGCAGCTCGATCGTGAGGCCCGCAGCCCGGGCATCGTTGTAGAAGGCCCGGGTCCGCGCCGGCAGGTCCTCAGTGTCCGCCGTGCCGTGGGTCAGCATGATCGGGCGGGCCCCGATGCCGGAGATGGCGTCCGCCGGGTCGGCTGAGCCGAACCAAACGCCGGTGCGAAGCCAGGTTCCGATGAACGTGGCCCACGTTCCCGGGTACGCAGGGTGGCCGACCGCGATCAGCCGCTGCTCGAACTGGTAGACGATGCGGGTGTGCATCGAGTCGAGGGCGAGGGCCTTGACCCGTGAGTCGTGTCGTGCCTCGCCGATGGCGGCCGCCGCGCCCATCGAGTTGCCGAAGACGCCGAGGTGCGTCGGATGCTTCGTGCGTTCCACCCAATCGATGATGGCGCGGACGTCCCTCTGCTCCAGCACGCCGAGCGTCGTCTGGGTACCGGTGCTGCGGCCGCCGTTGCGTTCGTCGAATGCGACGAGGTTGAAGTGCTCGTGCAAGCCCGGCGCGTAGTGCAGGATGCCGCTCTTATTGCTGCCGTAGCCGTGCACCAGGATGATCGTTGGCGCCCTGGGCGGCGCCCCGTCGCCGGCCGGGATGTACCAGCCCGCGATGCGAATGCCATCGCTGGTGATGACCTCGTCGCCCGCCTTAACGCCCTGAGTCGTGCAGTTGGTCAGATCGGTGTTCGTCGCTCGGAGGCGGGCATCATCGGCGATGGGGTAGTTGATCGCCTCGTAGGACCAGCCGAACAGGACGTCCGGTGTGCGGCAGTCGCGGCTCCGATGCTCGTCGACTGAGACCGCCTGGCGCGATGCCTCATAGCCCACGTAGCTCATATAGCCGAGCGTGACGATCACAATGATGATCGCCAGGATCAGGCCGAACCGTCGCAATCTCAAGATGGCCGGATGGTATGGCCTATCACTACGGCCGGACTACGGGTAGGCGCACTAGGAGGCTCCCGAACCATCTCGGTGCACAACTGGTATGCAGATCGGCCACGTTGAGCCCGGTCAGGGTGATTTCTGGCGGGAGCTCGCGAGCTCCAGGGCTGCGTGCACTTCCGTGGGTGCACGCCGGCCAAGCTGAGGCGCCCGGCGGGCTGTTATGCAAACCGGTCGTGCACCGGCTCCGGCGCAGGAACGCGACGCGGACGGGACGAAGCCCCCGGCCGCTCGACGAACTCCTAGGAGCCGGGCGGGGCCGGCGCGCTGCTCCCGTAGGCCATGTTGAATCCATCGGTATCGCCGTCCGGAACCGATGGCGTGGAAACCTGCTTGTGCCGCTGGATCATCACCCCGCCGTTGGCAGCGGTGAGGCCTGGATTGGCGCCATTGGCCGTTCCCGGATCGAATTTGTCCGGGCTGCTGTAGTGGGCGAGCGTCGCGATGTGGCCGCCTACCGTTGGCGCTTCTTCGACCCACTCGACCGAGGTTCCAGGCCCGGTGTAGGTGCGCTGAATCGAGAAGCTCTTCCCGGTCGTCGTGTTGCTGATGCTGATCGTCCAGGTGCTGCCAGAGCCTTTGGTGATCGACGCGGACATGTGATCGCCGGGATGGACCGTGATCGATGGGATCACCGTCTCTGGCGCGGGCAGGATCTCCCACCAAGCGGCGTAATGGGCGGACCCGTTGTAGTAATCGGACTCCGTCCCAGTCTGGATCAGGCTGCCGTTGTTGAACCCGTCGATGCCGACCCATGCCGACGAGTAGGTCGGCTTGCTGGTGGGGGCGGCGCCTGGGACGACCCATTGCCCCGTGGCGCGGTTGAAGCTGCCGGTCTTGGCGTACCCGGACCAGTTGCTCGATGCCCAGCCCACCTGGCGGATTGACCCGGCCGATGCCCGCGGATGGTGGAAGAGGGCGCCCGAGTCGATTGCCAGCGATGTCGTGAGCATCGAGGCGGAACAGACGGCGGACACTGCCGCGATGGTCAGGGCGCGAAGGGACGTGCGCATTGCGGACTCCTGATGTGGTAGTGCCTGTCTCGGGCGGGCGCTGGAGTATCGGCCGATGCACGCAGCGCTGTCCACTGGTCCCGGGGAGTACGTCCGTACCTCCGTGCGCGTGGCCGGGTCAGGACGAGCACTGCAAGATTCTTGGCAGACGAGGTCCGAACTCGCGACATTCAGCTTGGAAGGCTGCCGCTCTGCCAACTAAGCTACTCCCGCCCGAATTGAGCGTGCGGAAAGAGCATAACTGGCGGCGCGACGACGCCCTTGGCTACAGGTTCTCGAAGCCTAGCGAACGCGCCTCCACCGTTCTCGACATCCTCAGAGATCTCGACATCCTCAGAGAAGCCTTTCGACGAGCGAAGCGGCAACAGAGGGCGGATCGGTGGTTTGGAGCCTCGCCCCATGCCGAGCGGTAGCCGCACGCATCTCCTCATTCGCGAGAACTTGCTCGATTGCGGCCCTGAGCCTCTCGGGCGAGACATCCTCGCGCGGGACGACCTCCGCAACGCCCAATGCCAAGGCCCGTGCGGCGACGCCCGGCTGGTCCCGGCCCCACGGCACGAGCACCATAGGTCGCCCGTACCAGAGAGCCTTCATTACCGAGCCGTGCCCGGCGTGGCTTACCAACAGCCTGCCGAGAGTGAGGACTGACGCATGCGAGATCGTGCGCTCGACTCGAGCGTTCGCCGGAATCGCGCCGAGCTCGGCCGGGTCGTGATCGGGCCCGAGCGTCAGCACGACCCGCACGGGACGGCTGGCCAGTGCCGCGAGCGCGGTCTCTGCCAGCCGCACATCGTCCTGTAGCTGAGAGCTGATCGCGACGAGAACCCACGGGTCGCCCGGCTGGGCGAGATATTCGGGAGGCTCGCTCGGCGGCTCCCATATCCCCAGGGGCCCGACGTAGTGATGGCGCGCCGGAAGCCGATCGAACGAAAAGTCGAAGACTCGATCGGTCGCGTGCAGCACGAGACTCGCCGATTCCAGGAGTGCCGCGTACCGCGAAAGGAGCGGGATGGCGCGGGGGCCTATGTCCTCCTCCAGAGGACGGGGCGGGTGTGGACCGACATAGAAGGTGCTGTTGACCACGGCCCAGGGGCAGGCGGGCGCAGCGAATTGGAGCACCTCGACCCCGAACAGCGAGGTGATCATCGCCGTCGGATGCTGTCGTCGCACCGCGTCGCCGACTGGCACGGCGGTCTCCTGGGCCCACGCCGTCATCCGCTCCCGGACCATCGGGCCGGCCGCCAACAGATCGCCGTCGCTGGCCGCCATGGCCTCGCGGACGGCACCGGCGAGACGCGGTCCGAGATCCAGCTCGGGCGGGAGGACTTCGCAATGCATCCCAACGGCCTGAAGCAGACGCGCCACCGCGCCATCGCCAATAAAGCGGATGTCATGGCCGCGGCCGCGCAGCGCGAGCGCCGCCGCAACGAGCGGCGGCAGGTCACCGCCCGCGCCCGCGGTCGCGACAACGAGAAGGTCCGCTGGCCGACGCGCGGTCATCGATTTCTTTCCGAGCGCACGAAGAGCGCGGTACCGATCACGATGAAGCCGAGGAGTGACGCCGCAATCACTACGACGTTGAGGGCAAGCGGCGACGTCGCCGGAGCCACGAGGCCAACCTGGGTCCCGTAGTAGACGTTACGGATGAGTTCCACGGCGTAGCGCATCGGCGAGAGCGCCGACAGCGCCGCCAGCACGGGCGGCAGGTTGTGGATGGGGTTAAAGACGCCGGCCAAGAAGAACTGCGGCAACATGACGAACGGAAAGATCTGGTTGGCCGTCCGCTGGCTCGCGATGTTCGACAGGATGAGCAGCCCGAAGGCGCCACCGTAGATGGCCATTGCAAGCAGAATCGGCAGGAGCGCGACCATAACGGTCAGGGAGACGGGCACGCCGATCAGCGCCGCCACCACAAGGATCGCGAGCGCCTGCGGTAGGGCCACGAGCGATTCGCCGATGATTTTGCCCGCGACGATCGAGTAGCGTGAGATCGGCGACACGAAGATCTCCTGGCTGAAGTCCTCCTCACGGTCGGCAATGAGTGAGATGAGCCCGAGCGCGGCCGACTGCCATACGGTCTGGGCCAGGACCCCGGTGAACACGAAGGTGGTCAGGTTCAGGCCGCCCGGCGATCCGTAACCGGCCTGGAGCATCGGTCCCAGCAGGAGGACGAGCGTCAGCGGCAGCGCGAAGTCGGCCACGATCCGCAGCCGATCGCGCAGGAGCTTCACGAAGTCGCGGTGGGCGATCACCGCAACCGCCGACAGCTCACTCATCGGATCGTCCCACGATCTCGAGGTAGGCGTCCTCGAGGCTCGGCGCGTGCGTCCGGACCAGCGTCAGCGGCGTCTCGATGGCGCGGAGCGTGGCATGGGTCGAACGTCCCTCGATCGGGATCTGGAAGGGGCCGCTGCCAGCCAGCGGCAGGCCGAGCCGGCCGAGCTCATCGGTCAGGCGGCGCCGATCCGCGGCATCCACCAGCAGGTATTCGCGCGCGATCTCGGCCTTGAGCGCCTCCGGAGTCCCGGTCGCGGCGATGCGGCCGTGATTAAGGATGCACGTCCGGTCCGCCTGCTCGGCCTCCTCGAGGTAATGGGTGGTCAGCACGATCGTCGTCCCACTCTCGCGGCGGACGGTTGTGAGGTACTGCCATAGAGTCCGACGGCTCGGGGCGTCGAGCCCGGCGGTCGGCTCGTCGAGGAATAGGACCTTGGGTCGGTGAATGAGGCTGCGCACGATTTCCAGCTTGCGCAGCATGCCCCCGGAGTAGGTCCGAATCGGGTCGAAGATCTCGCGCGTCAGGCCGAGAAGCGCGGCCGACTCTTCGACCTGGCGGCGATAGGCGGGTGCCATGAGCCGGTATATCGGGGCATATGAATAGAGCCCGTAGAGGATGGCGTGGAAACGCACGTTCTCCTCGGCGGTCAGGTTTCGATCGAGGCTCGGGCGTTGGAAGATGATCCCGACCTTGCGCCGCACTGCCGCGGCCTCGGCGACCACGTCGTGGCCGTCGATCAAGGCACGGCCGGCGGTCGGGGCTAGCGTCGTGGTCAGGATCGATAGCGTAGTCGTCTTGCCGGCGCCGTTCGGGCCGAGGAGCGCAAAGAACTCGCCAGCCTCGACCTCGAAGTCGATGCCGTCGACGGCATTCCGCTTCGCCTTGCGGTAGCGCTTGACTAGGCTCTCGACACGGATCATGCCGATAGTGTCCACGAATTCCTAAGCCCCCCGTCCAGATGGGAGGCTCAGCTCGTCGTTGCTCGCCATGCCTGCGCGAACAGCCCGCCCATGACCCGCACCGTGGTCGGGAAGGGATGGATCGTATCGGCTAGGACGTCGAGCGGCGTCTGCGTCTTGATCGCGAGGATGGCCTCACCGATCGCGTCCGCCGCCCCGGGCGCGGCGATGAAGGCGCCGAGGAGTACACGCTCGCGGCGATCGATGACGATCGACACATGACCCGCGGCCTCCGCGATGTAGCCCGGCGCGGTCGTCGCGTAGTCGGCGGTCTCCTCAAAGGCATCGTGGCCCCGGTCGAGCGCCTCATGGAGCTGCAGGCCGACGCCGGCCGTCTGCGGATCGGTATAGGTGGCGTGGGGGATCGCTCGGAGATCTGGTCGCACGTCCTCGCCGAGCGCGATCCGGGCGACCATTTCGCCCTCGTAGACGGCAAGATGGGTGTGCATCTCCGGTCCTACTGGGTCGCCCGCGACGTACACCCCGTCCGCAATCCGCAGCTGGTCGTCAGGCTGGAGGCGACCGTCGTCGAGGCGGACGCCGACCGACTTGAGGCCTAGGCCCTCGAGCGGCGGCGTGCGTCCGATCGCGAGCAGGGTCTCGTGGCCCTCGACACGCGTCGCGTCGGAAAGTTCGACGAGGTGAGCACCGTCACGCCCGGCGCCCGCACGCACACGGATGGCTCGTGATCCGGTCCGGATGTCGACGCCATCCCGACGGAGGGCGGCGTCGAGGGTGGCCGAGCTGCGGGGATGGTCCCTTGGGTTGATCCGCTCGTGCGGCGACACCAGGACCGTGGGCACGCCGTAGCGGGCATAGACCTGGGACATCTCGACGCCGGTTGGACCTGCGCCCAGGACGACTAGGCTCCGTGGCAGCTCACGAGCCGTGGTCGCCTCTCGGTTGGTCCAGGGGCGGATCTGGTCGAGGCCATCGATGTCGTCCGGGATGGTCGAGTTCGAGCCGACCGCGACGACGATCGCCCGGGCGCCAAGGAAGCGAACCCCGTCCGCGGTCCGAACGACGACCCGCCCGGGTCCCTCGATCCGAGCCTCGCCGCGGATCACGACCGCGCCAGCGGCCTCGAGGTCGGTAACGTGGCCGCTGTCGTCGGGCCAATCGCGGGGCTGCTCGCGGACGATCATCCAGTCGCGGAAGTCCGAGGCTCGTTGCCACGGATAGCCTCCGCACAGGTGATGGCTGGCGGCTGCGTGGAGGAGAGCTTTGGAGGGCATGCAGGCCCAGAACGGGCATGATCCGCCGAATAGCTCGCGGTCGATGATCGCAACGCTGCCTCCCAGCTTGCGGGCCAGCTGGGCCGCCGCTTGGCCAGCCTCGCCGGCGCCGATGATCACGAGGTCGTAGGTTTCATCCACTGTCATCACTCCGCGGGGCGAGACCCCGATTATCTCCGGGGACCAATACGGCTTGCCGTATCTATCTTCTGTCGATAGTATCTCAGCATGAACCAGCCTCTCCTTCCCTCGGTCGACCCCGCCGGCCTGCTCCGCGAAGCGGCGTTCGCCGTGCTCATCCGCGACCGGCGGCCGGCTCGACTCGACGATCTGACCCGCTCGACGGGCTTGGAGCCGGCGGCGGTCCGTGATCTCACCGCGACGCTCGCCGCAGCCGGATGGCTCGATCTGGACGAGGCCGGTCGTATCACGGGCGCGGCGGGCCTCTCGCTCGCGACCGGGCCGCACAAGCTGACGCTCGGAGGGACGCCGTTCCGAACGTGGTGCGCCTATGACGCGTTGGGGATCGCCACGGCACTCGGGGCCGATGCGCTCGTCGAGACCGCCTGTGGGCAATGCAGCGAACGGATCAGCATCCAATTTCACGACGGCGTGCCCGAGCGAGCCGGTCCGGAGCGGCTCTGGCTGGCCGACGGTGGCGAGGATCTGCGCGGCTCCTTCTGCACGCCGACCGTGCTGCTCTGTGGCGACGCGCACGGAGCGGCATGGGCAGAGGCACAGGCCGGTCGTGGACGACTGCTCGACATTGCCGAAGGCGCGCGCCAGGGTGGCTCCGAGTGGGCAGGCTGCGCCCAGGCGACCAGGAGACAGGCATGACCAGCAACCTGCCGGTCGCGGCCACCAAGCCGGCACTGGACCGACCCGAAGTGCTCGCCACGTTCTTCCAGGCGCTCGCCGACCCGACCCGCGTACGAATCCTGGAGCTGCTCGCCGAGAGCCCGATGACGGTGTCCGAGCTCGTGTCGGCGCTTGGGCTGGCCCAGGGACGCGTGTCGTCGCACCTGACCTGCCTGCGCTGGTGTGGCTACGTCCGGGCCGAGGTCGACGGTCGCTTCAACCGTTACACGCTCATCGACGACCGGATCCGCGAGATCGTGCGCCTCGGCGAATCGATCGTCATCGACAACGCCGATCGCCTGACGTCGTGCCTCGTGCTCGCGACGGAGGAGCCGTGATGAGCCAGATCGTGGAGTTGCTGTGGTTCTCGGACTGCCCGAATCACGCGGCGGCACGGGCACTGCTCGAAAAGGTCATCGCCGACGTCGCTCCAGGGACCCCGATCCGAGAGGTCGATGCCACGGATCCGACGACCGCTGCAAGCCTGCGCTTCCCGGGCTCGCCGACGATCCGCGTCAACGGCAGCGACGTCGACCCTGGCTACGCTGACCCCGGCGACTACACGCCACGCTGCCGCCTGTACCGCACAAGCGACGGGCTACGCGGCTTACCTGAACAGAACTGGATTGAGGACTCCCTCCGCGAAGGCCACGCTTTCACCTACTGAAAATGGGAGTCGCGAAACCGCGAGCGGGCTTCTGACACCGTGAGGGCCGCCATCAATGGCGGCGATCAGGCGGGCTCGATCTTTGGCGCCCTCGCGGTCGCCAACGAGAGTCGCCTGCTGATGCCATGACGGGCGCGTGCCGGACAAGGCATTCGTCACAAAGTTAATTGGGGATGAATTTTCCCCTTCGCGGCGGCAGGGGCCAAAGCTAGGTAGTCACCCTGCCGTCGAGCGCTCACCTACACTTGGCCGATGCCGACCTGCGCGTCCTGCAGCGCGAGCAACGCCGATGATTCACTGTTCTGCGTCAGATGCGGGTCCGCCCTTGAGGGGCCTGCCGCAGCGATGCGTGAGATCCGCAAGATCGTCACCGTCCTCTTCACGGATATCACCGGCTCGACCGCCATGGGCGAGCTTCTCGATCCGGAGTCTCTGCGGCGGGTGATGAGCCGCTACTTCGTGACCATGCGAGAGGTCCTCGAACGCCACGGCGGCACCGTCGAAAAGTTCATCGGGGACGCGATCGTGGCCGTCTTTGGGGTCCCCTCCCTCCACGAGGACGACGCGCTTCGCGCCGTGCGGGCCGCGGCGGACATGCGGGCTGCCCTTGCTGCGCTGAACGAGGAGCTGCAGATGGACTGGGGCGTCACGATTGCCGTGCGCACCGGGGTCAACACCGGAGAGGTGGTGGCTGGTGACCGGGTCGCGGGGGAGGCACTGGTCATCGGTGATGCGGTGAACGTCGCGGCTCGCCTTGAGCAGGCCGCCGCCCCGGGCGAAATCCTCCTCGGAGCGTCCACCTATTGGCTCGTCCGCAATGCGGTGGTGGTCGAGCCGGTCGACGAGCTCATGCTGAAGGGCAAAGCCGGCCCGACTGCTGGCGTGCGCCTCATGCAGGTGCTCGCGGGAGTCGAGCCGTTCGCCCGCCGCCTCGACTCCCCCATGGTCGGCCGCGATCGACAGCTCGATTCCCTGCGCCGGGCATTCGAGGGCGTGGCGGCTGACCGCGCCTGCCACCTGTTCACGATTCTCGGGACCGCCGGTGTCGGCAAGTCGCGGCTGGTGGAGGAATTCGTCAAGGACGCTTCTGGAAGGGCCGAGGTTCTCCGCGGGCGGTGCCTCTCGTACGGACAGGGCATCACATTCTGGCCGATCGCCGAGGTCGTGAAGGGCGCGGCTGGCCTGCAGGACTTCGACGAGCCGGAGGGCGTCGAGCGCAAGATCGCCGACCGCCTGGTCGGTGACGAGTATGCCGCGGCGATCGCCAATCGTCTGGCGCAGGTGATCGGCGTGGCGTCTGGCTCTGCTCCGCCCGAGGAGGCCGAATGGGCGGTGCGGCGGCTGCTGGAGACACTGGGCTCCCAAGACCCCGTTGTCGTGGTCTTCGATGACATTCACTGGGGCGAGCCAGCCTTCCTGGACGTGATCGACCACGTGGCCGACTCGGCGCGGGACGCGTCGATTCTGCTCATCTGCACGGCGCGCCCCGAGTTCCTCGATTCACGAGCGGGCTGGGCGGGCGGCAAGATGAACGCGACCTCGATCCTGCTGGAGCCGCTCAGCGACGCCCAGAGCAAATCTCTCATGTCGAACCTGCTCGGCGCGACAGATCTGGCCGATGACGTTCGCACGAGGATCGTGGATGGCGCCGAAGGCAACCCACTCTTCGTGGAGCAGATGCTTGCGATGCTGATCGACGATGGCCTGGTCCACTCCGAGGAAGGGTATTGGGCCGTCACCGGCGACAAGGTGGCAATCTCCGTACCGCCCACGATCGCGGCGCTTCTGTCGGCGCGGCTCGATCGGCTAGAGCCGGAGGAGCGCGACCTCATGGGGCGCGCGTCTGTGGTCGGGAAGGTGTTCTACCGCGGTGCCGTTCGCAAGCTGTCGAGCGAGTCGCAGAGCGATCGGATCGATGTGCACCTGCAGGCGCTGGTGCGCAAGGACCTCATCCGGCCAGACCGATCTACCCTTCCGAGCGAGGATGCCTTCCGGTTCCGCCACAGCCTCGTCCAGGAGTCCGCATACGGCGCGCTGCCAAAGAGCCAGCGCGCGGACCTTCACGAGCGATGCGCTGACTGGATGGAACGAGCCGCCGGAGACCATGCTGAGGAACAGGGCGAGATCATCGGCTACCACCTGGAGCAGGCCTACCGCTATCGGCTGGAGCTGGGTGCAGTCACCGACGAGCACCGGGCGATCGCCCGTCGGGCAGCGGCGCGCCTGTCGTCAGGCGGGACCCGGTCTTTTGCGCGCTCGGATTTCCCATCCGCCATCAACCTGCTCGCGCGCGCGGCGGCGTTGCTCCCTGGCGAGGACCCCGCTCGCATCGCGCTCCTGCCTGACCTGGCGAGCGCGTTCGAGGAGGCGAGCCGAAGCGGCGAAGCAGACCCGGTCTGGGCGGAGGCGGTCGATGGTGCACGCACCCTTTCCGACGACCGCCTGCTGGCCCATGCCACGGTCCAGCGCTGGCGTTGGCGGCTCGAGCGCTCAGATGATGTCGAGGAGGCCGCGCGCGATGCGCGGTGGGCAATGAGCATCTTCGAGGCGGCCGGGGATGATCGTGGCCTGGCTCGCGCCTGGCGCCTGCGCGGCGACATCGGCTGGGAGTGGAGACGGCGGGCCGCAGAGGAGGAAGAGGCCGTCGAACACGCCCTGGCTCACGCACGAAAGGCCGGCGATGCCTTCGAGGAGTACGACTGCTTCGCAGCGCTTGCCCGATCCGTCGTCCGTGGCCCGACGCCCGCGCAGGCTGGGATCGATCGGTGCGCAGAGCTGCTGCTGCAGTACAACGACCAGCGGGCCGTCGAGGCCCAGCTGTGCCACGCGCTGGGGCACCTCAACGCCCGGCTCGGCGCCTTCGACCAGGCTCGAGAGTTCGCGACCCGCTGCCGTGCCTTCTACCGAGACACCGGACAGCAGACAGTCGTCGCCTACATCGTGGAGGTGCTCGGTGACATCGAGATGCTCGCCGGTGACCCGGCAGCAGCAGAGCGCATCCTTCGTGAGGGCAACGACGCACTCGAGGCCCGCGGCGAAAAGAGGGCATTTCTCGCCGCCTTCCTTGCTCGCTCGATCTGCAGCCAGGAGCGCTGGGATGAGGCGGAGCCATACGCGACGCGGGCCGCGTCGGAAGGGCGTTCAGTGTTCGCCCCGCTGGGGAAGGGCTCACTAGCGCGCGTCAGGGCGCACCAGGGGCGCGTTGCCGAGGCAGAGCTTCTCGCGCAGGAAGCGGTCGCGGAGCTCGAGGGAACGGACTTCCTCACCGACCGCGCCGATGTCCTGACCGACGCAGCCGATGTGCTTGTGGTGGCCGGGCGACCCGGCGAGGCGGCAGATGCGCTGGACCTGGCCCTGACCCTCTACGAGCAGAAGGGAGACACGGTCACCCCACCACGGATCCGGGCTGCGCTCGCCGAAATCCGCCCGACGGAGGGGGTCCGTTAAGCGCTTCACGCGCCACCAGCATTTCCAATTTCCTCAACGCGGACACCGTCCATTCCTGCTGACGCACTATGGCTGTGGTGTCTTCGATGGCTCGTCTCCGTGCTGCTCTGCGGTGTTCGTGCGGTCGCGCTCTGCGGTGGCCGATCCCGCGCGAAGATGTGCGGGCGCGGCTGCATCCGGATTCGTAGCAGCGCCGGTTGTCCGGGTCGCCGACACACTCGAGGCGACGCTGACGACAAACGGAACCAGGTAGGTGAATGCGATCGGTAGGATGTGTGCGGATTGAATGCCCCCGCGCATGAACTCCGACCCGTGATTGACGACGGTCAGGATGCTCCCGACGAGCAGCGATGTCAGCGTCGCGCGCCGCATGATTCCGCGGCCGGTCAGTTTCCGGATCCAGCTTTCGACCTCAGCCATCGCCTTGCCAGTGTGCGCCTTGAACTCGCGGCGCACCCGCACTGGTCACCTGCATCCCAAACTGGTCGACGCAGGCGCCGCTGGGACGGATTCAACAACATCTTGGTTGCAGCACCACCGGCCTCGTGCGCGTGCTCTCGCGCCGTCGACGCGACCCGATCGGCTAGGTTTGCACCCGCCAAGCGGACTCGTTGGCGAGCTGCGGAACGAGGTTCGCATCCTCGCCGCTGCGGTCAGCGGCTGGGCCCTGCTGCAAGGACCCCCGCAGGTCGGCGACTCCCTACTTCAGGACGAGCGGCGCCGCTGCAATGGCGTGCTTCATCCCCGTGTCCCACAGCACGACCGTGTGATAGCTCATCGCGTTGGCTGTCATCGCGGCAGGGACCTTGAAATCCTGCATACCCGATGCGCCCTTGAGTGGTCCGAGGTCGACGATCTTTGTTTGATCGATGTCGGCGTCCCGAGTTACGTCTGAATTCGGGACCAGGATCACGTTCGTGTGCTGCGCGCTATCGACCTTGAAGTCCTCAAACACAATCGAGAAGCTCCCGTCGGCGAGGTGTTCCAGGGCGACGGTGCCGGTGGCGTCCGCATCGACTCGATGGAACGTCCCGGTTGCGACCGTGACGGGCCCGGATGCCGCCGCACTGGGCGATGCAGTTGCGGCGCCCGAAGCGCTCGCTGAGGCCGACGCGCTGGAGGTCGCGCCCGCCGAGCAGCCGGCCAGAGCGGCGGTGGCGAGGATCGCCAGCGCCCACCCGACAATGCGATGCATACCGACCTCCCACTTGGTTCCAGTCCGCCAACGATGGACCGCGACCGTAACGATCCGATGAAGGCGCGGCCTGGCACGCTGAGCGTTCCTGGACCCTGCAGATGAAACGGCACAGGTCCCGCGTGACGGGCCGCAGGACGTCGAGTTTCCGCCTCGGCGCGACGGTCTAGCAGCCCTTCCGCGTCCACTGTGAGAGGCCGGAAACGGTAGGTCGGACACCGTGTTCTGGCTGCGCAGGCCTCAACCACCCACGGAGATGGCCGGAGTATCCGCGAGCCGGCGCCCCAGAAGAGTAGGGCTCATTGAAAGCCGGGTCTTTCTAGGCAAGCGAGCGTGGACTATGCTGGCCTTCCGCCATGCAGCAAGCCGACATGGTTGTTACCAAGAGGAAGCTGGCGCTTCTAAGGGGAGTGCCGCTCTTCCAGAATCTCGACTCATCGCATCTCCACCGGCTGGCCGAGCTGACGACGGATGCTCATGCAGCCGATGGCAAGGTGCTCATGCACCAGGGCGAGAGCGGCGATGAGTTCTTCGTCGTTCTGAGGGGCAATATCGTCATCGAGCGCGAGGGCCAGCGGCTTGCCCGCCTCGGACCGGGCGACTTCCTCGGCGAGATCGCACTGATTGACGGCCGCCCGCGCACCGCCACCGCCACCGCCGATGGCGACGCCGACCTTCTCGTACTCGACCACCGGCATTTCGAAACGCTGCTTGATGAGTTTCCCGGCGTCGGCCGCCACGTCGCGCGAACGCTCGTCGACCGCATCCGCCGCACCGTGACCGTGCCGCAATTCGGAATCTTTGCGCAAGGCACGTTTGCGCACGCGTTCGTTGAGTGGGACCTGCGCCCGAACGTCAACCTGCTCGAGGTTGCCTCGGTCCTGGGGCGGCTGCGTGGGCCAAGCGTCGCGGCCGGCGGAGTGAATTTGGTCCTCGCCTTCGGCGCCGATCTCTGGCGTGCTCTCGCCCCTCGCGATGTGCCGGCCGGGCTCGGGCCCTTCCAGCCGATAAGCAAGCTCGGCGGCCACCACGCGCCGGCCACCCAGCACGATCTCTGGCTGTGGATCAACGGGAGCTCACAAGACGTGGTGTTCGAGCACACTCGCGCTGCGGCCGGGGCGATCGAGGCGGTGGCCCAGGTCGCTGACGAGCAGATTGCCTTCGTCCATCGCGACAGTCGGGACCTGACAGGCTTCATTGACGGCACCGCTAACCCGCCCCTGCTCGAAGCTCCGATGGCGGCACTCGTTCCCGATGGTCAGCCGGGCGCAGGCGGCAGCCACGTGCTGGCCATGCGCTGGGTGCACGACCTCGAGGCCTTCGAGGCGCTCTCGATCACCGAACAGGAACGAATCTTCGGCAGAACCAAGGCGGACAGCATCGAGCTGGTGGATGAGGCAAAACCGCCGACGGCCCACATCGCCCGCGTCGAGATCGAGGACGACGCCGGTGTTGAGCTGCCGATCTACCGCCGCAGCGTGCCATACGGAACCGTTGCCGAGCACGGGCTCTACTTCGTCGCGTTCTCCGCTGATCGCTCGCGCTTCGAAACGATGCTGGGTCGCATGTTCGGGACCCTTGGCGATGGCGGGCATGATCGCCTGACCGATTTCTCGCGCCCCGTCAGTGGCGCCTTCTACTACGCGCCGCCGCTCAACCTTCTTTCTGACCTCGCCGAATCGGCGACCCTCGAGCCGGACGTTGAGCGTCGCGGCTGAGGGGTTGTTGATGCCTTTACGGTTCCGCGCTGGCCATCACAATCTCGGCCTTGGGTCCGCAGTCAGTGGGCTTGTCGCTTTCGCGATGCCGATCGGGTCGGGGCATGGGTCGGACGGCCGCTTGGGTCAGCGTTTCGCGCCGACGAACTCAAGGGCTTCGGTCGCAAGCTCCAGCCAACTCTCTTGCCTCGTCGCATCCAGACTAACCCACTCCTTCATTGGCCGACCCTTTCCGGCATCAAAGGGGTCGCCGTGTCCGGATGTGATCAGCTCAGCTACACGCAGCCGCGGCAGCTTGAGCACAAGCCGTCCACGGCTCACCATGGCGAGTATTCGTCCATTGACCCGCAGCGCCGAGGAGCCGAACCGCTGGGCTGAAGCGTCTCCTGCTTCCG
>Ga0070708_100000576_pt1 | contig 27492 bp, 22 predicted proteins | sample KBSK5503metaG_FD_65469 | JGI IMG/M metagenome (GOLD analysis project Ga0070708, IMG submission 65469) | Corn, switchgrass and miscanthus rhizosphere microbial communities from Kellogg Biological Station, Michigan, USA - KBS K5-50-3 metaG | ecosystem: Host-associated > Plants > Roots >... | reverse complement strand
CCGGCGAACGATCCCTCGAGTCGCGTGAGCATGGCGTTTACGGTCAAGCTCAGCCGCGACAACTCGTCATTGCTCGTGTCCGCCGGGAGACGCCGGTGAAGGCTACGACCGTCCGTGATCGCCTCGACCTCGTTGATCAGTTGGTCGACGGGGCGAAATGCGCTGCCCACGACCAAATACGCCACCACCATCGACACGAGGAAAATGATCGGGGCGACCACGATCATCGTTCCGACCAAGAGCGTCGTCGGCAGATCGGCGGTGTCGGTCGGAAGCGCCGCGACGACGCGAGAGATGTTCCCACCGACAAGCACGTTGTGTCGGGTCACCTCGAGCAGGTGCATCGAGTCGCCGCGCACGGGGACAATGACGCCGCCCGCCTCGTCCGTCAGCGGCAAGACGCTACGCAGGAGCGCCGTCTGGTCGTCGCCCGACAACAAACGCATGAGCGCCGACGTGTACAGCAGCTTGCCCGCTTGGTCGAGCACCATGAAGTAACCCGGGAGCGGATCCAGCACGTCGGCTAGTTCCTTCGTGCCCTTGATGACCGGGGTCGGACCGCTCGTCGAATCGACGAACGTCAGCCGTTTCGACGCCAGCTGCGCGCTCTGAATTGTGTAGAGCACATTGTCGGCAACGCGAAACGCCTCTTGGCCGAGCTGAAGCTGAATGGCCTCCTTCGATCGGCCAATTGCGAGCGCCACGCCGAACGCCACCATCGTCCCGAGTAGGACAACGGCGTACGATATCGTGAGGCGAGCGCGCGTCGAAGGCATGAGTGTCTCAACCGTCCTTGATCATGTAACCCACTCCGCGCACCGTGGTGATCAACCGCTTCTGATGCTTGGCATCGATCTTCTTCCGAAGATGATTGATCACTACGTCGACGATATTGGTGCCCGGATCAAAGTGATACCCCCAAGCGTACTCGGTGATCAGGGTTCGGCTCATGACGCGGCCGGCGTGGCGCATCAGATACTCGAGCACGGTGTACTCCTTCGGTGTGAGATCGATCAGCGCACCGCTTCGCCTCACCTCGCGGGTCGCCTGATCGAGCACCAAGTCGCCCACGGTGAGCACCAGCGACGCCAGGGCGCGTGGCCGGCGCGCCAGCGCCTCGACGCGGGCGAGCAGCTCCTCGAACGCGAACGGCTTGGTGACGTAATCGTCGGCGCCGGCGCGGAGGGCGGTCACCTTGGCGTCAACCGCGTCTTGCGCCGTGAGGACCAGCACGGGCCGCTCGAACCCGCGCCCGCGCAACGCGTTCAACACATCGAGCCCCGATTTCCCCGGCAAACGCATGTCGAGCACGACGAGATCGTACGCCTCCGAGCCAGCGCGGCGCTCTCCCTCTTCGCCGTCGGCGACCAGGTCAACCGACCAGCGATGTTCCTCCAACCCACGCTTGACGTACTGGCCCACCGTGGGATCGTCTTCGATGACAAGGATGCGCATTCTTGAAACTACAGGGTAGAGGGTTGACGGTTGAGGGTAGAGAGAATGTGCGCGGCGCGTTGCGCCGCTCAACCGCATTTGGCCCAACCATGCCGTTAGGCGCCGAAGGCGCCATCCTCCCCTCCACCCTCGACCCTCCACCCTCACCCCTGCTTCATCGGCCTCTGGAATCCGTACTCCCGAATCTTTCTGTACAGCGTCTTGGACGAGATGCCGAGTAGTTTGGCCGCTTTCCCCTGGTGCCAGTGGGTCTGGGTCAGAATCGCTTCGATGTGCTGTCGCTCCAGGTCCGCGAGCGTGGTCGCCGAGCCAACGGCGGCGCGCGATGCCGACGGGGCCGTGGCCAGCGGGAGGTCCTGCGCGCGAATCTCGTTGGGGCTGTCGCGGTTCAGCAACGCGACGCGCTCGATGACGTTGCGCAGCTCGCGGATGTTTCCCGGCCACGGGTACTCCTGCAACAGCGCGAGCGCGTCGGCACTGAATCCCGGCGCGGTCGGACCGGCCAAGTGCGTGAGGAAATGCTGGGCGAGCAGCGGGATGTCGACCGCGCGCTCGCGAAGGGGCGGCAGTCCCACGGTGACGACGTTCAGCCGATACAGCAGGTCCTCGCGGAATCGTCCGTCGCGAACGGCCTGCTCGAGGTCGTGGTGGCTCGACGTAACCAGCCGGACGCCGATGTCCACTTTCTGCGTTCCACCGACACGGAAGAAGCTCCCGTGCTCGAGCGCGCGCGCGACCTTGGATTGCAGCTTGGGCGTCAGCAAGCCGACGTCGTCGATAAACAGCGTTCCATTCGCCGCGAGCTCGATCAGTCCCGCCTTGCGAGCGATCGCGCCGCTGAATGCTCCACGCTCATGCCCGAACAGCTCCACGTCGAGCACGTTTTCGGCCATCACGCGACTGTCCGCTTCGACAAGGGGACCGACGCGTCCCGACAACCGGTGGATCGCGCGAGCGAGTAGTCGCTTCCCTGTTCCCGACTCGCCAGTGATCAGCACGGGCGAATCGGTCGTCGCAACGCGCTCGAGCAGCGACAACACGGCGTGCATGGGTGCGTACTGTGTTACCACCTCGGGCGTAGCGTCGACGCGCGAGAGTCGTGATTGCAAATACCGGTTCTCTCGCGCGAGTTGACGCTTCTCCCACGCGCGTCGCACGAGCACGTCGATCTCGGCCATCCGATACGGCTTCGCCATGTAGTCGTACGCGCCCAACTTCATCGCGGTGATTGCCGTCTCGACCGTGCCGTTGCCCGTGATGATGATCACTTCGGGCGGATCCGGCTCGGCGCGCAAATGGCGGAGCGTCTCGAGACCGTCCATCTCCGGCATCACGATGTCGACGAGCGCGACGTCGAAGGCTTCGCTGCGAACGGCCTGCAAGGCCGCTTTTCCATCGCCGACGCACACGACGTGATGTCCGCGGCCGCGCAGAAACGTCGAGAGTATGTGGGCGAGATTCTCCTCATCTTCGGCGACGAGGACCTGGATCCGCCCACTTTGGACTTGTTCGCTCACGGCTCCCCGGCCGGTAAGAGAATTCGAAATACGCTCCCTTCATCCACCACGGTGTCGACCTCGATCCGTCCGCCGTGCTCGGTGACGATCGCGTAGCAAATCGAGAGACCGAGTCCGGTCCCGCGCGGCGGCGATTTCGTCGTGTAGAACGGCTCGAAAATCTTCGTCCGATCACTGCTGCGAATGCCGTGGCCATGATCGATCACCTCCGCGACAACGAGTCGCTGGTCGTCATCGTTGCGCGTGCGGAGCGAGATCACACCCTTGTCCTCGATCGCGTCGAGTGCGTTGAGCAAGAGCGCCATGAAGACTTGAATCAGCTGTTCCTCGTTCGCCCACACCGGACGCAGCGCCTCGCCCGCGTCGACGCCGACGTCGACCCGGCGAAACCGCGGGTGGTGTTTCACCAGCTCGAGCGTCTGCTCGATCACGACGTTCAAATCGACCATCGCCTTCGTTTTGGGCTTCGGCCGGCTGAAGTCGAGGAGGCCGTCGGTGATGCCCTTGCAGCGATGAACTTCGCGTTCGATCAGCGCGAGCGATTTTCGGATTGTGGCGGCATCCCGGATCGGATCGAGCGTCCCCTCGTCCAGCCCGAGGATCAGGCTCTCGGCGCAGGCGCCGATCGTCGCCAGTGGATTGTTGATCTCGTGCATCACGCCGGCGGCGAGCGTACCGATCGCCGCGAGCTTTTCCGCTTGGGCGAATCGCTCCTCGGCGTGGCGCCACTCGGTGATGTCTTCACCGATCGTGATCACGTGGGTGACGTCGCGGTCGTCGAGATGCATAGGGATCTTCGTCAGACGATACGTTCGCGCATCGCCGAACGCTGTCGACTCGATCGGGAACTGCTGCATCTGCCCCGTCTCGAACACGCTCTCGAATTCCCTGCGGAGAAGTTCGGCCGGTTGGCGATGAAGGATCTCGAAGATCGTCCGTCCAATCGCCTCTTCGCGTGACACGCCCTGCAGGCCGACCTCGCGCACACGATTCCACGCCTGAATGCGATACGCGCGGTCGATGACGTAGAGCCCGACCGGGAGAGAGTCGATGATCTTCTCGGTGAATCGGCGCTGGTTGTCGATCTCTCGCGTGCGTGCCGCGACCTCGGCCTCGAGCCGATGCGCGTATTCGGCGTCTCGCAACGCGGGAGCGAGCAGGTCGGCGACCGCCGAGACGAATATCTGATCCTCCGCGACCAGCTCCCGCCCCGGACGCGCCGACAATGCACCGAGCTCCTGGCGACCGGCGAGGAGACGCGCCACGACGACGTTGTCGACGGCAATATCGCCGTGTTGAGCGAGTCTCTCCTCAACCCCCGACGCGGGCGTGGCGTCGCCGCCAGCCGACCACGCGCGCCGAAGGCCGTCCAACCCCCGGAGCCAGAGCGTCGCGTGTGCGCCATCGAGCTCGCTCGCGACCGCTGCGAGAATGCCCGGCATGACCGCACTGACCGAATCGCCAGTCGCGAGCACGGCCGCTATTTCCGCGATCGCTGTGAGCGTTCGCGGAATAGGCTTTGAGGGACGAGCCCTTTGTGTTTGTGCGGCGGGTGCCTCGGACACAGCGTCGGGTCGAGGAAGGCGGGTGGACAAGTTGACCGAGCCGGCACGATTATGACGCGCGCGCCATAACCTCGCAACCCGTACCGGTCAGCCGTTGCTCGCCGCCTCAGACGTTCAGATCGTCAATGGCGGCCAAGATTTCGGAATCGGAACGACGGCGATTCGGACTTTCCTCGACGTGCTCCCATCGGATCACGCCGTCCCCGTCGAGGAGGAAATACGCGCGATTGGAGTAGAATCGATCCTCGAGCAGGACGCCGTACAGCCGCGATACGTCCCGTTTGAAGTCGCTCAGCAGGTCGACCTTCATCGCATGCTTGGCCTTGTACTCCTTGAGTGAATACGTCGAATCCACGCTGATCGGGAGGACGATCACTCCCCGTTCAACGAACCGCGCATCGTCGTCGCGCAGCTCGCACAATTGGGCCGTGCACGTCCCGGAGAACGCCAGAGGAAAGAACGCCAGCAACACGGGTTTGCCTCGCAACGACGAGAGCGTGATCTTCTCGCCGGACGTCGACGGCAACGTGAAGTCCGGTGCCCGCGTTCCGACCGGTGGAATAACTTGTGTTTCAATTGCAGTCATCGAAGGCAGTCTCTCAGAACGAAGGGATCATGAAATCTAGACCCGTGGGCACGCGCACATTGCAGCTTCTGCTTTGGGGCGCTGCGGCCATGCTCTCCGCGAGCGCGTGCGGTCAAAGCGGCTCGGCCATCGGGGCGGCCTCCGCCGCGCCTCAACCCATTGCGGGCGACATCGAGCGCACGACGTTCGATGCAGCGCTTGGGGTACACCTCGACGCGATGACCAAACGGGCGTCGGGGATGTACGTCCAGGACATCACGCCGGGGACGGGCTCGGTGGCGACTCGCGGGCGCACCGTCGTCGTCCGCTACACCGGATGGCTGCCGAGCGGCAAACAGTTCGATTCGGGCGAGATCAGCGTCACGCTCGGCACGAACAAAACGATCGCCGCATGGGAGGAAGGATTGCTGGGTATGCGCGTCGGCGGCAAGCGACGGCTGGTGGTTCCACCGAGCCTCGGTTACGGGGCGCGTGGCGCGGGCGACGATATCCCGCCCAACGCCGTGCTCGTGTTCGACATGGAGGTGACGTCGGTGTTCTGAGATCGCGGTGGCGCGCGCGAACGGCGAGCGCCACATTCGAGCGTCCTCACATGACGAGCCTTTGACATGCCGCTACTTCGGTCGCCCGATTTCATGACCACCACGTCGAACGTTCTCGACGGCTACGACGTCGTGACGACGCACGGTATCGTCCGCGGCATCGTCGTTCGATCGCGCTCGGTGATCGGCCTGCTCGGGGTCAGGTTCCAGACGTTCTTCGGCGGAAACATCTCGTTGCTCGAGGACCTATGCGAGAGTACTCGTTCCGAGGCGTTTTCGAAGGCGATCGAGCACGCGGCGGCGCTCGGCGCGAACGCGCTGATCGCGGTGCGGTACGACGCCACGGAAATCATGCCGGGGGTGTCCGAAGTGCTCTGCTATGGCACAGCCGTCCGCGTCGCCCCGCGCTTGCGCGCACGTCAAGACTAGGAGCGCGAGCGTCCGATCAGCAACGAATGCCGCGGGCGTGCGCATGGGCTCGCAGCTCAGCGGCGATACGCTCGAATTGCCTCGCGAATTCGATGTCGCCGTCGTCGCGAAGATCCGCGGCGATCCAATCCGCCGCCGATACGGCGCGCAGGAGCACGGCCGGCGGAACGCGCGACGGCGCGGTGATTCGTTCCTGCTTGTCTGGGTCTTCGGGTTGCATTGATACCAGCCACATCGTCGGCATCAAGCGCGTAGCGCCATGTTCGGGCGCGATGTCAGCGCGTGCACTTTGCAAGACGCGAGCCCTCCGTTGTGTCGGCGTCGCGACCGCGACGCTAATTCTGTAAATACCGAACGCTCAGGAAGCGACGAGCGGTCAGCCGGGTTGGGCTCAGCCTCCGAGGACGCGGCGCCTCACACGCGTCCAGCCTCAACCGCGTCCCCCACCGATGGCCGATGGATCGGGCGGAGTCGGCCGGATGACACACGAATGATCATCATCCGCGTGCCGGCCGATCGCCAAACCAGCGGTCTGAGCAGAGCGACCGGCAGTTCGCCGACGATCAACAAGACGATCGCAATCTCGAGCGGTTCCGCGCGCGTGCCGAACCCGCGGCGAACAGGCGCGCCGACACGATGGCGGGTCCTTTCGACTCGGCGTGCTTGTCGCGGTAAATGTCAGAACGGCCAGCCCCTTTATTGAAGGGACCGACCGTTCGTGGTTCAATCATGGAGCGTACCGGGATCGAACCGGTGACCTCCTGGTTGCAAACCAGGCGCTCTCCCAGCTGAGCTAACGCCCCCAAGCTTCCCACATGCGTAAATTGAAATCTACGTGCGTTTTGCACGCCGTGGAACGGGTTGTGACGATCCTGGCGCTGCATCACCGTCGCATGCTGATGAGGAGAGCCCTGTGACAACAACCGAAGCCGGCACAACTCGGCATCTGACGATCCGTTGTCAATTCTGTGAGACGTGGAACCGAGTCGATGCCTCGCGCGCGGCCGACCGGCCGAAGTGCGGCAAATGCGGTAAGCCGATGTTGCTCGATCGACCGATGTACCTGAACGACGAGACCTTCGCTCGCACGATCGCCGAGAGCGACGTCCCCGTTCTCGTCGACTTCTACGCGGACTGGTGCGGGCCCTGCAAAACGATGGCGCCGCACGTCGACGAGCTGGCGCGCGAGCGACAGGGTTCGGCGTTGGTCGCCAAGCTCGACACGGACCGCTCACAGCGAACGGCGTCCGGGTTCAACATCCGTGGCATTCCCACCGTGATCGTATTCAAGAATGGTAAAGAGGCCGCCCGACACACTGGCGCCGTTCCCAAGAGAGTGCTCGAGGATCTCCTGGCGCGGGCCTGACGCGTCCGACCTACTCGTGCGCGGGCAGCGGCTCCATCGTGTCCGGGTTTACCGGCACTTGGACTTCGTCACGGTACGGAGAGCTGACCAGCGTCACGCGCATCCGCGGGAAAGCATCCATGAACGCGGTGTAGCACCAGCCCCACGCGCCGGCATACAACAACAGGACGCCGATCTCCCAGAGGCCGAATGGCAGCTCCGGCACAACGCCGTAGCCGGACGGATAGACCTCGATGTAGCGCATGAGCCACATTCCGACCAGGCTCGAGACCGCGAACAGCGCCAGCGTCGGCTTGAACAGCTTCGCGGCACGCGAGAGCAACCCGAAGAATGGCGCGAAGAACACCAAGATCACCGACGTGACGGTGACCCATTTCCACGGCGAGATCAGCCGCAGACGCATGTGGTGCGTCTCCTCGCCCAGGTTGCCATACCAGATCACTAAATACTGGCCGAAGGTGAGGTAGCCCCAGAACGCCGTGAACGCGAAGCAAAGCTTGCCGATGTCGTGGAAATGCACCTCCTGAATAAGGCCATCGGCCGAGGCCAGGAATCGATTCCACGCCATGATCAGCAACGCGAACAGCATCAGCGCGCACAGCCACGCGCCCATGAAGAACCACCAGCTGTACAGCGTGCTCTGGAAATGCAGGTTCAGGCCCATCGACAGGTCCCACGAGAGCACGGACCAGCCCATCGCAAACACAATGACCGAGGCCACGGCAAGCTTGCCCTGGAGCGAATGGGTCGAGTGAAGCTCACGACGCTCTTCCCCGAAGCCACTGCGCATGCGTGACCGGATGCTCGCGGCCCAGCTCGCGCCCCACTCTGGAACGCGCCCGACGTCGAGCCGCAGCGAGGTATAGATGTACCAAATCCCCAAGCCGACCATGAAGGCGAGGATCGCGATGTCCCGAGTCGCCAGGAACACGGGGTTGAAATAGGTCGCCTTCTCCGGTGAGGGATACGCCTCGTGCGTCCACGGAAAGACGTAGTTGCGGCCGGCCACCAGTGTCAGCAGAAAGAACACGAACGCGACGGGAAGGAACGCCACGTAGCCTTCCATGAATCGAATCACGTGCCGCGACCAGCGGGCTGTCGTGATCCGCTGGACGGCGACGAACGTCACGCCCGCCTGAGACAGCGCGGTGAAGAACAGCCAGTTCGCGTGAAACGCGCGCCAGGCACGATCGGGCGCCAGAAACAGCCCGGCGATGAAAATGATCGCGCCGATCGCGAACGCGGCCAAGAGCGCGGTCTTGAGAGATTTTGGAATCTGTTTGCTCGACGCGGCGAGCACTTCGCTCGCTGACGGCGTGCGCACGGGATGCAGGCTCACGGCTGGTGCTCCGGCTTCTTGATCGTGTCGGATGGCAATCGTCGCGTCGTGTCGCTTGCCGCCGGGTTCATCCCGGCGCGGAAATACGGCGCGGGTCTCGTCGGTCCCAGTCGCGTCGCGCCCGGCACGAGCGTTCCCGTTTCACCGGGTCGCCCATGTGACGTGTCCGCGGCGACGGTGCCCTTCCCTTGAATCGATCGCAGATAGTTCACGACGTCCCAGCGATCCGGCTCCTCGATGCGGTTGTAACTCGGCATCAATCCGCGCCCGTTGCGAATCATGCCGAAGATGTAGCCGTCGGTGAGCGTGTTCGCGGCGTTGGACCCGGCACCGATGCCAATGCCGGGCATTCCATACTTGGTGGCGTTGCCGTTGCCCATGCCGAGGGGGCCGTGACAGACCGCGCAGTTGATCTGGTAGTTGATCCTGCCACGGTTCACCGACGCGGAGTCGGCCGGCACCGGATTCGGAATGCTCGCCATCGTCGCGATGGTTTGGGGCGACGGCGTGCGATCGTACTCGAAGCCGGGCGCCGCGCTGCCGCCAATCGGCACCGAGCCTTGAGGATTCCCACGGAACGCGATCGTGTCGGCCGCGGTCTCCCACGGATCGATCTTGGGTTGTTGCTTGAAGTCGGTGAACCACGAGCAGCTCGCGAGGACTGTCGTCGCGAAAAGCAGTGCGCCGCGTGCCACCTTTCGCGCGCTAACGCTCACGTCGCACCTCCTCGGCGCCGTGCTTCCTGAGCACGGTCATGGCGTCATCGGCACGATCGGGATCGGTCACGACCCAGACGCCGAACTGCGAGCCGCTGAAGCGGGCGTCGTAGCCGACCGTCATCGTCAGCCGCGGAATGCCGGAGAATGCGAACATCGCGAACACTGTCGCCAGACCACCGATGAGCACCATGACCTCGAATCCAAAAATCGTGAATGGCACCCAGGCCGCGATCGCTTTGCCGCCAACGACGATCGGCCAATAATCGGAGATCCAGACCGCAATCCAGTACCCAAACGTCACGCCGGCCAAACCGAAGATCAGCGTGAAGATCCGGACCTTGCTCGGGCCGTGCGCCAGGACGTGCTCGAACTCGTGGCGCGGCGTCGGCGTGAAGACCGTGATGTCGCCGAACCGCTCCTTCTTCAGGTCCTCGATCGCGTCGACGGCAGAATCGACCTCCCGGAACGCTCCCAGTACGCCTTGCATTAGTGGGCGACTCCTGTCTCATCGGGGTCGATGGCGCCCTGAGTGAGATCATGCGAGAAGTCATATCGTGTCTTCATCGGCGGCAAGATCACTTCCTTGATCTCCGCCATCGCCATCACCGGTAACTGCCTGACGAACAGCAGAAACCACATGAAGAACCACCCGAAGCTGCCGAGGAGAATGGAGTAGTCGACCCACGTCGGCCGGTAGGTCCCCCACTGCCACGGCTCGAACTCGTGCGACAGCGACGGGACAACGATCACGAATCGTTCAAACCACATCCCGAGGTTGATGAACAACGAGAGGATGAAGAGCCAGCTCGGATTGCGCCGGAGCTTCTGCGACCAGAGCGACAGAGGCAGGACCATATTGCAGATCAGCATGATCCACGCTGCCCACGCCCACTGACCGAACACGCGGTTCCAGAAATAGTCCTGCTCGTACCGGTTGCCACTCATCCACGCGACTTGGAACTCGGTGAGATACGCGAGCCCGACGACCGACGACGTGAACAAGCAGAGCTTCGCCGCCGCGTCGAGATCGTTGAGGGTGATGTAGTGCTCGAGCTTGAACGCTTTCCGCAGTGGAATGGCGATCGTGAACACCATGCCGAGGCCGGAGAAGATGGCGCCGGCGACGAAGTACGGCGGGAAGATCGTCGCGTGCCAACCCGGGACCAGCGCCATCGCGAAGTCGAACGACACGACCGAGTGCACCGAGAGGACGAGCGGTGTCGCGAAGGCGGCGAGAAACAGGTACGCGCGCGTGAAATGCCGCCATTCGCGATCGGAGTTCCGCCAGCCGAGTGAGAGCGTGGAGAGGATCGCTTTTCGGATCGGGTTCTTCTCGCGGTCACGTAGGATCGCGATGTCGGGAATCAATCCGATGTAGAGGAACGTGCTCGAGATCGTCAGGTACGTGAGAATCGCGAAGACGTCCCAGACGAGCGGACTCTTGGGATTCGGCCAGACAAGTCGCCAGTTCGGGTACGGAATCAGCCAGAAGAACTTCCACGGCCGTCCCAAATGCAGAATGGGAAAGAGGCCCGCGGTCATGACGGCGAACACCGTCATCGCCTCCGACGCGCGGTAGATGCTCGTTCGGAAACCGGCGCGGAACAAATACAGAATCGCCGAGATCAGCGTGCCCGCGTGGCCGATACCAATCCAGAACACGAAGGTGACGATGTAGACGCCCCACATCACCGGCGGCTGATACCCGGCAGCGCCGAGTCCTTCATGAATCTGATACGTCCACGCCGTCGCACCGATCAGCATGCAGAGGATCGCGGTGCCCAGGGCCCCGAACCAACCGAGGCTGGGACCAAGCGTGGCCGCGATCTCGCGGTCGACTTGGTCGTATGTCCGAATCGCCGGGAATCGAACGGCCGCCGACGGAATGTTCGGACGTTGGACTTCAGGAAGACCCTGGCCTTCGGGAAGAGGAGTCGCTGAAGCTGCCATGCCGCGCCTCCCTATGCCCGCGGCGCTGTCGCGCCGGCGGCCGGATGATTGACCTTCTTCAAGTAAACCACGGCCGTGTAAGTATTGAGCTCTTCGAAGACGTGATAGGCGCGCTTGTCGTGCGCGAGTTGCGCGACGGTCCAATTCGGATCGGCCGCGTCGCCAAACGTGATCGCGCGCGACGGACAGCCTTGCGCGCACGCCACCGTGAATTCATCCGGCTGCAGCTCGCGATGCTCGAGCGTCGCACGATTTTCCGCTTCGCGGATTCGCTGAACGCAGAAGCTGCACTTTTCCATCACACCCTTGCCGCGAACCGTGACGTCTGGATTCAGTTGCCAGTTGAGCGGCTCTGGGAACGCGTACTGCTTGCGGTCCGATTCGCCGTACCCGAACCAATTGAAGTAGCGAACCTTGTACGGACAGTTGTTCGAGCAGTAACGCGTGCCGACGCAGCGATTGTACACCTGCACGTTCAGGCCGTCCGGCGCATGGTACGTCGCGTACACCGGGCAGACCGGCTCGCACGGCGCGTTGCCGCAGTGCTGACAGAGCATCGGCACGAACCGCGTCTCGAAATCCTGGCCGAATTTTCCGTCGGGGTTCCCCTCGAAGTAGCGCTCGAGACGTATCCAGCTCATCTCGCGACCGCGCGCGATGTTGAGCCCCGGTTTCTGATCGGCGAAGATCGTCGCATTCTGCCAGAACGCGCCAACGGTCGGCACGTTGTTCTCGGCGTTGCACGCGGTGATGCAAGCCGAACATCCCGTGCATCGTGCGAGGTCCACCGTCATCGCCCACCGACGCTTCGCCATACCGCGAATGTCGTCGTCGCGATACATGCCTTTGTTCTTTCCCTGATCCGCCGCGGTTGGGGCGCCTAGCTCACCTTGCGCGTCGGCGGCGACTGGCGATCGCAATCCGGGAAGGAACTCGTGGCTCGCGTCGCCCGGCAGCGCTTCCTTCGGTTCGCCACTCTCGCCGCCGGCAGGCTTATTCAGGTCGGCCGAGTTGATCGCTTGCGCAATACCACGACCGTGCTGTCGTGCGGACCCTTCGGTGCTCGGCAACGTCTCGTGATCGCCGGTCTTCGTGACGGTCGCTTTGGTCGCCGTCCAAATGAACCCACCGGCTGCGTGCGTGCCGACGGGAAGCAAGTCAAACGCGTTGATGCCGAGATTGCGCGCGTAGCGGCCATATCCCCATTGGATCTCGCCGGCGGTGTGCGTCATCGGGTTGAACGTCGGTATGGCGTTCGCGGCGCGATGCCCTTGTCCGAGCGGAATTGCGATCGCGTCTTTGTGAACCCCGAGATACGGAAACGCCGGCGCGCGAACGGTGCCGTTCGTGGTCTTCACCTCGAGAATATCGCCGCGATCGATGCCGAGCCGCTGTGCCGTCTCCGGATGGATCTCGACCCACGAGCTCCAGCAGATTTTCGTGACGGGATCCGGCAGCTCCTGTAACCACGGTTTGTTCGCGCCGCGCCCATCGCCGAGCAGTGGCGAAGGAAATGTGATGAGGAAGAAGTCGCCCTGAGCGCCGTCGATCGACATGGCCCTCGGCGCCGCGGCCGGAGCTCCGGCGAGAGTTCTCGGCGGACGTGTTCCCGCGGCCAGGCCTTTCGGCAGCGCGGCGCCGAGCGCCTGTGCTCCCCCCGGGAACGCGGCGATGAGCGTGCTGCGATAATCGGCCGCCGGATATTTCGCGGCGACGGCCGCATCTTTCTTCGCGACTTGGATCAGCACGTCGGCGGTGCCCAACGCGACGGGAATCGTCTTGCTGTTCGTACGAAACACCGGGTCCATCACCGGCTGCTGCAACGCGATCGTACCGCGCACCGGCTCGGCGTCGCCCCATGACTCGAGCGGATGCAGATCGGGGATGACGAGGTTGCAGAGCTCCGTCGTCTCATCCGGAAAGCTCGAGAAGCTCACGCGGAACGGAACTTTGAGGAACGCCTCGGCGAAGTTCGCCGCCTTCGGCAGATGGTACGCCGGATTCACTCCGCGCACGAACGCGATGCCGACCTGACCGCCACGCATTCGTTCGACGGCGCCGAGCAGCTGCCCCGTGTTCGCCATCCCTTCGAACGCGGTGAGCGGTTGGGCCGGTTTGATCGTGACGCCAACGGCGCCGGAGGCCTGATTGATCGCCGCCACGGCGAGCGCGACATCGAGCGCATTCTCGCCAGTCACGCCCGACAGCACGAGCGCCGGCTTGGCGGCCGCGAGCTCGTTCGCGAGCGATTGCAACGCGGCCAGGTCAACGCCGCTGTCGGTCGCCGCTTGCTGGAGGCTGCCCTTTCCAGCAAGAGCGTTTGCGATCGACAGCTCACTGCCCGGCTTGCACGCGATCCATTCGTCGGCGTTGAGGCCGGTGAGCGAACGGCGCGGGCCGATGTAGATGAAGCGCGGCGCGCCGTCGAGCTTTGCGCGCGCATCGGCGAAGTCGAGCTGTTGCGGGACACTCGCGCCCCAACTGTCGAGGAAGTCGGCGCCGAATGAGATGATCAGCTTCGCGTCCGTAAAGCTCAGTGCGGGCCACGCGACGCCATACGTGCGACGATTGGCCTCGATCGCGGCGGCATCAGCCTCGAAGTCCACGCTCAGGTGCGGCGGCATGCCGAACGCGGCAAGCCAGCCGTCGAGGAGTCGAGGAAAGCTTCCGCTTTCGTGCTGATTGATGAATACGCCACCACCGGCGCGACTTCCGCCGCGTGCTTGGGTCATCCCTTGAGACAGCCGGACGATCGCGTCATCCCAAGTGATCGGCTTCCAGGTCCCACCGTCGTTCAGCATCGGCGAGCGGAATCGGTCGGGGTTGTACAGGCCCTGGAGCGCCGACTGCCCGCGTGCACAGAGGGCTCCACGATTCAGCGGATGGTCCGGATTGCCCTCGAGCTTGATGGCGCGGCCGTCGCGGGTCTCGGCGATCAGGCCGCACGCCGCCGAGCATTCGCGGCAGGTCGTGGCGTAGTACGACGACACGCCCGGGACGGTCTGGTCCGGCGATACGAGATATGGAATGAGCTTTCCGGTATCCTCGGAGCAGCCGGCGGCGGCGACCGCGGCGCTCGTGGCCCCGAGGACCTTGAGGAACTCGCGGCGTTTGACGCCGGTCTTCTTCGTGTCCTGGCTCATGTCAGTAGTGGCAGTTGGCGCAGTCGTAGCGCGCTTTCTTGCGCTCACCCGTCGCGATCGCGGTCGTCGCATTGGCGACGCCAGGCGCGGACTCCTGCGGCGCGTAGCCGGCCGCCTCGAGCCCTTCTTTCGGGCTATAGCCGTTGAGGTGACAGCTCACGCACCAGCCCATGTTCAGGGTCGCGTACTGATAGACGCGATCCATTTTCTGAATTTGGCCGTGGCACGTCTGGCAGGTCACGCCGGCGTTGACGTGTCGCGTGTGCGGGAAGTGGACGTACTCCGGCACTTTGTGGATGCGAACCCAGGGAATCGGCTTGGCGTTCGGTCCCATACCCGCGCCCATGCCGGCGACATCAGCAAACTTGTATAGCTTCTCGATCTCGACGCTGTGCCGCTTGGGCCCGAGGTCCGACGCGGGGCGCTCGGGTCCGATCATGTTGTGGCAGCCGATGCAGGTCGCGACGGCCGGCAGCCCCGGATCCATCGATTTGTTCGCCGCGTTGTGGCAGTAGAGACAATTCATGCCGAGCTTCTGCACGTGGACCGGGTGCGGAAAGTTGATCGGCTGAACGGGCGATCGGTGTTGCGAAGAGGAGGCGCCGCTGTAGGCGGAGAGCATGGCGGCGCCGATGGCCAGGGCAAGGAGTCCTGGTATGGCGGTCCACTTCCTTCGCTGGGTCATCGCGATGGGGTAAAGTGGTTCAACTCGGCGGGCGCTTGTGAACAAATTCACAAGCGCCCGGCCGAGAAATCTGAATCCTCAATGCACCACACGCAAGTGAGCAATCGGTGAACCGCCTTCATCGCTGGAGCAACGCGCCGGGCTCGGCGAGCGCGACACCGCGCAAATCGTCCGGCAAGAGATCGAGATTTGCTCGCGGATTCTGCGTCAACCGCAACGGCCATTGTGTGCCGAAGACGAATCGCTCGGGTCCGATGGTCCGAAAGAGTTTGGCGAGGTGATCCTCAGGCGGGCCCCAAATCCACGAGATGTCCCAGAGGGCTCGGCGCTGCTCGATCGGCGTGAGTCCCCAATGGACTTCTTCGATCAAGTCGCGACCGGCAGCTGTGACGATCAATCGCACGGATTCGCCCGCCCGTGCGAGTGCGCGGATCGCCGCGGCGCTCAGGTCGCCGCAGGTATCCATCCAGTGACGTTGGCGCAAATCCTCGAACCGCACGGTGAGCAGCAGCGCCATCCCCTCCTCTCCCGCGGCGACCGCGAGATCACGCATGCCCGGATCGTGGGGACCAAGTTGCCACTGTGGCGGATACGCGCGAATCGCTGGCGCACCGGCGCTGCGCGCCTCATGGACTGCCGACTCCCAACGTGGCCAACCAGGTCGAATGGTCGGCACGGGACGCAATCGGTCGCCAAATGGAGCAAGCGCGGAATACAGCTCGCGATTGCCGGCCGACGGATCCCGGTAGAACGCCGACGGCATGTGACCGACCCACCCGCTCGACAACCCTTCGCGATCGAGCACGCGCACGAGCACGTCCGGATCCGGATGCGGCACGTGGCGAAACGGGTATGGGCCAATCAGCGTGTCGACGTCGATCACGCGAGTTTGCTGGTTGCTGGTTGCTGGTTGCCGGTGACTTCGTCACCGCTGCTCCGCGAGTCGCCCGTGCAACGCGGGAAGCTACCGGGGGGAAAAATGCGGGCGGCATTTCGCCAGCGAATTGACTTCACCTCGTCCGCGCTCAAACCGATGACGTCGAGCGCGCGAAGCTTGGCGAGACCCGTCTCCATTGTCAGATCGCAACCCCAGAGCAATCGCGATGCGCCGACGGCGTCGATGGCCGCGTCGAGCATGCCTCGATCGACACCACTGCCCGACACATCGGGATAGATGTTCGGGCAGTCGACGATCGCCGGGAACGTGTGCATGTAGTCGCCACCGCCGCCGATGTGCGCGAGAATGAACGCGACGCGCGGATGTCGTTCCGCGAGACGCGCCAGATCGGCCCCATCAGAGATCTCTTGCGACGGCCATTCGCGCCGGCGGTGCTGCCAGATGTGATGCAGGATCGGCACGCCGGCCTCGCCGGCCGCCTCCGCGATCGGATCGAGCAGCGGATCGCTGGCGCGGCGACTCGCCAGGAGCTTGACGCCGATCGCGCCGCGGGAGACGCACCGCGAGATCTCGCGAAGGGCGTGATCGGTGTAGTTCGGATTCACGGTTACGTACATGCGCACGCGGTCCGGTTCGCGCGCGCAGATATCGAGCATCCCCTCGTTGCCAACCGTGACATCGGCCGGCGACGGAAAGTACGTCGGCGACGAAAACCCGTAGCTGCCGAGCACGGACGCGACGTGGTACATGATGCCGATGCGCTCGCCAGCGCGGAATCGCGCCGCGTTCACCTCGGCCCAGTCCGCGCGGCCGGTGGCGGCGTGATAAAAGTGCGCGTGCGCGTCGATGAGCGGTTCGGACTGCGTCCTCGCCTCATCGCGCGCGGCGGTCACCGATCGGCCTCCTCATCTCGTAGATCGACGAGTGCCGCGCTCGCGCCGCCTTCGATCTCGCGGATCGTGTCCTCATCGTGCGCCAGCGCGGGGAAGTTGTATGCGCCACGCTTGAACAGCACACCGTGTTGCGCCGACAGCTCGAGAAAGCGCTGCTCGCGCTGCGGATCTTGAAAGCGAAGCATCCACATCGGATCGATGCCGTCGACGGTGACACCGTCGATGCCGCTCGCTTCGATCGCGGTCGTGACGGCACGTCGCATGTCGGCTCCGATCGTCCACAGAGACTCGCACACGTCGGCACTGTCGTGCCACGCGAGCACGGCTGCGGCTGCAGCGAGCGCCGACGACTCGCTGGCGAGCGTCGACGAGATCCAGGTCTTTCGCGCGGCATCCATGATGTCGCGGTGCCCGACGACCGAGGCAAGTGGATATCCGTTTGCCATCGCCTTGCCGAACGCCGCGAGATCGGGCACGACGTCAGCGTAGGCCTGGTATCCGCCGGTGCGCAGCCGGAATCCGGTCTTGATCTCGTCGAAGATCAACACGGCACCCAAGGCCGTCGTCAGCTCGCGCGCCTTCGCGATCCACTCGGCCGATGGAAGCCGCTCGATGACCGGCTCGATCACGATCGCCGCGAGCTGATCGCCGGCCTCGTCGACCGCGGCCTGCAGCGCGGCGACGTCGTCGAACGGAACGCGTCGAACTGCTCGGCGCGTGCCTTCGGGTACGCCGGCAGTCTCCTCGGCGCCCCAGTCGAGCCAACCAAAATATCCCACGGCGATGACGAGCTCGCGCGCCGTGTATGTGCGAGCGAGCCGCACCGCGGCGGCGATCGCCTCCGCGCCCGTCTTGAGAAACTGCACTTTGTCCGCGCACGGAATCACTCCGCACAATCGCTCAGCGACGTCGACCTCGAGCACGCTCGATAGGCCGGACACGTTGCCGGCGGCGATCGCGTCGACCACGGCGCGCGTGACATTCGGTTCGGCGTACCCGAGCGCGACGGTGCCGAGCGCCATGGTGCAGTCGATGTACTCATTGCCGTCGGCATCAGTCACGCGGCAGCCGATTGCTTGGACGTAGTGCGTGGGCCCGCTTGCATCGCCGGCGCCATAGAGCGCCTCGCTGCGTTTGCTGCCAGTCGACGCGCCCGTCGGTAACACGGCGCGGGCGCGGGTTTGCCAGTCGGACGCGTCATGCTCTTCAGGGATCACCTCCTCGGCCGCGTCGTCGACTTCCTCCAACGCTTCGGGGACGTCGGTGGTCTCGTCCCGGACTTCCGGTTTCGTAGCGTCCTTGGCCCCGAAGAATCGGCGGAATGTCATGTGGGGGAAGATAGATAGGCCAGTTGACCGAAGGAACGGTCCAACGCGTTAATCGGGGCGCCGACGAGTGCGGGCGAGGAAATTCTGCACTTCGATGGCCATCGCCCGCATGAGCGAGAGCTCGCGCGCATTGGGAGCCGCGCGAAAAGTGAGCGAGCGCAGCGTCCGCATGATGTGCTCAGGGTAGCGCGTCTTGAAAAACTGGATGGCGGTGAGTGAACGCTGCGCGTCGTCGAAGAATTGCTCGAATTGCTCATTCGTCGGCGGGGGTGCGTCCTTGCGCGGCGGGGCGACCGTTCGCGTCGCGTCGGCCGCCGCGAGATGGAGCTCGTACAATCCGATCAGTACGGCCTGCGCCAGATTGAGCGACGCATGATTCGTCGTCGGGATCATCACCGATGCGTGAACGCGATCGAGAATCTCATTCGGCAGTCCGCTGTCTTCGCGACCGAAGGCCAGTCCCACGCGACCCATGGTCGCCACGTCGAGTACTTCCGCGGCCGCGACCTTCGGGTCGATTGTGCGAAGCTTCGCGGAGCGCCGGCGGGCGGTGAAGCCGACCACGCGGAGGCAGTCCGCCACTGCAGCATCGAACGAGTCGTAATGCTCGATTCGCTCGATGAGGTCCATGGTGCCGTGCGCGATTCCCTCGAGACGAACCGCCTCATACTCCACTGGGCGAACGAGACGCAGGCTCCCGACGCCCATGTTCTTCATGGCGCGAACCGTGGCGGCGATGTTGACGGGGTCTTGCGGTTCGTACAACACCACGGTGACGGACGCGAGGAGTGAATCAGCCATCTGAGATTCGTAATGGAATGAGCCGGTCGGCATCATGCCGGTCGCCGCGTAAGTACACGAATTCGCCCCGCGCGCCGCTCATCACGAGCTGACCGCGGCGGCGCTCGCGACCGCGCGGCATCTCGTTCACAATGACATCGACGGCGAGCGGCGGCGTCGGGGACGGCAGCTCGATGGACATTCGATAGCCGTCGCTTGCCGGGCGCCAATGGGCGCGGATCGGCTGTTCGGCGAGCCAACCGTCGATCGGCCTCGCGCGGACGACGTCCGCCTCCCGTTCCGGAACGAGCATCCAACCGCTCAGGCCGCGCTCCGTTCGAACATACAACTGCACCGAGTCGCCATTCACGTCGGCGTGCTCGTTGTCGAACCGGTTGACCGCGTCGGCCGAGGCGAATGTCAGCTCGCTGTGCAAGACGTCGATCGCGATCTCGAGCGCGCCCTCTGTCCAGCGCGTGGAGATAATGGCGCTCGGCCGGCCAGCGTCGCGCCAGTTTTGCTCCGAGCGACGGTAGTGCTCCTCACCGAGCGTGACGACCACGGGAGCGCCGGAACGAGGAAGCATGAGCGGCGCGAGCTCTGAAACGGATTCCGGCTCGATGTGTTCGTCCGCCAGGGTGACCGTGCTTGCGAGGTCGATGCCGCGGCGAGCACCGCCAGTGAGGAGATCAACATGCCATGCGCGGGCGCTGCCTCGATGCTCATGCACTGATCCATCGGCGAGCGTCACACGAATCCATTCGCCAAACTCGGCCTCGACGACATCGCCCGACCAGGACCAAACGATTTGGTGCGTGCCTGCGCTTCCGCGTGCACGAAGAACACGAAACGCTTGATCGCCGTGGCCCGGCGGACCTGGCGCGGCGGCGCGCCACCACTCGCAGTCGGCGGTCGAGACGGCCCATACGTCTAAGCGGTGTTCGCCTGTCGTTGCCTGGGCTCGAAGGGGCGAATCATGACGCGCTTCGCGCCGGCGCGCGTCATGAGTAAACTCGAAACCGTCTTCGAGGCCCCGCCCGCCCGTAAGCGTGCCGTCGGTTTCGAGCCCTGTACCGCCGAGGACCGAGAGATCGGCGTGAAGCGGAAGGTCCACCGTGGCCTCGTGCTCAGCGTGCCAACTCACGATGTCGATCACATAGCTCGGCATGACGACGAGCGTGCGTACCGCGCTCGCTCCTGGCGCCAAGTTGTCAGCCGACGCTGTGATCCAGCCCGCAGCCCCGTGTTCATCGTAGGCGAGGAGCTGGCCATTCACGCGTTGTTGCGACGTGCCGTTGAACAGTGGCGCGTTGTGGGCGAGCGTGCTGCGATACCAGTGCAGCGAGCGGTCCACGTACGATCCGGTGCCGAAGTCGTCGAGCCAGCGCGTCCTATCGCGAATCAGCAGCAGGTTCAGGCGATCGGGATGGCCGTGTCCCCCGCCGGAGTGTCCGTAGTCGAGCGCGACGTACACGCGACCCGCATCGCGCCGAAAGACGGCAATGCCCTGCGCCGGAAGCAAGGCTGACCGCGGCGTTACCGGTTCCAACGGCGGCAGCGTCGGTCTCGCGCAGAGCAACGCACGCCAACTCAAGTCTGAGCGCGAGAGCGCCGACGGCTTCGCGTTGCGCTCGACGTCAGCCGATGAGCTCCGCCGCCCAGTGTCGGCGCGCGGGACATCGTCGCAGTACATGCGCTCGAGCGCGCCAAGCAATTCCGCCGACTCGTGTCGCGCCAGACCGAGCTCGCAATGTTCGGCGATGCGCCACTGACGAAGCGAGATGCCGTAGTGCGAGTCGCGTCGCGACGGCAGCGTGAAGTCGGGCAGCGCGGTCGCGAAGGGTGTTGCGAACCCGAGCTGAAACCGCGCGGTGAGCTCGCGAGGCAGCTCGAGTCCGGCTCGCTCGGACATCGTCACCCCGTACCAGAGTCCACGATGCGCGAAGAGATGATAATTCTCACCCTCGAACCAGCTGCCATCGGCAAGCAAGCCGCCGGACAGGTGCGACGCCAAGCCCGACGATCCGAATACGGCGCGCTCGGCCGCGCGATCGTCGCCGACCAATCGTGCGGCGGCAAGCAACGCGACGTCGTTCCACGCTTGCCGGTTCGATGCGCCCTCGTCGTACTCCGCGATGATCGCGCGGCTTGGCTCGATGATGCGATCGCGTACGCGGGCGGCGAGCGCGGGCTGAGTGGCATCGAGCAAATCAGTCGCGATACAAATTTGGAGCAGCCAGATCGACTCGATGTAGGTGCTGAAGAAGAGCCGCGTCGGGCCGAGCACATTGTCGACGTTCGGGTAGGTCTCGTAGCGCGCCGCGTAACCGTCGAGAATGTCGCGCGCGAGCGGCGCGAAACGCTCGTGACCCACGGCCGCGAGTACAGCCGCATGCACGGCCCGCTCGGCGAGCCACAGTTGATACCAGTAGATCCAAAACCGGTCGTGCAAATCGCCGCGACATGTCTCGCCGCACGACACGCACGGATGCTCGCGTGGGTTGAATGGATCGAACTCGAGCAGCGTTCCGTCATGGGGGCAGCGGCCGCCGTCGCGCGAGAGCATCGCTTTCTCGCTCGGGAAATACAGTTCGCGCGACAACAGCGGCTCGAGATCGGCGGCGAGAGATGCCGCGAGATCGGCCAGTGGTCCCGCTGCGACGGTGCGCCGCGCGGCAAGCTGGTCGTCGGAGAGCAACAGCGTCATTGGCGAGCCACGGTGCTCGCGCTCTGCGGCTCGAGCTGCCATTGCACCAGGGTGGCCATCTCGCCGCGCAGATCCATCACGACGTTGTGCAGGCGCGCGGACATGCCTTGCAGGCCGCGTGAGTGGTAGATCCACGCGACGGGCGTCTCGTCGCGCAGCAGCCGCTGGACACTGCGCCACGCGTTGGCCCGCGCGCTGTCGGTCGTCGCGACGCGCGTCGACGCAAACAAGGAGTCGAGTGCGGGCGAATGGAACCCCGTGTAATCGAGTGCCCCGCCCTGCTGTCGCGATTCGAACATCGCGCCGAGAAACGCGAGCGCGACATCGCCCGGCACGCCGGCAACGAGCACGTCGAACGTCTTGGTCGACGCGCGCGCTTGCGTGAGAAACGTTCCGAGCTCGACCTGACGGATGCTGGCGCGCACGCCGCGCAACGCCAGATCGGCCTGAACGAGTTGCTCGAGCGCGTTGTCGCCGCTGCCGACGGTAAGCAGATCAAACGCGAAGATCTGACCACCGCGCCGGCGCACACCATCGGATCGGCGCTTCCATCCGGCCGCGTCGAACAGCGAATCGGCGAACGCGGTGTCACGCGGGGCGGCCGCCTTGAGTGCGAGTGGACTCTCCGGCGGCACGGGTCCAGCCGCTGGCGTTCCGTACCCGGCCAGGGCGGCGCGGACGATTCGCTCGCGATCGATCGAGGCGGAGATGGCGCGTCGCACGCGCGCGTCATCGAACGGCGGCTTGTGTACGTTGAACACGATCCCCGTCGTGAACAGGATCGGATAGTCGACCACTCGGAGCGATCGATCGCGCTGCGCAAGCGCCGCCATGGTCGGTGCGATACCAGCCACATCGAGATCGCCGCTCGCCAGCCCGGCGAACTTCGTCGTCGGCTCATCGACCACGCTGACGACCAATCCGGCGAGCCGCGGCGGTCCACCCAGCGCGGCGGGAAAGCGATTGTTGCGACGAAAGACCCAGCGTTCACCGGCGCGACGCTCCGCGAACTCGAACGGTCCGTTGCCAACCGGCGCCAGGTCGAATGACGCGCGCTTCATCGCGTTTCGTGGAACGCGATCCAACAAGTGGGCTGGGAGAATCGGCAACTCGCAGAGGACGAGCGGAAACGTTGCCTGCGGCGCGCGAAACACGACTGCGAGCGTGCTGTCGTCGCGGGCAATGATGCTATCGATCGCCGCAAGGTCGGTCGCGCGCCAGTATCCGGTCGCCGGATCGCGTGCGGCCTCGATCGTGAATGCCACGTCGCGTGCCGTGGTCGGCGCGCCATCGTGCCACCGCAACTCTGGCACCAGGTGAAACAGAAGGACGCGCCGATCGGCCGACCAGTCCCACGCGCGTGCGGCATACGGGGCCGGCGTGAGCGAAGAGTCGTACTTGGCCAGTGTGACGAAGAGAGCGTAGCGTTGAATTTGGCGCGACAGCGAATGCACCGTGACCAGCGGATTGCCCGACTCGAGATCCGTTCCCGACGCATACACGACGACGTCCGGAACTCTCTGCGGCGCAATGCACGCGACGGAAGTGAGTAGGACGAGCGAGGCCAGCAGAGTTGACAGACGACGCTCTCGATGCAGCTTCAACGCGTGCATCCTCGCGCCGTGCTGCGCCGAGTCGGTGGCGCGCTGCTGTTGCTCTGGCTCGTTCTCACGATCACCTTCGCGCTCATCCGACTGGCTCCGGGTGACGCTGCGACATTTCTGATTCCCCCGTCGGCGACCGCGGCCGACGTGGCGCGCATTCGCGCCGAGCTCGGCCTCGATCGGTCGATTCCTGTGCAATATGCACACTGGGCGCTCGGGTTGCTGCGCGGCGACGTGGGCGAGAGTTTCTCGCTGCACCAACCGGTCGCTCGCGCACTCGCCGAGGCACTCCCCGTGTCGATCGCGCTCGGGACCGCGTCGCTGCTGCTGACGTTTCTCATCGGAGTTCCGATCGGCATGTGGCAGGCCGTTCGTCGCGGGCGTCCAATCGATCGCCTGTTGACGGTGCTCACGACGGCGCTCTACGCCGCGCCGAGCTTTTGGCTTGCCTTGGCGCTCGTGGCGGTGTTCACGTACGGCGCATCCGCATGGGGATTTCCGCCGTCGCTGCGGCTTCCGGCGTTCGGGCTGCGATCTCCGGGCGCCGACCTGCGGGGCGTCGCGGCCATGCTCGATCTGATTCGACATTCCATCTTGCCGGTCACGATCCTCACGGCCGTCGGCGCGGCCGGTATCGCGCGCTACGCTCGCTCGAGCATCGCCGACGTGCTATCCCAAGATTTTGTGCGCACGGCGCGTGCGAAGGGGTCGTCGCCACGGCGCGTGTATTTCCGGCACGTGCTCGCGACTGTGCTGCCGGCGCTCGTCGTTCTGTTTGCTCTGTCGCTGCCGGGATTGGTTGCCGGATCGATCTTCGTCGAAGCGGTATTTGCGTGGCCCGGCATGGGCCGACTGATGGTCAATGCGATTGTCGCGCGCGACTATCCGCTGGTGATGGGCGCGGCCGGCGTGTACGCGGCGCTCGTGCTGTTCGCCAACCTGGCCGGCGACGTCGCGCTGTCGGTCGTCGATCCGCGGCGGCGCGAATGACTCCTCGGAGAATGATCTCGGTCGAGGGCGCCGCCGCCGCGTTGTTGCTCGCGCTTGTCGCCGCGGTCATCGCGATTCCCACGTTGTCGCACCAAGACCCGCTGGCGATCGGCGACGTGCTCGCACTGCGCCTCGTTCCGCCCTTCTCTCGAGACGCGCATCGCGTGTTTCACCTGCTCGGGACCGATCGGTTTGGCCGCGACCTGTTCGTGCGGATGATGCTTGCAGGACGAATCTCGCTTGCCGTCGGAATTGTCGGATCGCTGTTGGCGAGCGGGCTCGGTACCGTTGTCGGAGCGGTGGCGGCATGGATTGGCGGTTGGACCGACCGCGCGCTGATGGCGCTCGGCGACGCGCTCCTGGCACTGCCGCGCCTCGTTCTGCTGCTCGTATGCGCAGCGCTCTGGCGTCCGGGACTCGCGACGGTGGTCGTCGTCCTCGTCGCGACAGGTTGGATGGGCGTCTCCCGACTGGTGCGCGCTGAGCTGCTCGGAGTGAGAACGCAGCCATATGTCGACGCGGCGACAGCACTGGGTGCGTCGTCGCCACGAGTCCTGTGGCGTCACGCGTTGCCCAACGCGCTGGGACCCGCGATCGTCGCGACAACGCTCGGCGTCGGCAATGCGATCTTACTCGAGAGTGGACTCTCATTTCTCGGGCTGGGAATTCAACCGCCGCAACCAAGTTGGGGGAACATGATCGCTGGCGGTCGCGATTTGATCGTGGCCGCACCGTGGGTGGCGATCGCGCCGGGCCTCGCGCTCGTCGCCACGGTGTTGGCGTGCACGCTGCTCGGTGATTCGCTGCGCGACCGTCTAGCCGGTGAGGCGGGGACGACACTGCGCGATCGTGCGTAGCGCGGCTAGCGAGCGAGGATGGTCACGATCGCGCGCGGCGAGGCTCGAAAGCTCACGCGGCGTCCCGACGGTGTGAGATCGCCAATCAGAGTTTCGTCGAGCCTCGCGAGCTTCGCTTCACTGACGGGGAACGGGAGTCGCCATGAACCGTCGACGCTCTCGTCTCGCAGATTGGCGCAACGCAAAACGAGCCACTGCCCGTCCTCGCTTTCCTTGAGCGCGGAGAACGCGAGGCCCACACCGTCCAACTCTACCCCGTCGACCGGCGGGGGAATGCGCAGCGCCGAGCGAAGCGTGGTCCCCGTCAGCGGGACGAGGACATCGTCGGCCGCGCGCTCGACGGCATCGATCGTCGGCGCGCTGCGCGGACCATGTAGCATGATCGCGAAGCCTGCCGCGAATGAGCCGAGGCACTGCGCCTTGGGTGTGGGTGACGGCCAGCCCGCATGACCTGGACGTTCGGGAAGATCGCTGCGCGAGAGATCGCCGACGGCGCGCAAGAGCGTGACGAGGAGCGATCCGTCGTCCTGCGACTCGTATTCGGCGAGTCCATCGCTGAACAGCGTGAAGCCGGCGGACGCGTTGAACACGGACACATAGCGATGAAGCGGTGCCGTCGGTGGCGCATGCTCGAGCGCGGCTTCGGCCTCGCTAATTAGCAATGGCTCACGCTTGACGGCCCCGAACGCGGCATCGGCCCAGACACTGGTCGGTACGACGTCCGTTCGCACCACCGTGCGAAGCCGATGATTCTCGCGCCGGTTTTCGCCAACGATTCCGACGCGCACGAATGGCGCGCCGGCGTCGAGCGTGAGGCTGATCAGCAGCTCGACGTCGGCCGGCGCGCGTCCGACGGTTGGATCGACCACGCGGTAACGAAGCGCCAGCTCACCACGCAGCGGCCCGCGATGCACGCGCCGCGCACCGCGGAACTCGAGTGCGACCTTGCGAGAACGTGGCGCGGGAGTGTAGAGGTCGCCGACATCGCCCTCATCGAGGAACGCGAGCAACGAGTCGATATGGCGCCCTGTTTCCCGGTCATCGATTGTCACCGTGCCGTCGCCGCGAACGCTGACCATGAGTGCGTCATTCTCCAGGGATTGTGCGCGAACCCTCACCCGCGGCGCCCGCGATCGCCGCGGCGATTCGCCCGCCGCAACAATTGGATGGCAGGCAACCCCGTAGCCCGGAACGTCGCCAACCCACGCCGCGACGCGAGTGACGGAGACAAGATCGTTGTCCGGATAATGACGTGGCGACTCAGTGCGCGAGTATCGCAGCGCACGCGACAAGGCCTGAACCGGTCCGACGCTCTCGACAATCGGTGTGCTGTCGCTCGCCGCCGTTGCGTCCCTCGGGACCGCGATCGCCGAGCCGGGCCCCACCGGCACGTCCCGGATGAATTCTTCAATCTCGAGCACCGCGACGCCCGATCGCGATCGCGCCGTTGCGTTTCGCACGACAACGAGTGGCGTCCACCGCTCGCGTGCTTCACGCGCCGCCGCGGCGTCATGACCGATCAGATCGGCGATCGCGTCGTCTCGAATTCCCTCGCCTTCGTGAACCGCCGCGCGCAGACGAAGCTCCATCGCGTCGGCGACTTCGTCGATCGAGCAGCCGCAGAGCGTGTCGTGGGGATGTGCCTGTAACAGCGTGCGCCACGCGTGCTCGACGAACGGGCGACGCGTCCCCGCGGTCCGCGCCGCCAATGCCGCCCACGGCTCGGCTTCGCGCACGAGCACGCGCTCGGCGAATGTGTTGAGTCGTTTTTCGTGGGCGCGCGTGGCGAAGGTGCCTTGCAACGTCCACGTGTAGCCATAGGAGTCTCTCAACTCGCCAGTCACGACTGGCATGTCGTTCGTCGTCGCCACTTCGACGAGGCATCTAGCGAACCGCCCAAGCGTGCTAGCGTGAACGCCGTCGTTGGCCCCCACTTGCTCGAGTGACGCAAGCGATTCCCGGTGATTCAATTGGCGCGCGTGGTGATCGGCGCCGTTCAACACCAGCGCCACGCCCGTGGTCGCGCGCGGCGCGAGCTCGTTGCGCATACGCTGCCACCGCGAGGCAGCTGCCTCGAATTCGGAGGGAAGGTGCGCGCCGAACTCGTAGCCGTCGCGCGGCAAATGGTACAACACCACG
>Ga0070708_100000575_pt1 | contig 27585 bp, 26 predicted proteins | sample KBSK5503metaG_FD_65469 | JGI IMG/M metagenome (GOLD analysis project Ga0070708, IMG submission 65469) | Corn, switchgrass and miscanthus rhizosphere microbial communities from Kellogg Biological Station, Michigan, USA - KBS K5-50-3 metaG | ecosystem: Host-associated > Plants > Roots >... | reverse complement strand
TAGCGCGGAGGCGGTAACGCAGAGCGTCGTGACCGTGCTGGGCGCACATGGCTTGCTCCGCAACGGCGCGTCAGACGCGGCGCGTCATCGCACCCTGTGCACCGATGTGCCGCACCGCTTCCAGGCCGTGGCCGAGCGCTTTCTCGGGCGGCCCGTCGGACAGGTCGAGCTCGTCGATCTTGCGTCCTGACCGAGGGATTTTGGCCGTTTGCCCGCCCGTGCCGCAAGCTGGCGGACCCTCACACGTTCTGCTACTGAACTGGGGAGCGAATGGCGACTCCGAAAGCCGCGGCCCTCGTGGTCGGCTTCAACCACAACGTCAAGTACGGCCCCCACGTGTATCACGTGCAGACGGAGGATTCGGGCCTTCCCCACGCCCACTACATCACGCACTTGTTCCTGGGCGGGAACATCGTCGCCAGCATGAAGTCGAGCTACGCGGACATGGCGGGCGAGGCCGAGCTGGCCAAGGTCGTCCGCGCGCTGATGGAGCACCAGCACAAGGCGATGCTCAAGCGACTGGTCTCGGGCGAGTTCGACGAGCTCGCTCAACGGCTGGCCGCGTCGCACTACGCGCCCGGCGTCCTCGCCGACGGCACGAACACGGCGTCGTACGTGAACACCGGCGCCGCCGCTCCGGCCAAGGCGAAACCGGCTCCGTCGAGCAAGCCGCCGAAGCCGCCGCCGCCGGCGCCCGCTTTGAAGCCTGTGCCGGCGCCCGCGCCTGCCCGCCCCGCCGCGCCCATCTGGCATCCCGCGCCGCCTGGAGCATCGCCGCCACGAACCCCCGGCGCGCCGCTGCCGCAGGTGACGCGTCAGCCTGCGCAGCCGACGCGGCCCAGCAGCCCTCCGCGGATGGCGCCCGTGGTGCCTCCCGCTGCCCGTCCGGCCGCCGCGGCGAAGCCCGCGGCTGCGCCCAGCTTCTTCAGCGACAGCCCGATGGAGACGCCGACGGACGATCTGCCCACCCTCTTCGCCGAGGAGCTGATCAGCGAGAAGAGCCTCGACGAAGTCATCCTCGCCTTCCTTTCCGCGGACCTCGAACCGCCCAAATAGGCCCCGATGAGACACCTCGCCACCGCTCTCGCGTTCGTCGTCCTCTGCGCATGCGCCGGCCAGACGAACGGCGACACTCCTCTGAATCCGCCTGACGGCGGCGGGGGCGTCACCGACGGAGGCGGCGATGCCGGCACTGACGGCGGCACCGACGCCGGCGCCGACGCGGGGCCCGACGCAGGCTGCGTGCCTCTCTCGCTCAACAGCGTGTCAGTCGTCGACCTCTGCGGCTCTCCGCAGAATGTGCAAGCCAGCGTGAGCGTGTCGGCCCCTCCGTCGTGCGCGGTCAACATGACCTTGACCAGCAGCACGGCGTCCTGCTCCGGCGTTGCCAGCCACGGGACGCTCAACGCCTTCGACGGTACGTGCTCCGGCCTTGCCGGCTATTCCTGCACCTCGACGTCCCTGCCGGGGACGCTGCACTGCACGTACATCTCGAACAACTGCACCATCCAGATCTGCAGCGGGAGCACTTGCCCGTGATCCAGCTGTACCACGTCAAGAAGAAGTACCCGGGCGATCCGCCCGTGCTGGACGACATCACCCTGCGCATCGACAAGGGCGAGTTCGTCTGGCTCACCGGCCCCTCGGGGGCGGGAAAGAGCACGCTGCTGCGGCTGCTCTTCTGCGCCGAGCAGCCGAGCAGCGGACAGATCCTGATCGGGGGACGCAACGTCGGCCGGATCCACCGGTCGGCCATTCCCCAACTGCGCCGGAACATCGGCGTGGTGTTCCAGGACTTCAAGCTGCTCGAGAACCGGACCGTGCTCGACAACGTCGGCTATGCGCTGGAGGTCCTGGGCGCCTCCGACGCGGAGATCCGGCTGCGCGCGCGAAAGCGGCTCGACCAGGTCGGTCTGGCGCACAAGGCGACCAGCCTCCCGCGGCGCCTCTCCGGAGGCGAGCAGCAGCGCGTCGCAATCGCCCGCGCCCTGGTCAACGAGCCCACCATCCTCCTCGCCGACGAGCCCACAGGAAACCTCGATCCTTCGCTGACCGACAGCACCCTGCAGCTGCTCTTCGACGCGAACGCGCGGGGCACGACGGTGGTGGTGGCCACGCACGACCGCGGCCTTCTGCAGCGCTGGCACCGGCGCACCGTGGGGCTGGAGCGCGGGAAGCTGGTGTTCGACGCATGATCGCCCACGTCGTCTGGCGGCTCTGGCGGCGTGCGGCGTCGAACCTGTTGCGGGCGCCGCTCCTCTCGCTCGTCTCCGTGCTCACCATCGGTTTCGCGCTCTTCATCGGCACCGCCTTCGTGCTCGGGCTCTTCACCGCGAGGACGCTGCTCGCCTCCTGGGGCGCGGACGCCACCCTGACGCTGTATCTCGACCCCGCGACCACCGACTCGCAGGCGCGCTCCGTCTACCAACAGGCCAGCGCGCGGGGCGACGTGGTCGTCCAGTACGTCGATCCGGGCACCGCGTTGCAGCGGTTGCGGGCCGACCTCGGGGAGATGGGCAGCGCGCTGGAGGGGCTCTCGAAGAATCCGCTTCCGCCCTCCCTGGAGATCCGCCCGAAGCAGTCGCTGGCCGCCCCGGCGATGCGCGTGCTGGCCGCCGAGCTGGGCCAGCTCCCCAACGTCCGCGACGTCGAGTACGGCCGCGAATGGGTGGACAAGCTGGAAGCGCTGGGCGGCGGCATGCGCGTCTTCGGCGCGGGCGCGCTCCTGGCGGTGCTGCTGGCGGCGCTCCTGGTGGTCGCGAACACCATCCGGCTGGCGGTGTACGCGAGGCGCGACGAGATCGAGATCATGAAGCTGGTCGGCGCCACCGACTCGTACGTGCGCGCTCCGTTCCTGATGGAGGGCGCGCTCCAGGGGCTCCTGGGGGCTTCGGTGGCGGTCGGTTCGGTCTTCGCGGTGCAGCACTGGCTGCTGCCGCGGCTGGAGCAGGCCTTCGCCTTCGCCGCGGGAGTCGCGCCGCCCCAGATGTTGCCGGTGCACGCGGCGGCGCTCCTCGCCTTCGGCGCCATCGTCGGCCTTCTGGGAAGCTGGCTCGCCGTCGGGCGGTTCCTCAAGGCATGATCGCCGTCCTGGCCGCTGTCGCGCTCGCGCAGTCGCTGCCCGAGGTGCAGCAGCGGCTGGCGGAAGAGAGGGCGGCGGCGCAGAAGCTCGCGGCCCGCGAGGGGACGGTGCTCGGGCGCCTCGCCGACCTGGAGCGCCAGATCGAGGTGGAGACCCGCGCCCTGCGGGCGGCGGAGGGGCGATTGCGCGCGGCCGGCGAGCGGCTGGCGGCGGCCGAAGAGAATGCCCGCAAGGCGCAGGACGAGCTCGATCGCGCGGCCGAGGGCATGCGTCCGCGGCTGCTGGCGCGCTACAAGGCGGGCCGGGAGGGCTACGTCCGGATCCTGCTCGGCGCGACCAGCATCACCGATCTGCTGCGCAGAAGCCGCCTGCTGAACGCGCTCCTGAGAGCGGATATCGACGCCCTCAGCCTCCTGCGCGGCCACGCGCGGGCGGCGAAAGCGGCCCGCAAGGAGGTCGCGGTGGCCCTGGGCGAGGAGGACGTGAGCGTCAAGGCGGAAGCCGAGCGGCGCGCGGCGCTGCAGCGCAGGGTCGACGAGCAGAAGGTGTTCCTCGCCTCGATCCAGGGCGAGAGGGGGCTGCACGACCAGACGGTGCGCGAGCTGGAGGAAGCGGAGAAGGAGCTCTCCAGCAAGCTGGCCGAGATCGGATCGCGGGGATCGGGCGGGATGCGCAAGGGCTCCATCCGGCGGGCGCGCGGCAGGCTGCCCTTCCCGGTGGACCAAGGCCGGATCGAGGTCCGCTTCGGCCGCGCCATCGATCCCCGCTTCGGCACCGTCACCCTGCAGACCGGCATCGACGTCCGAGCTCCGCTGGGAGCGCCGGTTCGCGCGGTGTGGAGCGGGAAGGTGGCGCATGCCGGCTGGTTCCGGGGATTCGGCAACCTCCTCATCGTCGATCACGGCAACGGCATGTTCTCGCTCATGGCCCACCTCGACCAGCTGCACAAGGGGCTCGGGGACCCCGTCAAGGCGGGCGAACAGGTGGGCACGGTCGGCGAGACCGGATCGCTGAAAGGCCCGTACCTCTATTTCGAGCTGCGGGACGGCCAGCGGCCGCTAGATCCTGAGCGGTGGCTGAGGCGCAGCCGGAGGGCCCCGGCCCTCCTGGCGGGCGCGAAAGGAGCGGCGGCGCAATGAAGAGGTTTCTCCTGCTCTGCGCATGCGCCACGTTGGGCGGCTTTCTCGCCGTCCGCGTGGCGCAGGCGGCGCGCGACCCGGCGGGCCCCTATCGGAAGCTGGACGTGTTCAGCCACGTGCTCTCGCTGATCGAGAACAACTACGTCGAGTCCGTCGACGAGACCCGCCTGCTCTATGGCGCGGTCGACGGGATGGTCCGGACCCTCGACCCGCACTCCAGCTTCATGGATCCCCGCTCCTACGCGGCATTGAAGGAGGAGACGGAGGGGGAGTACGGAGGAGTCGGCCTGGAGCTGGCGACGCGCGGAGAGGAAATGGTGGTGGTGGCGCCCATCGACGACACGCCTGCGGCGCGCGCCGGCTTCGAGCCCGGCGATCGATTGCTGGAGATCGACGGACGCGCCGTCCACGGCTGGCGGGAGACGGAAGCGGTCCGCGCGCTGACGGGGGCGCCGGGGACGAAAGTCACGATCAAGGCGCAACGCGCGGCGTGGGGCGAGCCGCGATCGTTCACGCTGGTGCGAGACGTGATCCGCATCGTGTCGGTGGAGGAGAAGCTCTTCGACCGCAAGCTCGGATACGTGAAGATCAAGAGCTTCCAGGACCGCACCGACGTCTACCTGCGCAAGGCGCTGGAGTCGCTACGCGCGCAGGCGGGGGGACATCTCGGCGGGCTGGTGCTCGACCTGCGGCACAATCCGGGCGGCCTGCTCGACCAGGCGGTGAAGGTGTCGGACCGCTTCATGGATGCCGGCGTCATCGTCACCACCAAGGGCCGCGGCGGAAAGCACGTGGAGGTGGAGAAGGCGCGCGGGAAGGGGACCGAGCCGAAGTACCCCATGGTGGTGCTCGTCGACGGCGGCACCGCCAGCGCCAGCGAGATCGTCGCCGGCGCCCTGCAGGATTCCGGACGCGCCGTGGTGGTCGGGACCCGGACGTTCGGCAAGGGGTCGGTGCAGACCGTCATCGAGCTCGAGGACGGTTCCGGGCTCAAGCTGACGGTGGCGCGGTACTACACGCCTTCCGGCCGCAGCATCCAGGAGCGGGGCATCTCGCCGGACCTCTGGGTGAAGGCGAGCGTGAGCGACGACGACACGACGCGCGAGGACAACCTGCCGGGCCATTTCAAGGGGGAGGAGGGCGGGCTGGTCGCGGCCGCGTCGCTGCAGCCACCCGCGCCCCAACCCCGCTCACCCGACGATCCGCAGGACGATCCGCAGCTGAAGGTCGCGCTGGATACGCTGAGGACATGGACGGTCTTCAAGCGCTCGCTGCCGCAGTCCAGCGTACGGACCGCCCACCCCTAGTGTTTTGGGGACACCATACGGAACTTTACGTAAGGTGTCCCCGAAACCCTGGGCGGCGGGATGTGGAGCCTTCTCGAGGTGGTTTCGCAGGTGGTGACGCGGCGCGCGGCCTGGATGGCGGGCGCTCGCGTTGCTCCCGGAATGCTGGACGCGCTGGTGGCGGCGGAGCTGGCGCGGCCCGATGCCAGCGAGACCCTGGAAGCGCATTACCTGCTGGCGATGCCGGCGCTGCGCGCCCGGCAGCTCGAGGGCCCCTCCGGCGTCGAGGAGAAGGTGTTCGGGACGCCGCTGGCGCTGCGCCGGATGCCGCGGCTGAAGGACGCGCTCGACGCGCTCTTCGCCCTGGTCTCGGACGCCGGGCTCTCCTGCGCCGCTTGCCTGGGGGCGCCGACGCCGCCGGAGCTGGTGGAAGGGCGCACCCTGGGCGAGGTCTACGAGCAGTGCCACTTCGGCAGCTTCATGCCGATGCTGTACGCGTATCCGGGCGATCTCGAGGACGCCCTCCTGCGTGCGCCGGTCGGGTTCATCGACGAACGGCTGGTAGGGCCGCTGGTGCACGAGCTGTGTCACTTCCATGCCGGAGAGCCGCCCGCGCCCGCGAACGTCAACGAAGCGCTCGCGGCCTGGATCGGCAGCGAGGCATGGCCGGCCCAGGTCCGGCCGGGACGGGACGAGCACGACGCGATCCCCGGCGCGGCCTGGTTCGCGGCCGTGGGCGGCTTCATCGCCCGGATGCTGGGGGAACGCGAGGCGCTGCGTCTCCAGGCGGGCGCGCTCGATCCGCGCGACGCGTTCGGTGCGCCGTGCGCCGAGGCGTTGCGGCTCTACGGCTTCCTCCCCTTTCTCGAGTCAGGCGCGCCGCATCTCCTCTCCGATGCCTTCCATCCCGCGCGCTGGTGGAAGCTGCTCGACCTCCACCGCGATGCCGGTCTCGCCCGGGACTTCCACGACCGCCTGGTCCGGCCGCTCCTCGCCGGAGGGCCGGCGCGACAACTGGATTGGGATGAAGCGCTCGATGCGCTGGCCTGGCGCGACCTGCCCGCATGGCGGGACGCGCCTGGGCCGGTGGATACCAAGCTGGCGGCGCTGGCCGAACGCGCCCTCTCCGTCCGTGCCGAGCGCCGCGGCTCGACCTTCTTCGTCGCCCGCGCCGATCCGCCGGACCCGCTGAAGCTCGACCCGGACGCATGCGAGATTCGAGCGCCGTGGCCCGGTCCCGACGCCCTCGGTGCCCCGGCCGTCTTTCCCTGGCCGCCCGCGCTGTGCGCCCAGACCCGTCTGGTCTAGGGTGCGTTCGTGGCTCGCCTGTTCCTCCTGAATCCGCCGACGGACGAGACGGTGCGGACGCCATTGCTCTCGTTCCTCTATCTCGCATCGGCGCTGCGCCGGTCGGGCCACGACGTGGCGGCCCTGGACGCGAGCGCACCGTTCGCCCCCAAGGAGCCCGATGTCATCGTCGAGCGCGTCCTCGCCTGGAGTCCGACGCTCATCGGCATCCATTGCAAGACGCTCTACGCGCAGGACGCGTACGCGCTGGCGCGAGCGTTTTCCGGACGGGGTGTGCCGCTGGTCTGCGGCGGGCCGCACCCGACGGTCGCGCCGCTCGAGCCGATGGCGCACGGATTCGACTATGCCGTTCGCGGCGAGGGCGAAGAGACGCTGGTCGAGCTCTGCGACGCGTTGGACGGGAAGCGCCCGCTCGACCAGGTGCGATCGCTGGCCTCGCGTTCCGGAACCAATCCCTCGCGCGGGTTCCTCCTCGATCTGGACGCGCTCGCCTCGCCCCTCGATTCCCTCGATCTGTTCGATCCGGCCTGGTATGGCGCGCGCGCCACCGTGGCGCCGGCGGGCCTGCTCGCTTCGCGCGGCTGCCCCGCGGCCTGCACGTTCTGCAGCAACAACGTCACCGGCCGGCGCTACCGCTATCGCAGCGCGGCGGCCATCGCCGAGGAGATCGCCGCCTTCCGGGACCGCATCGGGCAGAGCGCTTTCTCCTTCTTCGACGACTCGTTCGCGGTGGGCCGCCGGCGGATGTTCGAGCTGTGCGCCGCTTTGGAACCGCTTCGCGTGCACTGGACCTGCACGGCCCACCCCGCGCACCTCGACCGGGACGTGCTCGAGCGCATGCGAGCGGCCGGTTGCGCCGGGGTGGACATCGGCATGGAGAGCGGCGATCCGGCGATGCTGCTGCGCATCGGCAAGGGCGTCACCGTCGAGCGCGTGCTCCAGGTCCTCCGCCATGCGGCGGAGCTCGGGCTGCATTGCATGGTGAACCTCATGTTCGGGTGGCCCGACGAGACGCTCGACGAGCTGCGCGCGACGGTGGACTTCATCGAGCGCGCCGCCCCGCTGGCGGCCGCGTTCAACGCGCGCGGAGTGCTGGTCCCGTATCCGGGAACGCGCGTGTACGACGAGAACCACGCCCGCTACGGCTTCACCGAGTGGTGGATCCGCGAGCCGCCCTTGCGGTACAGGCCGTTCCCGGCCTCCTGGTCGCTCGCGGAGGTGAAGCGCGCTTACGCGGACGACGCGGCGCTGGAGCGCAACTTCTTCCGCCAGACTCCCACTCACCTGGACCTGATCCGAGCGGGCTTGCGTGGGAAAGCCGATGCCACCTACGCCCGGCTGTGCACACCTTCTGCTCCAGGGTGGGAGCCGCGCGTCGCCGCTGCCGGCGCTCGGTGACAGGGTGTGGCGCAGCGCATCGCAGTCTGGACGGCCGTTTGACAACCAACCGAGCGTCACGTACAGTGCCGCGCCACTCCGGGCCGATCCCCCGGTATTTGTTCGAGTTTTCGGTGGAGAGTCGATGACCCGGGTGGAGTTGCTCTTCCTCGCGACCTATTTCCTGGTCCTGCTCATCCTCTCCATCTATGGCTCACACCGGTACGTGATGGCGTACCTGTACTACAAGTACAAGGGCAACCTCCCGGCGCCGAAGGGCCGTTTCGACCAGCTCCCGCGCGTCACCGTCCAATTGCCCATCTTCAACGAGATGTACGTCGTCGAGCGCCTGATCGACGCGGTGGCCCGCATCGACTACCCCCGCGACCGGCTGGAGATCCAGGTCCTTGACGATTCGACCGACGAGACGCAGGGGATCGCCCGGGCCCATGTCGAGCGGCTCCGCGAAGAAGGTGTGGACATCTCGTACCTTCACCGTCTCCACCGCGACGGCTTCAAGGCGGGAGCGCTGCAGGAGGGCCTGAGACGGGCGCGAGGCGAGCTGGTGGCGGTGTTCGACGCCGACTTCGTCCCCTCCCGGGATTTCCTCATGCGGTCCGTCCACTTCTTCACCGACGACCGGGTCGGGATGGTGCAGGTCCGCTGGGAGCACCTGAACCGGGAGTACTCGCACCTGACGCAGGCCCAGGCCATCTTCCTCGACGGCCACTTCGTCATCGAGCACACCGCCCGCAACCGCAGCGGCCGCTTCTTCAATTTCAATGGCACCGCCGGCATCTGGCGCCGCGGCACCATCGAAGACGCGGGCGGCTGGCAGCACGACACCCTCACCGAGGACCTGGACCTCAGCTACCGCGCCCAGCTGCGCGGCTGGAAGTTCGTCTACCTGCCGCAGGTCGCTTCCCCCGCCGAAGTTCCGGTGGAGATGAACGCCTTCAAGTCGCAACAGCACCGCTGGGCGAAGGGGAGCATCCAGACCGCGCGCAAGCTCCTCCCCCGGATCCTGCGCAGCGATCTGTCGCGTGAGATCAAGCTGGAGGCGTTCTTCCACCTGACCGCCAACTTCACGTATCCGCTGATGATCCTGCTCACCGTCCTGATGCCGGTCAGCATGGTGATCCGCTTCAAGCACGGCTGGTACGAGGTCCTGCTGCTCGATCTTCCATTCTTCTGGACGGCGACCGTGAGCGTCGTCCTCTTCTACGTCGCGAGCCAGCGCGAGATCGGGATGCCCTGGTGGAAGGGCCTGAAGTATCTGCCCTTCATCATGGCGTTGGGCATCGGCATGTGCGTCAACCAGAGCAAGGCCGTGATCGAGGCCGTGGTGGGCTACGAGACCGGCTTCACCCGCACGCCCAAGACCGGGATGCTGGGGCGCGAGCGCAGCTGGCTGCAGCGCAAGTATCGAACGCTGGTCACCGCGCAGCCGCTGCTCGAGCTGGCGCTGGGGGCGTACCTGACCAGCGCGATCTGGTTCGCGCTGGACAAGGGCGTGTACTTCTCGCTGCCCTTCCTCCTCCTGTTCCAATGGGGCTTCTTCTACGTGGGCCTGGTCTCGCTGCTGCAGGGGCGGATCGGAGCGCTGCTGCGCTTCTTCCGCCGCCCGGCCGAGGACCCCGCCCCGGCGCTGGAGTAGCGTGAAGGCGATGTTGCTGTGCGCCGGGTTCGGCACGCGGCTGCGCCCCCTGACCGACACCTTCCCCAAGCCGCTGATGCCGCTCTGCGGGGTGCCGCTCCTGCGCTACAACTTCGCCCTGCTGAAGAACGCCGGCGTGCGCGAGATCGTGATCAACACGCACCATCTGGGGAAGGCGATGGAGCGCGGCGCCCTCGACATCGCCAGGCAGCTGGGCATCGATCTGCAGATCTCGCGCGAGGAGAAGCAGATCCTCGGCACCGGCGGCGGCGTGCGACGCGCGCAGAAGTTGCTCGGCAAGGAGACGTTCTTCCTCCTCAACGGCGACATGATCTTCGACGTGGACCTTCCGGCGGCGCTCGCCGCGCATCGGAAGGCCGGCGGAGAAGCCACCATGGTGCTGGCGCCGTATCCGCGCGGAGCCACCTACGCGGCGGTGGAGGTCGACGCGCGGATGAACGTACGCCGCATCGCCGGCCGGGGGGCCCCTGCCGACCCCTCGCTGTCCAGGACGCATTTCACCGGCGTCCACGTGCTCGAGCCCGCGCTGGTCGCCCGCCTTCCCCCGGAAGGAGAGAGCGACATCAACCGGATCGCCTATGTCCGCGCCATCCACGACGGCGCCGTCGTCCACGGCTTCTTGCAGGAGGGCTACTGGGGCGACCTGGGAGCGCCGCGCTCCTTCCTGCGGGCGAACCTGGACGTGCTCGAGCGGAAGGTCCCGCTGGCGCGATTCCATCCGGATGCCGACCCGTTCCAGGGCTGCGCCGAGGCAGCGCCGGGCGTGTTCGTGCATTCGAGCGCCAAGGTGGAGTCGCCGTTGCGCGCCCCCGCGTTGATCCAGGCGGGGGCGACCGTCGCGGCAGGAGCGAGCGTGGGACCGGGCGTCGTGATCGGCGCCGGAGCCAGCGTGGACGCCGGAGCGCAAGTGGAGCGCGCGGTGGTCTGGGAGGGGACGCACATCGCGGCGGGCGAGCGCGTCGTCGATCAGATCGCCGCGCCGCGCGTCCGCGTCGACGTCTAGGCTACACGGCCGCCAAGCCACTCGGACAGGACACGCCGGTTCCGCCCAGACCGCAATACCCGCCGGGGTTCTTCGCCAGGTATTGCTGGTGGTAGTCCTCCGCGTAATAGAAGGGCGGCTCGCCGGCGATCTCGGTCGTGATCGCGCCGAATGCCTTCTTCCGCAGCGCCGCCTGGAACGCCTCGCGCGACTGTTCCGCCGCCGCGCGCTGCTCCTGGGTGGTCGGGTAGATGGCGCTGCGGTACTGCGTGCCGACGTCGTTGCCCTGGCGCATGCCCTGCGTGGGATCGTGGTTCTCCCAGAAGACCCGCAGCAGCTCCGAATAGGGAACCTTCTTCGGGTCGTACACGACGAGCACCACTTCGGCGTGGCCCGTCGCTCCCGAGCAGACCTCGCGATAGGTGGGGTTCTTGGTGTACCCGCCCGCGTATCCGACGGCCGTGGTGTACACGCCGTCGAGCTCCCAGAACTTGCGCTCGGCGCCCCAGAAGCAGCCCATCCCGAAGATCGCGCGCTCGGACCCTTGCGGGAAGGGGGGCACGAGCGGCGTCCCGAGCACGGTGTGGCGGGGCGGGACCTGCATCGGTTCCGGGCGGCCCGGGAGGGCCTCGGCCGGGGTCGGCATGCGAAGGGAGCTCATGCCGCGGAATTCTGCGCGGCGGCCTCGCCCTCCGCAATCAGCAATCCGACGGGCGTATCGGGCGCGCGTCTCGAGTCGCGCCGCAGGCGGAGCACGGCGAACGTCACCAGGCCCAAGGTCAAGAACGCCGAGACGGCGAAGAGCAAGGACAGCAGGGTGGGCGCGTAATTCAACGCGACCTGGTGGTCGCCCGCCGGCACCCAGATCGCGCGCCGGACCAGGTCGGAGCTCACCAGCTGCGCGGGCGTCGCGTCGACGCGGGCAGTCCAGTCGCGGTCGAGCGTCGCCGCCACCACCCAATAGCCCGGGTGTGATTGCCGCACCCGGAAGTAGATCTCCTCTCCGCGGTCGGTCCTCGAGACCAGCTGGGCTTCGGGGTCCCGCACGTGCGCCGCCGGCGCCGACGCGAGCGCCGCGACCCGGGTGCCGAGCAGTTCCTCGCGATCGCGCGCCGCGGCGGTCAGCCTCGAAGGCGGAATCTCTTCCACCGTCTCAGGCCGGAAGATGAGCGGCGCGGCATCGGTGAGCTCGACGACGGCGAATCCCCAGAGAGGATCGACCGAGCGGATCTCTCCCTTGAACAATCCGGCGGCGTCCAGCGTGGTCACCACGAACCGCGTCCCCATCGCGCGCAACATCCGTTGGGGCGATACCTCACGCCACAGCCGCATCTCGTCGGCCGGATCCAGGGAGGTCAGCGAGACCGACTGCCGGAAGCCGCAGAGCTCCAGCAGATTGCGCTTGCCGTAGTGGTACTCGCGCTCCCGGACGTGGGACCAGCTGCCCGACAAAGATCGCTGGAGGTGTTGCTCGTCGACGTAGACCCGGAAGGAGGTCCGCATCCGGTGGGCGGCTGCCGTATCCAGCGCTTCGCAGGCGGCCGACGGCGGGCGGAACGGAGCGCGTGGCAGCATGCCGAGGAGCTCGGCATTGGCGGCACAGAGATCGCCGATGAGCACCACTCCCAGCGCCGGCAGCATGAAGCGCCCGGGCAACAGCAGCGTGCCCATGGTGGCGGCGCCGACGACCGCCAGCTGGATCACGGATCGGGTGAGCGCCCCCGGGTCGGGCTCGGACGAGAACCGGGCGATGAGCAAGAGTGAAACACTGCCCAGCGCGAACGATCCTCCCGCGAGGGCCAGCCTGCGGGAGCGGGGAAGCTCGACCAGGGCGGCCGCTCCGAGCGCCACGAGGGCGGCCCAGGCCGGCATGAACAGGGCGACGATGCGTTGGGGATACCGGAACACGCGCAAGGGCGGAATCCACTCGCCGATGCGCCCGTAGAGATGGAAGAAGTGAGAGCCCAGCGAGAGCAGGAGCGCGGCGACCGCGATGCAGGCCCAGAGCGCCGCCGGCCGCCGGCGCCGCCAGAGCGCCGCGGCCACCAAGGCCGGCCCCGCCGCTCCGGCGTAGATCGAATGGACGTAGTTGCGCAGCCACGGCGGGGAGACCGTGAAGCCGCCCCAGAATCCGTCGCTGAAGAGCGGGCCGAAGAGGCGCGGGATGAAGAGCTCGAAGATCCGGACGGGATGCAGCGACCATTGCTCCCGGACCTCTTGCGGCAGCCCCGCGGCCCGCACCGTCGAGGAGAGGGCCCGGAGCGAGGCGACCAGCTGCGGACAACCGATCACGCCGGCCACCACGACGATGGCCGCCCCCTCTGCGGCGAGCCCGCGCCAGGGGCGCTGGCGGCGTCTGGCGACGAGGGCGAGCGCGCAGATGCCGGCGATCGCACACATCATCGGGTCGCCGGCGAGCAGCGGTTGTGGCAAGGCGATCGCGAGCAGCGCGGCACGCGCCGGGCCGCCTTCCACCGCCCAGTGATCCACGGCGAGAAAAATCGTGGGCAGCCACATGGCCGAGCACGCCCACTGCGGGTTGGAGAAGTTGCAGAAGGTGAAGCCGCAGAGACCCAGCGTGATCGCGCCGATCCCTGCCGCATCCGGATCCACCCAGCGGCGCGCGAGCAGGAAGAAGGAGGTCATTCCGAACACCACGTGCAGCCAGACCCGGATGGGAACCCCGGGCCAGGCATGCGCGTGCAGGGCGCGCATCACCAGTTGTCCCAGGTAGAAGGGCTGCTGGACGATGTCGGCGTAGACGCTGCTTCCGCCGAACGCGCGGCTGTTCCAGAGCGAGATGTGGCCCGTCCAGAACATCTCGCGCATGGGCGCGTAGTTGTGCAGCATGTCGCGGAACGCGAGGATGTCGCGCCCGATCAGCGCGGGCCAGAGCACGGCCGTGAGGGCGAGGGAGGCGGCGGCCAGGAGCAGCGTGGGGCGGACCGACTTCACTCCCCACCGTCTGCCATTGCGGGCGCGGTGCGGTCACCTTTTCTGCCGCGGAAAAACGGAGGCTCAGACGCCGGCTTCCAGGACGTCCCCCTCGCGGGTGCCGGTCCGCGCCAGGGTGCCGGCCGGAAGCTCCACCACCATGACGGCGCGAGAGTAGATGCGGGTCGCGCGCCAGGGCTTGAGGGTGGAGATGGCGCGCACCACCCGCAGGTCGCCAGAGAGGAACGCCGCGTCGATGGCGAAGCGCATGAAGAAGGTATGGATCGCGGCGCACGGCTCGATGAGCAGCGCCTGTCCTTCCTGCAGCGGCCCTCTTCCCAAGAGGCCGCGCACCCGGGCCAGCGGCGTCGCGGCGCGTTCGACGCGATGGGCCAGCACCGCGCCCGTGCGCGGATTGCGCAGGATCACGGCCGCACCAACGACACCCGGGGGCCCAGCCCGACGCTGAGGCGGCCGGTCTTGCTGGAGTAGATCTCGCCGTCCAGGAGCCAGGGCAAGGGAGCGCGGCCGGACAGCTCCAGCTTCTCTCCCACGCCTTCCAGCAGGCGATCCCGCCGTGCCGGAAGCCCGAAGAGGAGACGCGGCAACTCGAGCGCGAACTGCCGCGGCCCGGCGGTCAATCCCAGCACCTGGAACGCTCCCGGCTGCTCGGTGGCGCGGCGGAAAGGGCGCAGGCCGAGGCCCGCTTCCGCCACCGACGAGCAGACCAGCCCGTAGATCTCGATGCGCGGCCATTCCTCGCCGTCCAGGCGCACCCGCAGGTCCATCGGCGCATAGAGCTTGCGGGCAAACGTCCCCAGCGTGAGCGACGACCAGAATGCGCGCGCGAGGAGGCGGGTGCTGGCGAGCGGCCCGGCGTTGCCCGTCGCATAGATCGCTTCGATGAATCGGACCGGCAGCCCCACCCCGAGCCGGAACCCGCAGCGGGCGGGAGTCCTCGCCCCTTCCTGCGTCACCCGCAGCGTATCGCGCTCCTCGACGCGCAGCGGCGTCCCGGCGGCGAGCGCTTCCGACAGCCGCCTGAGCCGCTGCTCCGCGTCGCCCCTGCCCCCCAGCGGAGCGAGGGAATCGTAGGCTCCGCCGCCGAGGAGGGCGAGCGGCGGCAGATCGTTTCCCAGCGCGCTGGCGAGCGCCGTCACGGTATGGGTGACCGTGCCGTCGCCGCCGGCGATGGCCAGGACCCGAGGCCGATCGGCGGCCACTGCCTTGGCCACGTCCTGGAGCTCTTCCGGCCCTCGCGTCTCGAGGATGGACGCCCCGGGCGCCGCTTTTCGGAGCTGCTCGGCGGCCAGCGGCCAATCGCGGTTGCGGCGCGCGTTGGGATTGGCGATGATCGCGATGCCCGCCATGGCGGCACCGAATATCGGGCGGAAGCCCGCGGCACAAGGTCTGTTTCTCGATCAGCACGAGCCGCGCCTGAACGTGGTGCTGGTCGAGCCGAAGATCCCGCCCAACACCGGCAACGTGGCGCGGCTCTGCGCGGTCACCGGCTCGCGGCTGCACCTCGTGGCGCCGCTCGGGTTCCGGATCGACGACAAGGACCTGCGCCGGGCCGGCCTCGACTACTGGGACAAGGTGCACGCGGCGACCTGGGCCTCGTTCGACGAGCTCTTGCGCGCGGAGCAGGTGACCGAGGAGCAGCTGCACCTGTTCACCGGGCACGGCCGTACGAGCTTGTGGCAGGCGCGCTTTTCGCCGGGCGACTACCTGGTGATGGGCGACGAGGTGGACGGTCTCCCGGACGGCCTCTTGCAGCGTTTCGCGGCGCGGCAGGTGAGGGTGCCGATGATCGCCGAGCCGAGCGCCCGGAGCCTCAACCTCTCGACCTGCACGGGCATCGCGGTGTACGAGGCGCTCCGACAGCTGCATACGGCTCAAATGCTTGGATCTCCAAGGTAGTATGGACGAGTGGATACGTTCGAGCTCCTGCCTTCGCTCGCCCAGGGAGAGCTCTCCGAGACGAGCGCGCCGGAGCTGGTGGCCGCGGTCTTCCGGTCCCGGGCGAGCGGGACCCTCTGGCTGGAGACCCGCGACACCCCGGAGATCCGGATCTTCTTTCGGGCGGGAGACATGTGCGGCGCCACCGCGTTTCCCGGCGTGCAGAACCTCGCGCACGTCCTGCTCGCCAACGACTGGGTGAATGCGCTCGACATCGACTCGACCCGCGAGGAAGCGGTCCGCAGCGGAAAGAAGCATGGCGAGGTGCTGGTGGCCCGCAAGCTCTTGAGCGCGGAGCAGCTGGAGTCGGCGCTCGCGGCGCAGCACACCACCAATCTGCTGGCCCTGCTCGGCCTGACGGAAGGCAAGTACGATTGGCGGGGCTGGGAACCGCCGCCGGCCTGGGCGCGCGAGGTCGTCGTCGATCCGGTCGGCTCTCTCGTCGAGGCGCTGGAGCAGGACAAGCACGCGCAGCGGCGGACCAAGGTGATCGGGTGGCTCGGCGATCATCCGGTCCGGCTCTCCGTCGATTGGCCCGAGCTGGCGGAGCGGTCCAGCCTCACGCCCATCGACCGGCGGGCGGCCGGTCTTCTGGCGGTGCCGCGGCGGTTGACGCATTTCGCCGAGGCATCGCAGCTCCCCCAGTTGCGCGCGGAAGCGCTGGTCGCGGCCTTGCTCCTCACCGGCGGCGCGGAGCCGCAACCGGGCGCCAGCGCGCTGAACGAGCAGGAGGCGATCGCGCGGCTGGACTCGCTCACGCTGGATGGCGTCGAAGCGCCCGCGGCGCCTGCTGCCGCCAATGTGGAAGAAGAGGTGGAGCTCGAGCTCGATCGGCCCACCCCTCCGCCCCCACCCGCGGCGAGCTCGGGCAGTGACGAAGAACGCGTCGGGCGGGAATTGCGCAAGAAGATGCTGGCGCGCGGCATCCGCAACCTGGGCTCGCTCCCGTCGCGCGAAGAGATCGAGGGAGCGGTCGCGGTCACTCCCAAGCATCCGGGCGCCAAGCAGAAGCAGCAGAAGAAGGAGCTGTCGGCCGAGGACCAGCGCTTCGTGGACGACGTGCGGTCCCGGATGAAGATGGCGCCGCGGCAGAACGCGTACGAGCGCCTCGGCATCGACGCGCGGGCCTCCAGCGACACCATCCGCAACGCCTATCTCGAAGCGGCGAAACGGTTCCACCCGGACCGTGCCACCGGCGCCGAGCTGGAGCAGGTGGAGGCCGAGCTGCAGACGCTGTTCGCTCTGCTCAAGGAAGCCTACGAGACCCTCTCCTCTCCCGACGCCCGCGCCCAGTACGACGCGTCGCTCAAGGGCGTGCAGGGCGGCACGCGCAAGGAGGAAGCGGCGATCACGGTGAAGATGGGCGAAGTGCTGCTGAAGAAGCGCGACTTCGAGGGGGCCCTGAACAAGCTCCGGCGCGCGGCCGACCTGGACGCCAACGGAGACGTGCTGGCCGCGCTCGCCTGGGGCCTGGTGAGCGATCCCAAGGCGACGCCGGCGACGAAGGAGGAGGCTGCCTCGCTGATCAACCGCGCGCTTCGAGCGCCCGGGGTGACGGCGCGCACCTACTACGTGGCCGGCGTGCTCTGGCGGACGAAGGATCCCGAGTCCGCGGTCGACGCCTTCCGCAAGGCCCTGGAGATCGATCCGCGCCATCCCGACGCGTCGCTCGAGCTCCGGCTGATCGAGCAGCGCCGGGGGAAGCAGCCGGCCAAGCCCAGCGGCGGCGTCCTCTCCGGCCTGCTCTTCGGGAAGCGGAAAGGCTGATGGCGGGCGAGGCGGTCCTGGTCGCGGACGGGGACGCTCGCGGCCGGCGGATGCTGGAGCTGGCGCTGCGCAGGGCCGGTTTCGTCGTGGAGGCGGCAGAGAACGCGGAAGAGGCCGCGCGGAAGCTGCGCGAGGCCCGCATCCAGGCCGCGGTCTGCGAGGTGGGAATCGGAGAGCCCGACGGGCTCGCGCTGTGCCGTTCCTCGCGCGCGGACCAGCGGCTGGCTGAAATCCCCTTCCTTCTCATGGGCAGCGAGGCGGGCGCGGCGGCGAAGGCGCGCGCGATCGAGGCGGGCGCGGACGAATATCTGACCAAGCCGGTGCTCCTCAAGGAACTGGTCCAGCGGCTGCGGAACCTCCTCGATCGCCGCCGCCTCTCCGACCCGGGCGTGCCCGCCGCGCTCGCCGGATCGGTGCGCGATCTCGGGCTCCTCGACGTCTTCCAGTCGCTGGAAAGCTGGAGGAAGGACGCGCTGGTCCGCTGCGAGCAGGGCGGCCAGGTCGCGCGCGTCTGGGTGCGGGAGGGCGAGGTCATCGACGCGGAATTGGGGCCGGTGTCGGGCGAGGCCGCGTTCTTCCGCCTGATGACCTGGGAGATGGGTGAGTTCCGGGTCGACTTCCTGGGCGCGGGCCGGCGCGAGGCGCGCATCGCGGGAGGAACGCAGGGGGCGCTGGTGGAGTCGATGCGGCGCGTGGACGAGCTGGGCAGGATCGCCCGGACGCTGCCGATGGGGACGCCGCTCCGCCTGGACGTCGAGCGATTGGAAGCGCGCCTCGCGGATCTGCCCGACGAGATGAACGCCGTTCTCCGCCACTTCGACGGCGAGCGAACGCTGCGGGCGGCGATCGATCGGTGCCCGGCCGACGATCTGGCGGCCATCGCGGTCGTACAGCAGCTCGTCGCCGAGGGGATCTTGCGCCGCCCGGCGACCCCGCTGGCGGTGGAATCCTGGGGGTCGCCGGCGCAGCCACCGGCGGAAGCAGCGCGCCCGCGAATCGTGCAGTTCCCTCCGCTGCGGGGCATGCGCCGCGAACGCCTGCGGAGGGAGGCGGAACAAGTGCGCGCGCGGATCGCCGCGGGGGAACCCGTCCGGCTCCAGCATGTGGTCGAGCTGCCGCCGCGAGACGAGACGGAGCTTCTCGACGGACTGCGCCGGTTGTCGCCGGCGGTCGGGCAGGCGGCGCGGACCTTCGCGCCGGACGCGCCCGTGTCGCGCGTCTCGGGCGCCGGCGGCGATCGAGCGACCGAGCCTCCCATCGCGCCCGTCGCGCTGACGACGCCCCCTCCCGGCACCGAAGTGGCCCTGCGCGACCTGCGGCGCCGTTGGCCCTGGCTGCTCGGAGCGGCGGCTGCGCTCGCGATCGCCTGGACGCTTCGCCCACAGCCCCACACGGAGCGGCGCGACTCGCCGTGGCTCGAAGCGGCTGCGGGCGCATCCGTGGCCAGCGAGGAGGGCCCGCAGGGATTCGCGGACGCGGTCCTCCGCGGAAACGAGCTCTTCCGGCAGGGAAGGTTTCGGGACGCCGCCGGGGAGTACCGGAAGGCCCGGGCGATCCGGCCCGACGCGGTGCCCGTCCTGGTCTCCCTCGGCGACGCCTGGCTGGAGGCAGACCAGCCACGCAGCGCGCTGGAGCCGCTGGAAACGGCCGCCCGGCTCGATCCCGCCAGCGCGCGGGCGCAGCTCCTGCTCGGGACCACGTACCATTCCATCGGGAAGATCGGCGAGGCGGTCAAAGCGTATCGCCGATACCTCGAGCTGGAGCCGTCGAGCGAGTTCGCCAGGGACGTGAAGGTGATCCTCGCGAACCTGGGCCCGGCGCGTTAAATCTGCGCCGATGCGCGTCCTCGGCCTGGAAACGAGCTGCGACGAGACCGCCGCCGCCGTGGTCGAGGCGAGCGACGGGCTGCGCGGACGCGTGCTGGCGGACGTCGTGCATACCCAGCAGGACGTGCACGAAAAGTGGGGCGGCGTGGTCCCTGAGCTGGCCTCGCGCGATCACCTGCAGCGGGTGCTGCCGGTGATCGACGAGGCGCTGGGCAAGGCGGGTTGCGAGCTCGGGGACCTCGACGGAATCTCGGTGACCCGCGGGCCTGGGCTGGTGGGAGCGCTGCTGGTCGGCGTCCAGGTGGGAAAGTCGCTCGCGCTCGCTTCTCGCCTGCCGCTGGTCGGCGTGAACCACATCGAGGGACATCTTCTCGCCGTCCTGCTCTCGGAGCAGGCGCCGTCGCCGCCCTGGCTCGCGCTCGTGGTATCGGGCGGCCACACCTCGCTGTACGTGGTGCGCTCGCTCGGGGAGTACGAGCCGTTGGGGCATACCCTGGACGACGCGGCGGGAGAAGCGTTCGACAAGGTGGCCAAGCTGCTCGGGCTGCCCTATCCCGGCGGGGCGCACGTCGACCGGCTCGCCCGGACCGGAAACCCGCAGGCCATCGACTTTCCCCGCGGACTCTCGCGCCGGTCGCGCGCCGCGTTCGATTTCTCCTTCAGCGGCCTGAAGACCGCGGTCCTGATGCACGTCCGGGAGCATGGCGTCCCCCGAGGGCAGGCGCTCGCCGACCTCTGCGCTTCGTTCCAGGAGGCCGTCTGTGACGCGCTCACGCAGCGGGCGGTGCGGGCGGCGCGACAGGCGCGCCTTCCCGCGATGGTGATCTGCGGCGGGGTGGCGGCCAATTCCCGGTTGCGCGAGCTGGCCCGCGAGCGATGCGGGGCCGAAGACATCGCGCTCTACCTGCCCGAGCCGCGCCTCTGCACCGACAACGGCGCGATGATCGCCATGGCCGGGGCGCACCGGCTGCTGCGGGGCGAGCGGGCCGACCCCGCCATGTCCGCCGATCCAGGCTGGCGGCTATGAGGCCCGCGGAGCTGCTCCGCCGCCATGGCCTGCGCCCGAAGAAGGCCTGGGGACAGAACTTCCTAGGCGACGAGCGGATCCTCACCGCGCTGGCGGCACTGGCCGGACCAGGTCCGGGCGACTCGGTCGTCGAGCTGGGCGCCGGGCTCGGTCATTTCACGCGGGCGCTGGCCGGGACAGGCGCGAACGTCATCGCGGTGGAGCGGGATCGTGAGCTGGTCCCCATCCTCCGGGCGGAGTTGCCGCGGGTCGAGGTGGCCGAGGCGGATGCGAAGAGCTTCGACCTGAGGGCGGTCGCTTCTCGCGCCGGACGCCGCGTGGTGGTCTGCGGGAACCTGCCGTATCACCTCAGCTCGCCCATCCTCTTCCACCTGCTCGATCAGCGGGACGCGGTCCGGAGGGCGGTGCTCTTGCTCCAGCGGGAAGTGGCGGAGCGGATCGCGGCGGCGCCGGGCGGACGGGACTACGGGCTGCTCTCGGTGCTGCTGCAGCGCGTGGCGGGCGTCACGCTCGGCCTGACCGTGCCGCGGCATGCCTTCACGCCTCCGCCCGAAGTGGAGAGCACGGCGCTGGTGCTCGATTTCCTCGAGCAGCCTCGCGCGCAAGTCCGGGACGAGGCGCGGTTCCTCGCGCTGGTGAAGGCGGCATTCTCGCAACGGCGCAAGACGCTCTGGAACGCGGTCAAGTCGCTCCCCGGCGGACGCGAAGCGCTGGAGAAAGCCGGCGTGGACCCGCGGCGCAGGGGGGAAACCCTGAGCGTCGAGGAGTTCGCCGCGGTGGAGCGGGCGCTCTAGAACACATCTCGTCAGCGACTGCCGAGTGATCATCCTCAGGCGCAGCCCCTGAGCCGCCTGCGGCGGCGGGGGCTAACTCGCGTACTGCGCGATGCCGTTCCCGAAGGACCAGTTCTCTTTCGCGACTTCCACCAGGCTGACGAAGACGTCCTCCGGACGCACGCCCGGCACCTCCCGCAGGAGTTGCGCGATGCGCGCGTACAGCGCCTTCTTCGCTTCCACGGTGCGGCCGGAGTTGAGCGTGATCTGGATCAGGATCACTCCGTCCGTGCGGGAGATCCCCAGATAGGACGGGTCGTAGATCAGCCCGGTCTCGTCATGCTCGGTGACGATCTGGAACTTGTCCTGTTCGGGGACCTTGATCGTCTCCACCATCGCTCGGTGGACGCCGTCGGAAACGGCGCGGCGGAACTCGGGGCTCTTGCCCTTGCGCAGGGCGATGCGGACCAGCGGCATGTGCCTAGGATGCCACCGAGGGCGCCGGGTTGCTTCAGGTCTGCGTGCGCAGGTGGAAGGACTTGCGCCGGGTCAGGGGCAAGAAGCCGTACCTGGAGAGCGACATTCCCTTGCCGGTGTCCTTCACGCCGGTCCAGGGCAGCAGGGGATCGAGGTAGTCGCACCGGTTCATGAAGAAGGTGCCGGTCTCGATCTGCGCGCCGATCCGGAACGCGCGCTCCTGGTCGCTGGTCCAGATGGAGGCGGTGAGCCCGTAGGGGCTGTCGTTCATCAGGCGCACGGCCTCGTCGTCGTCGGCCACCTTCTGGACCCCCACGATGGGGCCAAAGCTCTCCTCGACCATCAACCCATGCATCGAGTGGTTGGCGTCGACCACCAGGGCGGGGTCGAAGAAGCGCCCCCGGCCGGAGGCATCGTGGACGGGCCTTCCGCCGCAGAGTACGCGGGCGCCCTTCGCGCGCGCTTCGTCGACCTGGGCCAGGAGCTTGCGGGGGGCGTCCGGCTGCGCCATCGGTCCCATGGTGGTGGCGCTCTCTTGCGGATCCCCGAGACGATACTTGCGCACCTCGGCCAGCGCGCGCTCCACGAAGCGGTCGTACAGCGACGCGTGCACGTAGATGCGCTCGATCCCGCAGCAGCTCTGGCCGGCGTTGTAGAACGCGCCGTCGACGACGTTGGCCACCGCATGGTCCAGGTCGGCGTCGGGCGCCACGTACGCTGGATCTTTTCCGCCCAGCTCGAGCCCGACGTCGATGAAGCGCTTGGCCCCTTCGCGATAGACCTCGTGGCCGCCACGCACCGATCCGGTGAAGCTGACGTAACCGATCTCGGGGCGGGCGATGATCTTCGCGCAGGTGTCGTGGGTGGCGTCGATGGCGGTGATCAGGTTCTCGGGCGCGCCGGCGCGCTCGAAGGCCCGCGCGAACGCGTCGCCGCAGAGCGCGGTGCGGTTGGCGTGCTTGAGGAGGACGGAATTGCCGGCCAGGATCGCCGGGACCACGACGTTGACGGTGATGAGCAGCGGATAGTTCCAGGCGCTGATGTCGAGGACCACGCCGACGGGCTCGTGGCGGACGAAGCGCGTGAACCCCGGGACCGGCGGCAGCGGGTCGTCGCGGAGGGCCTCGGGCGCCAGCGCCATCATGGTGCGCGCGCGATGCACCGTCGTCTTCACCTCGCCGCGCGCCTGCGCGAGCGGCTTTCCCATCTGCAGCGTCACCTCGCGCGCCACGCGCTCGGCGTCCTTCTCCAGCTCCTGGCAGAACCGTTCGCAGAGCGCGACGCGGTCGGCGATGGGCGTCCGGGCCCAGGACTTGTGCGCGCGGAATGCGCGCGTGACCAGCCCTTCGACTTCGGCGTCGCCGAGGAACCGGCGCTCGGCCACGAGCTCGCCGGTGTACGGATTGTCGATGCGGTGGGTATCCATGCGGAGCCACAGGATGGGGCCGGCGCCCTTCACGCGCAAACTCGATCCGGGAAAAAAGTCAATGCTGCAACCGGGTGTGTTCTGTGCTGACATCCGCTCGCCGTGGAGCCGAGGCATCGCTACATCGTCGTCGAGGGCCCCATCGGCGTGGGCAAGACGTCGCTCACGCGGGCCCTGGCGGAGCGGTTCAGCGGCCGCACCGTGTTCGAGCAGGTGGAGGAGAATCCCTTCCTGGCCAGCTTCTACCAGGACCGGAACAAGCACGCGTTCCAGACACAGCTCTTCTTCCTGCTCAGCCGGTTCAAGCAGCAGCAGGAGCTCTTCCAGCAGGACCTCTTCTCCCGGGTCACCGTCAGCGACTACCTCTTCGCCAAGGACCGCATCTTCGCCTCGATCACGCTGGACCCCAACGAGCTGGCGCTCTACGAGCGCGTCTACGAGCACCTGGGCCCGCGGGTGATGAGGCCCGATCTGGTCATCTACCTGCAGGCCCGCCTGGACGTGCTGCTGGCGCGGATCCGCAAGCGGGGGCGGGAGTTCGAGCGGAGGTTCGACCCGGAGTACCTGGCGGAGCTGGCGCGGACGTACAACGACTTCTTCCACCGGTACGACGAGACGCCGCTCCTGGTGATCAACACCAGCGACATCGACTTCGTGGAGAGCGAGAGGGATTTCGAGGAGCTGATCCGGGCTGTGGGGTCGATCCGGGCGGGGACGCATTACTATCAGCCGCTCGGAACGCGCGTCTGACGAGGCGCAGTCGCTGCCCGTTTTCCGCAGGCGGGGATGGCAGTCTGGCGGGTTGATGTTATCCTCCACGCGCAGTACCGATCTGCCCCGGAACGGGCTGTCCGGAGCTCAACCTCTTCGGAGGTGGGCCACCAGACGCAAGCATCGGAAGGGGCCACAACGACGGAGGTGAACCTTGAAGAAGGTCACCATCAATACGCTGCGCAAGATGAAGCAGGCCGGCGAGCGGATCACCATGCTCACGGCCTACGATGCCTCCTTCGCCCGCTTGCTCGACCGCGCCGGCACCGACGTGCTGCTCGTCGGCGATTCCTTGGGCATGGTGGTCCAGGGCCACGACACCACGCTGCCGGTGACGATGGAGCAGATGGTCTACCACTGCGCCGCCGTGAAGCGCGGGGTGGAGCGGGCGCACCTGGTCGGGGATCTTCCCTTCGGCAGCTACCAGGGGACCGCCGACGAGGCCGTGAAGAATGCCGTCCGGCTGGTGGCGGAGGGCGGCGTGGAAGCGGTCAAGCTGGAGGGAGGCGCCGAGTACGCCGACGTCGTCCAGCGCATCGTCCGCGCCGGCGTTCCCGTGATGGGGCACATCGGGCTCACGCCGCAATCGGTGCACAAGCTCGGCGGCTACGTCGTGCAGGGCCGCACCGAGGAGAAGGCGCAGCGGCTGCTCGCGGACGCCAAGGCCCTGGAGGAGGCGGGCTGCTATTCGCTGATCCTGGAGATGATGCCGGCGGAGCTCTCGGCGGAGATCTCGCAGTCGGTGGACATTCCCGTGATCGGCATCGGCGCCGGCGCCGGTTGCGACGGCCAGGTGCTGGTCATCTATGACCTCTTGGGGATGAACCCGGACTTCTCCCCGAAGTTCGTCAAGAAGTATCTCGACCTGGGCGTGCTGATCCGCGAGGCGGTCACCCGCTACAACGACGAGGTGAAGCACGGCGCCTTCCCCGGGCCCGAGCACAGCTTCACGGCGGAGAGGGAGCCCGGGAAGGCAGCGCCGGTGCTGCAACTCTACTCGAGCGTGAAATGAGCCTGGCGGTGATCGCCACCGCGCACGACTTCCGCCGCGCCTGCCAGGAAGCGCGGCGGGACGGCGAGCTCGCGCTGGTCCCGACCATGGGGTACCTGCACGCGGGCCACCAGTCCCTGATCCGGGCGGCCGCGCAGCGCGCCCCGACGGTGGCGGTCACCATCTTCGTCAACCCTGCACAGTTCGGACCCGGTGAGGATCTGTCGCGCTATCCGCGCGACGTCGACGGCGACCTGCGCAAGTGCGAGGAGGCGGGCGCGGCGTTCGTGTTCGTGCCGCGCGGCCCGGAGGAGATCTACCCGCCGGGGTTCCAGACCTACGTCGAGCCCGGTCCTCTGGCGGTTCCGCTCTGCGGCGAGAAGCGGCCGGGACACTTCCGCGGCGTGTGCACGGTGGTCGCCAAGCTGTTCGCGCTCAGCCGCGCCGACTGCGCCTTCTTCGGAGAGAAGGATTACCAGCAGCTGGCGGTCATCCGCCGGATGAATTCCGATCTGAACCTGGGGGTGGAGGTGATCGGCCGCCCCATCGTGCGCGAGAGCGACGGCGTCGCTCTCTCCTCGCGCAACGCGTATCTCTCGCGCGAGGAGCGCGCGCGGGCCACCGCGCTGTGGAAGGCGTTGAAGGCGGTTCGCGACGCGTTCACGGCGGGCGAGGTCCGGCCGGATCGGCTCGAGGAGCTGGCGCGTCAGAAGCTCGCCGAGGACGGGGCGCGGATCGACTACGCGGAGATCCGCGATCCCGTCGAGCTGCAGCGCCCGCAGAAGGCCGACCCGACTTCCCGATTGTTCCTCGCCGCATTCCTCGGTAAGACCCGGCTCATCGACAACGGCGCCGTCGGCGAGCAGGGATGAGCGAGAACCACGTCAAGGTGATCACCACCAACCGCCGTGCCCGCTTCGACTACCACGTGGAGTCGAAGGTGGAGTGCGGCATCGCGCTCACCGGCACCGAGGTGAAGAGCCTCCGCGACGGTTCCGCGCAGCTCTCGGACGCCTACGCCATCCCCAAGAGCGGCGAGCTCTGGCTGCTGAACGCGCAGATTCCGCCCTACAAGCCAGCGGGGCCGCTGCAGAACCACGACCCGAAAAGGACCCGCAAGCTGCTCTTGCATCGCCGCGAGATCGACAAGCTGCAGGAGCAGCAGCAGAAGGCGGGGTATTCGCTGATCCCGCTCAGCCTCTACTTCAAGGATGGCCGGGTGAAGGTGGAGCTCGGCGTGTGCAAGGGGAAGACGGGCGTCGACAAGCGCGACGACATCGCCGAGCGGGAAGCCAAGCGAGAGATGGATCGGGCGCGACGGACTCGCGGCTGAGCTGAAGAATCGTCGCGCAAGGGCCGACGGATTCGTCGCCAGCACGTGCCGATTCTACGGATTCGTTCCCATGGGGTAGTCCCTGTTGGTCCTCGTCCCCCAGCGGTCCTGACGCGCGGCCGACAGGTTTGGCGCGTGGTCCGCGGATTCGCACGAAAGTGTCGTGAGGCTCAGCGGTGTGGCGGCGCTTTCACTCCGTCCCCCAGAGGAGGCGCGTCGATCCGGACGCTGGAACCCGTCTTGCAACCAGGAAGAACCGCGCCGGCGGCGCAGAGAGGAGGGTCGTTCGGGGCGGTCCGCATCGGAGACTCGAGAGCGAGAGCGCATCGCAGTCGCGCGTGGCGACGCGGTAGCTTGCACACGCTTGGAGCGCTGTCCCGGTGCGGACCGTGAAGTCAGATCGACTTCACGAGCACGGGCTGCGAGCTGACCTGCTTGGCCGATTCCAGATAGCGGGCCCACACGGACATGAGCGCCTGCACCAGTCCGGCTTCCTCGGTATAGAAGGCGTACTCCGTCACCTGGTCGCCGAAGCTGGGGATGGCGAATACCGCCTTCTCGCTGTCGACGATCCAGAGATACATCGGCATCAGCCCGCGATACTCCCAGCGATCGGCGAACCGGAGGTCCGCCTCGAGCGCGCGCTGCTGCCGCTCGAGCATGGCCTGGAGGAACTGGGGCCGGGATTCCGAGATCTGGCAGTTCTCCAACTCTTGGTAAAGCCGGCGGTCGCGCTGGAACCCGCCCTTCTTCACGTACTCCTTCCAGCCGGCATCCGGATAGCGATCTTGCAGCGCCTTCGAACGGCCTTCGGCGTCGAGGCAGAGGATCTGGACGCTGAGCGGGTGCCCGCGGCGGATGCGATCGGCCTTGCGGTTCTCGATGGCCTTCACGTGCGCGCCGTAGCGCCCGCGGTCGCGCCAGGCGCCGTGCCCGGGAAAGTCGGTGGCAATGAAGATGGACTCGCGCGCGTCGGAGATGATCCGGTCGACCTCGGTCATGTACGCGGGGAACGCGCCGATCTCCTTGGTGGTGAGATGGTCGAAGACGGTCTGGAGCTCGGTGGTCAGCTTGCGGCCGTCGCGGATCGAGAGCACGGCGAAGAGCGTACCGAGCACCGCCAGGAAGAGGCCGAGCATCTCGAACGGAGTCCGGTGCCCGAGATACCAGTCGTAGGCGGTGATGAGGTACTGGACCAACCAGCCTTTCGGCCCCATGCGGCCATGCTAGCAAGCGGCCGGGGGAGAGCCCGATGTGGGCGCGTCCGGGCGGATGTGCGAAAGCCCGTCTTGACGCGCCGCCCCTCCCGGTTATGTTGTCTCTCAACGGTCCGTCATGGGGGCGAACCGGTTTCGACGAGGGCAACGAACCTTTCGGCGCATGCAGGGGATGCCTGGACCTCTTCAAAAAACGGGCAACGCAACAAACGCCAACGACAACGTTGAGCTC
>Ga0070708_100000574_pt1 | contig 27605 bp, 63 predicted proteins | sample KBSK5503metaG_FD_65469 | JGI IMG/M metagenome (GOLD analysis project Ga0070708, IMG submission 65469) | Corn, switchgrass and miscanthus rhizosphere microbial communities from Kellogg Biological Station, Michigan, USA - KBS K5-50-3 metaG | ecosystem: Host-associated > Plants > Roots >... | reverse complement strand
GCCGCTACACCGCCTGGCGGTCAGGAGGCTTGCGCCCCGAGGCTGACGCCGAGCGTATTCAGCGTGAATGTGTCGCCCGACGCCCACGCCTTGCTCGCGGTCAGTGCCACGGAGAACAGGAAGGTGCCGCCGCTCGACGCCGTCCATACGGAGATGTCCGTGATCGTCTCCGAGGTGCCGCCGTTCGTCCATGCCGGGTTGGTGCCGGTGAGCGCGAGCGCGGAGCCAGCGGACGATGCGGCGTGGGTGAAGATGACGCGCGTGTTGGATCCGGCGGAGATGGCGGTGGTGCCGGCTGCTCCGGGGTTGGCGGTGTGGAGTTGCGCGTACTGGGCGGCTACTGGGCCGAATGCGGCCCCGGCGGCGCGGAGTGTGTTGAGCCAGTTGGAGACCAGGGTGGTGGAGAGTCCTTCAGCCATCGGTTAGGTCCTCTTCTGCGGTGGGCTCGACGGCGTCGGGCTGCTGGGGGGCGGGGGTGACTTCGCCGGATGCTTCGACGGTGAGGGTGAAGACGTGTGTGTCGGCCACGCGGCCTCCTCGGGTTGGATGCCGCGCAGCGCGTGACAGGTCAGTGGTCTTGCAGCGCGTGCACGGTCGTCGGCAGCAGCTAGAGAGCGAGCCCGAAGTAGGCCATGCGGTCCCGGTACGGCACGCTGCCCGGGAGGACCGCAGCGAGCAGCAAGAACACGAAGCCGATCGTGTAGCAGAACACGTTCAGCATGCTCAACTCCCCGCGTGCGCTGGCCCGGGCTGGGCGAAGTACGGCAGGACGTACAGGTGGCCCGGGTAGCCGACCTTCATGCCGCCCTCGTTGTACAACCGGATGAACTCGCCCTGCTGCTCCACGGAGAGGTGCTGGAGGTAGAACTTCGCCTCGGTACTGCCCTGGACGGTCGGAGCGACCTGCTGCTCGTACACGGCCTCCAGCTCGGCCCGATACTCCTCAGGTGTCTTCCCGGCCCCGTCGGCAACCGCGCGGACCTCCAGCGGGGTGAAGCTGGCCAGCCACGACGCCCGACGCTCAGCCTGCTCCTCATCGGTGAGCGGCTTCGCCAGATAGACCTTGTAATTCTTGTCCGTAGGACCGACAAGCCAGCCCGCGCGGGCCAGCTCGATGAACCGGTCCGGGTTCAGGCTGCCGCAGAACGAGCAGACCAAGCCCACGGGCTCCCGGTCGGCCATGCTGCTGCGCAAATCCCAGGTGTCGAGGCCCTCGGTGCGCGCCCAGCCGCCGAGTTCGAGCATGCGGCGCGGGCATGTTTGCGGCTCGCCGGGCTCCGGCATGGGGCCTCCCATCGGGGTTGTTCCGCCGCCGGCCGCGACCCTCGACGCGGACGGCGACGGACGACTATGCGGCGGCGTGGGTGCGACCGGCGCGCTCGCGGGTGGCCTGCTCGGCGCGGAGGATGTCCATGGCCCGGTAGCGGGGCCAGCCGCGCCGGTTGACCGGCGTGATCTTTCCTCGCCGTTTCCACTGGTAGATCACGTCCGTGGTGACGCCGGCTGCCTCGGCTGCCTCCGCAGTCGTCCAGATGGCGTGTTCGAGGTCGCAGTCGAGGAGCATCGGGGCCTCCTTGACGGTGGTACGCGAAAGGGCCCCGGAGGCGAGTCCGGGGCCCTTCGGAAGACATGGTGATCCGGCGCAAATCTGACACGATCTTGGCCGTTTCGTCAAGCGGCGGCGTTCGTCTTGTACGTCGCGGCCATCTTCTTTGTGTGTTCGAGGTATTCGCCAGGCGTCAACAGTGTCTGGCAGTTGATGTTCCGACACTCGATGTAATCGTCCCCGTCGGCGCGGACCAGGGTCAGCAACTCGCAGCGCGGGCACGGAATCCGGTGATGTTCGAGCCGCGCGTCGCGACGGGTGAAACGTTCGGCGGCACGGTGCCATCCCTGGATCTGGGCTGCCGGGTTGCCCGACAGCCTGTCGTGGACCTCGTGCGCGAGCGGATGTTCCACCAGAGCCCACGACAGGTGTGCGGTCAGGAACCGCGCCGCACCGGTTACGTTCCCGCCTTCGGTGCCGCGGCCGGGCCGGTGCCGGAATCCGCGCAGCTCGCGGAGGTCGTCTTCGAGTTCCAGCATGCCGCCGACGATGTGGTCGATGAGAAGCCGGGAGGCTTGCCCGGGCCAGGCGGGGATGTGAATGCGGCCGATCGTGCCGCTGGTCTTGGCGGCGGTGCCGTAGGAGGCTTCGAGGCCGACAGCGACGACGAGTTCGGGGAGCTCGGCGAGCTGGGCGCGGGCTCGTGCGGTGCAGCGGTCGCAGTGGACGGGCTGACCCCAGGTGACGGGGACGTCGTGGTCGGCGCCGACGGCGGCGAGTTGGGCTTCAGCCTTGCGCCAGGAGTTGTTGCACGGGCCGGGACAGGGAGCGGGCACGATGGGCCTCCCGTGGTGCGTGAGGGTTCTGCGACCAGTGTGCACCGTCGGCGGGGCCCCTACTGACTGACTAGCCAGTCAGTTATGGGCGGCTTCGGCGATCACGGCACCAGTCATGGCCGCAGTCGATGAGCGCCGGGTTCGTGTAGGCAGCCGTCACAGTGTCGGCGCTCGACAGGCTTGGCCCCATGCCGAGTTCGGCTTCGAGTTGCCGGATTTGCAGGGGCGTGGCCCGGTCGTGGATATCGCAGCGGCGGTCGATACGGCGCAGCAAGTCTTCCCGTCCGTAGGCCCTCCAGCAGACCCAGGAGACCCAAAGGGCGGGGGCCATGACGGCCAAACAGCAGACGGTCAACTCGACTGCGTCCCCGGGAGTCATGTCGCCCCTCAGTTCAGCACGGCAGGCGCGGGCCGGCGGATCCATCCCCAGGCGGCAGGCTCGGTTCCGGTGTAGGCGTCGGCGTTGTCGAACCACCAGTCGAGGCAGCCTCGGCAGAGGTGGACGGTGTTCCCGGCCGGGTTGGTGGTCAGCCATGCGACGACCGGGCCGCAGGCGTCGAGCTGCATATAGCAGCCGGTGGTGTTGCTCATGCCGTCTCCATGTTCGGGAGGATCTCTCGCCCTTCGCAGCCGCACGGCTCGAACCGCCACAGCCGCTCGTACCCGCCGTGGTCCTCGTCGTCGTAGAAGCGGCCGATGAGGCCTTCGCAGTCGAGCGTGAGCCCGAAGGAGTGTTGGCCTGCGCCGCACAGTGGACAGCGGAGACGATTCCACTGCTCGGCGCGCATCAGGGAGTTCAGGCGCAGCATGTCGAGCGGGTGGATCACGGGCGTTGTGATGGTCAGGTAGTCGCCGATCTGGTGCGGGATGTGGTCGCCGTCATGGCCGCACCAGAGGCCGCATCGAGTTTCGCCGTCGACGATCCAACAGCACTGATGCTCGTGCTCGTAGTGGAGCCGCTGAAGCTCGGCCGGGTCACGCAGAAGCATCGGCATTCGTCGTCTCCTCGGTCCAGCCGTAGCCCTCGGCGAGCAGGCGCACGGTGGCGCAGGGGAAGTCGGGTCCCCAGTCCATGAGTTCGTAGCCCTGCCCGCACTCAGCGCACTTCCCCAGCTCATTTCGGTGCAGATCGAGTTGCTTCCGCTCGGCTGTGATGCGCTGAAGTACGGAGTGCGGGTCGTAGCGCACGATGTGCTCGGCCATGAACAGGCCCTCATACGAGGTGTTCCAGCGCCTACCGATCTTCCGCTTGGGAAGGGGGTGCGGATCGTCGACGACGAGGATCCGGCCGTCGGTCGGCTCATCGCCGTTGCGGAAGGACCAGGATGGCGCGGGCGGGTGGCAGCCGCACAGGGCGGCGGCCTTCTCTGCCGCCTTCTCGGCTTCCTCGTGGGCGCCCTTGAGGAACTCGACGGGCCCGGTCACTGGTGGTCTTCCTTCCAGCCGTAGCCCTCGGCGAGGTTGCGGATGGTCACCTCGGCGAGTGAGACGGCGAGCGCGTGCCGGTAGCCGAGGAGGCCGCCGAACGTCTCTCGGTCGTAGTCCTTCATGGCCGGGTCGCTGAGGATGGCTTCGCACTCTGCGAGGAGTTCCCGGTCGGCGGCGATCCGGCGCAGCACGGCGGCCGGCCCGTGGCGGACGATGTGGGCCTGCTGCGCCTCGGTCGGTGAGCCTTCGTCGTACACGACGGGCCCGCCCTTTGAGTCGTAGATGGCCACGGTGTCGGAGGGGTGCTCCTCGCGCCGCCACTCGTCGCCGCCCGCGGCTTCCGCGTCGGCCTGGGCCGCGTCCAGCGTCTCCCGCAGCCACACCACCATCTGGTCCGTGTCCGTCACCGCTGCTTCTCCTGTTCCCACTCGGCGAGCCGTCGCCGGGCGATCTGCCGCAGATGCCGTTCCTCCAGCAGGCGCCGCACCTGCAAGCCGCCGACGATGAGCGGCGGGACGACGACGCATGCGACGTACACCACCATGCGGTCCGTGTCCGTCACGCCGCGCTCCCCTCAGGTACGCGCCAGCAGTCGTCCGTACACGGCTGCATGGCCTGCGCTTCCCGGTCCCACTCGTGCGGGAACCCGGACTCATCGAGCTGCTCGGCCAGCCCGTCGACGCCGCCGACCGCATCCACGGCCCACAACACCCACTTGCCGCGCTCCGTCAGCCACGAGCCCCACACGCTGCTGCCGTGGTCGATGAGTCCGGCGTGGTCGATGGCGGCGAGCACGATCTGTTGCGCGCCCTCGCTGCCGCCGATCAGCTCCTCCACCCTTCGGACACGGTCGGGCTGCCGGTCCGCGAACACGGCCAGCAGCCCGATGACGAGCCGGTCGGCACTCCCGGGGTCGCCGCATCCGCAGAACGGCATGTCGTTGTGCAGCACCTTGTACAGGTGGCACAGGATCTCTTCCTGCTCGGCGTCGGTCACCTCCGCCTCCTGGGCCATGCCTCGTACTTCTGCCGCCAGTCGTCGACCGTGATCGGTTGCTCTTCGAGGTCGTCGTCCCAGACGATCCAACACCCGGCACGTTCGAACGCGGCCTTCACGTCGGCCATCTCGGACACTAGGTGCTCGGCGCCTACCCAACCCCAGCCTCCGCCTTCATGGAGGAGCCGCCAGACCTCGTACTCGGTGCCGTCCATCCAGCCCGCACAGTAGGCCCGCTCGGAGACGTCGGACATCGCCTCAGCCAGCGCCCGCTGATCTGCGGTCAGTTCAACCATGACGCCTTCACCTCCCGTCGTGTGCGGCGTCGGCGAGGCAGCTGGAGCACACGCCGTCCGTCATCGGGGTGTCGTGGACCTCGCAGATCTCCTCGCCCCATTCCAGGACGTTGACGGGCCCGTAGCTCCCGGCGACCTTCATCCACGACTCGGGGTCGTGGACGTCAGCGTCAGGCTGGACCCAGCAGCTCGGGCGGTAGCCGTCGTTGAACCACTCCTGCCCGCAGTCGTCCCGCACCAGCGTGCCCGGCGGTGGCTCCGGATCCGAGGCCGTCAGGATGCGGTCCGTGCTCACAGCGACTCCGACCACACGTAGGCACCATCCCGTGCTTCGACGACGCCGAGCCTGATCAGATTCTCCAGGGACTCCGCAGGACCGTGCGGGCCCGGGACCGAAGCGATCTCGGCAGCGGCTTGTTCCGGGGTCAGCCCGTCGCGACGAAAGCCGTCAGCAACGGGGCGCATGTAATCGGCAAGGAGGGTGATGAACGCATCGCTCATGCCGCCAGTATGCGACCGCCCCACGACACCCCGCCCAGCAAAACGGCCCCACCCGGGCGCTCCCAGGCAGGGCCGTCACGTACACGGATCAGTCGTAGTCCCCGACAGCTTTCGCACACCCCCCGCACGGCCTGACGGCCCCGTTGGGGTACCCGCGTTCGAGGAACCCGCTCTTCCCGCAGGCGGCATGCAGCAGCGTCCACCACTGCTCATCCTCGGGCCGCCGGGTGCGGTGATAGGTACGCCCGTTGACGAACCGCACGTTGCGGATCGGGAACTCGTCGGCCAGCGACGGGGCAGGCGGGACGGTCATGCGTCGTCCTCGTCTCGGTCGATGTCACGGTCGCCCCACCAACGGTCCTGGCGGGCGGCTTCGGCCGGGGTCTCGTCCCAGTCCCACGTCCCGTGCTCGGTCTGCGGCTCCGGCACGGCAAGCGCCGGGGCACGGTCGGGCGGGGCGGTCACGGCTTGTTGGCCTGGACGATGTCGGCGAGCCAGCCGGGCCAGTTCCGTTGCGGCCTGTCGTAGGACTGGTCCATGACGTGCTCGGTCTCCTCGCCGGTCTCCCGCGTCCACACGCCGAAGAGGCGCACCGCAGCGTCCGGCTCCGTGCTGCCCTCGTCGTACCAGTAGGTGATCTGCACCTGCGTGGGCCGCATGTAGCCGGGCCCGTAACGGTTGTCGACGTTCGGCACGCCGTCGATCCCGAGGCTGACCATTCGCGAACGAACGCGGGTGACGATCTGGATGTCCATCAGCGGTTCTCCTGTCGGCTGTTGCGGCGGTCGGCGGCTTCCTGGGCGGCTTTGCGGGTGAAGCGCATGTCGTAGTTGAGGTAGCTGGCGGTGTCGTCGACGACGAAGCAGCGCGGACCGAGTTCACGGACGACGAAGCGCGGGGCCGGTTCGGTGGCGGGCATGGTCATTCGGGGTCCTTTCCGGAGCCGTGACAGTTCTGGCACTGCCCGGTCTGGTCGCAGTAGTTGCAGCCGTCGCCGTCGCATTCCGGGTCGTCGCCGGTCCCGTCGCACTCGGGGCAGCCGGATGCGGGACGGCCGAGTCCGGGCATGTCGCCCCAGCCGACGACCAGCCCCGGATTGTGCGCGGCCAGCACCTTCCCGGCGGCGGCAAGGTCTTGGGCGACCAGCCAGCGCGCCTCCACGTACTGCGGCTGTGGCAGGGCTGCGTACCGGTGGAGGGCGGCGGCCTGTCGGTCGACCGCATCCCGCACACGGGGCGGGAGTTGCAGGCTGGCGAGCAGGGCGACCGCATCCGGGACCGGGACGGGGAGGTGGGGGCGGGCGGTCACGGCTGGCCGCCTTGCGGCGTGACGCCGAGGTCGGCAATGAGGACGGTGGCGTTGTCGGCATACGGGTCGGCCACGTTGCGGGCCGTGGCGACGGCGGACTTCACGAAGCCGCGGGCCGTCTCGCCCGGGTCGCCGATCAGGTGATCGGACAGGGCGTGCCCAGCGTCTTCGTGCGGCTCGTATGCGCCGTCGGAGGCAAGGAGGAGACGGGAGTTCTCCAACAGGCGGGTGACGGTCTCGATCGCGGGATGCCCGTACCGATCCTTCACCTCCTGATCGGTCTCAGCGTTGCCGAGGCAGGAGGTGACGATGTTCCGGTTCCCGCCGGACCGGCCCTCACGCGCGGGGAACACTCGGCGAAGGTTGTGGTCCTGGGTGAGTCGCAGGACCGTACCGCGGACCACCAGGTAGGCGCGGACGTCGCCGCACCAGGCGACGGTGAGCCAGCGTCCGCTGGTGACGGCGACGACCGCACACGCGTCGGGCATCCGCGCCCACGGGCCGTGCCGGTCGGGGTCGGCGGCATAGCGTTCGTACTGGGCGCGGAGCCCGGTCTCGGCGTCGGCGTGGTAGGCGGCGCTGCGAGCGAGCCGGCGGGCAGCGGTGCGGGTCCAGTCGCGGATTTCGTCGGTGGAGCCGATGCCGTCGAGGAGGACGTAGGCGCGGGTCCCGTTGGGGTTGGTGGCGGTGGCGGTGGCGTCGCACTGGTGGGAGCGGTCGCCGATGAGCTGGGCGGTGGCGTGGGTTCGCATGGCGGATTCCTTGCGCGGCGAGCGGCTGGCGGGCTGTCCGGTGAAGTTGGTTTAGGCGGCCTCCGTGAAGAGGGCGCGGTCGGCGAGGTGCTGGGTTGCCTTGTAGTTGCGGAGGCCGGTGAACAGGGCCGGGTCTGTGGGCGCATAGACCAGTACGTGGATCCATTTGCCGGTGGTGCGGTGCTGGGCCCAGACGCGGATGGCGTCGCCGCCGTGGGTCTTTCGGTATGCCTTGGCGACGTGCCTGCCGTACCAGGACTGTTTGCCGTCGGGGAGGTCGCCGCCGCCGAAGCGGTCGAGGGCGTCGCCGGTGCGGACGAGGGTGCCGGCGTCGACGAGGGCCGCGATGTCGCCGCTGATGACCCGGTAGCGGAGCGCCTTGTTGGCGAAGCGGGCGGCGGTCTGGGTGCGGCGGCGGAGTTTGGCGGTGGCGCGCATTCGGGTTCCCCCTCGGCGGTTCGTGTATATACACCGTACCCCCTGGTGCATATACACGGCAACCCCTATGGTGGAACTCATGCATATACACACCTACGATGAGCCCATGGCCAAGCAGAACACCGAGGACCACACCCGCATGCACCCGCTCCGCATCCCTGACGACGAGTGGGAAGCCCTCGGCGAAGCCGTCGGAGAGCGCAACCGCACCCAGCTCATCCGCGCCTACATCCGCTGGCATCTCCGCTGGCCCGGCAACACCCAGCCCACCCGCGAGGCGGAACAGATCGGTGGCCCTGGCATCAGCAAGAAGGCAACCGAGGTTGCCTCCGAGGAGTCCGACGCGTGACCCCCGACCAGGCCGACATGGTCGCCTTCCTGCGCGACCGGTACGCCGACGGCATCGACAACGCCCGCGCGATTGGTGAGGCGCTCGTCGCCCGTGAGGCCGTCGCCCACCTCGGCGTCTCGCCAGAGAAGGCAGAGGAACGCGCCCGCGAAGGACTCCACGCCGCCGAGACGCGCGCCCGGTTCCTCAACGAGACCGTCGTCCCATACCTGGGCACGGCCGGGCCGACGGGCCGGATCGCCGACATCCAGCTGTGGATGCTCGCCGACGAACACCGCGGCGCGCGCGGCTACAGCGACGACTGGCGGCCATAGCCGCTTCCCGCATTCCGCCCCGCTCCCCCACCACCCCGGGCACACTGCCGGTATGGGCGAAGTGGTGTACATGGTGCGCGGCAGCACCCGGGCGGTCTGTCAGCGCGAGCTGGACCGCATCTGCCAGCTGCTGGGTGCGGTGCCGACGATGCGGCCCACGGACGGCACCGGCCGCGGCTGGGTCGCCCGCGCCGTACCCGACATGACGAGGGCCCCGGCCGGGGATGGTGACGGCCGGGGCCCTTCTGCTGGCTGATCAGGCGGTATTGACGCTGAGCGTGTGGGCCTCCTGCTGCTTGGCTCGCTCGCAACAGCGGGCGCACAGGTCTCGCATGCCCTTGCCGGGCGCCATGTGCAGGTGCTGGCCGCAGTAGTATCCGCCGCAGCCGTGCTCGTCACCGCCGGGCGTCTCGCCGCAGAGGTGGCCAAGCCCTCGGTCGATCTTCGCCTCGCAGCCGTCTTCCTCACAGACGGTCTCAACGCCATACCCGGCCTCGATCTTCTCGCCGTTGCGGATGATCTCGTAGTACGCGTATCCCATGGCTGGAGTGTCCTCTCGGGTCAGTAGGTCTTCAGCTGAATGTGACGCTCATCGCGCAGTCGCTGAGTGTCTTCCCGGCCGCCTCGTGCACGGCTTGGTGCGCGCGGTCGTCGACGGTGTTGCAGACGAGCCGGCCGTCGGGGGTGAGGGTCCAGCCGCAGGTGGGGTCGCCCCATGTTTCGGTGACGATGCGGATGATCGCCTCCTCGGTGGGTGCGTGCGGGGTGAAGCCGTCGCAGTCCTCGCTGGTCTTGCACAGGTCGCACACGGCGACATGGCAGACGATCTGACGGGTGGCCATGCGGGTCTCCTTCACTGCTCGTTGATGGTTTTGGCGACGATGCCGATGTTCTTGCTCTCGGTGCGGCGCTGGTCCAAGTGGACGGGCCCGTTGTAGTAGTTGTTGACCTCGGCGGGCGCGGCTTCGACGACCTGCTTGGCGCGCTTCAGTAGCCGGCTGGCGGCCAGTGCGAGGGCTGCGGGTGAGCCGAAGACGATGCCGCATACGACGGGGTCGGCATGCCCGGACGTGATCATTACGAGGGAGACGGCGCTGCCGAAAAGGACGGACGCGACACCCCCGGACAGCATGAGCGCGCTCGCGTCGGTCGCGCCCTGGCTCATGGGCGCCCGGCCGGGCTGGGGGACGGGCGGCGCGTTCCCGATGACCGCCCGGGGTGTGGTGTCGCGGCGCTTCGCCTCCTCGATGACGTGGTCGACAGCAGCCTGGATGACGGCGTCGCTGAGCGGGTTGCTGGCCTGCCCGGCCGCGGGGGCGGTGGGCTGGGGCTCGGGCAGGTCGTACATGGCGGGCGGTTCTCCTTCAGCTGAGTTCGATGTTGGTGGCGGTCCACGGGCGTTTGGCGCCTTTGCGTTGCCCGTCCTGCCGGACCCATTCGGCGACGAGCGTGCGGGCTTCGGTTTCACTGCTGGCGCGGACGGTTCCGGCGGATTCGCCGTCGTCGTACTTGCCGTCGCTTACCTGCGTGGTCCAGCGGTAGGTCTTCCTGGTCACGGGGTGCCTACCTTGGTGCGGGTCTTGCGGGTGCTGACCTTGGGGGCGGGTGCGGGCTGCGAGGGGGCTACAGCGGATGCGGCGGTCTGTTGCGCGTACCAGGTGCCGCCGACGCTCTTCCCGCCGTGCTTCTGCTTCTCGTGTGCTCGCAGGGCTTTGGTGGCGAGCTTCGCGTCCCGGTAGCGGGGGCGTTCCTTCTTGCCGCAGGGGCAGGACCAGCCGACGAGGCCGGTGCGCTTGTTGGCGCCGAACCGGGCCTCTTTCTGGACGGCCCACTTGGAGACCTTGCGCTTCGACGGGGTGTCGGTGCAGGACTTGGAGCCGCGGAACTCACCGTTCTTACCCCGGATGGTGATCTGCCCCTGGCCGCCGCACGTCTTGCAGCCCTCGTGAGAGAGGCGCTCGATCGCGGCGTCCTTGCGGGAGCGGATCTCGTCCCGGCGGGTGTCGACCATGGGCACGATGACCCGCAGGACCAGCCAGGTGCCGAGGCGGGCGTGGAGGGGGCCGCGGCGGGGGATTTTGACGCGGCGGACGGGGTGGCGCCTGCGGGTGGCGGTCGCGGTGGTGCGGCGGCGCGCCGGGGCCTTGCGGCGGGCCGCCGGCCGCTTTGCGGGACGCTTCGCTGCCATGATCGGGACTCCTCTTCAAGAACTTCGCATATATGGATCAATAGGGTGGCGGTAGCCCGGCGGAACCCCGGCATGAACCCGGCGGACACCCGGCGACCTGCACCGATGCTCAATGGAGCCGCCGGGGTCCTGCCGGGTCTATGCCGCCTGCGCGCCGGGGTTCTGCCGGGTCTGCGCCGGGTCCAACAGGCCTGCCGCAGCCCGCTCGACCGCATCCCGGCGCCAGCCCCGCAGGTACGTGCCTTCGGGGCAGTCGGTGCGGTCCGACTTCACGCCGGGCGCGTGCTTGCGCAGCCGGTTCGACAGCGCGGTCGCGTCGACGCCGCCGATCCCGGCCGCGGCCAGGTCGGGCAGCAGCACCTCATTGGTGGGCAGGAAATCGCGCCGCTTCTGCTCGAAGAGATCGAGTAGCGCGGCGACGAATTCGGCGTCCGGATGGTCGGAGTTGACCAGGCGGTCGGTGAGGTTGCCTCGCTGCTCGGTGGCCGAGAGGGCAGCGCCGGCCTTAAGGAGCGTGTCGGCGTCCATACGGTTGACGCCGGCGGCGATGCGGTCCGGGACGGCCGAGCTGATCTGGTCGCGGGTGTAGCCGTTGAACTGGTAGCGGATGGCCCGGTTGAACAGGCCGCCCATGATCATGGCCTGGCCCGCATCGTTCGCGACGGGGCCGACGGCGGGTTTCATCCGGTCCGCTCGCCACCCCTGCGCTCCGGCACCGGGCCCGAAGGCGATTTTGATGTCTTCGAAGCGGCAGGCCATGAGGATGCGGTAGGCGATGATCAGGGCGATCGCGTCACCGAGAGCGTCTGCGGTGGCTTCCTGACCGGCCATGATGAGGTAGATGCCGTACTGGCGGCCGGTGCGGAGGATGGTGATCGCGTCGGCCTTGCCCTTGGGGCTGAGCTGGATGAACTCGTCGATGTTGATGTACAGGTTGGGGTGCTGCTCGGTGGCGTGCCAGCGGTCGCCCATGCCGAGTGTGGGCATGAGGTAGCGGCGGGCGGACACGTAGGAGAGGGCCTCCGACAGTGCCTCCTCGCATTCCTCGGGAGTGCGGGCGCGGCGGGCCATGAGGTCGCCGAACTCGGCGAGCCCGCCCTTGATGGGGTCGAGGTCCCAGACGACGGCGTCCCGGCAGGCGGTGAGCGCTTCGTTGATCGTGCGCAGCGCGCCGAGGGTCTTGCCCGCGCCCATGGCGCCGACGATGAGCGCACAGAACCCGTCGAGGGTCAGCTCGAAGACACTGCCATCCATGGCGCGGCCCATGGCGATGGTGTCGTGGACCGAAAGCGAGCGCGGGGCATGCACGGCCGGGGGGAGCATGTCGGCGAACGGATTCGACTGGACCAGGCGCACGACCAGGCGGGACTTGTCCCGCGGGTCCGGCTCGATCATGAATCCGCCGTCGGGCAGACCCAGGTGCGACTCCAGCTGGTCGGCCGCGGCCTGCACCTTGCCCGGGGTGGAGCCCTTGAGGACGACCTCCAGCTCCCAACCCCAGTCGTGACGGGCGAGAGTCTTCACCTCCCGGTAGTCGGCGCCCTCCGCGTACAGGGCCCGGCCGAGACAGTCGGCGGCGCCGCCTCCGTCCTTCACCCAGGCCAGCGGGTACGGCTCGTCGCTCTCCGGGTCGTCCTGATCGGCGATGATCTGCTCGGGTGCGAGGCCGGGCCGGTTAATCCGGTGACGCCCGTACCAGGTGACGGCGGCGGCCACGGATAGGGCGAGCACGCCCGGTGTGATCCACCACGAGTCTGCGGCGGTCATGCCGGCTTCGGCGACGAGCGCCCACCAGCCGGCCAGGTTGAGCGCAGCCGTCGCGCCGGCTGCCCAGCCGAGGAACTTCCAGCGCCGGTGGCGGAGGTCGACGTTGCGCCGGTGGTCGGTCGACGAGGTGACGCCGCCGATCTCCTCCTGGTAGTCGTGGGTTCGGACGTAGCGCCAGCCAAGGTAGGAGACAGCCCGGAGTCCGTGGCCGAAGTAGCGGGTCACGGTCCAGCCGTGCCGGGCGGACAGGCCGATCGCGCGCCCGGTGACGGAGGCGACCACCATGGCCGCCGAGCTGGTCTTGCGCAGGACGGGCAGGCGCGGCTCGTAGGGCAGGAGGACGCCGGGCGCGATGTCGTCGTCGAGTTCCCCGGACAGGTCGTCGGGCACTTCGAGCTCGCCGGGGATGACCTTCGTCAGGTCCCAGCCGGGCGGCAGCTCCGGGTTCATGTCGAGGCTCATGACGGGTCCTTCTGGGTGGAGTTCTTGGCGCGGAGGAGGTCGCCGTGAGCGCGGCCTGCGGCACGGTGATAGCGGGTGGTGTCGCCCTTCTTCCGGACGGGCGGAACGGGCTTGTATCCGGAGCGGGGTGTTTGGACCCCACGCTGCGCGGTCGTGGTCTTGCTGAGGGTGTTGACGGGGGTGCCGGTGAGGGCCGCCTGGACACGCTTTTCGGCGCCGCGGCGGGCGGTGATGGACTCGATGGAGTCGCCCGGATCGCAGCCCTCGATGTTGCGGTAGGCGCGAGGCCAGACGGCCGGGTCGTCGGGCGCCTTGCCGAGTGCGGCGCCGATCTTTACGGCCTCCGCCCACACCTTGGGGAACTCCCGCTGCCGCTCCTCTGACAGCTTCTGCCGCGCCTCCGCAGCAGCCTTCTCGGCAGCCTCCTTCTCGAAGCGCTGCGTCTTCTCCTCAAGCTTCTTCAGAGCTTCCGCCCGAGCGTCGGCCCGCTTCTTCGCCTTGCGCTCGCGGCGGGTGAGGACGCCGTCGCGCTTCCGGATCCGCCCGTGCTCGTGGAGGTCCCAGACACCGGGGCCTGCGATGGATGCGAACGCGGTCGCGAGGGCGGTGCCGGGGTCGAAGGAGTGGAGTCCGTGGTACAGGTTCACGCCGGCGGCGACGAAGGCAAGCAGCCACACGATGGTGCGGTAGTGCCACACAAGCCGTCGGCTGGCGACAGCCGCCCGGGCGCCGCGGTGAACGACCCAGGCCGCGCCTTCGAGCATGATCGGCGCGGCGGCCATCCACGGCGCCCGGGGGTTCCAGAAGAAAGACATCTGGACGGGCAGGGAGACGATGCCGCAGACGATCGCAAAGCGAATCGCGTACTTGCGCCACTTGTCGTCGGCATCGGCGATCTCCTGCGCGGCTGCGTCTTCGCTCCGCTGCTGTTCGTCCGCCTGCTGCTGGTCCTTCTGGCGGGCGCGCTCGGCTTCGTCGCGCTGCCGGTTGGATTCGGCGATCTTCGCTTCGGAGGCGGCAACGGCTTCGCGGTCCTTGCGCTCCTGGCGGTCGTTGGCGAGGCGCAGTCGACGCGCGTTCTCCTCAGCCGCGCCGCGGATGGCGTCGGCTTCGGCCTGCGCCTTGATCCGGCGCTCCTCAGCTGCGGCTTCAGCAGCGACGCGCCGTTCTTCCGCCTCGGCCCACGCCCGGGCGCGGGCGACCTCGGCGTCGACGGCCGGCTCGGGCTGGGGTTCGGGGGTGCGCTGTTCCTCGGCGGGTTCGGGTGTGGCCTCGATGCGCCAGTCCGCGAACTGCAGGGGCGTGCGCGGCCTGGTGCTGCCGTTGGCCTTGGGCGGGCTGGCGGTCATGACGGTTCGGTGTCCTTCCAGGTCAGGCGCGGTTGCGCCGGTCGATGAGTGCGGCGCCGGCGAAGAAGACGGTGAGGCTGGCCGCGAGCGAGATCGGGGCGGCGACGGCCTGGCCGAGCCCGAGGGCGATCAGTCCGATCTGCGATCCGAGGACGACTGCCACGGCCGGGATGAGGAGTGCGACGAACTCGCCGGGCGTGTAGCGGCGGTTGAGGTAGGCGAGGATGCGCATGTCACTCCCCCGTCCTGCGGCGCCGGGTCGTGCGGCGATATCCGAACGGCCCGGGAAGATCCATGGACGTGGTGCGGCGCCCGGTGCTGCTGCGCGTGTAGTGCGGGCCGTGTTTGCCGCCGAAGGTCACCGACCACGACTTGGCGTTGATGTTGAGGCGGACGCCAGGCAGGATCCGGATGCTCTTGCGGAACGTGATCGGCATCAGACCGTCTCCGTCCCGAGCGGCTCCGGCACGAACGCCACGGCATCGGCGCCGATACTGCCGAAATCCGGACCCGCCACGTGATGCGATCGCAGCCGGAACGGGCGCAGCAGCAGCCACACCTCCGGCTCGTAGTCGAACGCCATCGAGTAGCCGTCGGAGGTCGGCCAGTCCAGTTCGGACGCGGCACGCACGGCGTCGGTCGGGTCGGTCGCGTACACCATCTGGGTGTAGACGCCCGCGGGTCGGGTCGGCCAGGTCACGCTGTACTTCTTCATGCGGTTCTCCTCTCAGGCGGACGCGCCGGTGCGCGCCCTGTGGAATTCGCGGATGAACTCGTCGGTGAGCCCGGCGCCGAGGGCGGCCCCGAGCGGGCCGATCCCGGTCACGGACGCGGCCCACAGCTCCAGCCACGCCATACGAATGGCCAGGTAGTTGATGACGGGGCGGGCGCAGCGGACCGCGAACACGACCGCGCCGAGCGCGCACATGACGGTCAGGGCGAGGGCCCGCAGCGCCCACCGGCCCGCGAACCGGGCGGCACAGTGCAGCCGGCCGGGCTTCGCGGTGATCAGATACGGGCGCATTGCGGGCCCTCCTTTCGGGTCGGCTAGTGCTGGCAGGTGCCGTTGACGCAGGCCACGTTGCAGTGGCCGCAGGCGTCGGAGCAGGGCTCGATGGTGCGGCCGAGGACCGGGCCGGTGATCGCATTCGCGGCCTTGCCGCCCGCCTTGCCGGCGACCTTGCGGCCGGCCCGGAACACGACCGCGGTGACGGAGTCCGCCGCGCCGGAAGTACGTCGGGGCATGGGGGTTCCTTTTCGGGGTTGGGGTTCGGGTCGTGGTGCGCGCCCCGGGCTGCGGTTGAGGCGGCGGCCCGCGTTCGGCCGGGCCGGGGCTGGGCCGTGGCGGCGAGTCCGCGGGGGATATGGATTCCTCGCCGCCACGGCGATCAGGGGGGTTACCAGTACTCGCGCTCGCCGTCGCACTCCCCGGTCGGCGGCGTCTCGACCTCCACGGCTTCCGGGTCGCGCACCGTGCCGGGCGGCAGCGGCACATACACCTGTGCCGGCGGCTGCGCATCCTCGCGCTGGCGGCCGAACATCAGGCCGCTGCCAGGTAGTCGAAGCCGTCGAGCTCGTCGAGAACGGGCGGCTCGTCGGGGTGCTGCAGGTCGTAGTCGTCGGCGAGCTGCTTGATACGCCGCAAGCCGATCTCGTCGGCGGCGTCGAGGGCGATCTCGTAGCGGGCCTGCAGGTCGAGACGGGCACGCTGCGCGGCCTCGTAGGCGTCCAGGTCGGCGGCAATCAGGTAGAGCGGCATGGCGGTTCCAATCGGGATCAAGACGTGGATGGGGGGGGTGGAGTTAGGTGGTGCGGCGGCTGGGCAGCCACAGACGGCGCTTCGGCTCCGGCTCGGCGGGCGCGCGCACCTTCTGCTGCTGCAAGGCGTCGGCGATCCGGGCGAGCTGGATGTTGGTGGCCTGCTGCTCGGAGACCAGTGCAAGCAGGGCGTAAAGGACGGCCCGCTGCTCGCCTTCCGTGCTGGTGATGCGGAGGCCGTGACCGTCCTTGCCGTCGAGGCGGCGCCGCACGGTGGCTAGGTGCTGCTCGGTCGTTCCAGACATGAGGGGACTCCCGTCGGTTGGGCGAAGAAGGGGGGTGGCCGCGGGCGGTGGACGGGTGGGGACCTGCTTGACCGCCCGCGGCCGGTATGGGGGCTAGCGGGGTCGGTCCTCGCTGCGCTTGTTGGCCTCGGCGACCTTGCGGGACAGCTCGGCGCGCTCGGAGTCGGTCACGACCCACCGCCCTCACGGTTTTCGAGGCGGCTGAGCTGCTCCGCCCTGGTGCGCGGGCCGTCGACCCACGGGAAGGGACGGATCGAGTCGGCGGCCTTGAACACGCGGATCGCGGCACCCTCGGGGGCATCCGGCAGGGCGTACACGCGGCCACCCTCCAAAGAGGCCAGCAGCCGGGCGCCGTGACGCTCGCAACCCTTGGCCCCGGCGTTACGGACATCCAGCACCATCACGACGGGCGGACCGTCGCACGGCGTCGGGTCCTCGGGGTGAGCGGCGGGACAGCGCTCGGCGCTCACGACGCGGCCTCCACGATCACGAGGAACGCGTCCGTGGCGAGGTCCATGACGACCCGGGCCGGAACGCCTTCCCGGCGGCGGTCTGCGGCGAACGACTCCGCCGGCCACTGACCGCGGGGGTTACCGGCCGAGAAGCGCTCCAGGACCGTGCGGGTCAGCTTCGACGGGCGGGCGGTACGGACCGGGCCCTGCGCGGCCACGTGGGCTGCGATGTCGGCCGGGCTCATGCCGTCACCTCGACCAGGTCCAGGCGGCCGGCGTCCGTCAACTGCTTACGCCGCATGGCCAGTTCGTTCTGCGCGTCGAGGAGGGCATCGAACTGGCCCGCCGACATGTGGCTGGCGTCCATCGCCTCAAGCTCCGCGATCCGGGCGGTGACGATGCCGTAGCGGACGGCGGCGCGGTGCACGTCCGGGGCGGCCAGCGCCACGTCCAGGCGGTGCAGGGCGTCGACGGCAGGGGTGGGAAGCGGGGCGGTGGGGGTGTTGGTGATCGGCATGTCAGGCCACCTCTCGGCTCTGGAAGGCCTCGACAACCGATGCGGAGATGCGGATCGCGCCGCCGCGCACGCTGGCGCCGCAGGTACAGGCGCGGCCGTATCGGATGGCCTCCAGCTCTCCGCTGTTGATCCACCGGTAGACGGTGGACGGGTGAGTGCGAAGCGCGGTGGCAACTTCCTTGACGGTCAGCACGGGTTCAGCAACGACGGGATCCACGACCCCCTCCTTTCGGTTCGGTGAGGCGAATACGAGGACCGTACTGCCTTTCGTGAAAGGTAGCAAGCTTCTCCGCACATGACTACACCCCACCAGGTCACTTACTGTGAAGAGCGATAAGGTTCCCGAGCTGCGAGCAATGAGGGGTATGTCATGGCGAGTGACGAATGGGTCAGCGCATCAGCGCCATACGTGGCCCCACGCCACAACGGAGTGAGCGACGCGTGGACCGAAGAGTCCGCGAAGCGCAGCCGTAAAGGCGGCCAGAAACTAGCCTTCGCTGGCGAAATTGAAGCCCCTCCGGAGGTCGCGGAGGCGTTCGGGATCCCTGAAGGGGCATCCGTCGTGGCGCGGAAGCGCGTCATCACCCTGGACGGCGATCCGATCGAGCTGACGGACACCTACTACCCGGCCAGCCTCGCGGCAGGGACGGCACTCGCAGTCCCCAGCAAGATCAAGGGCGGCGCCGTCACGATGCTCGCCCAACTCGGCCATAACCCAGACCGAATCCATGAAGCTGTGAGCGCCCGCATGCCTAGCCGGGAGGAGCAAGACGCTCTGCACCTCGGCAGCCAAGATCCAGTGCTCATACTGCGCCGCGTAACAACCGACACGGAGGGGGCTCCCATCCAAGTCGACCTCATGACCATGCCTGCCAGAGGGCGGCACCTCAACTACGAAATGCAGGTGAATCGATGACCCCTAAGGCGGCACCGGAAAGCCCGGACGGACGCCCGCTCCACGAGCGGATCGCGGCGGACCTCCGCGAAGCGATCATGTCCGGCGACTTCGAGCCCGGAGGCAACCTCCCCTCGACCGAGCAACTGAAAGCCCGGTTTGAAGCCTCCGGAGCCACAGTGCAGAAGGCCCTGGGACTCCTCAAAGACGAGGGGCTCGCGGTCGGCCGCCCTGGGTCATCCGTCCAAGTGCGCGCGCATCGCCGCCAGATCATGCACCCCGCGGCATACTCAGCCCCGGCCGCACCCGGCGATACGTACCGTTGGATCGCCGAGGCGGAGAATCGCGGACAGGCCGGCAGAAGTACCCTCCGCGAGGTTGCCGAAGTCGTCCCGCCGGCCGATGTGCGGGTCGCGCTAGGGCTGATCGAGGGCGAGCGGGCTCTACTCCGCGAGCAGATCCTGTACCTCGATGACGAACCGTGTGAACTGGTGAAGTCGTACTACCCGCTGGAGTTGGCGCGCGGCACGGCGATGATGCACAAGAAGAAGATCCGAGGCGGCACTCCTGCGCTGCTGGCCGAGGCTGGCTATCTGCCGCGCCGGACCGTGGACAAGGTGTCAGCCTGCATCGCCACGCAGGAGCAGTACGAAGCGTTGCGGCTGCCGAGTGACCTGCCGATCCTGCGGACGTTCCGCGTGGTCCTGAGCGATGACGACCGGGTAATCGAGGTGACCGAGATGGCGAAGGCGGGCCACCTCTACGAGCTGCAGTACGAGTACTGAGCAGCCCCGGGACGGCCCCCGACGATGGAGGTCGGGGGCTTTTTGGTGGTCTCTTCAGGCGAGCACCTTGCTACCTTTCGCGAATGGTTGCTAGTGTCCGTGACGTGAGCCACACGGCCAGTTGCCAACGTGGACACGAGAACGGCCGAGGTGCGTCAACACCCCGGCCGTCGAAGTAACCAGCGGTTCCCGCCGCTGATCAGCAACTCAATCCTTGCGAGATTGGAGCTCTGCCCATGAGCGTAGCAACACCCGAGTCATCCGTCTCCACGCCTCCCCGCACCTGGACCTTCATCAACCGTCACAACGGCAAGCCGATGACCATCACCTGCATGGACAGGTGCAGCATCGACCACAGCCGCGAGATCGGCCGCGAGATCTTCCCCGAGGACGTGTGGTGCTGGACGTGGGCCGAGCCCATGACGCTGCCCGTCAACGAGAACGGCACCCCGGAGGAGATGGCCGTCCTATCCACCATCATCAAGGTCGAGCCGTTCTCCCCTACGATCTCCCAGCGCCTGCCTTACGCGGTGGTCGAGTTGGTCGAGGATCAGTTCATCGAAAACCTCGACCCCGACGGCTACGAGACCGTCATCAACACGCTCGCCGAGAGGCTGGAGCAAATGCGGGCCACGCACCGCCGCCTCGTCGAAACCCGCGCCGCGTACATGGCGACGACGGTCGGCCGGCGTGGCTAAGCCTGCAACCCCCGGGGACTGCAGCGACTGCGGCCAACCGCAGCCGAAACTAAGCCGCGGCCGATGTGCCAATTGTTATGGACGTTGGCATCGAGCGCAAAAGAAGGCCGGGACCCTCAATAAGGGCGAGACCATCCCGACGGTGCTGGACCGCATGCGTCCAAGGATGGTTCCACAACCCAATGGCTGCATCCATTGGACCGGTCGCATCTCGAAACAGGGATACGGAATCGTCAGCGTCAAAGGCGCCATGACCCCAGCTCACCGTGTGGCATACGAGCTCCTTGTGGGTCCAATACCTGAGGGTTCTTGGATCGATCACATGTGCCACAACGGGGACACGTCATGCCTGGGGGGTAACGGCTGCTTGCACCGACGATGCGTTAACCCGCAGCACCTGGGGCCAGTCACGCCGCGCGAAAACCAGCACCGGTCGCACCTGACCTCCGCATCCAAGACCGTCTGCGCCAATGGTCATCCGTTCACGGAGGAGAACACCTACTACCGACCGCGCGGCCAAGGTAGGTGTTGTCGCGAGTGCACCCGCATCAGGGCGCTGGCGAAACGCCAAAAGAAGCCTCCGCGGGAGCCTCTGGAGTTCTGCAAGAATGGCCATCGAATGACGGAAGAGAACATCTATCAGTACGGCAACCGCAGGATCTGCCGGGAGTGCAGAAGGGAAGCCGACAGGCGCTCGTACTGGCGCTCAAAGCAGGCCGACTCCTGACAAGCCGAAGTCCCCACCTGGGAAATCCTGGGTGGGGACTTCATGTACCTCGGCCCGTCGCGCATCCGATGGAAGGAAGACGATGCACCCACCCGTCGCCGCCACAGTGATCGTCCACTCCGGCCGCGTCCTCCTGATCTGCCGCCGCTCCCCCGCCGGCCCGCTCGTCTGGACGTTCCCCAGCGGCAAGGTCGACCCAGGCGAGTTCCCGTCCGCCGCTGCCGCCCGTGAGGCCTTGGAGGAGGCGGGCGTCACGGTGGCCCCGCTGCGTCTGCTCGGTGAGCGCGTGCATCCCGATACGGGTCGGCGCATGTTCTACGTCGCCTGTCGTCTCGTCTCGGGCACGGCGCATGCTGCGTCGCCGCGGGAGGTTGCGGAGGTGGCGTGGGTTGATCTCGGCGGCCTGCGGGAGTTGGTGACGGGCGGCCTGTTCGGGCCGGTACAGGAATACCTCGACGAGGTGCTGCCGCACGGGGTGTAGCGGTCCCGATCAAGGAACTTCCGGCGATGAGGGTCCGGGCGCGCCTCTGGATGCGCCATCATCCCCTGACACGCGAACGGCCGAGGTGCGCTAACACCCCGGCCGGTTCGACCAGCGAGCGCTAACTCGCTAATCACCAAACCGCTCCCCGCTAGAGAAGAGGTCAGATGCATACCTTACTGCGCGAGGCCGCCGACGCGCCTGCGCGATACGCCACACCCGCTCTGTCGCCCTCACACCTGCTCGATGTCCCGCTCCCCCAGCTGCTCGCGGAGCTCGACGTCGAGATCGTGGCCAGCTCGATCACGGACGCAGGGTTCTTCGGCGCGGTCGTGCAGCGCAAGAGCGGCGAGCTGTACCTGTCGATGCCGCCGGGACGCAGCGAGTTGGAACACGACACCATCGCCCGCTACCTGATCGCGCAAGCTTTCGAGGTGGCGCTGCCGCAGCTGGCGGAACCGTTCGTCACGACGGAGATCTAAAGGCGAATAGCCGGGCGGAATAGGCCACTTGAGCCACATGCATCACATAGAATGAGGGCAAAAAGAAGCGGCCAGACGGGGTCAATTCCGTCTGGCCGCTTTTGCTTTTAGCGGGGCACCACCCCCGCCGCAACTGCGCCTACCGCCAGGTTGGCACTCCGTGTCGGACCATCACCAGAAAGCCGAGCACTGCCCATGACGATACCGTTCCGCGCCCACCCCTGTCAGCCAGGGGGCACCGGGTGCTGATAGTCGAGCGGTCGAAGCCGAAGAACAACTTCGTCCAGATCCCCAACGAGTTGGTGAACGATGAGCGGCTCAGCGCCCTCGCCCGCCTGACCTTGATCCAGATGTTGGCTCATCGGCCAGGCTGGCAGACCAACGCCGTGAAGCTGTGGGAAACGGCCGATCGACACCGTGGCGCTCAGGCCGAGAGTAAGCGCGCCTTCCGTCGAGCCTTCGCCGAGCTGGAGGACGCCGGCTACATGACCCGCGTGAAGACTCGGATCCCGAAGGGGCAGCCGAACGGAGGCGACTTCGTCACCATCCTGACGGTGTACGACACCCCGCAAAGATGATCTCCATGAAGGTGTCACTGGTGAAGCCTTCACTGAGGAACAGTTCACTCAGGAAGAGTTCATCAGTTGGGCCCTAAAAGACCTACACGGGGTTACTCAACACTGGCTGGCAAACACTCCCGCTTCCGCGGTAGCCAAATATTCGGGGGCGAAGCCCGGCCTTAGTGCGTGCGCGCGCGAGGCGTCGCAAGCCGGCAGGCCCCGACCCAACTCAAGGTCGGGGCCTTCGCCTTCAGTCGCTCGGCTCGTCGTCGCCGACGTCCTGCTCGCCGGCTTCCGGCTTGATCCGGTCGTCGATGACGATGACGACAGCCTCGGCACCGGCGCCACTATGCGGTGCGGCGGTGACGGCTTTCACGGTGTCGGCGATGCGCCCGTACAGGTGCTCGGCGATCGCTGCGGTTCCCGGGTCGACGTCGGCGGCCTGGTAGACGGTTCGGAGGCTGGTGAGGGCGGCGACGAGGCTGCGCCCGGACACGTCGACGTGGACGGTTCCTCCTTCGGCGGTGACGTCGCCGGGGATATGGAAGTGCGGGTCGCGGCCTGCGTGTTCGACGAGGAATGCCCACAGGTCGCGGTGGGCGTGGAGGGTTGCGGCGGAGACGCCGGCAGCAGCCCGAAGAGTGACGGGATCGTGTTCGACCGGACGCACAGTCTCGGGCTCGGGTGCGGTGGCGGGTTCTGGCGTCGGCGGCGTCTCGTCTTCGACGGGCGCGGGCTGCTTGGCTGGTTCTTCGGTGCGTCGTTCCGCCGCGGCCCTGATCTGCCCGTCGAGCTGGTTGATGCCGCCGCGTATGGCGACGAGCTCGTTGCCGATGTTGGCGAGCGGGCCGGCGACGGTTTCGTTGGCGCGGGCAAGCCCGTCGCGGATGACGGCCCGGTTCTCGGTCAGCCCGGTGGTGATGGCGGCGGTGGTATCCTGCCGAATCTGGTCGATGGCGTGCTGCTGGTCGGTGACCTGCTGCTTGACGGCTGCCAGGTCGGCACCGAGTTGTCCGAGCTGGCCGATGATCTGCCGTAAGAGATCCGCATTGTCATTGCCGAAGATCGCCATGAGCCCCCTCTGGTCGTCAGCTGACCTGGTCAGGGTCCGGGCGGGACATGACGGCGGCAAGGGCGCGAACCGGACACGAAGAAGCCCCCGGCCGGGACGGTGGCCGGGGGCTTCGCAGTCCCGTCACTTCCGCGGCGTCCCGCCTCAGGGGTGGGTGATGCGGAGGCTGGGCCGTTTCCTGGCGGTGCGCTCCGGGATGACGGTGTACCCGGCGTCCCGGAGTGTCTCGGCGTACCGGTCGAGGCGGTCTTGTTCGTCGGGTCCGTCGTGCCAGATGCGGACGGTGCGCGGGCTTGCCTGCACGGGGCGGTAGCCGGGTGTCCAGGCGGCGCCGGTGGTCGCGTCGGTGTAGCCAGCTTCGGCGAGGATGTGGGCGATCGCGTGGGCGGTGATGCGGCTGGCCATCGGGTCAGTCCTTCGCGGGCTCGTCGAGCGCGGCGTGCACGGCGGCGATGACTTCGCTGGCCGTGGGGATGTCGAAGTTGATGTGGTCGATACCGAGGACGCCCCGGCCGTCGAAGGAGGCGAGCGCCTCCCGGACGCGGGCGACGGTGGCCTCGTAGCCGGCGCACGATTCGGCAAGGTCGAGTTCGTCGAGGTTTTGCAGCCACCACAGGGCGCGCGGGCTGAGCCGGTCGTAGCGGGTGGTCATCGCCGTCCCTCCTGGTCGGGGCAGCCGATGGTGCGGCAACCGTCGTGGACGTAGCAGCCGTGCACGCAGCGCGGCCGGTTGTAGTCCGGCTCCTGCTCCCGGTGGGGCGCCTGCCGGACGGGGACGGTGGGCCGTTTGTGCCAGCCGGCGGGCTCGTCTTGGGTGTCGGGATTCCAGGCGGCGACCGCGGTTTTCGCAGCGGCCGGGTCGCGAGGAAAGCACCAGCCGTGGTCGTAGCCCCACTCGCCGGCTTCCCCACGGGGGACGGCGATCAGGCGGATATTGAAGCCCTGCCACAGCCACAGATACCGGTGGGTGTCGTCGGCGGCGAGCTCTTCGCCCTGCCAGCGCTCGTCAAGCAGCGGCTCGGGGTGGTGCGTGACGGTCATGCGGCGTGCTCCTGGGTCTGGCGGCTGGCGGCGAGTTGTTCAACGAGCCGTTCGAGCCGCTGTATCTCCTCGTCGGCGGCTTCGCGGTGGCGTTGCAGGGCTCGGGTTGTGTCGGCGAGGCTGCGACGGGTGATGTCTGCGGCTTGCCGTTCGGCCCGCACGTAGTCGGCGAGGACGGCGGCTTCGGGGATGGTGAGTTCGCCGCGCAGGGCCCGGCGGATGAGGGCGTCGATGGCGGTCTGGCGGCCGGCGCGAGCGTGCTGGTTGGGCTTCGGAGCACGGGTCGACGGTCTGGTCACGTCCGCCTCCTGGATCCGGGCCGTGCACCGATCTGGTTCTTGATCCGCCCATCGGGCGTGAGGTGCCCGTCGGCGCCGGCGAGGAGGCGGACGGCGCGGGCGATGACGTCGCGTTTGCGTTCGCTCCGGTAGCAGCGGGCGAGGATTTCGGCGGTTGCCGGGTCGAGGTAGACGGCGGTCTGCGGAACGGTCATCGTGTGCGCCTTCCTGCGGCGAAGCCTCGGGCGAAGGCGCCGTCGTCTTCCGGCTTGGGCTGGACGTTGATCTGCAGGCCGGTCTTCTTCTTGCCGCTGTACCAGGGCAGCGCGAGGCCATCGTTCTCGGCGCGGGGCACCAGGTGCAGGTGGAGGTGGAACACGGACTGCGTGGCGTGCACGCCTCGGCTGGTGATGAGGTTGGCGTGCACCAGGTCCAGGCCGCGGCAGAGCTGCGCCGCCCGCCGCATGGTTGCCCCGGTTACGTCGGGGTCGTCGGCGAAGTCGGTGACGTGCGTCTTCGGGATGACGAGGGTGTGCCCGTCGACCACGGGGTTGATCGGGACGATCGCGATGGTGTCGGACCACTCGTGCACGAACGTGGCGGGTGCACGTCCGGTGTTGATCTCGCAGAACGGGCAGGGCTGTTCGGTCATGGTGTTCCTGTCGTGTGGTGTGGGTGTCGGGCGGGGCGAACCCGGCACGGGGCGGGCGGCTACGCGCCGCGTCCGAGTCGCTTGAACGTGCTCTCGCGGGGAGGCGGGGGGCGATGGTCGGCCGGGCCGTTGAGGCGCTGGCGGATCCACTCGGCATCCGATTCAGCGACGTGCGCTCCGGCCGACCGGGCGACGGTGATCTGCATGGGCTGGCCGTCACCGTCCCGCTGCGGGCCGACGTAGGCCGACCACGGCTGCGATCCGCCGTCGGGCAGCGTGTGCCCGTCGGGGCAGTGCGGGCAGGTCATGTCCTGTACGGGCGGCTCGGGGTCGTCCCAGACGATGCGGGTGTGGCCGCCGTGGCCGTGGACGTGTTCGGCGTGGGCCAGGTCGTCCCAGAACACGGTGGACGGGCGTTCACCGAGCCAGCGAACGGAGACGGTGCCGTCGGACCAGAGGATGCCGTCGGCCACGCGGCCAACGCCGGATACGCCGGTGACGTCGTGGTCGCGCTGGAGGTGGAAGCGGCGGGGCTGGATCATCGGGCGTCTCCCATGGTCCCGGTGCACTTTCGGTGGGCCAGGTAGCGGCTGTATGGCTGCTCGCATTTGAAGCAGCCGGGGCCTTCGAGGGTGAGGAGGTTCTCGTGGTCGAGGAGTCCGGTGCCGGGGTCCTCGCCTCGGTTGAGGCGGCGGATCGCGTCGTCGCTGACGCGGAACATGGTGAGGATCGTCCAGAGGTGTTCGCCTCGTCCGGGGTCGGTGAGCTGGGCGCCGATCTTGCTGGCGGGTACGGGGACTTGGGTCATGCGGCTTCCTGTTCGGTTCGGGCCCACGAGGGGCGTGCGCGGGCGTGTGTGGCTCTGTGAGCGTTCCGATGCTCCGGGAGGGCGCGGAGAGCCCGTGAGGCCGCGAGAGCCCCGCTGAGGCCGTCCCGCGCGGTCTTGCACGGCCATGCGACGGCAACCACCACCGCGTACACGGCGAGTGAGGCGGCCACGGACACGGCGGCCAGCCAGGCGATCAGCACCCAGCCGAGGGTGCGGACCGTGGTGAGGGCCTCGACGAACAAGGCGGCCGTCACGAGGGCGCTCCCGGGTACGGGTGGACGCGGAAACGGGCGGCGAACTCGCGGGCGGCGAGCATGGACTGCTGTCCGCCGTGGATGCGGGAGGCTGCCCATACGAGGGCGGCGGCCCACGCGTTGGCGTCGGGGTCGTCGCTGGCGATGAGGCAGGCGGCGTAGTCGCGGAGGACCTGCTCGGGGTCGATGTCGGCCATGTCAGGCCTCCTTCGGCTGCTGCACCCCACCAGCGGGCTCGGTGGCGGGCTGGTCGGACAGGGCTTCGATCAGCTCGGCGATGTCCGCGCCGACGGTCCTGCCCCACGGGCCATGGTCGGAGTCGTCGAGCACGTCCTTGAAGCCGACCGCGTGCGCAGCGAGGCGCCGGGCGGTCCGCTGGACGCGTTCGAGGGTGGTCTCGTTCTTGAGCGCTCGCAGGTGCATCTGGTTGTAGACCGACCAGAGCACGGGCCGTTCGGTCCCGATGGCGTACCGCTGGACTTCCTCCATCAGCTCGTTGTTGATCTCGTCGGCGCGGCGGAGGCTGGCCTTGTGCTTCTCGCGCAGGCGTCGGATCTCCTGCTGCGCCTGCCCGAGTGCGGCTTCGTGACTGCACTCGATCGGGTCGAAGCACGTCGCCTCGTCTTGTGTCGTCTGTCCGTCGCGCGCCTCGACAGCGTTCGGGTGGCAGTCGCCGCAGGGGACGTAGCGGCAGCCGGAGCAGCGGTCCGGGCCCGGCGCCTCGACAGCCAGACGACGCAGCTCGGACACGGCACGGTTGACGCCCTCCGCAGCCTTCTGCCCCATGTCGGCGTAGACGGCGGGGAACAGCACCGTGTACAGGTGCCGCGCGCCCTCGTTGAGCACGGTGGCCCGGTCGACGGACGCGGGCAGCACAGCGGGCGCGGACTCGTCGGCCATTTCGCGGACGCGTTCGACGAGGGCGCCGGGTTCCTGCTCCCCGTCAGCCATGAGCGCCTCCATGGCGGTTACGGCGTCGGCTAGCGCGGCGGCACGGATCCCGGCCTGTTCCGCGTCCGCGATGGCGATGACGGCGTCGGCGCCTTGCGTGTACAGCTCCTGCTCTGGGTCGCGATGCCACTTGCTGATGACGGTGGCGTACCGCTCGCGGCGGACGATCGGGTCCCCTGCCCGGTCGGCGGCGGGCGCCGGGACGGCAGACGGGGTGGCGGCGGCCGGGTCGTGCAGCCGCGCCTCCTCCGCCAGCCACTCCGGCCAGCCGTCCGGGCCGTTCTTGAAGTGATGCAGCAACTCCTTCTCCGGCTGAACACGCTCACCACCGCGCACCC
>Ga0070708_100000573_pt1 | contig 27608 bp, 23 predicted proteins | sample KBSK5503metaG_FD_65469 | JGI IMG/M metagenome (GOLD analysis project Ga0070708, IMG submission 65469) | Corn, switchgrass and miscanthus rhizosphere microbial communities from Kellogg Biological Station, Michigan, USA - KBS K5-50-3 metaG | ecosystem: Host-associated > Plants > Roots >... | reverse complement strand
CTTCGCGAGCGGCACGTTGACCATGATGACCGCGGAATCGCCGGACGGTGCCGCGGGTTTGTCGCTACACGCGGTTGCGACGAGCGCGAGCGCGAGGGCGAGCGCGATCAGGAGCTTTGGCGGACGCACGAGCGGCAATCATATCCGCGCCATATCCGAGATACGCGGACCGTACGGCGGGATCGGCGGCCACCTCCGCGACGCTGCCGGAAGCGATGAGCTTCCCCGCGTCGAGCACGCTCACCCGATCGGCGACCGCGCCGACGAGCCGCAGGTTGTGCTCGACGATCACGATCGTGAACCCGGCGGCGCGGAGCGAATCGATCACCGACCGGAGCCGGCTTTCGGATGCGATGCCGATCCCGGCGGCCGGCTCGTCGAGCAGCAGCACACGCGGTTGGGATGCAAGCGCACGCGCGATCTGCAACACGCGCTGCTCGGCCCCGCTGAGCGTCTCGGTCCTGACTTCGGCCGCATCGGAGAGCCCGGTCGCTTCGAGCGCGCCGCGCGCACGTTCCAGAGCGGCCGTTTCATCGCGGCGGGCGGCGGGGGAGCGGACCAGCGCACGGAGCGGACCGATCCGGCGGGAAGGCTCTGCTCCCGAGAGCACGTACTCGAGTACGGTCAGCTCGGGCGGCACGGCGGTTCTCTGGAGTGTCCGCGCGATCCCTGCGTGAGCCCGCTGCGTGGGATCCGCATCCGCGAGTTCACGACCGTCGACGTAGATCGCTCCGCGGTCGGGCGCGATCGCGCCGCCGATCACGCGCAACAGCGTCGTCTTGCCGGAGCCATTCGGGCCGATCACGACGTGACATGTTCCGGGCGCGACGTCGATCGAAAGGTCGTCGAGAGCCGCGACGCCGCCGAACGACACGGCGACCCCGAGTGCTTGCAGTCGTCCGCCCTGCACGGCCGGCACCGAAGTCGAGGTCCGCGTCGTCGGTGTGCGCTCGCCGGGCTGCCTGAGAAGGAGGAATCGTTCGAGCCAGTCGATGAGCCCGCGCGTTCCGAACGCGATCACGCCGGCGAGGATCGCCGCCGCGATGAACGGCTCGGCGTGAGCGGCGGATCCGCCGATCGACGTCGCGATCACGGTGCCGACCTTCGACACGGCGAGAACCACGATGATGCCGACGGCCGGCCCGAGCAGATATCCGGCGCCGCCGAGCAGAACGACGACGAACAGCTTCACAGAAAGCAATGGTCCGTACGATGTCGGGTCGGCGACGCCGGCGTTGAGCGCGAGGAGCCCCCCGGCCAAGCCGCCGACCGCCGCCGAGGCGAGGATGGCCCCGAATCGCACGCGATCGACCGGGATACCGGCCGCTCGCGCGGCGGATGGGTCACTCCGGATCGCGGCGAAGGTCGCGCCGTACCTTCTCAGGACCGCCGATGTCCCCAGGATCGCGATGACCACGAACACGAGCGCGATCTCGTAGAACGCGACGGGCCCGAGCTTCGTCCCAACCCCGAGCGCTCTCAGCCTCAGGTGCGACTCCCCGATCGAAGCGCCGCGCGTCCCGCCCGTCAGGCCGGGGAAGGCGGCGATCGCGAAGGCGACGCCCCAGGAGAACAGCCACGTCGCAACCACGACGAACGCCGGTCGAAGCCGCGCCACTCCCCGAGCGACGAGCATCCCCGCGGCCGCGGCGATCGCTGCGCCGGCGATGAGAGCGATCGGAATGTCCCACCCCTCTCTCACGACGAGGATCGCAGTGGCGTAGGCGCCGAGCGCCGCGAAGCCGCCCTGGCCGAGCGAGGGCGAACCGGCGTACCCCATCGCGAGGTTGAGCCCGACGGCGGCGAGGAGCAACAACAACGCTTCGGTGCTCGCGCTCAGCAGATCGCCGCGACGCACCACGAACGGAACGAGCGCCGCCACGACCGCGGCAGCCACCACGATCCGGCCCCGCGCGCCGTTCATTCGACCGGCTCCCGCATCGAGCGACCGGCTCGGAACGCGATAAACACGAGCACGAGCGCGAGCGGCGCGACGTCGCCCCAGGCCGGTCCGAACGAAAGCGATGGGAACCCGGGGACGTGGAGGTTGACGACCGCTGCCTCGAACACCCCCAGCAGCAACGCCGCGCGGTAAACGCGAGACGGCGAGCCGAGGCCGCCGAGAAGCGCGGCGGCGATCGCTTTCAAGCCCAGCAGCAAGCCGGTCTGCGTCGTGATGGTCCCGCCCGCCGGCGTTCCGACGATCGCGGCGAGTCCGGCGAGCACGCCGGCGACGGCGAACGCAAGCGCGGTGAGCCGGTCGATCGGCAAACCGACGATCTGCGCGCCGACGGGCTCGGACGAAACCGCTTCCACGGCGCTGCCGAATCGCGTCCGCGTGAGCAGGTATCCGGTCGCGGCCGCCAGCGCGAGCCCGACGAAAAGGATCCAGATCGTCCGCATCGGCAGGCTCGCCCCGCCGGGCAAAGAGATCGGCGCCCACCGTGTGAAAGGAAGGGGATCCGGAAGGACGTACGCCTCGCGCGGGAACGCCGACGCGAGCGCCCCCTCGATCACCAGCGCGACGGCGACGACGGCGCCGATCCATCCGAGCGTCGACCCGCGCCGGATGAACGGGCGCAGGATCCCGAAGTAGAAGAGGGATCCCGCCGCCGCTCCGGCCGCGAGCGTCACCGCGATCGCGATCAGATAGCGCCAGACCGAGACGTTGGTCGCGGTGACGGGTCCCGTACCGGCAGCGACGACCAGCACGAGGAACATGGATCCGCCGACGAAATCGCCGTAGGCGAGCTGAAGGACCGAGGTGAGCCGCCACACGAGCGCGAATCCGATCGCGACGAGTCCGTAGACCGCCCCGGCAGCGAGTCCGGAGATCACGACCTGCACGACCAGGCCGAAACTCATGGAGTCGTCCGATCACCCACGCTGAGCGGCAAGTCTAGAGCCCATCGCCTCCGGCGACCGCGCGGGGCGGAAGGTACCAGGGCGTGGGGCGGCGAACCCTTCGAGTGTCCCGTCTATCCCTCTGAGGAGCCTTGATGTTCAAACGCGCAAGCTCGGTCGCGGTACTCATGACGCTCGTGGCGACGGCGTTCGCCTTCTCCTCGGCACGAGCTGCGGACCCGGCCGGCTCGGCGCGCGAGAGCGGATACATCACGCTCCCCGACGGCGTGGAGCTGGCGTACTCAGCGGTGTACCCCGACGACCATCAGCCGCACCCGACGCTCTTCGAGTACTCCGGCTACAACCCGGGCGCCGTCCCCGACATCCCCTACATCGCGCGCTACGTCCCGAAGGGGTACGCGTTCATCGGTGTGAACATCCGCGGCACGGGATGCTCGAGCGGCACGTTCGACTTCTTCGAGCCGCAGCAGGGCAAAGACGGCGCCTACGTCATCGACCACTTCATCCCGACGCGTCCGTGGTCGAACGGCGACGTCGCGATGATCGGAAAGTCGTTCCCGGGGATCACGCAACTGTTCGTCGCCGAGCAGAAGCCCGCGCACCTGAAGGCGATCGCGCCGGGCCACTTCTACGCGGACGCGTACCGCGACGTCGCGTATCCGGGCGGGATCCTCAACTACGCCTTCGCGACCCTGTGGAGCTTCATCTCGCAGCCGGAGCCCGGCTACGCGTCCGCGATCGAGCAGATCGCTGGAGGCGACCAGAAATGCGCGGCAAACGTCGCGAGCCACACCGTGACCAACGCTCCGAAGAACCCGTTCGTGCAAGCGCCGCAGCATCCGTTCGACGACGCGCTCACCCAGGAACGCTCGCCGGGCCCGCACATCAAGGACATCGACGTGCCGGTTTTCACCGCGCTCGCGTGGCAGGACGAACAGCTCGCGTCGCGGCAGTCGCACATCCTTTCGGAGCTCGACGTGCCGTACTGGGTGATCCTCAGCAACGGCGACCACGGCATGTATCGCACCCCGCAGGCGCTGCTGAAGCTCGATGCATTCATCGACCACTTCCTGAAGGGTTTGAACAACGGTTTCGAGGCGAACCCGCACGTGATGATCTGGTGGGAGGCGAAGAACTCGACGCGCGGACCCACCTGGGTAACGGGTCATCCGTCGTGGCCCGTTCCGGCGACGCCGCAACGCTTTTACCTCGGCAAGGGAGGGACGCTGTCCGCGACGGCGCCCGGGATCGCGCCGGCCACGCAGGTGCCGGACTCGTACCTCTACCCGGCGGGATCGCAAGGGATCGGGAACCCGCGGTACGGGCTGTCCCAGCTTCCCGACGTCTATCTGTGGGGATTGAAGCCGCCGCCGGGAACGGCGCAGTCGTACACATCCGAGCCGCTCGCGGCCGACACGGTCGCGCTCGGCAGCGCGTCGCTTGACCTGTGGATCGCGTCGACTGCGCCCGATACCGACTTCCAGGCGACGCTCACTGAGGTCCGCGCCGACGGTCAGGAGATGTACGTCGAGAAGGGCTGGCTCCGCGCTTCGCATCGCAAGCTCGACGAGACGAAGTCCACCGCACTAAGGCCGTATCAGACCCACGCCCAGGCGGACTTCGCGCCGCTCGTCCCCGGTCAGGTGACGCCGGTCCGGATCGAGATCTTCCCGTTCGGTCACGTCTTCCGGAAGGGCTCGCGGATCCGCGTCTGGGTCGAGGCGCCGAACGTGCTCCCTGAGTTGTGGGGCTTCGCGATCACGCCGGTCCCGGCGGTGAATCTCATCTACCACGACGCAGCCCACCCATCGGCGCTCGTGTTGCCGATCGCGTCTGTGCCGATCGAAAGTCCTTTGCCGCCGGAGTGCGGCTCGCTGATCCGGCAACCCTGCCGGCCGGCGTAGTACCGTCGCACGACCGGGCACCGACGCCCCGCGTCGTTCTCGTAGACTCTCGCCATGCCGACGTGCGCTCGTTGCGGCCGGGAAAACCCCGACGGCTTCAAGTTCTGCGGAGAATGCGGATCCGCGCTGGTCGCCCCCTCGCCGTCCGCCGAGGAGCGCAAGCTCGTCACCGTCCTCTTCTGTGATCTCGTCGGTTTCACCGCCCGTTCGGATCGCGCCGATCCCGAGGACGTTCGCGCGACGCTTCGGCCCTATCACGAGCGGCTCCGTCGCGAGGTCGAGCGATACGGCGGGACGGTCGAGAAGTTCATCGGCGACGCGATCATGGCGGTCTTCGGCGCTCCGGTGGCGCACGAAGACGACGCCGAACGGGCGGTGCGCGCCGGCCTTCGGATCTTGGAGGAGATCCGCACCATGAACGCGGCGCAGAGCGGCCTCGACCTGTCGGTGCGAATCGGGATCGAAACGGGAGAGGCCGTCGTCGCGATCGGGGCCCGTCCCGAGCGGGGAGAAGGGATCGCTACCGGCGACGTCGTCAACACCGCCGCCCGTTTGCAAACTTCCGCGATGGTGGATTCCATCGTCGTCGGCGAGCTCACCCATCGGACGACGAAGCAGGTCTTCGACTACGAAGAGCTTGACCCCGCCGTCGCGAAGGGGAAACAGGATCCGCTGCTGCGGTGGCGCGCCGTGCGGGCGAAGAGCGGGTTCGGCGTCGACACCGAACAAGCAGGTCGCACGCCGCTCATCGGTCGGGAAGCCGAACTCGGATTGCTCGAAGAAACGTTTCGGAGAACGCAGCGCGATGCCGCGCCGCAACTCGTCACGCTCACCGGCGAACCCGGGGTCGGAAAGACGCGCCTCGTGTGGGAGTTCCGACGCTTCGTCGACGAGCTCCCACAGCTCGTGTACTGGCGGCAAGGTCGCTGCCTTCCCTACGGCGAGGGCATCACCTTCTGGGCGCTCGGCGAGATCGTCAAGGCTCAAGCGGGGATCGTCGAGACCGACGAGCCCGACGAGGCGTTGGTCAAGCTCGACGACGCCGTGCGGCTGGTCGCCGCCGACTCGGGAGAGGCCGAGTGGCTGAAATCCCGGCTCGCACCGTTGATCGGGGGCCGCGTCGGCGTCGAGGCAGCAGGCCGAGACGAGGCTTTCGGGGCATGGCGGCGATTCCTCGAACTCGTCGCAGCGCGCGATCCGCTCGTCGTCGTGTTCGAGGATCTGCATTGGGCCGACCCGTCGTTGATCGAGTTCGTCGATCATCTCGTCGAATGGGCGAGCGGAGTTCCGATCCTCGTCCTGTGTACCGGTCGCCCCGAGCTTTACGACCGGCATCCCGGGTGGGGAGGCGGCAAGCGGAACTCCGTCACGGTGGCGCTCTCACCATTGGGGACCGACGAGACGGCCCGTCTCCTGTCCGAACTTCTCTCCAGGGCCGTCCTGCCGGCCGAGGTCCAAGGCACGCTCATCGAGCGTTCCGGCGGCAATCCCCTCTATACCGAGGAGTTCGTCAAGATGCTCGTCGACCGCGGCATCCTGTCCCGCGCGGATGGCGACGGCTCGTGGCGGATCGCTCGCGATTCGGAGATCGCTCTCCCAGAGTCGCTCCAAGCCCTCATCGCGGCGCGACTCGACACGCTGCCGCCGGAGCAGAAGGCGCTCATCCAGGATGCGTCCGTGCTCGGCAAGGTGTTCTGGAGCGGCGGAGTCGCGGTGATGAGCGGGGTCGACGACACCGTAGTCCGCCGGCAGTTGCAGGACCTCGTCCGGCGCGAATTCATCCGCCCCGCAAGAACCTCTTCGATGAGCGGTCACGCCGAGTACTCCTTTTGGCACGTGCTGATCCGCGATGTTGCGTACGGACAGATCCCGAGAGCGGCGCGTGGAAGGAAGCACCGCTCGGCGGCCGAATGGATCGAGAGCACGGCCGGTGAGCGCGTTGTGGATCACTCGGAATTCCTCGCGCACCACTACGGGCAGGCGTTCGACCTGGCGCTCGCCGCGGGCGATGAGACCGACTCGCTGATCGAGCCGCTTCGAGGCGCTCTCGTGCTGGCCGGCGATCGAGCGCAGCGATTGGACGTGGCGACCGCGGAGCAGTTCTACCGCAGGGCCTTGGATCTGATCCCTGCCGGCGATCCCGCACACGCCCGGATCATGGTCAAGGCCCTCATCGCGGCGGGCGAACTCGGAAGCATGACGTTCCATGATGTCGTCGCCGGCCTCGATGCAGCGGCAGACGTTCTTCGCCGTAATGGAGATGTGGAGGCAGCGGCCGAAGCGTTGCTCGGGATGGTCCTTCCTCTTTCGGTGAGCGGGGACACGGATCGGGGGGAACGGGTGGCGCGAGAGGCGGTCGCGATGCTCTCCGCGGGACCGGAGCCGTTGCTCGCACGCGCCTACACGAGCCTCTGTCTGCGATTGATGCTGTCCGGCGCCTTCGACGAATGCGAGCAGGCAACGGATCGCGCCCTCGACCTCGCGGCCAAGCACGGACTCACCGATGTCACCGCCCGCGCGCTGCAATTCCGCGGAACCATCCGCTGCCTACTCCGAGATGTGCCGGCCGGTTTGGCCGATCTCCGGGAATCGCTCGAGATCGCGCTACGGAACGGTTTCGCCGCGGCGTCTGCCTACGTCAACCTTGCAAGCGAGACCCGGGATCAGGACGGACCCGATGCGGGCCTCGCCGTTTATCTCGAAGGGATAGAGCACTGCAAAGCGCGGAGCCTTCGCTGGTGGGAGATGTGGACGAAGGCGGAGGTCACGTGGCTGCTCTTCGGGAAGGGCGATTGGGACGAGTGCCTCCTCCTCGCAGATGAGATCATCGAGTGGGACCGGCGGTTCGGCGATAGCCAGATAGGCGTCGCCGCTATGGGATCCAAGGCCGACGTTCTTCTCGCGCGAGGCCGGATCCAGGAAGCCAAAGAACTATCCGATGCAGCCCTTCCGCGCGCTCGATCGGTGCGCGACCCGCAGATGCTGATACCGGCAATGATGACGGCGGCAGGTATCGACGTGGCGCTGGGTAGCCGTTCAGAGATCGCGCGCGAGATCCCGGGCGCAATATCCCCTGGGTGGGCGAGTGCCTGCCTGCCGGGAGCGGTTCGCGCGCTCGTGCAAAGCGGCGCGCTCGACGAAGCGCGAGCCTATCTCGAGGACATCACCGCGCCGACGACGCGAACTCAGATAGGGGTGCTCGCGTCCCGGGCCCTCGTTCATGAGGCAGCGGGAGACCACGAGGAGGCCGCCCCTCTGCATGCGGAATCCGCACGGCGCTGGGCCGAATTCGGATTCCCGTATGAGCAGGCTCAGTCGCTGATCGGTTGCGCACGATGCCTCGTTTCCCTCGACCGCGCCGACGAAGCGCTGGGGCCGTTGACCGAGGCCCGCCACATCCTCTCCGGGCTGGGCGCGCTCCCGCTGCTCGGCGAGGTCTCCAGTTTGTTGGAGCTGGCAGAGGCTGCCGCGTCGGGCTGAATCGACCTACCCTCGGCGTTTGCCGCCGAGGCCGTTCCCGAGCCCGGCGACCAGCTCGCGAAGCGTCTTCATTTCCTCCTCGAACGCCTTGCGTCCCTCCGAAGTGATCGCGACACGCGTTCGCGGCCGCTTGCCTTCGAAGCTCTTCTTGATCTCGAGGTAACCGGCATCCTCGAGCACCTGAAGGTGACGCGAAAGGTTCCCGTCGGTCAGCGAGAGTGAATCGCGCAAGAACTGAAAGTCCACGTCCTCGGCCGGCTCCAATAGCGCGAGGATACCGAGGCGTGCCCGCTGATGGACGACATCGTCGAGACGGGAGGTCGGATGTGTCATGCCTGGTTACGCCGGTCGATGTAGACGAGCAGCGCCGCGACCAAGAATGACGCCCCATAGAACGCGATCATGGAGACTCGCCAGTGATCGTTCGTCAGGCTCGAGCCCAATGTTCCGCCGATCAACGCGAAGCCCGACGTTAATGAGAGGGCGCCGTTATTGATCCTCTTTCCGACGGCGATCCCGATGCCCGTGAACAGGAAGAGCATCCCGAGCGTGGCATCGCTCGAAAGGGCGACGAGGATCAACGGGAATCCCATCAATGCGAGGAACGCGATGACCAGCCACACCACGACGTCCGAGGCACGGATCCCTTGACGCTTCGGAGAGGCGGCGTGAACCGACTGACGGCTGTGATACGCACCGGTGACGGCGAATGCTCCAAGGAGCGCCACACCCAGAGCGATTGCGGACGCGACCCCTGATTCCATGAGCCCAAACGGCGACGCCAGGAGGGCTGCGATCCCGAAGATGAGCAGAGGGATCGGGGAGTAGCGCGAGGTTGCTGCGCGCGTGCGTTGCTCCATGCTTCGGATCTCTCGCAGCGTCTCCGCCGCCTGCTGCTGCATCAGTGCGTCGTCCATGGCTTCCCCCTTCTCCGGCTCCCCCGGTTCCTGGTTCTCGTTCACAAGATACTTTGTAACGCAAAGTGATTGGGGTGTCAAGGGGTATTTTTCGGGCGCAACGTGGGCCCCTGCGGGTCGATACGCTGTGAGCATGTGCAGGAGCATCAAGACCCTCCGAATCGACCGGCCGGCGACCGACGACGAGGTCGAGGCTGCGGCGCTTCAGTTCGTGCGCAAGGTGAGCGGGTTCCGTCAGCCTTCCAAGGCGAACGCCGAGGCTTTCGAGTCGGCGGTCGTCGAGATCGCGAGCGCTTCCCGGCGCCTTCTCGAAGCGCTTCCTCCCGGGCCGCCGCCGAAGCCTCCGGTCCCGCGCGACTACAGCCAGCGCCCCCGGCGATGAGCGTCGAGGAGGCGGTCCGCCTCACCGCGTTCAGCCACGGTGCGGGTTGCGCGTGCAAGCTCGGGCCCGGCGACCTCGCCGAGGTGATGTCACACCTCAATCCGATGCTCGCGGAGGATCCGGCTCTGCTCGTCGGAACGGCGACCGGCGACGACGCCGCGGTCTACAAGCTCGACGAGCGGACCGCGCTCGTATTCACGACCGACTTCTTCACGCCGATCGTCGACGACGCGTACGACTGGGGCCGCGTCGCCGCGGCCAACGCGCTGAGCGACGTCTACGCGATGGGCGGCCGCCCGATCCTGTGCCTGAACCTCGTCGGGTGGCCGGTCGAGCAGTTGCCGCTCGCGATGCTCGCGCGAGTGCTCGACGGCGGACAGTCCGTTGCGCGCGAGGCGGGCGCTCTGGTCGCCGGCGGCCACACGATCGACGACCGCGAGCCGCACTACGGCATGGCGGTCGTCGGTCTCGCCGACCCGAATCGGATCGTGACGAACGCCGGCGCGCGTGAAGGCGATGTGCTCGTGCTCACGAAACCGCTCGGCGTCGGTGCGACGACGACGGCGATCAAGCGCGACCTGGCGTCGCCGGAAGCGATCGAGCGCGTCGTGACGCTCATGACGCACCTCAACCGCGGAGCGTCCGAGGCCATGCTCTCCGCCGGGGTCGTGGGCGCGACGGATGTGACCGGCTTCGGACTCCTCGGCCATCTCCACAAGATGATGATCGCGTCGGGCACGTCCGCCGAAGTGTGGAGCGACCGTGTGCCGCTTCTCGACGGCGCGCGAGAGCTCGTCGCCGCCGGTGCGGTCGCCGGCGGCACGCGACGGAACATGGCGTTCGTGGAGCCGTGGGTGGACGCGGCGGAGAGCACCACCGAAGACGATTTCATATTGCTCGCCGACGCGCAGACATCGGGCGGATTGCTGATCTCGTGCCCGCCGGAGCGGCTCGATGCGTTGCGCCGGGAGCTCTCCGAGCGCGGGGAGACCGGGGCGGAGATCGGTACCGTCCGGGCCGGGAAATCGGGCTCGATCCGCGTCGTTCCGGCGCCCTGAGCATCGCATTCGAGCGCTCAGACGCTGTGCTATCCTCCCCGCTCCGGGCCAAACGAACGGTGTTTTTTGGGCCTCCCCGCCGTCGGGGGCGAGCGGGAATCCTGGAGGGCGCGTGGACGTTCTACGACTTCCGAAGGCCATGGCGGCGCAGTTGATCGAGCACGCTCAATCGGAGTATCCGAAGGAGGCGTGCGGGATCATCGGCGGGCCGCCCGGGGAGGCGAGCAAAGTGTACCGGCTCACGAATGTCGATCCCGATCCGGTCATGCGATACAACGCTGATCCGAAAGAACTCAAGAGCGCGTTCGACGACATGGACGACCACGATTGGGATCCGGTCGTCATCTACCACTCGCATACACACTCCCCGGCGTTCCCCTCGCCGACCGACGTCGAGCGCGCGTTCTACCCCGACGCGTCATACGTGCTCGTGTCGCTCATGGACCGGCAGAAGCCCGACCTTCGTGCGTTCCGTATCATCGAGGGGAGGATCACCGAGATGGACGTGGTCGCCGGCGGCGACGGGCAAGGGCGGTTGTGATGGCGGTTGAAGTGCGGATCCCGACGATCCTCCGGAAGCACACCGGGGGAGCGCGAGCCGTGGAAGCCAAAGGCGCGACCGTCCGTGAGGTCATCGAGCAGCTGGAGTCCAACCACCCCGGCTTGCGGGCTGCGATCCTCGCCGACGGCGGCGAGATCCACCGCTTCATCAACATCTACTTGAACGACGAGGACGTGCGGTTCTCCGGCGCACTGGAGACGCCCGTGGAGGACGGCGACGTGATGTCGATCCTGCCGGCCGTCGCGGGCGGCGCCGCGCGCGGATGAGATCCGACGACATACTCGCTTCGATCGGCAACACGCCGCTCGTCGGTCTTCCCGCGATGTCGCCTCGCCCCGAGGTTCGGCTGTGGGCGAAGCTCGAAGGCCAGAACCCCACCGGATCGATGAAGGACCGCATCGCGTTGCGGATGGTTACCGAAGCCGAGCGGACCGGGACGCTCACACCCGACAAGGTCGTGCTCGAACCGACATCCGGGAACACCGGGATCTCGCTCGCGATGATCTGCAAGCGCAAGGGCTACCGGCTGGTGTGCGTCATGCCGGCGAACGTATCGATCGAGCGTCGCCAGCTTCTCGAGATGTACGGCGTCGAGATGGTGTTCTCCGAGGCGACGAAGGGATCCAACGGCGCCATCGCACTCGCCAAGGAGATGGTCGCGGCCGACTCCAAGTACTTCATGCCGTTCCAGTACGGGAACGAGGCGAACCCCGACGCGCATTTCCACGGCACGGCCGCAGAGATCATCGCCGACCTTCCGGAGGTCGACGCGTTCGTCGCCGGGCTCGGAACCGGCGGGACGCTCATGGGATGCGGACGTCGCATCAAGGCTCACAATCCTGCGGCGAAGATCATCGCCGCCGAGCCCGAATACGGCGAGCTCGTCTATGGCCTTCGCAACCTCGACGAAGGCTTCATCCCGCCGATCATCGACCTGTCCGTTCTCGACCGGAAGATCAAGGTCGGCACGCGGCAGGCGCTCGCGACGACGCGCGAGCTGCTCGAAAAGGAAGGGATCATCGCGGGCATCTCCTCGGGTGCGGCGCTGGCGGTCGCTCAACGTTTCGCCAAAGATTCCGACGCGCGAAACGTCGTGGTGCTCCTGCCCGACGGCGGCTGGAAGTACCTCTCGACCGGCGCGTACTCAGGCGACTTCGACGAAGCCGTCGCCCGACTCGAAGGCATCTTGTGGGCGTGATCGTCGCGAACACGACGCTCGGTGCCCCGGAACCCGGCGATCGCTCGGATACACTCCTTTGACCATGGATCCCCGTCCCATCGGCGTGTTCGACTCCGGCGTCGGCGGCCTCACGGTCGTGCGAACGCTGATCGACGCGCTGCCTTCCGAGTCGATCCTCTACTACGGCGACACCGCGCGCGGGCCGTACGGTCCGCGCACGCGCGACGACGTGCTCGCGATCACGGCGGAGATCGCCGACACGCTCGTCGACGAGGGCGTGAAGATGATCGTCGTCGCGTGCAACTCGGCGTCGTCGGCGGGCGTCGACCACATCCGCAAGGCTCATCCCGACGTGCCGCTGATCGAAGTGTGGGAGCCTACCGCGCGAGCCGCGGTAAACGCGACGCGCAACCGTTCGATCGGCGTCATCGGCACCGAGCTCACTATCCAGTCCCGCATGTACGAGTGGGCGATCCGCGCAACGCGCGAAAACGTCCAGATCTACTCGCAGGCGTGCCCGCAGTTCGTCGAGTTCGTGGAACGCGGCGAGACGACCGGCGACCGTGTGATGTCACTGGCGGAGGAGTACCTCGCGCCGCTCAAGGAGAACGGGATCGACACGCTGATCCTCGGCTGCACCCACTACCCGCTGCTTCGCGCCGTCGTGCAGACCGTCATGGGCCAGGGAGTCGTGCTAATCGAAAGCGACAAGGAGATCGCGATCGATGTCTTCGCCGAGCTGACCCGCCGCGGTGCGTTCCGGCCGCGCGATCGCTCGCCCGAGTACCGGTTCGTGTGCAGCGGCGATCCGGAGGCGTTCCGCACGCTGGGTTCGCACTTCCTCGGTCCCGAGATCTCCTCGGTCGAGGGCCGTCCCCCTTTTGAGCACCGTAGAGGGGCCTGATGGAGCTCATCGTTCTGGGAGCGTGCGGCACCTATCCGAAGGCCGGCGGAGCGTGTTCGGGCTACCTGCTCCGCCATGAGGGGTTCACTCTGTGGATGGACGCCGGGCACGGCACGTTGTCCGAACTGCAGAAACACGTCCCCGTGACCGAGGTCGACGCGATCTTCCTGTCGCACGCGCACCCCGACCACTTCGTCGACGTGTACCCGTTCTTCTACTCCTTGTTCGTGCACCCGGACCGGCCGAACCAGAAGGTGCCGATCTACGGGCCGAAGATGGTCAAGGAGCGCATGGGCCGGCTGCTCACGCGCCGGGACGGCAAGGAGGACTTCGACTCGGTCCTGCCGTGGAAGACGTTCGAGTGGGGGAACATCGAGGAGGTCGGCCCGCTGCGGCTGACCGCGTTCGAAGCGGCGCACTCCTGTACGAACGTATGCTTGCGCGTCGAGGCAGACGGCTCGGTGCTGTGCTACACGGGCGACACCGGCATGCACCCGGCGCTCGAGAAGGGCGCCGCCGGCGCGGACTTGTTCCTGTGCGAAGCGACCTGGCTCGAAGACGAGATGTCCATCCCCGAGCCGATCCATCTCCGCGCGCGCGAAGCCGGCGAGATCGCGACGCGGGCCGGCGCGGAGAAGCTTCTTCTGACGCACGTCTGGCCGCACAACGACATGACGAAGGTGGCCGAGCAGGCCGCCGCCGAGTACTCGGGCCCGCTCGAGATCGTCGACTCCGGCATGGCTTGGTCGTTCTAGCGATGCGCAAGGACGGGCGTGCAGCCGACGAGCTTCGTCCGATCACCATCGTGCGCGGTTATCAGTCGTTCGCGGAAGGCTCCTGCATCATCGAGCTCGGCTCGACGCGTGTGCTTTGCGCAGCGACGTTCGAGGAGCGCGTTCCGCCCTTCATGCGAGGCACCGGTCGCGGGTGGGTGACCGCGGAATACAGCATGCTCCCCCGGTCGACCCTCGTTCGAACGCCGCGAGAGGTGCAGCAGGGTCGCCCGTCCGGCCGCACGCAAGAGATCCAGCGTCTCATCGGACGGTCGCTGCGCGCGGTCACCGACCTCGCCAACATGGGGGAGGCGACCGTCACGATCGACTGTGACGTGTTGATCGCCGACGGCGGGACGCGTACCGCCTCGATCACCGGCGCGTACGTCGCGCTGTACGACGCACTCCGTGCGCAGGTAGTGGCCGGCAGGCTCGAACGCGTACCACTGAAAACCGAAGTTGCCGCGGTCAGCGTCGGCATCGTCGACGGCCTCCCGGTCCTGGACCTGCCGTATGAGGAAGACGCCGCCGCCGAGGTGGATATGAACGTGGTGATGACGGGTACAGGTGAGTTCGTGGAGGTTCAAGGCACCGCTGAAGGCGAGCCGTTCGATCGTACGGCGCTATCGTCTCTGCTGGACCTCGCGTCCGGCGGCATCACCAAGCTGGTAGCCGCACAGCGGGAGGCACTGGGCCAGTCGTGAGCGAACCGCTCCTCGCGCTGGCGTCTCGCAACGCGGGAAAGCTCCGAGAGATCCGCACGATCCTCGCCGCTGCGGAACTGGGTGTCCAAGTCTCTTCCGCCGACGAATACCCCGGCTGGGAATCGCCACCGGAAGACGCGCCCGATTACGCGGGTAACGCACTCATCAAAGCGCGTTCACTGGCTTCGTTCGCCGACGTGCCGGCGATCGCCGACGACTCCGGGATCGAGGTCGACGCCCTTGGCGGCGAGCCGGGGCCGCGTTCGGCACGCTTCGCCGGGGAGAACGCAACCGATGAAGAGAACCTTGCGAAGCTGATCTCCCTGATCCACGACGTCGAACCTGAGGCTCGCACCGCGCGCTACCGGTGCGTCGCCGCGCTCGTGTTGCCGGGCGGTGCCGAGGAGATCGCGGAAGGCACCGTCGAAGGCATCCTGCATACCGTGCCGCGCGGAACGGGCGGGTTCGGCTACGACCCGATCTTCGTACCGCTTTCGTCGGCGCACACGATGGCCGAGCTATCACCGGAAGAGAAAGACGCGATCAGCCACCGCGGCAAAGCATTCCGGGGTCTGGTGCCGGCGATCGCGAAGCTGCTCTGACGTCGGTGCGAGAGGAGACTCGACCCTCATTCGGCCAGCGTCAAACCCGAACTGCCATAAGGCTCTAGGTCATCGCCGCCCGTCCCGCCTGCATATCCTGCGGTGTACGCTCGGTCCCTAAGATCTCGTGACTTCCGTGTGACTAAGCGACTCCTCGAGGCGATTCGATGGATCCAACTCTCCTCGCTCTGCTTGCGCGAACGGGACCCGTTGTTCTCCGGCGAGCCCGCAAACTGCTCAAAGACGCCACCTGGGTTCGGGGTTTGGCCTCGCGAGTAGCAAGAGATGCCGGTATGAACGGACTCCGACATGTCGTTCACGGTTGGTTGGCCGAAATTGAGACGCAAGACCGGATCGTCGACTACATCAATCCTGATTCTCTGGAGCTCGCGACAGCGGATCTCTCCAGGCGTCTTCAACAACATGACCCGAGCCTTAGTGAAATTGACGCGAAGGCGATTGCGGAAGACCTGGTCGGGTGGACCATCACACTGCACCTCGAAGCGCTTGATCCTGAAATTGAAGCGGCGGTGTCGGAGTGGCGGGCCCAGGAGAGGCATAAGCAGCTAGTAGCGTTGATTGAGGGGCGCCGCCCGGAGGAATCCGTTCTAAAGCTCCTGCAAGCCGTTCCGCCGACTGTTCGCAAGCTTGTTCGCGATGCTCATGCGGTGGATGCAGTGGGAACAGCTCGTGTGGTGAGTTCCGTTCTCGGGGCGGACCCATGCGACGCGGCTGCCCAGCTTCTTGCGTCGCCCCCCTCCTGGCTTGAAGAGGCGTCCATACAGGTCTGGGATGCTTTCGCGTTTCTTGCTCTGGCGTACGGCTGCCAAGCCCAGGGTGCAGAGATATTTGTGCGGGCGGCGGACCTGGGCGCTGGCGATCGAGGACGCTACCTGGCCCGCGCGGCCATTGCTCTGGCGCCGAAGAATGCAGCCGATGCCCAAGTACTTCTCGAACGAGCCCGGGGATTCGGCGGCAAGCCATCCGCGACGCTCGCTCTAGCCGAGGGCTTGTTTAGCGGAGACGACGAACGAATTCTCGCAGCAGCGGAGGCCCTCTCCGATAGCAACGAAAGTCCGTGGGCTTTCGCCGCGCGTATGGAAGTCTACATACGTAAGCGTCAATTCACCGCGGCGATCGCTCTTGCCGAGGAATGGCTGCGGGTCAATCCGGAATCAATATCAGGAAAGGTCCGCCTTGCGCGGACACATCTCGCTCGGGCCGCAGCTGATGAATCGCCGGACAGGAGCGTGGATCTCGCCCGCGCGCTCAAGCTGGCCCTTGATGCAAGGGACGCCGGTAGAGCATGGCGCACGCCTGTGGGTGAAGCAGTGCGCGTTGCCTGCCAGGCTGCTGGCTTAAGTGGCGAGCATCGTCTCGTCGTCGAGATCGGAGCTGGCCCGCCAGATGGCTCCGCAACAACGGCAGAGGAAAGTGACCCCGAAGTTCTTCCCATGTCGATCACCGCTGCACTCGTTGAGGAACGTTTCGACGTGGCAGATCGTCTCCTTTCCCACGTGACTGACCTCTATGAACAAGCCTCTCTGCAAGCAGAAGCTCTGTCTCGGCGGGGCGCGCCGAAGGAGGACGTCGTCACGGCCTGGGAACGAACGTGGGAACACGCCACTACCGAGGAGCAGCGCATTCAGGTTTGGCTCGGCATGGCTTCGGTTGGTCATTGGCCTCTCCCTGGATCGGATGAGTTCGACCAACTCGCGGATGGGCCTCGCGTTCTTATCGCTGGTTTTGCTGCGAAACAGCGAGGCGAACTTGACCTCGCCATTGAAACTCTCCGGCAAGGTAGGTCTTCATCTCGAAACGCGGCGCTCCTATTGGCGGACACCTATGAAGAGAGCGGCCGCATCGAAGATGCCGTCTCATGTCTGAGGGATGGGTACTCACAGTTTCGAGACCCTGCGTTTCTTGTACGCTTGGTCGAGTGTCTCGCTCGACACGGCTTGATGGAGCGAGCACAAGAAGCAGCGCGGGACGGATTGTCAGCAGTCCCTTCCGCTTCACCACAAGCCGTGCTCTTGCGCCGCGCAATGATCGAGGTATCTTCGCGATTGAGCGACTGGCGGGCAGTAGAGGAGCAAAGCGTCGCGCTCCTAAATGACGGGGACGAGGACCCGCAAACGCGCTGGGCGTTGATTATCGCGCTGTTCAATAGAGGCGAACACGGAAGAGCGTGGGATGTACTTCAAACCCCGCCTCAACTAGAGCCGCGCAATGAGACCGAGGCTTTGCTCACTGTCGATCTCTTTAGAAGGTTCGGACCCCAAGGCCAGGATGGGGTTCAAGCCTTGCTGGCCATCGCCGAGAAGCACGTGGCGTCGGAGCAAGTTTCGGCGGCGATCCAGATCGCGATTTTGGAGGTCGCTCGTAGCGGCGAACTGGAGGCAACGATCGCTGAGCGACTAAGTCGCGAACGCGAGAGCTTCTTTGAACGGTTCCCGGAGAGTGCGCTGTTCCGGATGATCCCAGTACCAGAGGATCCTCAAGAGCTCCTCGAAACTCTGACGCGTGACATGCGTGAGGGGGCGGCTGTTTATGAAAGTCTTCGCGAACAAGTGTGGTCAGGGCACTTGCCCTACGGAATGCTTTCTGCTGCATCTGGTCGACCCTATCTGCAAGCCCTTCTCCAGCGGGCAGCCGGCTGTCTACCTGCACGCTCACTTGATCCTGAGAGACGGATGCAGGAAGTCGAAGCTGTAAGAGCTGCGCTTGATTCGAGCATCGTCACCGAGGCCTCTGTGGTCAGCCTGATCTCCTACCATCCAGCGGTGTGGCTGCAGTTGGTCAGCGCATTCTCATCTGTCTTTGTCTCCGACGTTTCGTACCGCGACATGATCGCGACCCGTGACGCCTTCTCTCTCCCAGCAACCATGTTCGTAGGGATAGACGGGAGGAGCGGAAAGCCAATCGTTTCCGATGTCGACCCCGAGGACGCGCAACGACTCCTTGACAGAAGCGCATGGTGCGTAGCGTCTGCATCAACGCTGAATCGTGTCGCCTGGGAAAGGTTTCAACGATTGACCGACTTTGACTTCCCTAAGTTCGGTGCTTGGCTCAGCCCCCTCGACTTGGCAGCGACCCGGGGCTTGGCCCTTTGGTCGGACGATGTCGCTCTTCGATCGCTTGCATGGCAGATGGGCTTCCAAGCGTTCGGAACCCTGGCGCTCATTGAGGTTCTTCTTGGGCGGGGAAGCATCACGGAGTCCGACCTATCGGCGTTTATCGACAGCGCGCGCGCGGCGTTCGTTGTCGACTTTGAATTTGACGAGGCGAAGCTACTGGAAGAGGGCCGTGCATCAGGTTGGAAGCCGGGGGCAGCTGGGATGGTCTTAACCCGTCCTGGGGTCTGGGTTGAGGGCGTCACTCGAGCGAATTCGTTTCGCAATGTCCTGTCGAGCGTTCAAGCGGAGCGTCCGGAGAATTTACATGCCTGGGCGGCCGCCGGATTCCTTGGCTTTGCGCGGACATCACCACAGGATTCCGGGCGCAGAATCTCTGGCCTACTTGCTCATCTCTTCCTTAGGCTTTCGATTCCGAGCTCAGAGTTGCCGGCTCTTCTCGACGGCGCGCGCGAAGCCGCGCGAATCGTCAACACCGACGACCCTTGGATCGCCACCATCGAGCTCCTGTGGGGTCCCATGCTTGAAACCTTCGGCGCGTCCGACGGGGCACGCTTCATGCTGGCACTCTTGGCTTCATTCAATGTGGAGGACCGTATCGCGGCGCTTGGAGTGGTGCTTCGCGCATAGCACAGAAACCGTGGTGCGAGAGGGGAGACTTGAACTCCCACGGGTTTCCCCACAGGATCCTAAATCCTGCGCGTCTGCCATTCCGCCACTCTCGCGTTTCGTATGAAGGCTAGCGCGCCCGGGAACATCGATGCCCGAGCGTTGTTCGCTCGAGCATCGTGGTGGGCCGCCAGGGACTCGAACCCCGAACCTTAGGCTTAAGAGGCCTCTGCTCTAGCCAGTTGAGCTAGCGGCCCAGAAGGGAAGTCGCGCCAATATAGCGAAACGGCGGACGGCCTCGTCCGGAAGAGGGTGACCGAGGGGAATTGAACCCCCGACCTCCGGGACCACAACCCGGCGCTCTAACCAACTGAGCTACGGCCACCATGAGCGACCACAACCTGCGTCGCGGCGCGCCCGAGAGGACTCGAACCCCCAACCCGCTGGGTAGAAACCAGCCGCTCTATCCATTTGAGCTACGGGCGCGTATCGAAAGAAAGTGTAGCAGCGGGCCTGGGCCGGCCCGGGCGAGAAAACCCTACCGCGGGCCGTGCGCTGCGCGTCTGACGGCGAGCCCGCCGCCGAGCGCGAGACCGAGCATGAGCAGCGCCAGGGCGACCGTCGATGTGCTCCCGGTGTTCGGAAGGCCTTTCACGGTTTTGGTGGGGGATGCGCTCGGAGGCACGACCGGCGTCTCCGACTCCATGGGCACCGTCGGCGGCGGCCCGTTGAAGGTATAGGTCTGCGTCGGGGTGGGCGTGCCGATCACGACCGGTGCCTTCTCGTCGTCCTTCTTGACGATCGCCGTCGAGATCGCTCCCGCCAAGAGCACGGCGATCAGACCCGCAAGCACACGATGCACGCCTCGAACTCCCCCTCAACCTTCGTCGCTAAATTACAACCATGTAACTCTAGCAGCAGATATGCCGATCCGCGGAGCGGTGCGAGGGAAGGCGCGAGCGGGTGAAGGGAATCGAACCCTCATCACGAGCTTGGAAGGCTCGAGCTCTACCATTGAGCTACACCCGCGGAAACGGCTCATCGTAGCATCGGCCTCGACCGCTAACGCTCACCGAAACAGTTCCAGAAAGGGGACTGGGGTGGGCGGGGTGGCCCACCCCAGCGGGGGATGCGCTCCCGCCTCGGGGGCGACGGAAGCAGTCACCCACATACCCCTGTGTAGGCCGCTCAAACCCGAAACTTCGATCGAACGCGTCGCCGCAGGTTGGGTGGCTGTTCGCGAAAAGGGAAAGTGGGAAAAGTGGGGTCGGGAGCATTGCCCCCCGGGCGGCTGTTTTGGTATTGAGGTCGGCCCGTCCTTCGAATACCGTGGCCGGGTGAAGGTGCGGTTTGGATCGAGGGGGGAGCGATGCGGAAATCGTTCGGCCTGATCGCACTCGCCATAGTGGTGGCCGGGTTCGTACCCGCCACCGCGCCGGCGGTACCGGCGACCGCCGCCGTCAAGTGCGCGGTGGCGTCACCGAGCAACGTCCCGGCGTCGTGCACATACAAGTCATCCCAAAGCGATCGACAAGTGCTCACCGTGGTGACGATTCAGTCGTACACCATCGAGTGGGTCGAGGCCGGGAACCACTTGTCCTATGCCTGCACGACGAGTGCATGCCGGATCGAGCCCGGGCGCGCCTTCTACGCCGACAAGGGCACGACCGTACACATCACCGTCACGAAGGGCATCGTCGTCGTGCGCGAGGTAGGCATCGGCCGCTTCTCGGCTTAGCTCAGGTCGCAGGTCTGTTTCTCCTTTTAGTCGGGGCGGGCGGATTCGAACCTCTGGTCATCTAGAGGCGGGCGCGCGCGCGGCTTCCCACTGTGCCGCGGCCGCGAAAACCACGCCGCCTGCCATGGCAACTAGTCCCCAGCCTGTCCCTTCAGAGCCCGCTCTGAGTGGAAATACGGTCGAGATCAAACCGAACAAGAAGATTGCCGCGGCTGCCGAGCGCGCGGATATCAACCATCCTCGAAACTTGAAGGCGGATAGGAACGCCACAAGGACGATGCCGATAGCCATCGCAGCCATCGTCGTCCAATGGTCCATCTTGACGTGCGGGTCCACGACAAGCCCGTTGCGCTGAAGTTTCGCGGTGGCCAACGCGTACCAGATCAGCGGGATCCCGCCTGCGATCGTGAGAACCATCAACACCGGGCTGAATCCCTCCCACTGCGGATGCAACAACTCGGATCGATACGGGTGGAGGGCAAACACGATCGCGTAGGCGACCAGGATGAAGACGCCCACGAGGGCGAATCCACTCGTTGCGAGCACCCCCGCAAGGATGGTTGCTATCCCAACGTCGAGAATCTGGTAGAACGCCGAGATCTTTCGCTCCGGCCGCCAATTCTGAACGAAGAAGCCGGTGGTTAGGATGGCTCCATAGAGCGCGCCGTACCCCATGAGGTGCACGCGATGGATGCCGCCGTCACTGTTGTCAAACCAGGCGATGACGACGGCGGCGCCGAAAAGGGCTCCGGCGGATGCCGCGGCAAAGACTCCCGTCATGACCTTGAATGCGATCCAACGCCCCCGCGTCCCGCCGGACGGTAGCCCCGGTGCAGCCATCGACTCCGCCTGGCCCATGTTCGGATCTCCTTTCGGTCGCGCCCTTCCTTGACTCGCTGCTGGTGGTCGGGGCGGGCGGATTCGAACCGCCGACCTCCTGCTCCCAAAGCAGGCGCGCTAACCAAGCTGCGCTACGCCCCGTCGGAAAAGAGGATACTCGCCGCTGCTAAAGGCTCTCGTCGTATCCCGGCCGAACCTCGGGACCCGTCCGGCGAGTATCATCCGACCCTCCCATGAAAAGCACCGTTTCCCAGGAAGGTCCCACCAAGGTTCGCGTCTCCGTCGAGGCAACGCCCGAGGAGGTCGCGCCGGCGATCGACCGCGCTATCCGCAAGCTCGCGAACGAGGTGAAGATCCCGGGCTTCCGTAAAGGCAAGGCCCCGCGCCAGGTCCTCGAGGCTCGCGTCGGCGCCGATCAGATTCGCGAGGCGACGATCCAAGAGGCCGTGCCGGCGCTCTTCCGTGAGGCCATGGCGGAAACCGATGTCCAGCCGCTGACGCTTCCCGACATCGAGGTCACCTCCTACGACGAAGCCGAGGGCTTGAAGTTCGACGCAGTCATCGAGGTCAAACCCGAGATCAACCTCCCCGACTTCTCGTCCATCTCCGTCGAGCGGCCGAGCGCCGAGGTCACCGACAAAGAGGTCGAGGAGCAGCTCGAGCGGCTGCGCGAGCGATTCGCGACGCTCGAAACGGTTGCGCGACCCGGCCGCCGCGGCGACTTCGCCCTTATCGACCTCAAGGGGTACGTCAACGAAACCCAGGTCGAGGAGGCCTCTGCGACGGACCTCCTTTACGAGATCGGTTCGGGCCGATTCGTGCCGGAGCTCGACCAGGAACTCGACGGCACGCGCCAGGGCGACATCCTGAAGTTCAACGCAACGCTGCCGCCGACCTACCCCGGCGAGTTCTCGGGCAAGGAGATCTCGTTCCAGGTCCTCGTCAAGGAGATCCGGCAGAAGAACCTGCCGGCGCTCGACGACGAATTCGCGAAGACGGCGTCCGAGTTCGACACATTGGACGAGTTGAATGGGGATCTGCGTTCGAAGATGGCGGAGATCAAGCGCATCACCTCCGACGCCGACCTGCGCAACCGCGTCCTCGAGAAGGTGGTCGCGGAGACTGGACTCGTGGTTCCCGACGCGCTGGCCAACGACGAGATGAGTTTCCGGCTCGCCCGGTTCGCCGACCAGTTGCGGGGCGCCGGCATCTCGATCCAGCAGTATCTGGAATCAACCGGCCAAAGCGAGGAAGACATCGAGAGCGATCTTCGGGCGCAGGCGGAACGGAATGTTTCGGCGCAGTTGATCCTTGAAGAGGTCGGGAAACGTGAGGGTCTGACCGCTTCGGACGACGAGGTTTCCGAAGAACTCGCTCAGCACGCGAAATCGCTGGGTAAGGAGCCCGCCGAACTGCGCGCTCAGCTCGAATCCGGTGGCCGGATGGGTTCGCTGTCCGCTGATATCATCAGACGGAAAGCGCTTGACCTGATCGTCGAAAAAGCCGACATCAAAGACGAGGCCACGCCGGCGCAGTAGGGTTGGACGCGGTCGCTTGAAAGAAGGAGAAAATCGTATGCGTAATTACATGGTTCCGATCGTCGTGGAGCAGACGAACCGTGGCGAGCGGTCGTTCGACATCTATTCGCGCTTGTTGAAGGAGCGCATCGTCTTCCTCGGAACCGAGGTCGACGACACGGTCGCGAATCTGATCATGGCGCAGCTGATCCATCTCGAAGCGGAGGATCCGTCGAAGGACATCTCGATCTACATCAACTCGCCGGGCGGTTCGATCACCGCGCTGTTCGCGATCTACGACACGATGCAGTACGTGAAGCCCGACATCTCCACGTTGTGCATGGGTCAAGCGGCGAGCGCCGCGGCCGTGCTGCTGGGCGCCGGGACGAAGGGCAAGCGCTACGCGCTGCCGCACTCCCGCATCTTGATCCACCAGCCACACGGTCAAGCCGGCGGTCAGGCGGTGGATATCGAGATCCAGGCGAAAGAGATCCTTCGGTACCGCCGGCTGCTCGACGAGCTCCTTGCGTTGCACACCGGCCAGACGCTGGAGAAAGTTTCGAAAGACACGGATCGCGACTTCATCATGACTGCTGAAGAGGCGAAAGCCTATGGTATCGTTGACGAGATCATCACCACGCGTGAAGCCCGACAGATCGCGGCTGCCGCGGTCGGTTGAGGTAGCTGGAACGGGGAGCTAGGACGGGACCAGCGGACCGGGAGTCGGGGTGGCAAAGTTCGGAGACGGCGGCGACCTGCTGAAGTGTTCTTTCTGCGGGAAGTCACAAAAACAGGTCAAGAAACTCATCGCCGGTCCCGGCGTGTACATCTGCGACGAGTGCATCGATCTCTGTAACGAGATCATCGAAGAGGAACTCTCCGAAACCACAGAGCTCAAGCTCGAAGAGCTCCCCAAGCCGAAGGACATCTACGAGTTCCTGAACGATTACGTCATCGGTCAGGAGCAGGCGAAGAAGATCCTTTCGGTCGCGGTCTACAACCATTACAAGCGGATCCAGGTCGGCGCGTACCACGACAACGAGGTCGAGCTACAGAAGTCGAACATCCTTCTGCTCGGTCCGACCGGGTGCGGCAAGACGTTGCTCGCGCAGACCTTGGCCCGCATGCTCAACGTGCCTTTCGCGATCGCCGACGCCACCGCGCTGACCGAGGCAGGCTACGTCGGCGAGGACGTCGAGAACATCCTGCTGAAGCTGATCCAGGCGGCCGACTACGACGTGAAGAAAGCCGAGACCGGGATCATCTACATCGACGAGGTCGACAAGATCGCGCGCAAGAGCGAGAACCCCTCGATCACGCGCGATGTCTCGGGCGAAGGCGTGCAGCAGGCGTTGTTGAAGATCCTCGAGGGCACGACCGCGTCGGTGCCGCCGCAGGGCGGTCGCAAGCACCCGCACCAAGAGTTCATCCAGATCGACACGACGAACATCCTGTTCATATGCGGCGGGGCGTTCGCCGGGCTCGAGAAGCTGATCGAAGACCGCACCGGCCGCAAGGGCGTCGGCTTCGGCGCGGACATCCGCCGCCCCGAAGAGAAGAACCTCGGCGAGGTGCTCGCCGGCGTGATGCCCGAGGACCTGTTGAAGTTCGGGCTGATCCCCGAGTTCGTCGGACGCCTCCCGGTCCTGTCGTTCGTTCACAACCTCGATAAGGACGCTTTGGTTCAGATCCTGACGCAGCCGAAGAACGCGCTCGTGAAGCAGTACCGCAAGTTCTTCGAGTTCGACGGCGTCGGCCTCGAGTTCGACGACGACGCGCTCGCCGCGATCTCCGAAGAGGCGATGAAGCGCGGAACCGGCGCCCGCGGGCTCCGCGCGATCATGGAAGAGGTTCTGCTCGGCGTGATGTACGAGCTGCCGAGCCGTAAGGACGTCTCCAAGTGCATGATCACTCGCGAGACCGTCCTGTCGAAGGTTCAGCCGGCGCTCGTGCTCCGCGCCGACGAGGACGCGCCCCCGGCGAAGGTTCGCCGCGAGCGCTCCGCCTAACTCGCGTTCAGTTCTTCACCGCGAAACGACGCTCGGCGTAGCTCCGTCGAGCTGCCGCCGAGCGCCGTCGCTCCTTGCTGGACTTACGCGGTCCTGCGCCCTCCGAATCGAAGCGCGATCCCGATCGCGAGGAAAAGCATTCCCGTCGCGAGGAACGCCGAGGTCGGAACGCCGGTCGTCGCGAGGAACTTCTCGCCGAGCACCTCAGCGCCGGGATTGCTCCCCGGCGGATTTCCGGGCGGAGTGCCCGGCGGGTTCTCTACTGGTGTGCATCCGGTGTGGGCAGGGTTCGTCTTTCCGACGCCGGAGTTCGAATCACACTCGTAGCCGCTATTCGAATCGGTCCCATCGGGAGCCTGTCCCGGCGGGTTCTTCTCATCCGCCTTCCCGACGCATCCGGCGCAGGGCTTCCCAGTCGCGTTCCCTCCGCCGTTGCCGTTCCCCGACGCCGTGCCGTCGCACGTGTCGTCGTACGCGCCGCTGTGATTCGCGCCGTTCCCGGACGGGTTGTCGTACGGAGTCTGGTTGCAACCGGCGTTGGGGTTGCTCGCGATCGCGCTTCCTGCCATCACGATCGCGAAAATCATCGCCAGGATCGCCAGCACGGCGATCCATCGCAGCTTAGGCACCTTCACCCTTACCTCCTTCGCGTCGCGCAGTCGCCCCCCATCGCGGCCACGAAGTTCCTCTACGAGGATCCTTTTCGAGCGTCACCGAAACTCACGAAGATTCCCGAACCGGAGGGGGATCGTGCACGGCGGGAACCAGCAGGCGCGATGCGCGCCGCTTCTCCACGTCGCGACGATCGGTGATGGCATACCCCCCTTCGTACGATTCTTGTGCGATTCATCAAGTCGAGCAATCGAGCAAACTGACTGTGATACGTACGCAGCACTACGTACGCCGCCGTTGCGGTGGCACCAAAAGCGCACGGTAGAGCTATCGCCGTTCTTCTTTGCGAAGTTCGTCCGAGTTACCGGCCGCGGGCGGCCCGGCGGGGATCTCGGGATGGACGCTACGCAGCGCCGACCTCTCCCAAGTATGCGGAAAGCAATTCCGGCGACGCGGAGAGATCCTCGCTTTTGCCCTCGAGGACTACCCGGCCTCGGGCGAGCACGTACGCACGGTTGGTGTGCCGAAGGGCGAGGTGTACGAACTGCTCGACGAGCAGAATGGCGGTTCCGCGGCTGTTCACTTCTGCAAGCGTCTCGAAGAGTTGTTCGACGATGATCGGGGCGAGGCCGAGCGACAGCTCATCGACGAGCAGAAGCCGGGGCTTGCTCATCAGCGCACGTGCGACGGCGAGCATCTGCTGCTCGCCACCGGAGAGCGTCCCGGCGTGCTGGCTCGCGCGTTCGCGGAGGCGAGGGAACAGTTCCATCACCTCGTGAAGGCGCTCGGTCTCGGATGTGCGGTCGCGCCGGTGCGACCAGTGTCCCAGAAGCAGATTCTCCAGGACCGACATCTCGGCGAAGAGCTCGCGGCCCTCCGGAAGGTGTGCGACCCCGAGACGCACGATGCGTTGAGCCGGCATCCCGGCCGCGTTTTGACCGCCGATCCGGATCGATCCGCCGGACGGTGCAATGAGCCCCGACACCGCGCGCAGGGTCGTCGTCTTCCCTGCGCCGTTCGCGCCGAGAAGCGCAACCATCTCGCCGTCGCCGACGTGCAGCGTGAGGCCGTTGATCGCCTGGATCGGTCCGTAGAAGACGTCGATGTTGTCGACCTCGAGCATGGCGGTTACACCGTCGCTTTCTCGTGTTCGGGTTCGGCCGGCTCGCCGAGGTATGCGGCGATCACGACGGGATCTCGCTGGATCTGCGCCGGCGAGCCCTGCGCGATGATCCGGCCTTGGTCGAGTACGTAGATGTAGTCCGACACGGATGTCACCATCCGCACGTCGTGTTCGATCAGCAGCACGGACACCCCGAGCGCGCGAACACCGGAGATCACCGCAGCCAGCTGGTCGGTTTCGGCCTCGTTGAGACCTGAGGCGGGCTCGTCGAGCAGTATCAGCTTCGCTCCGGTGACCAGCGCACGGCCGAGCTCAACCATGCGGAGAACTCCGAAGGGGAGTCCGCGCACGCCGCGATCAGCGATGTCCTCGAGACCCAGGAGCCGGAGCACGCGATGAACGCGGAGGCGGACATCGGCTTCGGAGGCGAGGGTGAGACGCGACGCGGCGAGGTTCGACATGACTCCCGAAGGGTTGTGCAGGTGCGTGGCGACGAGAAGGTTGTCGAACACGGTCAGCTCTCCGAAGAGCTGCAGCACCTGGAACGTGCGGGCGACGCCGAGAGCTGCTCGGGCGTGCGATGGCAGGCGCGTCACCTCGCGGCCGTGGATCGTCACGCTCCCAGCCGCCGGCTCGTTCAGCCCGAGGATCGCGTTGAACAGGGTCGTTTTCCCGGCGCCGTTCGGACCGATGAG
>Ga0070708_100000572_pt1 | contig 27610 bp, 30 predicted proteins | sample KBSK5503metaG_FD_65469 | JGI IMG/M metagenome (GOLD analysis project Ga0070708, IMG submission 65469) | Corn, switchgrass and miscanthus rhizosphere microbial communities from Kellogg Biological Station, Michigan, USA - KBS K5-50-3 metaG | ecosystem: Host-associated > Plants > Roots >... | reverse complement strand
CCGACGGGCCGGGGCGGGACGAATTCCTGAACGTGTTGAACGAGCGGCTCATGACCGACATCCAGCTCGACGGGCGAGCCTTCTGCTCGAACGCCGTTCTGAACGGCCGGTTCGTGCTCCGGGCCTGCATCGTGAACTTCCGGACCGAGGCCGAGGACGTCGATGCCCTCCTCGACCTGGCGGTCGAGCTGGGGGCGAAGCTCGACGCCGAGCTGCGGCCGAAGGCCCTGCGCGCCGCCCGGGCCTGAGGGAGACAATCCTTCCGGAGCGGGCCGAGAGAGGAGAGTCATGGAGAAGGTCATCGCCGCCGCGGTCCAGGCCGCGCCGGTCTTCCTGGACCGGGAAGCGACGGTCGACAAGTCGGTGCGTCTGATCGGTGAGGCCGCGTCGAACGGCGCCGGCCTGGTCGTGTTCCCGGAGACCTTCATCCCCACCTACCCCGACTGGGTGTGGCGGGCGGGCGTATGGGACGAGGCCTCCGAGCAGCTCTACGGGCGCCTCCTCGAGAACGCCGTCGAGGTCCCGTCGCCCGTCACCGAGGCGCTGGGGAGAGCCGCCCGGCGGGCCCGGGCCTACGTCTCGATGGGGATCAACGAGCGGGACAGGAACGGGGGAACGGTCTACAACACGCAGCTCTACTTCTCCCCGGACGGCGCGCTCCTCGGAAAGCATCGAAAGCTGATGCCGACGGGCGGCGAGCGCCTGGTGTGGGGGTACGGCGACGGCTCCACGCTGGTCGCCTTCGACACGCCCTTCGGTCGCCTCGGAGGGCTGACCTGCTGGGAGAACTACATGCCGCTGGCGCGCTACGCGATGTACGCGCAGGGCATCGACGTGTGGTGCGCGCCGACGTGGGACAACAGCGACGTGTGGGTATCGACGCTCCGACACATCGCCAAGGAAGGGCGGGTGTACGTGATCGGCGTCACGCCCTGCCTGCGGGGCTCGGACGTCCCGGCCGACATTCCCGGCCGCGACCGCCTGTGGGGCGGCGAGGACGACTGGATGTCGAAGGGCAACTCGGCGATCGTCGGTCCGGAGGGCGAGGTCCTGGCCGGCCCGCTGATCGGCGAGGAGGGGATCGTGTACGCCGAGATCGACCCGGCCCACGCGAGGGCGGTGCGCTACCAGTTCGACCCGGTCGGCCACTACTCGCGGCCGGACGTGTTCCAGCTGGTGGTGCAGAGCGGAGAGCACCGCCCCGCGGTTTCAGCCGATGGACGGCAAGGAGGATCCCGGCAGCCCCGACGCCCGATGGCAGCCCCGTCGGAGGGGACGATCCGGGCGAAGCGAGGAAGGATCAGCCCGGCTCGAGCCGAACGACGAGAACCTCGTTGATGCCCTTCCCCCGTCGCCCGGCTAGCGGGCGAGGGCCCGGCTGATCACGATCCGTTGGATCTCCGAGGTCCCCTCGAAGATCGTGTAGATCTTCGCGTCGCGGTACCACTTCTCGACGGGGAAGTCCTTGACGTAGCCGTAGCCGCCGAGGATCTGGATGGCCTGCTCCGTCACCCACACGGCCGTCTCGCCCGCCTTGAGCTTCGACATCGACCCCTCGGCCCGCTCGAACGTCCCGTTGCGCGCCAGCCACGCGGCGCGGTAGGTGAGGAGGCGTGCGGCGTCGATCTCCAAGGCCATGTCGGCGAGCTTGAAGGCGATCCCCTGGTTCTCGATGATGGGCCGTCCGAACGTGGTGCGGTCCTTGGCGTAGTCGCGGGCGAACTCGAAGGCGGCCCTGGCGATCCCGACGGCCTGGGCCGCCACCGACGGACGGGTCATCTCGAAGGTCTTGAGGGCGGCCGACCGGCCGGGCGGTCCCTTGGCCCGGGCCCGCTCCAACCTGGCCTCCAGCTTCTCCACGCCTCCCACGACGTCCTCCAGTGGGATCCGGCAGTCCTCGAGCAGGACCTCGGCGGTGTGCGAAGCGCGGATGCCGAGCTTCCGCTCCTTCTTGCCCTGGCGGAGGCCCGGTGTGTCGGGTCCAACCACGAACGCAGCCTGGCCCGGATGGCCGAGATCGTGATCGACCGTGGCCACCACGATGTGGACGTTGGCGATGCCGCCGTTGGTGGCGAAGACCTTCTGGCCGTTGAGGACCCAGGAATCACCGTCCCGGCGGGCGGTGGTCCGCAAGGCCGAGACGTCGGATCCGGCGTTCGGCTCCGTCACGCACAGTGCCCCGACCTTCGGATCGCTCGGCGTCCCGAACATGAGCGGCGCCCACTTCGTGAGCTGCTCGGTAGTCCCGGAATAGGCGAGGGTGGCGAGGGGCAGGCCCGACCCCCAGATCCCCAGCGAGATGCCGGCGCACCCCCAGCACGTCTCTTCCAGGCAGATCGGGAACATCAGGCCGGTCGGGTCCGCCGCCAACGTTTCCATGTAGAACTCCAGCCCATACAGGCCGATCTCGGCGGCCTTCTTCAGAACCGGCCACGGGAACTCCTCGGCCTCGTCGTAGGCGGGGGCGACCGGCCGAATCTCCCTCTCGGCGAACTCGTGTACCCATTTCTGGGTGGTCAGGTGGTCCTCTGAGAGCTGGAAGTCCATACCCTGGCCGATCCCTCTCCAGCGATTCTCCCTAAGTTACCTATCGGTAGGTTACCCGTCGGTAATAATACTCGAACATGGCACGGACACAGCCCTCGACGGGGCCCGCCCGGCGCCGGATGCGGGGCCCTGAGCGGCGAGCCCAGCTGCTGGAGGTGGCCCGTCGGGTGTTCGGGACCTCGGGCTTCCACGCGGTCTCGATGGAGGCCGTGGCCAAGGAGGCCGGGGTCACCAAGCCGATCCTGTACGACCACTTCCCCTCGAAGAGAGAGCTGTACCTCGCCCTGATCGACGCTGACCTCGCGGTCCTCCGCGAGGAGGTTCACAAGGCGTTGGCCGCTCCGACGGGGAACCGGGAGCGAATCCGGGCTTCGTTCCAGGCGTACTTCGACTTCGTCGACGAGCACGCCGAGGGCTTCCGGCTGCTCATGCAGGAGACCGTGGGCGCCGAGGAAGAGTTCCGCCTGCACGTGGCCGAGGTCCGGGACCAGATCCTCGCCGAGGTGGCAGATCTGATCGTTCGGGAATCACTCGGAAGGCTCGACCGCCAGCACGCCGAGATCGTCGCGCTCGCGCTCATCGGCATGGTGGAGACGGTGGCTCAACGCGACCCCGGAGGTCCCTCGAGGAAGCGGCACGAAGCGGTCGACCTCCTGGTGCGGCTGGCCTGGCGGGGGATCACCGAACTCACGCCGTGACGGAAGCCCTGTCCCCGCCGGACGCCCCGCCTCTCAAGCCCCGGCTGAGGGGCCGGATCCACCAGGTCGCGTTCATCGTCTCGATCCCAGCGGGGATCGTGCTGGTCGCGCTGGGTAGGACGCCCGTGGCGCGGGCCTCGACCGCCGTTTACGCCGTCACCCTGGCCGCCATGCTCGGAACCAGCGCCTCATACCACCGCTACCCCTGGTCGCCCGCGGCCCACGAACGGATGCAGCGGCTGGATCACTCGATGATCTTCCTGCTGATCGCCGGGACGTACACGCCGTTCAGCGCGCTGGCCCTGCACGGGGCCTGGCAGACAGCGATCCTGTCCTTCGTGTGGACGGGCGCCGTGGTCGGCATCGCCCTCAAGCACCTCCGGCTACGGGGGCTGCAGGCGGTGACCGGCACCCTCTACGTGACGCTGGGGTGGCTGGCCATCGTGGCCATGCCGCAGTTCGTGAACGGGTTGCCGGTGGCCGCCACCGTTCTGCTGTTCGCCGGGGGCCTCCTGTACACGGCCGGCGCCATCGTGCTGCTTCGCCGGAGACCCGACCCGTTCCCGGCCGTGTTCGGCTACCACGAGATCTGGCACGTCATGGTGACCAGCGCCGTGCTGTGCCACTACGTGGCGATCCTGGTGCTGCTGGTCGCGCGCTGACTGAGACGGGGCCCTCCCCTACAGGTTCCCGCGCTCCTCCTGCTCCCGCTCGATGGCGAGGAACAGCTCCTTGAAGTTCCCCAGGCCGAAGCCCCGGCTGCCGTGTCGGTCGATGATCTCGTAGAACACCGTCGGGCGGTCCTCGACGTTCTTGGTGAAGATCTGGAGGAGATACCCCTCCTCGTCGCGGTCGGCCAGGATGTTCAGCCGCTCGACGTCCTCCATGCTCTCGTTGATCGTGCCGATCCGCTCGCGCATGGACTCGTAGTAGGTCTGCGGCACGCGGATGAAGCGCACGCCCCGCTGCCGGAGCGCGTCGACGGTCTTGATGATGTCCCTGGACAGCATGGCGATGTGCTGGACGCCGGGCCCCCGGTAGAACTCGAGGTACTCATCGATCTGGCTCTTCTTCTTGCCGGGGGCCGGCTCGTTGATCGGCAGCTTGACCCGCCCCACGCCGTCCCACATGACCTTCGACATGAGGGCGGTGTACTCGCTGGAGATCTGGTCGTCGCGGAAGTGCACGAGCTGATCGAAGCCGAGCACCTTCCGGTAGAACTGCGCCCACTCGTTCATCTTCCCGAGCTCGACGTTGCACACGACGTGATCGATCAGGTCGATCCCCACCTCCGGTCCGTCATCGGGGACGGCCGCCTCGCTGCGGTATCCCGGCAGGAAAGGACCCGAGTAGTTCTCCCGGTCGACGAAGGAATGGACGGTCTCGCCGTAGGCGGCGATGGCCGACCGGATGACCTTCCCGTTCTCGTCCACGAAGGCCGTCGGCTCGAGAACGCCCCGGGCGCCGTGCGTGGTGGCGTAGTCGTAGGCGTACGTGGCATCCGGCACCCGAAAGGCGACGTCTCGCACCCCGTCCCCGTGTTCGAGCACGTGCCGGGCGATCGGGCTCTCGGGACCCATCGCACCGGTCATCACGAGCCGAGCCTCGCCTTGCTCCAGTACCCAGGACGCCCGATCTCGCACCTTCGTCTCCGGCCCGCTGTAGGCGGTCGCCTTGAACCCGAAGGCCCTGGAGTAATAGAACGCGGCCTGCCGCGCGTTGCCGACGTAGTACTCCACGTGGTCGATGCCGAGCAGCGGCATGACGTCCTCGCCCTGCTTGGCTTTGGTCTGATCCAGGTCCTGTGCCATCGGCGATTCCTTCCGATCGATGTCCGTTCGACTATAGCGCCGGGCCGGATAGGCTCAGGGCCAGGCCGCGAACACCGTGCCGTGACCGTGCCGGACGGCTACCTCGTAGCTTTCCCTCACCCGATCCGCCAGCACCCCCGAGCGCAGATCTCGCGCCAGCCACTCCAGGCCCCGACGCCGCGTCGGTTCGTCGATGCGGTGCCAGAACGACGTGTTGCGGAGGTAGGCGGGCCCGGCCAGGTGCATGGCGTCCGTGTGCAGCGCGTTGAGCGACCCGTCCACCGTATCGGTGTAGACGAAGGGCTCGTGCTCCACCCTGGAGAAACCGACCCCGCGCAGGAGGGAGGCGATCTCCGCTGCGGGCGGCCGCGGGGTGATCGGTGCGCTCAACCCGAAATACTCGTACACGAACAGGGAGGCGAGGTTCTCCTTGGTGAAGGCCGTCAGGACCAGGGGGCCGGTGCCCAGGGTCCGGCGGGTCTCGGCGAACGCCGCTCGCAGGTCTTCGATCAGATGGGCGGCGTTCACGATCATGGCACGGTCGGCGACGGCGTCACGGACGGGAAGGTGTTCCGCGTCTCCCCCGACGGCTCGGACCGGGCCGAGCTTTCGGGCGGCGTGGGTGAGCATCTCGATGGAGGCGTCGACGACGACGACCCTGAACCCGCGGGCCTGGAAGACCTGCGCGTAGTTGCCGGTTCCGCCGGCGATATCGAGAAGCAGGCCGCCCGGAGGGCCCAGATACTTCGCGAGTGTTCGTACCACGGTCGGGCTGGCGCCCCGCGTGAAGTCGTAGGTCCGGGCCTGCTCCGCGTAGTTGCCCGGTCGCTCCGCCAACGGTCGCTCCTGATGAGGACTTTCCGGCCAGGGAAGGCTAGTCCATGAACTTGTAGCCCAGCCCTCGGACGGTGAGCAGGTGCTTGGGCTGGTGGGGATCCTCCTCGATCTTCTGGCGGAGCCGTTTGACGTGGACGTCCAGGGTCTTGGTGTCCCCCACGTAATCGGGGCCCCACACCTCGTGGATCAGGTAGTCCCTGGTGAGCAACCGGCCTCTGGCCGTGAGGAGCATCTCGAGCAGCTCGAACTCCTTCGGGGTCAGCGACACGAGCTCACCGTCGACCCGAGCCTCGTGTCGCTCGGGGTCAAGCACGACCCGACCGCCGCTGAGTGACTGGGCGGCCGGCTCGGGCGCGACCATCCCCGCCCTGCGCAGGTGCGCCCGGACCCTGGAGACGAGCTCCCGCATCGAGAACGGCTTGGTGACGTAGTCGTCCGCCCCGAGCTCCAGCCCGGCCACCTTGTCGGCTTCCGCGTCCTTGGCCGTGAGGATGATGATCGGAACGGTCGACTCGGACCTGATCAGCCGGCACACGTCGAGGCCGGAGAGCCGGGGCAGCATCAGGTCGAGGAGCACGAGCGACGGCCGTTCGGCGCGGAAACGCTCCAGCGCCTGTTCACCGTCGCGCGCCACGGTGACGTCGATGCCCTCGCGCCGAAGGTTGTACGCGATCGTGTCGGCCAGAGCCGGCTCGTCTTCGACCAGGAGGACCTTGAGCCCCCTAGGCTGGCTTGACTGGGTGGGAGGCGTCGGTGAACTCACGGAACTCGCCGGTCAAGAGGAATCCAACCTGCTCGCCGATGTCGACAGCGTGGTCGCCCACCCGCTCGAGTTGTCTGGCCACCATGTGCATCTGGACGCCCCACTCCAGCATCCGGGGGTCACCAGCGAGGCCGACCACTTCGCGATACATCCCGCGGTTCAGGTCGTCGATGGGGTCGTCCATCTTTGGAAGCGAGAGGCACAGCTGAAGGTCGCGCCTGGCGAACGCGTCGATGGCGGTTCGGAGCATGGAGCGGGCGATGTCCCCCATCTCCTCGACGTGCGCCAGGACGGTGGGGTCAGTGGGCAGGTCGCGGGTGGCGCGGGCGATCTTGGCGATGTTCACGGCCATGTCCCCGACGCGCTCGAGGTGCAGATTGACGTGCATGATCACCGAAACCAACCGCAGATCGCCGGCCACCGGCGTCTGCATCGCCAGCAGGTCGAGGACCCTGCGTTCGACGTCGATGTACTTGGCGTCCAGGTCGTCGTCCTCGGCCACTACGAGCTCGGCGAGGTGTTCGTCCTTGCGCACGAGCGCCTCCATCGACCGGCCGAGGGCGCGGTCGGCCAGCTGCCCCTCCGCCGTGATCTCTCCTTCCAGGGCCTTGAGCTCGACGTGGAAGCGCTTGCGCATCTCGAGCATTATCCGAACCGTCCCGTGATGTAGTCCTCGGTCCTCTTGTCGTCGGGCGAGGTGAAGATCTTGCGGGTCGGTCCGAATTCCACGACCTCGCCGTAGAGCATGAACAGCGTCCAGTCGGCCACGCGGGCCGCCTGCTGCATGTTGTGGGTGACCAGGACGACCGTGTACTGAGTCTTGAGGTCGTGGATGAGCTCCTCGATGCGAAGCGTCGAGGCGGGATCGAGCGCGGACGCCGGTTCGTCCATGAGCAGGACCTCCGGCTCGACGGCGAGGGCCCGGGCGATGCACAAGCGTTGCTGCTGCCCGCCGGACAGTTTCGCGCCCGGCTCGTTCAGCCGGTCCTTGACCTCTTCCCACAGGCCGGCCCGCTGGAGAGCCAGCTCGGCGCGCCCCCGGAGCACACTCCGGCCGAGCCCCCCGCTCAGCTTCAGGCCAGCCGCCGCGTTGTCCAGGATGCTCATGGTCGGGAACGGGTTGGCTCGCTGGAAGACCATGCCGATCCGGCGGCGGACTTCCACGGGGTCGACGTCGGAGCCGTAGATGTCCTGGCCGTCGAAGAGGACTTTCCCCGATACGCGCGCCCCGGGGACCTCCTCGTGCATGCGGTTGATGCACCGGATCAGCGTGGACTTCCCGCAACCGGACGGCCCGATGATCGCCGTGACCGATCGTGGCTCAGCGACCATCCTCACCTCCCGGAGCGCGTGCAGAGCGCCGAACCACGCGTTGAGGTCCTGGACCTCGATCCGGCGGCCCTGGGCCTCGTCCTCGGCGACGTCGTGTTGATCGGTTGCGATCACGCTCACCTGACCCGTCCCCGCTGCCGGTTCCCCAATATCCGTGCCGTGATCGAGAGTACCAACACGGCGGTCAGCAGCACGATCGCGCCGCCCCACGCCATGGCGTGCTGCGACAGGACGGGAGTTCGGGCGTAGTCGTACACGCGAAGGGGAACGGCGTCGGCCGGGGCGAGCGGGTTGGTGCTCAGGAACTCCTGCCCCAGCGCGGTGAGGAGGATCGGCGCGGTCTCTCCCATCCCCCGAGCCACCGCGAGCATGATCGCGGTGAAGATCCCCGAGCCGGCGGTGGGGATCACGATGCGCAGGATCACCTTCCACCGGGGAAGGCCGAGGGCCAGCGCACCCTCCCGCAGCTCCTGGGGGACCAGCCGGAGGATCTCCTCCGTGGCCCGGGCGATGATCGGCCACATGAGGACCGTCAGGGCGATGGAGCCTGCCAGGGCGGAGAAGGTCCCCATCGCCACGACGACGAGAGCCCAGATGAACGCCCCGGCCACGATCGAAGGGGTGGAGAGCAGGATCTCGGCCACGAACCGCACGCCGGAGGCCAGCCGGCCTCGCCCGTATTCGGACAGGTACACGGCCGCCAGCACGCCCAGCGGCACCGAGAACGCGATGGCCATCCCCACGATGAGGCCGGTCCCGACGAAGGACTGGACGATGCCGCCACCGGGCTGCCCTGGCGCGGCGGGTTCCCTGGTGAAGAAGTTGATGTTCAGGGCGGACAGGCCCCTGATCAGCACGTACCAGATGATGAAGGCGAGCGGGAGCAGCGCCAGGAAGCCACACGCCCACAGCAGGCCGGTGAAGAGCCGGTTCTTGAGCCGGCGAGACCGGGTGACCGCGGTGGAGCGGCGGGCGAGGAGCACGTCGCCAGTGGCCGCGTACTCGCTCATCCGGTCAGCTCCAGGATCGGCATCTCGACGCTGTCGGGGGGCGGCTGGGCGCTCACCAGCCTGGCCGTCCGCCGGACGAGGAGGCGCGACAGCGCCGCCAGGATGAGGGCGATGACGACCAGCACCAGGGCCAGAGCCAGGAGCGCCGACCGATGGACCCCGACGCTGGTGGCCTCCCGGAACTCGCTGGCGATGACCGCGGGGATCGTGTACCCCGGTCGGAACAGCGAGGCGCTGATGCCGAGCCCGTTCCCCACCACCATCGAGACGGCGATGGTCTCCCCCAGCGCCCGGCCCAGCCCGAGCATGGTCGCGCCTACGATGCCGCTCCGGGCATAGGGCAACACGGCCATCCGGACCATCTCGTAGCGGGTGGCCCCCAGCGCGAGCGAGGCTTCCCGGAGGTCACGCGGCACGACCGCCACCACCTCGCGGGTCACCGCGGTGACGATCGGCAGGATCATGATGGCGAGGATCACCCCGGCCGTGAACAGATCCCCGCCGTTGGAGTTGTAGCCGATCTTGTGGCACGCGCCGGTGGTCGGGTCGATCTGCACGCAGTACTGGGCTCCCCGAAACAGCGCGCCGATGACCGGCACCTTCCCGATCGTGGCGGTGAGGAACGGCTCGACCTTGTGGTCGAACACCGGCTTCATGATGAACAGCCCCCACAGCCCGTAGACGACGCTCGGGATCGCCGCCAGCAGGTCGACGAAGACGGCCAGGGGGTCGCGGAGCCACCCGGTCCTGACCTCGTTCAGGAGGAGGGCCAGGCCGACCGCCACGGGCACCGCCAGGACGATGGCGATGGCGGAGGTGACCAGCGTCCCGAAGATGAAGGGGAGCGCCCCGAACTCCTCCCGGCCGAACACGGGGTTCCAGTTGCGGCCGGTCAGGAAGTGGAGGCCGAACCTCGCGAACGCCCTGGACCCTCCCACCGACAGCTCCCACAGCAGGAGCCCCAGCAGGGCCACGAGCCCGACGGCCATGAACACCGAGGTGCCCTTGAACAGGCGGTCGCCCAAGCGGGAACGCCGCCACGAGGGCGGCGTTCCCGGTGCACTCGGTCGGCTGTGGGCGACGCTGCTACCCATACCCTCCGTTAGCCCTTGACGGCCGGGGACGGTTGGATCGTCTGGCCGTTGAACTTTATCCCGCCGAGCAGCGCGACCGCCTGGGTCTGAATGTCCTGCGGGAGGGGTGAGTAGTTCAGCGAGGTGACCTGCTGCTGACCCTGGTGGAGGGCCCAGTAGAGGAAGTCCACCAGCGTCTGGCCCTTGTCCTGGTTCGTGGGGCTGGGGTTGATCAGCAGGTAGGTCGTCGTCGAGATCGGGTAGGCCCCGGCCGCCGACGAGTTCAGGATGTTCGTGTCGGACGTGATCGGGAACTTCAGGATCCCGCCGGCGGCGCTGATCGAGGCAACGGACGGGGCGACGAACTGACCGTCGCTGTCCCGCTTGATGCTGGCCACGCCCAGCCCGCTGTTCACGGCGAAGTCGAACGAGAGGTAGCCGATGGCGCCGTCGGTCTGTGAGATGCCGGCAGCCACGCCGTCGTTCCCGTCACCGCCGGTGCCCACCGGCCACTGGACGGCCTTGTCGGCGCCCACCTTCGTCTGCCATTCCGAGCTCTCCTTGGACAGCCACGAGGTGAACACCTTGGTGGTGCCGGATTCGTCGGAGCGGTGGACCACCTGGATCGGGGTGGCCGGGAGGGTGACCCCGGAGTTCAGCGCGGCGATGGCCGGATCGTTCCAGGCCTTGATCTTGCCGAGGAAGATGTTGGCGGCCGTGGTGCCGTCCAACTTCAGCCCGCTCTGCAGGCCCGAGGCGTTATAGGCGATGACCACACCGCCGAGGACCGTGGGCACCTCGATCACGTCGCGTCCGGCGGCCTTGATGGCCTGGATCTCGGCGTCCTTGAGCGGCGCGTCCGAAGCCCCGAAGTCCACCGTACCGGCCGTGTACTGGGTGACGCCGCCCCCCGAGCCGACGGCCTGGTAGTTGATCTTGGCCCCCGACTCCACGGTGACGAAGGTCTTGAACCACTTCTCGTAGATCGGGTCGGGGAACGTGGCCCCGGCGCCCGTGAGGGCAACGCCCCTGAAGCCGTTGCTCGAGCTGCTCCCTCCGCCGCACGCCACGCCGATGACGGCGATGACCGCGGCCAGGGAGACGGCCCCCATGAAGCGGGCAAACCTGTGCATGGAGCCTCCTTTTCTGGATCGATGTGGTCGCTGCGTGACCCGATTCCTCGGGAGGGGCTTCGAGGCGAGGGGGGCAGGGGAGGCCTCGAATCCCCTCCCGGGGAAGCCGCCGTTCGGGCGGCTGCTCGGGCTTGGCCGTGGATCCACGCTTGCGACGCTATCCAGGCGAGGTGAACCGGCCACGGCCCGAAGATGAACGGGAAGTGAACATTCCCGCTCGACTCGGATCGGAGGTGCCAGGACCATCCAGAGAGGAAATCGTGACGTCCTCCAGGAACTGCCGCCGGAGCACGATGAGCAGTGACTCGGCCCGCCGGCAGGCCGCCTGCACGGCCCCTCCCTGGACCTGGCCGGCCCGCTCCGCCATCGAGGCGATCGTGCGCAGCTCTTCGATCACGTCGGCGAAACGAAGAGGAATGGACGGATGCAGGATGGGAAGCCTCGGGAACGGTGCGGGGTGCGCAGCGGGCTCGGGCACCTCCGCGGAGCACACCTCGCAATATCCTCGTGCCACGGACCCGGCCGCGCCGCACTCCGGGCAGTCGATCCTGTCGTCCAGGAAGATCACCGGATGCTCCCTTCGTCGTCGATCGTGAGCACGCGCTCGAGTTCTATCGAACCAACGTGGCGACCAGGCGTCGCTGGACGGACGAACCGAGGGAGGATCGGTGAACGTTTGGCGACCGAGGCCGGATCAAGCTCGAAGCAGGAGCTCCACGCGCCGGCGGATCTCCTCGCGGATCTCCCGGACCCGCTCGATGGGCTGGCCCTTGGGATCGGGCAGCCCCCAGTCCTCCACGTCAGCGTAGAGGACCGCGGGGCAGGTCTCTTCATCGACCGCGCAGCCCATCGTGATCACGCGGTCCGCCGATCGGACCATCTCGTCGGTCAGCAGCCGGCCGAGATGGCCGGAGACGTCGACCCCCACCTCGCGCATCGCTTCCACCACCGCGGGGTGCGGCGCACCTCCGGGGACGGTGCCAGCGCTCTTCGCCTCGGCCTGGCCGTCGGCGAGGGCATTGAACAACGCTTCGGCCATGACGCTGCGTCCCGCGTTGTGGACGCAGACGAACAGCACCTGCTTCACGTTCCCAGCTTAGCCAGTCCCTAGATCGTCGCCGGGCGGACCCCCGACGCGATCAGGCCGAGCACCACGCCCGCGGCCGCCAGCCGGTACAGGACGAACGGCGCGAAGTCCCGCCGGCGTAGGTAGGCGAGCAACCCCCAGATCACCACGAACCCACTCACGGCGGAGGCCAGGATCCCCCACGCGAACGGGCCTCCGAACCCCGGCGGGATGTGCTCCTTCCCGGCCAGGAGCTTCAGGCCCTTGTACGCCCCGGCCCCGCCGATGATCGGGAGGGAGAGCAGAAACGAGAACCGCGCGGCCGACTCACGGTTCAGCCCAAGCCCTCGGGCGGCCGTGATGGTGACCCCGGACCTCGAGACACCCGGCTGGAGGGCGACGGCCTGGGCCAGCCCGATGGCGACGGCATCGCCAAACCTCAGGTTCGTCATTCCCCGCGCCTGAGAGGCCCGGTGGTCCACCACGTAGAGCAAGACGCCGAAGGCCGCCAGCATGATCGCGATGAGCCACGGCTGTCCGAGCTTGTTCTCGATCGGTTGCTCGAACAGGGCTCCCGCGAGCGCCCCGGGGATGGTGCCGATGACCAGGAACCAGGCCAGCCGCTCGTCCACCTCGGAGAGGCTCCGGTGCCGCATCGAGCGAACCCATGCCTTCAGGTACTTCCAGACGTCTCGCCAGAAATAGGCCAGGGCGCCGACGAACGTGCCCATGTGCAGGGCGACGTCGAACGTCTTGTTCAGCGGCTCGTTGGCCAGGATGGACCAGTGGAAGAGCCAGGGGACGAGGATCAGATGGCCGGAGCTCGAGACCGGAGCGAACTCCGTGAGCCCCTGGACGACGCCGAGCACGATGGCCTGGAGGACGCTCGTGGAGACTCCCTTCGTCACGGGCCGGCACATCCCCGCCGGCGTGCAGGCGGAATGGTACTCGGCGGTGGGCGCCCGGCTTCGAGCCGGATCCATTGCGGTCCTGTGATTTCCGGGCCGGGCGGCCTCCTAGACTGAAGCGCAATGTCCTCGATCGTGCTGGCGCTCGGGATCGCGCTGGGCCTCGTCGCGTTGGCCGGCGTGGGGGCGCTGCTGGTCGCGGCCGGCCGATCGAAGCGCCGGCTCGCCCGGGAGAACGACCTGGCGGAACGGGCTTCGGACCTGGAGCGAGAGCTCGTGATGCGGGACTCGATCCTCTCATCCCTGGAAGAGGGAGTGGCCCTACTCGACGGGAGCTTGGGGATCGTCTACAAGAACGGGCGGGTGCAGCGGATGCTCCCCGGGTTCGACCAGACCGCCGAGATGCCTCCCCGACTGCGAGAGACCGTGGAGCGCGTCGCCGCATCCCAGGCGCCCCAGGTCGTCGAGATCGAGGAGGCCGGCGGTCGGGTGATCAGAGCCACCGCCGTGCCGGTGCGGGGGGACGGTCACGTGCTCCTCGTGCTGCGGGATGTCACCACGGCCCGGAGGCTCGAGGCGATCCGGCGAGACTTCGTGGCCAATGCCTCGCACGAGCTCAAGACCCCGGCCGCGGCGGTCCAGGCTCTCGGCGAGACGATCCACCAGGCCGCGGCCGAGGACCCCGCGGCGATCGGGCGGTTCTCCGATCAGCTCAGTCGAGAAGCCGAGCGGCTCTCCCGGATCATCACCGACCTGCTGGACCTGTCGCGGCTGGAGACCGAGGCCGGGGAGAGCACCGACCTTCGCCTCGACCGCCTCGTCGCCGAGGAGGCCGATCGCCTTCGAGGGCGAGCCGAGGAAGCGGGACTGGCCTTCGCGGTCGATACCGACGGCCGGGTACCGGTTCGCGGGTCGCCCCGGGACCTCTCGCTACTGGCCCGCAACTTGATCGAGAACGCCATCCAGTACACGCGCCCGGGGGGCCGGGTGGACGTCACCGTGTCGAGCCGGAACGGCACGGCGGTCTTCGAGGTGAAGGACACGGGGGTCGGCATTCCCTCCCGAGACCAGGCCCGAGTCTTCGAGCGCTTCTACCGAGTGGACCGGGCTCGCTCGAGAGAGACCGGGGGCACCGGCCTCGGGCTGTCGATCGTGCGGCACGTGGTGGAGAACCACGGCGGCGCGGTAAGCGTGCAGAGCCAGCTGGGGCGCGGGTCGACCTTCACGGTGCGTCTGCCCCTCGCAGAGGGGAGCGCGTCCTGATGACCCTGGTCGTCCTCGTCCGACACGCGGTCACCGAGGCCACCGGGCGACGGCTCTCCGGATCCACGCCAGGGATCCACCTGTCGCCGGAGGGCCAGGCTCAGGCGGGCAAGCTGGCCGAACGGCTCGCTCCGCTCCGCCTGGATGCCGTGTACACCAGCCCGCTGGAACGGTGCATGGAGACGGCCAGGGCCGTCGCCCAGCCTCGCCGCCTGCTCGTCCGTCCCGTGCCGGAGCTCGAGGAGGTCGGATACGGCCGGTGGACCGGCCGCAGCTTCGCCCAGCTCACGCGGACGGCGCTGTGGAAGAAGATCCAGCAGTCTCCCTCCTCGGTTCGCTTCCCCGGGGGCGAGACGCTCGTCGAGGCGCAGCGACGAGCCGTGGCCGCCCTGGAGATGCTGTCGGCGCGCCACCCCAACGGCACGGTGGCCGCCGTTTCCCACGCCGACCTGATCCGGCTGGCCCTGGCGCACTTCGCCGGTGTGCACATCGATCTGTTCCAGCGACTCGTGGTGAGCCCCGCCTCCGTCTCGGCCGTGCTCCTGGGCGATCGCATCCCTCGCATCCTTCGAGTCAACGACACCGGCACCCTCCAGGACCTGGTCGCCCGGGCTCGCCCCAGCCGCCCCGCCGGGGACGGGCGACGCTCGGGGCCGGGCCGGGGTCGACAACGCTCCTAGGATGGAGTGATGTTGATCGAGCTCGATCCGGTCGACCGCATCACCGCCGACGCCGTGGGCGCCGCCGGCTCGCGGACCTTCTACCTCCAGGCCAGGAAGGAAGACCGGGTGGTGACCCTCCTCGTCGAGAAGCAACAGGTCCAACTCCTCGCGGCGTCGGTCGTGGAGATCCTCTCGCGGGTCGGCAAGGAGACCGGCCAGGGCCTCCCCGAGGAGCTGATGGGATTGGACCAGCCCCTCGACCCGGAATGGCGGGCGGGACGGCTGTCGATCGGCTATCAGGAAGAACGGGACCTGCTGGTCTTGGAGGCCGAAGAGGTCCTGCCGGAGGACGAGGAAGAGTCGAACGAGGGCGGGGACGAGACCGCCGGACTGGGGGAACTGGGCCAGTTCGGCCCCGAGCTCGGGGTCGCGGAGCTGGAGGAGCCGGGGGAGCTCGAGGAATCAGAGGCGCTGGAGGCCCTCGAGGAGTTGGAGGGACTCCAGGCGGACCAGACCGAGGAGCGGGACCTCGGCAGGGTTCGATTCTGGGCCACCCGCGAGCAGATGCTTTCACTGGCCCGTCACGGAGCGCTGGTCTGCGCGGCGGGCCGCCCACGGTGCCCACTGTGCGGGAACCCGATCGATCCCGAGGGCCACCGCTGCCCTGCCCTGAACGGCCACCGCGGCAGCGAGCCGTGACCCCCGACGCCAAGGCCCCCGACGGCATCATTCGCCTCCTGACCCGGGGCGACATCCGACCACTGGGCCTCATGCCCAACGCATCGAACTACACGTTCCTGGCCGAGGTGGTCGACTCCGAGGGCAAGGCACTGGCCGTGTACAAGCCGCGGGAGGGCGAGACGCCTCTGTGGGACTTCCCCGAAGGGACCCTGTGCCGGCGGGAGGTCGCGGCCTACGTGCTCTCGCGCGGCCTTGGTTGGCCTGCGGTCCCCCCCACCGTCCTGCGGGAGGGACCCCACGGGCCGGGCTCCCTCCAGCTGTTCATCGAAGCCAACCCGCGAGATCACTTCTTCACGCTCCGCGAAGCGTGCTCGGACGCATTCCTTGCCGTGGCTGCCTTCGACGTGATCATCAACAACGCCGACCGCAAGGGCGGCCACTGCATGCGCAGCCCGGACGGCACCATCTGGGTGGTCGACCACGGAGTGTGTTTCAGCTCGGAGCCGAAGCTGCGGACGGTCATCTGGGACTTCGCCGGCGAGCCGGTGCCCGAATCGATCCTGACCGACGTCCGGCGAGCGTGCGAGGACCTGCGGTCGGGATCGCTCCACGAAGAGATGCTCGGGCTCCTCTCGGCCGGCGAGGTCGCGGCAACCGCCGACCGGGCCGAACGGCTCGCCGCGTCGGGGCGGTTCCCCCACCCCGGGGCGAGACGGTCCTATCCCTGGCCGCCGCTGTGACGCGTGCCGAGGCGCTCACCCCCGAGTCCGCCGATCTCACACCCCCGTCCCCTCGTTCGTTCTCTGTGGTGATGGGGAGGGCGGCGCGAGCAGAGGCAGGGCCGCGGGGCGGTGGGATCCCACCGTTCCAGACGTTCCTGGACGAGCACCGGACGGTGGTCTACCGGTTCCTGGTGGCGTCGGCGGGGCCGAACGAGGCCGACGACTGCTTCCAGGAGACGTTCCTGTCAGCACTGCGGGCTTACCCGAAACTCGAGAGCGGCGACAACCTTCGGGCGTGGATCCTGGCTATCGCCACCAGAAAGGCCATCGACGCGGCCCGAGCGCGGAACCGGCGGCCGGAACCAGCGGTCGACATCGTGGAGATGCTCGACGAGCGATCGGCGTTCCGGCCAGAGGGTCAAGGCCAGCCCGTCGAGGACATCGGGGACCCGCTGTGGGAGGAGGTCCTGGCGCTGCCCCCCCGGCAACGGGTGGCACTGGTCCACCGGGTTCTCCTGGACCGGCCGTACACCGAGCTCGCCGCCGCGATGGGATGTTCTGTGGATGCCGCCCGGGCAAACGTGTACCAGGCGCTGAAGAAACTGAGGGAGGCGTGGAAGAGCCGTGCCTGAGAAGAGCGTGACGACGACGAAGGACAAGGCAGTGGGGTTCGAGATCCACCACGTGGAGTCGATCGAGGCCCGGGCCCGCCGAGCGGCCAACCTGGTCGCTGAGCGAGCCGCCCGCGAGGGGCTGCTCGACGTGGCATACGGGTTCGCCGACTCCCCCTTCGGGCCGTTGCTGGTCGCCACGACCAGGCGAGGGCTGGTACGGGTGGCCTATCCGGACCTTCCGCCCGAGGACGTACTGGAGGAGTTGGCCGAGGAGGTCTCGCCCCGGATCCTGGAGTCGCCGGCAGCCACGGAGGCGGTCCGCCGGGAGCTCGAGGAGTACTTCGACCGGAGGCGACGAACGTTCGCCGTCCCCGTAGACCTTTCCGGCGTGAAGGGGTTCGGACACAAGATCCTTCGCCAGACCGCCCGCATCCCGTTCGGGTCGGTGGCGACCTACCGCGACATGGCCATCCGGGCCGGAAGTCCCGGAGCGGTCCGGGCCGCCGGCAACGCGCTCGGCGCGAACCCCGTGCCGATCGTGGTTCCGTGCCATCGCGTGGTTCGGACCGGCGGGGGACTGGGCGGGTACACGGGAGGCCTCGAGCGGAAGATCGCGCTACTCGAGCTGGAAGGGGTCAGGCTTCCCCACCTGGGCGGCGGGTCGAAGGCGCGCGGGCGCTGAGCCCGTGGATCGGCGAGAGGCTGCGAAAAGGCTGGCCGAGGCCCGCGTCGGGCGCCTGGCCACAGCCGATGCGAGTGGGGTGCCTCACGTCGTTCCATTCGTGTTCGTCCTCGATGGCGAAACGATCTATTGGGCCGTCGACGAGAAGCCGAAGCGCACCCGCGAGCTGAAGCGTCTGGCCAACATCCGGGCCAACCCGAACGCCGACGTGGTGGTGGACCACTTCGAGGAGCTGTGGGATCGCCTGTGGTGGGTGAGGGCGGGAGGCCCGGCCCGGATCGTGGAGGACGCGGAAGAGGCTCGGCGAGCCCTCGAGCTGCTCGCCGACAAGTACCCGCAATACCGGAGGTCCCCGCCGCAGGGCGTCGTGGTGGCCGTGGAGGTGGCGCACCTGCGGTGGTGGGAGGGCTCGCCGGCTTCGTAACTGGAAAGCCCGCGCAAGTCATTCCGGCGTCTGCCTGTACCATCGCTCAGGATGGACCAGTCGGGCGAGCACCAGCGCGGGCCCGGGGATCCGGACCCCGAGGAACCGCCCGAACGGACCTCCGGCGTGATGCTGGAGACCTGCTACCGGCATCCCCGGGTTGTCACCGGCGTGCACTGCACCCGCTGTGGCAGACCCATCTGCCCCGACTGCATGACCCCGGCGCCGGTCGGCTACCAGTGTCCCGAGTGCGTCCGGGACGCCCAGCGATCGGCTCCTCGGCGAAGGGTCAGAGTGCGGTTCATCCTGGGCCGGCCTGGATCCATCACCACCACGCTGCTCATCGTGAACGTGGCGATGTTCCTGGTAGAGGTGGCGTTTGGGGGAGGCGGATCCCTCGGGGCAGGACCCAGCCCCGAGAAGCTGCTCCAGTTGGGGGCGCTGTATCCGCCCGCCGTCGGCCAGGGACACCAGTACTGGCGATTGATCACGGCGATGTTCCTCCACGCCGGGATCCTGCACCTGGCCCTCAACATGTACGCGCTGTACCTGTTCGGCTACCTGATCGAGAACGCCTTCGGCGTGGGCAGGTTCATCGCCATCTATTTCGTGACGGGGTTCCTGGCGAGCGTCACGTCGTTCGCGCTCGGGCCTTTGGGTGAGGTGGGCGTGGGCGCGTCAGGAGCCATCTTCGGCTTGCTGGGGGCGTGGGTGGCTTACAACTACCGGCGGAGGGCCTCGCCGCTGGCCGCGGCCCAGCTCCAATGGGCGCTGATCCTGATCGCTCTCAACACCGTCCTCGCCGTCTCCTTCCGTGGGATCGACTGGCGGGCCCACGTCGGCGGGCTGGTGGCCGGCGTGGTGGCTGGCTGGGTGGCCGAGGGTTGGGGGCCGCGCCGGATCCGGCCCGTCGTCCAGGTGGGCGGGATGGTCGCCCTCGTGCTCCTGGGAGTCGGCCTCGTTGCTTGGCGAGTGGCGACCTTCCCGCTGGGCTAGGACCCGCAAAAGCCGGCCGGGAGCCGAGCCCCCGTCGTCCCCGATTTTGCTTCCAACGCCTCCGCGATCAGAATGGTCCAGACCAGAGCAAGGAGGTCTTCAGATGGAGCGACGCGCCCCGTCCACCGGCCTCGCTCGTGAGGCCATCGGGCTGCGAGAGGTCCTCTTCCAGTCGATCACGCACATGGCTCCGGCGGCGGCCGTGGCGTTCTCGATCATCGCCGGCGCCGGGTTCGCGGGTGGCGCGCTTCCGTTGGCGGTCATCCTGGCGCTGGTCGGGTGCCTGCTGGTGGCGATCTCGATCGGCGAGCTTGCCAAGTACCTTCCGTCGGCCGGCAGCTTCTACACCTACACGGCACGGGGCATCCACCCCGCGGTCGGGTTCCTGGTGGCGTGGGGGTACGCCTTCGTCGAGCCGCTGGTGGCTCCGCTCCTCTACCTGATCTTTGGCCACCTCGTCGCAACCGTTCTCCACCAGGAGTTCGGGTGGCGCTACAGCCAGTGGTGGTGGGTGGCCGCGCTGGCGGCGGCCATCGTGGTGTTCATCCTGGGATACTTCGGGATCCAGATCAGCGCCAGGACCGGCACGCTGATCGGGCTGTTCGAGATCGGGGTGTTCACGGCCCTCGCCATCTGGCTGATCGCCAAGGCCGGCAGCGCCAACAGCCTGAGCGTCTTCGGGACGAAGTTCGCCACGGCGCCCGGGTTCAAGGGTTTCTCGGGAGTGGTGGCCGGGTCGATCTACACGATCCTGGCGTTCATTGGCTTCGAAGCAGCGGCGCCCCTCGCGGAGGAGACCATCGACCCGCACCGGAACATCAAGCTTGCCGTCATCTACTCCTGCGTTGGGATCGGGCTCTTCTACGTCCTGACCACCTACGCGGCGGTCGTGTACTTCGGCCCGGCCAAGTTCGCGGGGTTCGCCGGGGTGGGCGGCGGGAACCCCTGGGACTTCCTGGCGCGGAGGGTGTGGGGCGCCGGCTGGGTCCTCGTGTTCCTGGCCATCGCCAACTCGGCCATCGCCAACTCGAACGCGGCCTCGAACGCCACCACCCGCACGTGGTACGCGATGGCGCGGATCCGGCTGGTCTTTCCCAGCGCCTTCGCCCACGTCCACCCGCGGTGGAAATCCCCCGATGTCGCCGTTTTCGCCCAGTTCGTGGTGGGCGTTTTCCTGTCCCTGTGGCTGGGGGCCAAGTACGGGCCGTTCCCCGTGGCCTTCGTGCTGGTGGCCACCATCGACGTGGCCATCATCATCGGCATCTACATGCTGGTCGACCTGGCCTGCCTTCTGTTCTACCTGAGGGAGCGCCGGAGCGAGTTCAATCCCATCCTGCACGGGCTGATCCCGCTGGCGGGGATCGCCGCCTTCGTCCCCGCCTTCTTCACCGGCATCGGCGTGGGCAAGTCCGTGTTCAGCTTCGTCACGAAGCTGCCCGCGCCGTACACGCTGGTCGGGCCCATCGACGGGATCGGCATGGGGGTCGGCGTGGTGTATCTGATCTACCTCTATGCCACGCGCCCGGAGGCCATCCGGGACACCGGCCGGATCTTCATCGAGGAGCCGGCTGCCCCGGCTCCCGTGGCGCGCTGAGCGGGGCGAGAGGCGCCGCGTGGAGGTCCTCTCGTACCGGCCGGACCCGTCGGAGTTCGCCTGGACGTTCGGGGGAGCGAAGCCGGTTCGCAAGGTCAAGCCGGGCACGGTGCTCGAGCTCTGGACCGAGGACGCCTTCGGCGGGAAGGTGCGGGGGCCGGAGGACCTCGTGTCCAAGGTCATCCGGTTCCCGTTCGTCAATCCGCAGACCGGGCCGTTCGAGGTGGAAGGGGCTCAGCCGGGCGACACGCTGGCGCTGCACTTCGTCTCGATCGAGCCGTCCAGGGATTGGGCCGCCTCCAGCACCATCCCGTTCTTCGGGTCGCTGACGAGCACGCTCCGGACCGCCAGCCTCCAGGACCCGCTCCCCGAGCGCATCTGGATGTACGAAGTGGACGCGAAGCGCCGGACGGTGACCTACCGGGCGCTTCAGGGCGACCACTCGGTGCAGCTGCCGCTCGATCCGATGCACGGGACGGTCGGCGTTGCCCCGGCGAACCTCGAAGCTCGATTGTCCCTGGTTCCGGACGCGTTCGGGGGGAACATGGACACTCCCGAGATGCGCGCCGGGACGACGTGCTACCTGGGGGTGAACGTGGAGGGCGCCCTGTTCTCCCTCGGCGACGGGCACTGCCGCCAGGGCGAGGGTGAGTCGTGCGGGGTCGCCGTGGAAGCTGCCATGGATACGGTGCTGGTCGTCGAGCTCCTGAAGGGCATCCCCACGCCGTGGCCCCGCCTGGAGAACCACGCCTACGTCATGAGCGTGGGCTCCTCCCGTCCGCTGGAAGACGCCTTCCGCATCGCCCAGGTCGACCTGGTCCAGTGGCTGGCGGCCGAGTTCGGGATGGATCAGCTCGACGCGTACCAGCTCCTCACCCAGGCCAGCGAGACGCCGATCGCCAACGTGGTCGACCCGAACTACTCGGTCGTCACCAAGATCCGCAAGGAGTACCTGCCGGGGCGCGCCGTGTACGGGGGTGTGCACGCGCGGCTGGTGGATATGGGGAAGGCCTACCTGGCCGAGCGCCGTTAGGACGAGCAGCGCACCGACGTCACCGGGGCGAGGTGCTCCGCCACCGTCGTCCACGTGGTTCCCCCGTCGGGCGACCCGAAGACCTCACCCGACTCGGCTCCGAAGTACAGCCCGAGAGGATCGTATCCGTCATGCCCGAACGCCTGGCGGAGGATCGTGAGGTAGGCGTCTCCCTGGGGCAGGCCGGTCTCGAGCGGGGACCAGGTCTCGCCGCGGTCCTTGGTCTCGTAGACGCGGACCTTGCCGTCGGGTGTGACCCGGTCGAAGTCGCCAAGCAACGGGATAACGAAGGCCCGGTCGGCATCGTTCGGGTCCTGCACCAGCGGGAACCCGAAGTCGGAAGGGAGACCAGTATCCGTCCCGATGTCGTTCCAGGTCTCCCCTGCGTCGTCAGAACGGTACACGCCGCCGTGGAACTGCATGTAGACGGTGGTGGGCTCGAGCGGCGACCGGTGCATGTTGTGGACGCAGAGGTCGACCGCACCGTCGCGGGCATCCTCGGGCAGATACCGCGCCACCAGGCCCTTGTTGCCCCGGCGCCAGGACTTGCCACCATCCTCCGTCAGCCACACGCCGGCCGCGGAGATCCCAATCGCCATGACGGCCGGCTCGCCGGGCCACGTGCAGATCGAGTGCAGGCACATCCCGCCCGCTCCGGGCTGCCAGCTCGGCCGGCTGGGTTCGTCCCACAGGCCCCGGTTCAGCTGCCAGCTCCGGCCGCCGTCGTCGCTCCGGAAGAGGGCGGCCGGCGCCACGCCGGCGAACAGCACGCCCATCTCCTCGCCCGGGGTGATCACCCAGATCCGCTCGACGGTGGCACCCGCGTCTTCGGGAAAGGCCGGGCCGGTCGCTTGATCCCACTTGTCCAGGGGATCCTCGCTGAAGTAGAGACGAGGGCCGAACTGGCCATGAGTGACCGAGGCCAGGTACGTGCCGGTCCGCGGGTCCCGCATGGCGAACTCGACGGTGGTGCCACTGAACTTGCGGGCCACCTGCTGCATGGGCCCGCCCCTCGGACCTCGCAGGATGAACAGGCCCTTGCGGGTCCCCACGAGCAGCTCGGCCTCTTCCGCCGCTTCCGGGGAAATGGCCTGCATCTTGGGCCGGGTCCGTTCGGCCACCCCCACCGCGCCGCCCGAGATGGCCGGCAGGACGTGGATGCGGTCGCCCTCCTGGACAGGCGAATCGAGCGTGGCCCGTTCGCCGTTCAGGAAGAGGTTCACGTGGGGACGCCTGGACCCCCGCTCGTCGATGACCCAGCCGACGAGCCTGGGATGCGCGCCCTCCAGCCGCGCCAGCACCTCACCGACCGTTCGCCCGTCGAACTCGAGCTCGCTTGAGCCGCCGGCCAGTTCGCGCAGGGGCGAGCGCAGCTTCACCACCGCCATGAAGGGAGTCTACCCGGCCGTCGGGAGCGCCGGGATGCGCGGTTCTCTTTGTGCAACCGAGGGGTCTCGAATGCCTGAGAGGTACGCCGAAGCGTGCGCGTGAACCGATGTTTGGCGATCGGGGCCTGATACCCGAACTGCGACCCGGCGGCGAGGCGCGCCAACCTAGCGCGCGTTGCGGGCGCTTCACCCGGGGCGGAACGCCGGTAGGCCGTCACTGGGTTCGGAGATCGCGACCGGGTCGGCGCCGAGGAGCTTCGCCAGGTGGTCGGAGACCGCGTTGTAGCCGTCCCGATCCCACGACGCCACCGATTCCAGCACCGTCTCATCGGTCCCGACCAGGAAGAGCGAGGGGACGACGAAGAGCCCGTAGGCGTCGGACACGTCGTACGGGGGGAGGTCGGTGATCGACGCGAACCCCAGCCCGTACTGCCGGTCGAACTCGGCAAGCTTCTCCTTCGGATCCTGGCCGATCCCCACGATCCGCCCCGGGTAGGCCTGCTCGAACTTTTTCGCGGCGGGCGCGGCCATCTGGCAGACCGGACACGTGACCTTATAGAAGAACAGCGCCGTCGGTCCGGCGGCGAAGTCGACGCCTGGAACGGGTGGAGCCTTCAGGCCGGGGTCGAGCATGTCCACCACAGATCAGGGTAACCCGGGCGAGCCGGGCGTTCTTCCCGCTACGGGGAAGGAGACGGAGACGGCGAGTCGGAGGGGCTCGGCGAGGGTGACGGGCTCGGCGAGGGTGAGGGGCTCGGCGAGGGCTGGGGCACCACGGAGAAGACAAGGGATGCCGGGAGGGCAGTGTGGCCCTTCTTGGTCCCGTAGAAGTTCACGGAGTACGTTCCCACGGGAACCGGCTGCCCCGCCGCGTCCAACCCGGTCCAGGTGAAGGAGAGGGACTGCCCGTATTTCCTGAAGGTCAGGATGACCTGGCCCGACTGGTCCACGACCTGGAGCCGCCAGTAGATCTTCTGGGACGCGGAAGCGGTCCAGGTGACCTGACCCTGGCCGGCCACGATCGAACCCACCGACTGGCGAGGCAGAAAGATCTTCGGCAGGCCGGTGTTCCACGCGACCAACCGGATCGCCCCCAGCTTGGCGTACAGGCGGTCCCCCGGGCACGACGTGAAGCCCGCGTCCCGGTGCCCGGCGATCCGGTTGAACAGGACCCACTGCCCCGCCGGGTACTTGCCGCCCGTGCTCCCCCGCGAGTACATCCAGACCTTCCCGATCGGGGGGATGTGGGCCACGTCCAGCCGCCAGGCGAGGAGCCGCTCGATGCTCGTCACCATCGCGGCGGGTGGAGCGACCGTGGAGTAGGTCCCGATGGCGGCAACGGCGAAGCTGCCGGTGTTGAACCCCTTCGTAGCGCCGGGCAGGACCGGCTGGTCCATCCCGCCGTACCGCCCTTCGAACACACGACCGAACTTGTCGACCAGGAAGTTGTAGGCGATGTCGCACCAACCGAGCGCCCTGGTGTGATACCAGTAGATGGCTCGGACCATGTCATCGGACTGGCTGCGCGAATAGTCGTTCGGCCCCGCGGTGTGGTGGACGAAGCCCATCTTCACCCCGCCCGTGGAGTAGTACGGCCCGCAGTTGCGCAGCTTCTCGTCGGCGCCCCATTGCTTCCGGGTGATGATGGAGGGCTCGGCGGCGACGGCCTCCGCCGGGCTGGCGCCGAACCCGGCTGGCCCGGCGGCCTCGGGGCTGGGCTCCAGGTCCGCCTCGGAGGTCCCGGCCGAGTTCACGAACACGACGTGGAGGTTCTTCACGCGGACGCCGGCCGGAAGGGTCATGGTCACCTTGGAGCAGCGGGCGCTCCCCACCCACAGGAGGGAACTGCCGCGCCGATCGGGGTGAGCTTCGGGGGAGCCCGGGTCCGGCCCGTCCTGCGACTCGTCGCTGACCTGCCCCGAGAGGTCGAGGTTCGACGGGTTCTGTCCCGCCTCGACCTGGGCGGACACATCCCCCTTGCCCGTCTGGTCCCAGACCAGGCCCATGGCCGTGAACGGCATGGCGGGGCAGGCGATGGTCGGAGCGAGCGTCTCCGTGCGAAGCGCCTGGACGGTTCCGTCCTTGGAGACCCTCAGGTCCTTCACATGGCTCTTCGGGATGAGGTCGCCCAGCCGAAGCGCGATCTCTTTCCCGGTGGTGTGCGGGTTCAGGCCCTTGAGGGTTCGGGCCGGGATCCGAGACGGCAGGGCCACGCTCACGGCCGTGAGGAAGCAGGCCAACAGGAACATCTGCGTGGCCTTCGCGCGGGCCGAGCGGAACCTCTTTCGTTCGTTCAACGGTGATTCACTGATCGGACCGGTCGTTTCGGTGCTTGACGGTCACGCCGGGATTGGGCCCCTCGGGCCGGCGATCCTGGACGGATGGAGTAGGTCGGAGGACAGACGGCGATCGGCGCAGACGAGGCCTGGCCGGGCGGGGGCCGCCTCGACTCATGAGGGAGAGGGGCGGCCTCCTCCGGCCACGTTGGCCCTTACTTCGGCCCCACCACCGAGCAGCGGTAGAGCTCGCCCGTATCGGTCAGCGTGATCTCGCCTGAGGCTTCAGCCGCAAGGATGTCGGTGTCCGAGGTGAACTGCTGGAAGGAGAAGCCTGGATTGAACGTGATCTGTTGCTCGTCCCACAAGGGGTTGAACCCGTCGCCCTGGATCGCATCCAGCACGGCAACGAACATGAAGCCCTGACCATCGCACTGGTCGCACATGTAGATGGTGTTGATCGACTTGTTATTGGGGATCGGGTGCGGCATCGCCTTGAAGTTGATGGTGAAGAGCTGCCCATCGTAATAGGCAGGCATGTCACCGCCAGAGCCGTTGGGGTCGCTGGCCAACGCGGACCCCGCGACGGAGAGCACCAACGCGGCCCCCGCCATCACCGCCAGACTGCGCCTCAGCATGACTCCCTCCTCCCAGGCCAACCGCACTCGAGGCACGGTTGTCCCCTCCTCGCTGGGGCGCCAGCCCCGTACTACGGACGGGGGTGATCCATGGTTGTGGCGAAGTCATGACGCCCTGCTGGTTCCTGAATCAGGAGACGACCTCCCGTATGGCGGGGAGAGGACCCAGCGTGTCGTTCCCCTGCCCCTCGGCAATTCCTCCATCAGGAGTTCGCGTGATCCAACCCTGTCGGTTCATCGTGACGAGCGCGTAGAACTTCACCGGGATCATCACCACGATGAACACCAGAGCCACCAGCGGCAGGAACAGCAGTGCCTCCGGCTCGCCGAACAAGTGACGGGCTCCTTTGATGGCTCGCCCAAGCATCAGCCACGACGCGGCCAAGACGGCGAGCCCCCACCGATGATGCATCAACTCGGTGGCCAAGAAGTAGGTGGCCAGGGTCAACGTGAACGGCCCGACCAAGTTCTGCATGACGCTCACCGATGTGATGACCGGTTGACGCCACAGCCACCCCTTGGCGGCGGCTCGAAGATAGCATCGGTAGCTGTTGCGGCTCCACCGGATCCGCTGCTTCACGAACCCGGGGAAGGTGTTTGGGAACACGGTCCAAGCCCGAGCGTTCATTTGATAGCCGGCCTTCCACCCTTCCCGCAGGATCAGCCAGGTGAGGCGTCCGTCGTCCCCGCTCACGCAGCGCTTACCCAGGAAGGTCTCGAACTCGAGTTCGTCAAGGAGTGGCAGGATGGCCGTCCGACGATAAGCGGCCGTCCGCCCCGAGATGCATGGGACGGCGCCATGGCGGGCCATTGCCGGGAGGTAATGGAGGAATCGGACGTCGAGCATCCAATCTGCCACCCGGCGCCACACCGAGGATCCAGGCTTGTACACATTCTGTCGGCACCCGACGCCCCCGACCCCCGGGTCAGCGAACCCCATCTCCAGTTTGGCCAGGAATCCGTCGTCCCACATGGTGTCCGAATCGGTGAGCACGGTCACATCGAAACGAGCCTGACGGACGCCAACAGCAAGCGCGTGCCGTTTTCCGGGCGGCACCACCACGAGAACGCGGATCCGCGGGTCCTCGCGCGCCCATCCCTCAGCGACGGGGATGAGGTCCCTCTCGCTGTGGTCGATCACCAGGAGGATCTCGTCGGGGTCGTTGGCCTGCCAGCTCTTCAGGCATCGGCGAAGTACCTCGGTGTCCTCTCGATAGACCGGAACGACCAGGGACGTCGTCTCTCCGTGATCGTTCGCTGCGGGACGGTAGAGGGCGCCCAATAGCTGGCGGGTGATCCAGGCGGCCCACACCACGACCCCGATGGCCGACAACGGCAACCACGACGGCACCGAGCTTCCGCCCACGTGAACGAATGCCATCATCGCTGCGACGACTTGGCCGAGAGCTCGCTTTTCAGCGGTACGGGCGATATCCGGTTGTCAGGAGCGTCTGCCCGG